>Ga0066903_100003554_pt1 | contig 12788 bp, 13 predicted proteins | sample PanSoiMetaGPlot1_FD_67491 | JGI IMG/M metagenome (GOLD analysis project Ga0066903, IMG submission 67491) | Tropical forest soil microbial communities from Panama analyzed to predict greenhouse gas emissions - Panama Soil - Plot 1 (version 2) | ecosystem: Environmental > Terrestrial > Soil >... | reverse complement strand
CGCGGTCAAAGCCGGGCAGACGTTGACGTGGACCAACGGGGACGTCGTCCCGCATACGGCGACGGCGGCCACGAAGGCCTGGGACTCAGGACAAATGGCGCCGGGACGCAGCTACGCCGTGACGCTGACCAAGCCGGGGACCTACGAGTACGCATGCTCGAACCACCCCTTCATGCACGCCAAGGTGATCGTGACGAAGTAAAGCGGACCGCGATTTCGCACACCGCAGTTCAGTCTGGTTGGTCAACCCGTGGCGGCGGCGCAATCCGGCGTCACCGCGGTCTCGGGAGGGGAGATGAAAGGCTCGCCCGACCACCGGCTCGAACAAAGGCTGCTGTGAAGCGGTATCGGCTCGCGGGCGTCGCGGTACTGGTCGCGGCCATACTGACGATGCCACGCGGGAGCGCCGCGACTCCCGTTCCTCCTCCGAGCGGTTGGGCCGTGCTGATCGAATACGACTCCTACCGCGGCCGTTATCCCGATCTTGCAGTCGGTTACGTCAACTCCGGACGCATCCTGGACGCGCTGATGCGCCGCGGATGGCCGCCGGACCATATTCTCCTCATTCGGGACAGCCCCGATGGCGGCGTGCTGCGCCACGCAACAGCCTGGCTGGCCGAGCGTGTCCGTCCGGGTGATACGGCGCTTCTCTACGTCTCCGGCGAATACCAATTTTTCGTAGGAGATCTGTCCTGGAACACGACCTTTCGGCGTTTATGGCGGCGGATCATGACGTCGCGCCGGGTGTTGATCGTCGAAACCTGCTTCGCCGAGCGGTTGACCGCGGCAACCGCGGGAATCCCGGGCCTCGCCCTCCCGGCGGTCGGCCGCGATGAGTTGGATTGGTGGGGCTTTCATGATACCGCGCGCGTGATTGAGGGCGGCAGCTTCACGTACTTTCTTGCACGTGCTGTGGAGTCGCAGTCCGGTGACACACTCGATTTCGCGGAGGCATTTGGCACAGCCGTGGCCGGCGCCCAGGAGTATTTCCGCACGGTGGTGGCGGCGATGCCCGCCGCGCTCAATTCGTTCCACACGCGCGGCAGCTATCCGGAACGCCTGTCCACCTTTCCGAATCCTCGCCTCGTCCGAGGGACGGAGAACGCTACGACCGATCGGTAGCGGCCGCCGGGTGCGGCGCTGTCCCGCCATCGCACCCGCATCCGTTCATCGGCGGAAAAGCACGACCGCCCGGCGCGCGTGCGCGGTTGGAGCGCCTTGCGTGTTCCCTACCGGTGCTTAGTTGCGATCGTGCTCGACGACCGGGACGTGAAACCACGGCGTCGTAGGACCTGCCACCGTTCCGGGATCCGCGGGACCGTACTGCGCGGTGACCCCCGCGGGCGGAATCTGCGGTCCTTCCTTCTCGGCGGTGAGTGCCGCCGGAATCAATTCGGCGATTCCCATCAGCAGGGCCAGAGCGATTGCGAACGCGTACCGCATGGTCTCTCCCCCTCAGTCCGATTCGCTGCATGCTACACACGCTGATACACTGCCGGGCGCCGCGCGGATTGCCCCCGGGCACGAACGCGCGTCACGACTTCGTAATTCGCGCTCGGATTCCGGCCGCCTCAGTTATTCGTGCGCGGTTTGTTCCGCGGAGCCGATGTGGCGGAATTTAAGGAGCAGCAGCAGATCGTACGCCGCCTTTAATACGCCGCCGATGATCAACGGCCATCCAAAGGCGGAGAGGCTCAGCAAGTAGCCGGCCAAGATGGGGCTGACCGACGCGGCCAGGCTCCGCGGCACGGCCGTGACGCTCGCCGCGGCGGGACGCTCTGCCGGTGTCACCACCGCCATCACGTATGATGTTCGGGTCGGGACGTCCATCTGCGAGAGCGCGTTGCGGGCCAGCAGCAGGCCGATAACGGTCGCGAGATTCGGGGCAAACGGCACGAGGATCAAGAAGACGTTCGACGGCAGATGGGTGAAGACCATCGTGTTGATCAGGCCGATCCGTTCCGAGAGAGGCACGGCCACGAGAAAGGACATCGCGGCACAGAGGCTGCTCCAAAAGAGGATCGCCGATGCCGCGGCAACTGACAGGTGATAGGCTTGGAAGAGCCACAGCGCCAGCAGCGATTGGACGAAGAAGCCTCCGCCGAATGAGTCGAGGCTGAAGAGGGCGGCCAGACTGTACACAATGCGTTTGGACTTTCCCAGCGGGCGCGCCGGGATGCCGGCCTCGGGATCCGCTTCGACCGCCGGTGACAACGGCCGGTAGAGGAGCAGCGCGACCGCACCCAACGCGCCGTAGACCCAGAACATGACCTGCAGCGCCGTATGTTGGGCGACGCCGAATCGCGCCGCAATGAGGTCCGGAAGCGCGGCGGCCAGCGTCCCCGCCGCCCCCACGAGCGTCCCGAAGAGGCTATATCGCGCGAAGAGCGCGGTCCTGCGCGCGGGGCCGGCGACCTCCGCCAGCACGGTGTGCTCGAGAGGAAGGAAGATGCTCACATCTCCGCTCGACGGGTTCAGCGTGCCGATGAACGCGACGATCAAGAGGGGCCAGTAGGCGTGGATGAGAGCGAAGCCGGCCCCGGTCCCGATCATCAGCAGGCACGCGCCCAACAGCATCCAGCGCCGGGAGTACCGGTGCGCGACCATGCCCAACACGAGCGTAAGGACGGCGGAGCCGACCAGCGTGCTGGTAATGATCGCGCCGATGGCGAACGGTTCGTATCCGAGACGGAGCAGGTAGACTGGAAGCAACAGCGAGACGAAGCCGTCGCCAAACGCCCTCGCGCTTCTCGCGCCGATCACCCGCAGGGCATCCGGCGAGACCCCTCGCGGCAGGGGCCGCCACCATTCGTCCCCAATGAGCGCCGACACCGTTTGGTTCTTCGACGCCGGTGGCGCGTTTCTGCCCGATACCTGTCCGGCCGCGGCCCGCGGCCTCAATATAGTATAGGGTCATGCCCTGGGCATCGGTCAAAATGAGCCTGTTGTCCCTGCGAACGCGGCACTCACGGCATATCCATCCGTCCCGGCCGCGAACTATGACACCGTGACTGCGACGTTACACCATAAGAGAACACTGAACCACGCCGGGCGCCCGGCGTGGATCCTGGGCCGATCGGCGCGAGCAGGAGGATAACGCCATGATACGGTATCCGCACCGCAGAACTCGAGGGGACTAATCCTATGACGACGGGCGCACGGCCGGACGGAGCGGCCGCGGCCACGGGGCTGGAACGTCCGGCCGCCGCCGCGGGACACGAACGCGCTGCGCCGACGGCGCGCATCCTCGTCGTGGAAGACGAACGCCCCATCGCGGAACTGATTCGTTACAACCTCCGCCGCGAGGGCTTCGACGTCGACGTCGCGTACGACGGCCACGAAGCCATCGAACGCGCCAGCGCGGCGCTCCCCGATCTCGTGATTCTCGACCTCATGCTGCCGTATGTGGACGGACTGGAGGTGTGCCGGCACCTGCGTGCGCGCGGGTCGCTGCCGATCCTGATCCTCACGGCGAAGGACGCGGAGCACGATCGGGTGCTGGGGCTCGAGTCCGGGGCGGACGACTATGTCACCAAGCCGTTCAGCCCGCGCGAACTCGTGGCCCGCGTGCGCGCGATTCTGCGGCGCGCGCGCGATCAGGGCCCCGCGGAAGCGCCGCTCGTCTGCGGCAGCCTCAGCCTCAGCGTGACCACGCATGAGGTGCGGCTCGGCGAGCGCTTCGTCGACCTCACGGCCAAAGAGTTCGATTTGCTGCGGATGCTCATGAGCCATCCCAATCATGTTTTTACGCGGGATTTTCTCCTCGAGCAAATATGGGGCTACGAATACTCTGGCGGCACGCGCACCGTCGATATGCACATCAGCCGGCTTCGCGAGAAGCTCGAGGACGATCCCGATGTCCCCCGGTTCATCGCTACGCTTCGCGGTGTGGGTTACAAACTAAAGCGCGACGCCGGATGAGGCGGAGCTGACGACCATCCTGCGATGAGGTCCGCCATATGAACCCCCGCGGCCCCACATCCGGTGCCGTCAAATCCGCGAGCCTGCGGCGCCGGCTCGCGGCGAGCCACCTGCTGCTCGCGGTGTGTTCGCTGGTTGTCGTGAGCGCGTACCTCGTGCCCGCCCTCGTGCGGCTGCAGACGGAGCGGTACGAACAAGCCGTGCTGGGCCAGGCGCGCATGGCGGCGCGGATGCTTCAACATTACCAGCAGGAAGGCCTGACGCTCGCCCAGTTGGACGAGATCGCCGGCGCGCTCGCGTGGCGCCAGGAAATCTACATTGGCGTCAAGGACGCCGACGGTCGTCCGCCCGCCACCAGCCGCTGGGCCGCCGAGGGTCCGGTTCCGCCGGAAGTAGCCGCGGCGCTGCGCGGCGCCCCGATGCCCGTCGCCGTCCGGTACGACCCGGTGCTGCATGATATGCGGCTCTATGCGGCGGCGCCCATGCTCGCCCAAGGCCGCGTCACCGGCGTCGTACAGGTCAGCGTGCCCCGGGTGTGGATGCGCGACGTGTTAATGCGCGTGTGGGAGGCGCTCGGGACCGCACTCGTGCTCGGCGCGCTGGCGGCGTGGGTCCTCGGGGCCTGGCGCGCGCGACGGTTGTCCGCGCCGGTGCAGGCTCTCGCGCGCGCCGCGGATCGCATCTCGCACGGCGATCTCGACAGCCGCGCCGTCGTCGCCGGCCGCGATGAAATCGGCCATCTCGCCCACGCCTTCAACACGATGGGCGATCAGCTGCGGAAGCAGCTGGACGCGCTCGCGCAGGAGCGGACGAAGATCGACGCGATCGTCAGTTCCATGACCGACGCCGTGGTCGCGACCGATGGGGCGGGCCGGTTGCTGCTGCTCAACCGTGCGGCCCGCGATTTGCTCGGCCTGGACGCCCGAAACGTCGGGCATCCGGCCGGCGACGTTCTCCGTGATCACGCCGTCCTGCGGGGGCTCGAGCGAACCATCCGTCTTGGGACCGACAGCGCCGAGGAATTCACCGTGGGCACCGGGGCGGAGGAGCGTCTGTTTCATTTGAGCGCCACGCCGCTCCGGGCGGGGGCCGGACCCGTCTCGGGCGCGGTGGCAGTCGTGCGCGACGTCACCGATCTGCGGCGCGCCGAGCGGCTCCGGCGCGAACTCACCGCGAACGTCTCCCATGAACTGCGCACTCCCCTGACCTCGATCAAAGGGTTTACGGAGACGCTCCTCGCGGGCGCGTGGGCGGATGAGGAGACCTGCCGCCGCTTCCTTACCATCATCGATGCCGAAGCCACCCGGCTGATGACGCTGGTCGACGACCTCACGGCGCTTTCGCGCCTCGAGTCGCGCGCCGCCCCCCTGCAATTCGCATCCGTCCGGCTGGATGTGCTCGCCGCGGACGCGGTGAGCCGGCTGCATCCGCAGGCGGAGCGGCAGAGTGTCGCGCTTGACGCTGCGCCGGCGCCGGCGATCATGGTCACGGCGGACGGCAACCGGATCATGCAGGTGCTGACCAACCTGATCGAAAACGCAATCCACTTTACGCCCGGGGGCGGGCGCGTTGACGTGGCGGTGCGCGCCGACGGGGCTGAAGCCGTTGTCTCCGTCTCGGACACCGGGCGGGGCATCCCGGCCGACGACCTGCCGCGGATCTTCGACCGTTTCTACCGTGTCGACCGGTCGCGCAGCCGCGAAGCGGGCGGTACGGGGCTTGGACTCGCCATCGCCAAGCACATCGTGGAGGCCCACGGCGGCCGCATTGCCGTGCGCAGCCGGTTGGGCCGGGGGAGCGTCTTTTCCTTTACGCTGCCGCTGGCCGCCGCCGAGGTGCCTCCCCGCGGGAGCCTTCGGCCGGCGACCCGCTGAGGCGTCGCCGGCCTCGTGTCGCATCGAATCCGGAACTCTATGTGAGAGTTTCCCGCCGTGCAGGCGAGCGCGACATCGGAGGGCGCCGCGTTGGTCGAAGAGAAAACACCCCGCGAGCGGACATGTCGTATTTCCGGAGGAACGAGACTATGGTACGCGCAGCTGCTGTGATCGCGGTCATCATCGTCCTCGCCGTGCCTTATCGGACGCCGGCAGGCGCGCAGACCACGCCGCCGCCCGCGGCGCCGTCTGCGCCGGGTGCGTCCGCATCGGCGCCGGCCACCGCGGCGGATGTAGCGGCGCTGCGGCAGAGCCTGGAGCAGCTTCGGGTGGAGCTCGGGGTGCTGAATCGTCGTATCGCCGTGATCGAGCAGGAGATCAAGACCATCGAGTCACGGTAACGAGCGGGCTCGATCGCGGGCGCAGCGCGTTGGCGTGCGGCCGGTCATCCGCGACGTTCCCGGCGCTGCTCGCGGTAGCGATGGAGTAGGTAGGCGAGGATCGCGAGGTTGACCGCCATGCTGATGAACTCGAGCGGGCGGGGATGCCGGGCGATATTCCACACCTGGAGGGGCAGAAAGGCCGCCGTTTCGCCGATCACGAGCAGCGAACCCCACGTCGCCTGCAGCCATACCCCGACCGTCTCGGCCGCGAATACCGCCGCCCAGAGGGCAAGGCCGATGCCGAACAATTCGGCCCTCTCGGGCGACAGCACAGGCACATGCCGCGCGAGCAGGTTGACGACGGTGTTGTGCGGATCGCCGCGGAGCACGAGCCTGACCGCAAATTCGACGGGATTCCGGCCGGGGTGACCGCGGAGCACGAACGCAAACCACGAGCCGGCGATCAGCGCCAGCGTTGAAATGCCTTTCTGCAGCGTGATCAAGACAATCGGCAGCGGCCGCCTGGCGGCCGCCCGACCGGCCGGGCGGCGATTGATGTGCGCCACCCGATCGGATGTTACGCGAAGACGTCCGCGATGCTCTTGCGCAGCAACCGGCCCAACTCCGCCAACTCGCCGTCGGTGATCGTGAGCGGCGGCCCGACGAGGATTTGGTTGGCGGCCGATCCCGCCAGCGACCCACCGGCCGGATAGACCAGCAGGCCATTGCGCATTGCGGCCGCCACGACCGCCGCGGCCGCTCCGCCCCCGCCTAGATCGCGTCGCGGGGCTTCGAACTCAAGGCCCCACATGAGGCCGAGCCCGCGCACCTCCACGACGCCGGGGTGCCGGCGCAGCGGGTCGAGTTCGCGTTCGAGCGCCGCGCCCTTGCGCCCCGCCGCGGCCACCAGGTCGTGCTTCCGAATGTATTCGAGTACCGCCGCGGCTGTCGCGCACGCAAGCGGATTGCCGGCGTATGTGTGCCCGTGGATAAACCGGCCCGACGCACGCAGGATCTGGTCGCCGATGCGTTCGTGCGCCGCCACCGCGCCGATCGGCACATAGCCGGCGCCGAGGCCCTTCGCGCAGACGATCAGATCGGGTGCTACGCGCCAGTGGTCGATGGCGAAGTTGGCGCCGGTGCGGCCGAATCCCGTCATCACCTCGTCGGCGATGAACAGCACGTCGTGGCGGTCGCAAATCTCCCGGATCAACGGGAAGTATTCGGGCGGTGGCACGACCGCCGCGTTCGCCGCCCCGGACAGCGGCTCGGCGATGAACGCCGCCACCGTGTCCGCGCCCTCGCGCAGAATCGCCTTCTCCAGTTCGGTCGCGCACTCAATCGCGCAGCGGCCGTAGGTGAGGCCGTACGGGCAGCGGCGGCAGTGAACCTCGGGGATTTGCGGGAACGGCAACAAGAGGGGACCATACGGGCCGCGGCGGGCGGCGAATCCCGACAGCGACAGCGCGCCCAAAGTCGCGCCGTGGTAGCTCGCGCGCTTACTGATGATTTTGTACTTGGACGGCCGGCCGGCATCGACCCAATACTGCCGGACCAGCTTGATCGCGGTTTCTGTGGCCTCGCTCCCGCCGGACACGAAAAAGACGCGGGAGAGGCCGGGCGGCGCCAACGCGACGACGAGGTCGGCCGCACGCTCCTGTGCCGCAGTCGTGAATTCCGACCCGTGTGCAAAGGTGATCTCGTGCAGTTGCCGCTCCATCGCGGCGATGATCTCCGGGACGCCGTGGCCGAGATTGACTGCGAGGGGCCCTGACGATCCGTCGAGATAGCGCCGGCCGGCCGCGTCGTACACATAAACCCCTTTGCCCCGCACGGCCGTGAGCGGAGCGTCATCGCCGGTCCGGTGAAGGACGTGGGTGGCCGCGTCCCCTGCCGAGGACCTTCGGCCGGCCGCGGGCGTCCCGGTTGCCCGTTCGCTCACGGGACCGCGCCCCGCGGCGCGATGCCGGCGCGGCCCTGCCCGGACCCAGCCCCCAGCGCGAGGTCGGGGGTTGTCGAACGCGAGTCGCTCGACACGTGGGTTCTCCTTCGCGAGAGAGACGACCGTTCCGGCGTGTCAATTCAAGAGGAGGGGCAGCCTTCCTGTGGCCGCCGAGCTCCTCCGGCATGATGGCTCACATCGATCTTCGTCGCGGTGCTGGGCTTCTATCTCGCCGGGGAAGGTGCACGGCGTGCGTTGGGCCGCGAAGGGCGCTAGCCGGCGGACAAACGCCGCCCGGGCCGGCTGCGACGGCCTAGCCGTGTCCCAAAACCCCGTGGAAGCGGCCGAGGAAGGCCCGCAGGCGCTCCGTTTCCGGATGCAGCAGGATCTGATCCGGCGGCCCCTGCGCGGCGATGACGCCCCCGTCCATGAAGACGACCCGATGGGCGACGTCGCGCACGAAGATCATCTCGTGCGAGACCACGAGCATCGTCTGGCCGCTGCGCGCCAGATCCTGCATGACCGTGAGCACCTCACCGATCAGTTCCGGATCGAGCGCGGACGTCACTTCGTCGAAGAGCATGACTTTGGGCTGTGTGGCAACGGCGCGCGCGATCGCGACGCGCTGTTGCTGTCCGCCCGAGAGCTGGAAGGGGTACGCCTTGATCTTGTCGGCGAGCCCGACGCGCTCGAGCCAGGACAGCGCAATCCGTTCGGAGTCCCGCCGCGGCTTCCGCTGCACGTGCATGAGCCCCAACGCGACGTTGTCCAGCACCGTCATGTGCGGAAACAAATTGTAACTTTGAAACACCATTCCGAACTCGGAGCGCTGCCGGGCGAGCCGCGATTCCGACAGCCGGACCAGCCGGCCGTTCGCCTCATGGTAGCCGATGCGCTCGTCCTCGAGATAGATCTGGCCTTGCTGGTAGTCTTCGAGCGCGTTCACGCACCGCAACAGCGTGGTCTTGCCCGATCCGCTGGATCCGATCAGGGCGACGACCTGCCCGCGGTGCACATCCAGCGAGACGCCGCGCAGCACCTCGAGCGCGCCGTAGCGCTTGTGCAGGTTCATAATCCGCAGCACCGGGTCCGCCGCCATCGGTCCCCCCTCAGTACTTGAGGTAGGCGAAGCGCCGCTCGAGGACGCCGGCGACCCGCGAGATCGTGAAGTTGACCGCGAAGTACAGAAACGCGGCCAGCGCGTAAAAGGGCAGGACGATGAAGGTGTACCCGACGACGTTCTGCATCGCGAGCAGCAGGTCGACGATGCCGAGCAGCGAGAGCAGGGCCGAGCCCTTGACGATCTCGACCGCGGTGTTGACCCACGGCGGCAGCATCCGGCGGACCGCCTGCGGCAGCACCACCAGGCGCAGGCGCTGCCAGAACGTCAGCCCGACCGCCTTGGCGGCGTCCGTCTGCGCATGCGGGATCGAGTCGATCCCTCCGCGCACGATCTCGGCGATGTGGGCCGACGCAAAGATGCTGAGCGCGGCGATGCCGGCCTGGAACGCCGACAGCCGGAGGCCCACCGCGGGCAGCCCGAAGTACACGACGAAGATGAGCACCAGCACCGGAATACCGCGGATCGTGTCGACGTACACGCGCGCCGCGACGCGGAGCAGGATGCCGCCGTACTGCAGCACGATTCCGACGAGGAAGCCGCCGGCCGAGGCGAGCGCAAGCACGATGCCCGCGATCTCGAGACTGACCCCCAGTCCGCGCAGCAGTTGCGGGAGGCCCGAGAGGATCTGGTGCGCCACGGTCAGCGAATCACCGCGTACCGCCGCTCAAACCGCCGCAGGATGAGCGCGATGCCGTAGCCGGCGAACAGGTACATGGCGGTGGCGAACGTCCACGCCTCGATGGTCCGGAAGGTGTTCACGTTCAGCCATTCGGCCGCATAGGTGAGTTCGGGCACCGCGAGCGCGGACGCAAGCGATGTGTCTTTGAAGAGCGAGATGAAGGTGTTGCTGAGCGACGGCAAGATGATCCGAAAGGTGACCGGTAACGTGACGAGCCGCAGGCGCTGCCACGGCGTGAGTCCGACAGCCTTGCCGGCTTCAGTGTACCCGACGGGAACCGAGCCGACACCGGCGCGGAATACCTCGGTCAGGTACGCACCCGAGTAGGCCGACAACGCGATGATGAACGACCACACGTTGTCGAAGACGGTGATCCCGGCTTTCGGGAGCCCGTAGAAGGCGAAGTACACAAGGAGCAGCAGCGGGATGTTGCGGATGAACTCCACGTACGACGTGACGGCCGCCCGGAGCCACAGGGGACCGAAGGCGCGGCCAAACGCGGCGGCGATGCCGATGACGCTGCCGGCGAGCAGCGCCAGCGCGGCGAGTTCGAGGCCGAGCGCCAGACCCCAATAAAACCGCGGAAAACTCTGCCAGGCGAGAAACCAATTGAAGTGATACTCGCGCATCGGCCCGGGCCCCGGACGGGGCGGACAGATCGACGGGGGGCCGCCTCGGCGGCCCCCCGTCGCTGCGCCGAGGCGCTACCCGGAATGCGCGGCCGCCGTCGCCAGCCGAAGCCGCTCTTCGATCGGGAAGCCGATCGGCGGATCGGGAAGCACCAGTCCGAAGTACGTCTTGTACTCATCCCGGTAGGTGTTCCACCCAAGCCCGCCCATCGCGTCCGCGAGAACCGTGTTGACGAAGATGAGCCAGATGTTGTCCCCCGGCTTCACCGCCGCCGAATACAGCATGGGGAACCAGCCCTTGCCGGCGTCTTTGTATTTGTCGGGAAATCTGGTCGTCAGCCACCGCACGGTCGATTGATCGACGGCACCGGCATCGACCCGATTCGAGTCCACGGCCTGGATCACATTGGCTTGGCTGTCCAGCTGAACGACCTGCGCCTGCGGCAAGGCATCGTGGACGAGATTGTCGGCATCGACATTCTGCAGCACGGAAACCTTGACGCTCTTCCCCGCCGCGGACAGCGCCCTGAAATCGCGGTGGCGGCTGCTCTTGGACATGAGCAGGCCGGCGCCTTCGCGATAATAGGGGGTCGTGAACTGGACCTGCTGTGCCCGCAGCGGCGTCACCGTCATGAACTGGAACACGACATCGACCTTGTCCGTGAGCAGGCTCGGAATCCGCGCGTCGGCGGCTTGGATCACGAACTGCACTTTGGCGGGATCGTTGAACAACGCCTTGGCGACCATGCGGGCAAGCGAGATGTCAAACCCGGCGAACTGGCCCTTTTCATCCTGGAAGTGCCACGGCGGGTTGCCGTTGCCGGTGCCCACGAGCAGCATCTTTCTGTTGATGACTTCGTAGAGTTTGCTGTTCTGAGTTTGCGCGCTCGCGCGGCTCGCGAGAAAACCTGCCGCCAGCGTACCCGCCCCGGCCGCGGCCATCAACGAGCCCACGCGGGTGGCCGCCACGATCCCCGCGCCGCCCTCGAGTAAGTCCCGCCGCGACAGCGACGGTCGTTCGCCTTTTCGTGCCCCGCCGTCCATGCGCTCCGTCATGTCTGTCACCCCCGCCGTTCGTCCAGACTGTCGTGCGGTATCAAATCGGGACTCTTCTGCGGTATCAACTTTGCAGGCTGTGCACGCGTCGTGGCACGGCCGCCGTGGTGGCCGGCCCGACGACCGCGGCATCACGGTTCCGTGGTACCGCGATGATCTCCTCTCTCGTCCGCGCGGCGGCCGCGCCGGTGCACGCCGTCTATAATGTTGAGGGGAAGCGGCGGACGGGCGACGAACCGAACCGCGACGACGGCGTTCCCTGGAGGCTCGACATGCGCATCGCATTGTGCCAGCTCGTCTCATCGCCGAGGAAGGCCGAGAACCTCGACGCCGCGGTGCAGGCGATCCGCGAAGCCAAGCGCCGGGGCGCGGACCTCGCCTTGCTGCCCGAAGTGTTCATGGCGTTCCTGCACCCCAAAGACCCGACCGCGGCCGCGGACGCAGCGGAGCCCGTGGACGGCCCCTTTGTCTCCACGCTGGGCACGGAGGCCCGCGCCCAGCATCTCTACGTCGCCTGCGGGCTGTGGGAGACGGCCCCCGGCGACCGCGAGCGCGCGTTCAACACAACCGTGCTGCTGGGCCCCGACGGGCGGCTGCTGCTTTCGTACCGCAAGACGCACCTCTACGATGCGTTCGCGTTTCGTGAGTCCGACCGGGTGGTCCCGGGGCACGAGCCGCCCGAGGTCGTTCGAACGCCGCTCGGCACGCTGGGGCTCCTCGTGTGCTATGAATTGCGGTTCCCCGAACTCGCGCGGCGCGCGGCGCTGGCCGGTGCGGAAGTACTGTTGATTCCGTCGGCGTGGATTGCCGGACCGCTCAAGGAGCAGCATTGGGCGACCCTCGTCGCCGCGCGGGCGATCGAGAACACGATGTTCGTCGCCGCGGCGAACCAGACCGGCAACATCTCGATCGGCCGCAGCATGCTCGTCGATCCGATGGGGGTGCCCGTGGTCGAGGCTGGCGAAGAGGCGGGCCTCATCACCGGCGACGTGGATCTCGGCCGCGTCGGCCGGGTGCGGGAGAAGTTGCCGGTCCTCCGGCAGCGCCGCGAGGCGATATACGCGCCGCCGGCGGTCGGACTGCGCCGGTAACAGGTGAGCAACCAGGGTCCGGCCGCGCCGCCGGTACGGCTCGGGCTCTCGATCAGAGGCGGCGATCGGCGAGACGAGGAACTCGCGCTG
>Ga0066903_100003553_pt1 | contig 12789 bp, 12 predicted proteins | sample PanSoiMetaGPlot1_FD_67491 | JGI IMG/M metagenome (GOLD analysis project Ga0066903, IMG submission 67491) | Tropical forest soil microbial communities from Panama analyzed to predict greenhouse gas emissions - Panama Soil - Plot 1 (version 2) | ecosystem: Environmental > Terrestrial > Soil >... | reverse complement strand
GCGGCCTTCGCGCCCTCGGGACCCTGCGCATGCACGATCGATCGCTTCCCGAGCGCCTTCGCCTCGTCGCACGCCGCGCGGATCTGCTCGTCCGTCATCGTCTGGGCGCCGCCTTCGCGGATGCTGGCCGTGGCGAAGATCTTCACGAAGTCGCCACCGTCAGCGATCGCCTTGCGGATGAACGCGCGAATCTGCGAAGGATTGCCGGTCTGATCGGTGACCGCCCGCAGCGACGTGAGAATTCGCGGACCCGGGATTCGACCCTCGGCAATCCAGTCGCGGAGATCTTTGTCCAGCTCGGCGCCCGGGCTCTGGATTGTCGTGAATCCCGCCATGAGCGTCTTGTAGGCGTTCTCCACCGCGTAGAGCATGGACTGCGCCGGCGTTTCGTTGACTTTCTGGCTATGGACCTTCCCAGTCTCGCGATCGAAATGCGTGACGATGTGTGTGTGGGTGTCGATCCAGCCGGGCATCACCGTCAGACCGCGCAGATCGTAGGTCGCTTCGGACGGATTCGAGTCGATCCGGACGATCTTCGTGCCCTGGATGACGAGCGCGACGTCGCGCAGGAGGCCGCCCTTTCCATCGAGCACGGTCGATGCCCGAATCACGACGGGGCGAGCCGTGCTTTGCGCGGCGACAGCGGCAGGCAGGAGGAGCGCCGCCACGACTGCGAACATTCGAACGCGATGCATCGACTCCTCCTCTGGACGGGATGCGTTGCCGAGTCGGGACCGAAGTCGGGTTGGGTAAGAGTCTACTCGGTCCGGAGCTGTCCTACGCACCGCAGTGTGGTCGAGAAAGACTCCGACCAATCTCATCGCGCTCCTGGAACGGAGGCTCTCAGCTTTAACTTTAAAACTTCTGACGTCCAACTTCTACGCTTCCGCGGGCGAAGGGAGCAGCTCACTCTGCGAAGCTGGCCGCCTGATTCCGGCGAAGCACAGGTGCTTCCTGCTGGCTCGATGTCGGCAACAGATACCAGAGCGCCGCGACGACGAGCAGCAGCGCCGGCACGTCGCCGACGAGATGGCCAATTTCGTGGCCGTCATGGATGGCCTGAGACGCCATGATGCCCGCATGAACGATGCTCGACCAGACCGTGAACAGGATGAGGCTCCGATGCGCCGACGGGTTGCGTGCTGCCACGATGAGGAAGACGCCGAGCACGGCGTACACTCCGCAGATCATCTGCAGGTAGTACTGGCCCTGTCCGCCGTGCCATACCCAGCCCGAGGGCCAGATCATCCCCAGCGGGGAGATGAGGACGAACACCACGCCAAACGCGGTCAGCGCGATCTTGAGCAAGGTTTCTTTCAATTCGCTGGTCATGATCCCACTCCGGGTTGAAGATGAAACGGTTGCCGTGTGCCAGATGCGGATCAGGCTTTGACGATGACGATCTCCGCGTAGTCCGAGGGGGCCCGCAGCGAGCCATCCGTTGCGGTGTTGAAACGGGCAATGGTGTCGAGCAGGTCGCCGGTCAGAGCGGCCTGGCCGTTGGTGTCGAGCGTCAGGAATGCCTTGTGAATCGGGCCGTAGAAGGCACGGAAAACATCGATGAAGGCCTCTGGCGAGGGATAGCGGAAAACGAATGCCTTGTGTTCGATGGCAATTGCACGTGCGTGCGGTCCGAATGCCTGCGTGATCCAGGACTCGGTTCCCCAGCGCGCGGGCGAGCTGAGTCCGATGGGAGGGGCGACGTGCTTCCCGAGCGTCCTGAACACTTCGCCGGTGAAGCCGGCGGGTGTCCAGTTTGCCAGGCCGATCTTGCCGTTCGGGCGGCAGACGCGGAGCAGCTCGCTTGCCGCCTTGTCCTGGTTCGGCGCGAACATCACGCCGAAAGTCGACACGACGCCGTCGAACGTGCCGTCGTCGTAGTGGAGCTGCTCGGCGTCCGCAATTTCATACCTGACGTCGAGCGCCTCGGCCTCGGCGCGAGCCCGGCCACGCGCCAGTAACGTGTCGACATAGTCGGTCGACGTCACTACGCACATCCGCCGCGCGAACGCGAGCGTGGCGTTGCCGTTGCCAGCCGCCACGTCGAGAACCGACGCGCCGGGTCTGAGGTCCATGGTTTCGGCCAGCGACTCTCCGACGATCTGAAGCGTCACGCCGATCCTGGAATAGTCGCCGGACGACCAGGCGGCGTTCTGTTTGGCCTTGATGGCAGAATAATCGGGGGTCGCGGTCGCTGTTATCGGCGTCATGTGAGCTTCTCCAGTGGCGAAGGGTTCTCGTGTCTGGCCGGTTGGTTCCGGCGGCATCAAATGTGGCCGATCGGCCGGCCGGTTGCTTGAGGGCACCCGGGGCAGACGCGGGGGATCATCTGGAGATTGCGAGGGGGAATCAGACCTCGCCAGGGGAACGAGGAGGAGGAATGGTCCACGACTCCGGAGGGTCGGCCGGCGAGAAACTCGATGCGTTACCGGTTTGATCAGTTCGAGGTCGACGCCGACCGGTACGAACTCCGCCTCAGCGGTGTCGCACAACACGTCGAGCCCCTGGTGTTCGATCTCATCGTGTTCTTCGCCGCCAACGCGGGACGCATCGTCGGGCGCGAGGAAATCGTCCACCGGGTGTGGCGGGGCAGGGCGGTCTCCGACGCCACGATCTCCAGCTGCATCAAGTCGGCGCGCCGGGCGCTCGGGGACAGCGGAGACGTCCCGGGTTACATCCGAACGATTCGGGGGCGCGGCTTCGAGTTCACGGGAGCGGTGACCGCCACGGGCGACGAGCGCTCGGGGCCGGATGCGCCAGACCAGTCGGTGATGCCCCTCCGCGCGAGCCTCACCGCCGACGTGCCTGCTCCTGGAGGCGACGCCGCTGGCAGCGATGCGATGGCGCACGCCCGCGGCGTCGAGCCGGCGCGCCCGGTTCTTGCGGTGATGCCGTTCACCAACCTCAGTGCGGAGGTCGACGAGTATTTCGCCGACGGGCTGACGGAGGACATCATCACCAACCTGGCGCGCTTCCGTGACCTGCGGGTGATCGCGGGCGCGTCGACCTTGCAGATCAAGGGCCTTGGCCTTCAGCCGCGGGAAATCTGCGAGCGGCTGAAGGCCGGGTACATCGTCGAGGGCAGCGTCAGGCGCGCGGCCGGGCGCGTGCGCATCTCGGTGCAATTGATTGACGGCGCCACCAGCGTTCAGCTCTGGGGCGACCGCTACGACCGCGAGATGGGCGATATTTTCGAGCTGCAGGACGAGGTGACGCGGACGATTGCCGCGACGCTCGGCGTCACGGTGCAGGACGTCGCTCTGCAGCGCGCGCTGAAGAAGAGCGCGATCGAGCTGGACGCCTACGACTGTCTTCTCCGGGCGCGGCGCTACACGTGGGTGCTCAGTGCGGAGATGCACGCCGAGGCGAGGGGGCTTCTCGAAAGGGCCGTGGAGCTCGATCCGCTGTCGGCTGACGCGCACGCGCTCCTCGCCAACGTGTATCTTGGCGAGCACCGCTTCGAGATGAACCCGCGACCGAATCCGATTGGCCGCGCGCTCGTGCACGCGCTTGCGGCGACGCAACTCGATCCACAGAACGCGTACGCGCGTTGCTGGCTGGCGATCGTGCATTTCTTTCGCGGCGAGAACGAGAAGTTCGAGAGGGAGGCGCAGCTCGCGCTCAGTCTCAACCCGAACGACCCCGAGACGCTGGCCGATGTCGGGCACTATCTGGCGTTCATGGGTGAGTTCGAGCGCGGTACCGAGCTGTCCAGGCGCGCCCAGCAGCTCAATCCGCTACATCCGTCGTGGTACTACTTCAGCTTCGCGCGGCTGCACTATCACCAGAAAACGTACGAGAAGGTCATCTCCGACGTGCAGAAGGTCGGGCTGCCGCATTTCTACTGGACGCATCTGCTCGACGGTGCGTCAAAGGGCCAATTGCGCCGAGCCGATGCCAGCGAGTCCCTGGCCAGGATCTTCGAAATCAAGCCGAACTTCTCTGCTCGCGTTGAATTGCAGAAATGGAACGCGGCACCGGACGACCTCGAACACATCATGGAAGGTCTTCGGAAAGCCGGCCTGCGCGAGTGACACGCAGGCGAGGTCGCTGATATCAACCGGGGTGGAACCAACACACGGCGCTGGAATTCCCGCGGTGTCATTCAGCTGTCCTGACCGAGGAGTATGACGTTCACGCGGCACGTTCGTAGGCGACTTTGACAGAAGTGCGACTACGGTCGCTGCTCGGCGTGTTCCATCGCGAGGCTGCGAGCGCGAGGTGCGGCAGTCGCGCCTCAGATCGCCAGCGGCTGCACGCCATAGGCACGCGCCAGATCGTTGATGCCCGTTCGGAGCGCCGCCCACAGTTTTGCCGCCTCGGCGCCATAGTTGCCGCGCGCCACCACCTGGTTGATCTTCCGCCCATCCTCGACGACGCTCTCCACCTGGCCTTTTGTTTCGATCCATTTGTCGGTGGCGTCGAACTTTCTCCGCAAACGGTTCGTCGACCGGTTCAAATCACCGAGCGCGTCGTCCAAAGCGTCTTTCTTGTTGCTGGCCTTCGCCTTCTGATTCTCAGTGGCGCCCTGGCCCTTACGGCGGCCAGACGATTGCGCGGCGGAGTTGGCATCGCGCGCGTTTTCTCCACGTTTCTCCAGATAATTTCTGAACTCATCGACGCCGTTTTCAACCCGCGCGATCAGGCTGGCGACCTGCGTCTTGGGCATGAGCTGAGCGGTCGCCCTCTTCGTGGCGAGGCCGATGACCGCCAGACCGACGCACAGAAGGACGGTTGTTGAGCGGTGCATATCAGCCCTCCGTTCATTAGTGGGCAGCGGCGGGACTCGAGAGGAGTCCCGGCGGCGCAAGCTTCAGCCGGAATTGCTCGGCGTCGAACCGTACGCAAAGCGCAGGCCAGCGAGCTGAGTCTGCGCGCGCCGTTCGGAACTGGTCGACACGGGTGCGATAACGACGGGAATCCGTCGTGTTTTCAACGACGTTCATTCGCTGACAGTCTTCGTGGAGGCGGTTCGATGCGAATACGCCAAGGCAACCGGCTGCGCGCGCACGGCGCGGTGCGCGCTGATTGCCGCATCGACGGTCGGTGTGTTCGGAGCCGGACCTCCGAACTCTCGTAGATCCGCTCCGGGATCGGCTCGTGATGCAGGCTCGGAGACTCGGACGTTCCACTCGAGCCCGGTGACCATTGCCGAGTGCGCCAGGTTCGTTGATCCGATGTAGGCGGTCGAGTCGGCCGCTCGTTCGATGGAAGAGCCAGGGAGCACTCTTCGCTGAAACGAGCCATGAACTTGTCGACGAACGGGACGACTGGTGCCGTGCGCCAACAGCGCGAGTCCTGAACGCTGAAATGAAACGCAGCTGCCATCGCGAGAGGGGATCCCGACTGAAAACCTCGTTTACGATGGTCGCTTGAACGCGCAGCGATGATCTCATATCCTCCAAGGCCATGAAGTTGAATAGGCGTCTGGCAACGTGTTTGGCGGTGTTGGTGACGTGCGGCGTGCTCGGTGTGGCCCTTCGTGGCACCGACGCGAAAGACTCGCTCGGCTGGAGTCCGCAGGCGGCCGCTGCGTATCTCGACGGTCGCGCGGCGTTCTGGGCGACATGGCCCAACGCGGCCCGGGACCACGGGACGTTCTGCATCTCCTGCCACACGACGCTTCCGTACGCGATCGCGCGACCGGCGCTCCGCGAACTGCTCGGTGAGAGTGCACCAGGGACCGCCGAGGCGAAGATTTTCGAGAACCTGCTGACCCGCGCCAGGGGCTATCGCGAAATGGAGCCCTTCTATCCCGATCAGACGAGAGGGATTCCGAAAACGAGTGAGTCGCGCGCGATCGAATCCGTCATGAACGCGCTGGTGCTCACGACGCGCGATCAACACTCCGGCCATCTGAGCGCGGACTCGAAGACGGCGCTGGCGAACATGTGGGCGCTGCAGATGAAGACCGGCCCGCAGAACGGCGCCTGGACCTGGCTCAACTTCGGCTACGAGCCGTGGGAGTCCCCGAACTCGGCGTACTTCGGCGCCTCGATGGCGGCGCTTGCGGTCGGCACTGCGCCGGAAGGCTACGCTTCTGGTTCCGAGATTCAGGAGAACCTCAAGAACCTCCGCGGCTACTTCCAGCGAGAGTTCGAGAAGCAGTCTGCGCTGAACAAACTGATGGCGCTGTGGGCCTCTGGAAAAATGCCCGGCCTGATCACGGCGGAGCAGCGAGCCGCACTCGTCGATCAGGCCTTCGCGATGCAGATCGCAGATGGAGGATGGTCCACGGCCACGATCGGATCGTACAAACGCCAGGACGGATCGACCATCGACACGGGCAGCGACGGCTACGCGACCGGGTTGGCGACGCTCGCGCTGCAGAGCGGCGGGATTCCGCCGGGCGATGCCCACCTGCGCAATGGCCTCGAGTGGTTGCGGCACCACCAGGATCCGGCCACAGGTCAGTGGACGGCGACGTCGCCCAACAAGCAGCGCGACCCGAAGACTGAGCCGGCGAAGTTCATGAGCGACGCGGCAACGGCGATGGCGGTTCTGTCACTGACCTTTGGACGGTGATCTCGGGAGCCATTCGCCGTCCTCGGTCGCGAAGCGAAGGCGGCCACGTGGCTGCGTCGACCCAATCGAGCACTGGGAGGTGAAAGTCCCATTCACCTTCTGGACACCGACGTGGGTGCGCGCCACGTCGAAGATAGTTGCAATGTCCGTCGATCTCGGCTCGACTGTCGAGATCGACGTGGTCTCGACAACTGGCCTGCCGCCGGACTGGCGCACCTACCCGCCGCCAACAGACCTCGTCCGTATCGGCGAGCGCTGGCTGACGCAGGGGCGCACCGCCGTTCTGTCTGTACCGTCGGCGGTGATTCCTCAGGAGAGAAACTCGGGCTTCGCGCCGATCACCCGCGGCGGCCGATCCAGAAACCGTTTCATCGCCGGCGTCAGCGCCGCCTCGAACTTGTCGAGCGCGCCTTGTCGATCCGCCAGCAGGTGCGTGCCCGCAAAGCACTCGATCAGCACGCGGCTGAAATAGAGCGCGGACAGCTCGGCAAACGTCAGCCCGCTCCGGGCGAGCGCACCCAGCGGCCGCGGGGGAAGACCTGGCGTCGCGCGATTGGTTATTCCACCTCGCCGCAGCATCTACGCGGTCTCGCCCTGTTGCACCAACGCCGACCATCGGACGTCTCGACCTGCAGCGGGCGCTGCGATGTTCACAGCTCCCTTTCAGCAAGGCGTCGGAACTCGTCAGGGACAGAGCGCCCAACCCGCGATGCTGACCCATAATCCACCGCTTCTCGTCCGAAGCGCTTGCGGATCGCATCGATGGCGCCGTCCGCGCGCGATCGAGCCACGCCTTTCTTCGTGCCCGGACGGCGTCCTTCATCGGCAAGCCCGAGCGGCAGCTCCAGTTGGACGATTGCATGCGCTTCGAGATTCGAGACGGCGATCGCCAGCAGCGAGATCGTCGTCTCGTCGCGGTGGTCCGCAAGGACGCCGCGCACCAGGTCCTCGGCAGTCTCAGCGAGAGCCCTCGTTGCAGAAATCGGTGCTGACAGCGTGAGCGAGCGCGTGACCGAGCGCAAATCGGCGAAGCGCACGCGGACCGTGATCGTGCGGCCGGTCAGCGATTTGGCGCGGAGCCGCGCGCCGATGCGGTCGGCGAGATGATGGAGCGTCGGCTTGAAGACGCGCTCGATCGCAGGCCGTCGTCCGAGCGCCGATTGTGCGCCGGCAGAGCGCGCGCGCCGGCGCGTCTGGATTTGCCGCGGGTCGCGGTTCCACGCGAGTGCCGTCAACTTTCTTCCCGCGGCGTGCCCAAGCAATCGCTCCACCGATTGAGGAGAGCTCTGAGCCAATTGACCGATGGTAGTGACGCCGATTTTGGCAAGCCGCGCCTCGGTGGCGGGGCCGACGCCCCACATCAATCCGACGGGCAGCTCGTGAAGGAACTCGAGTTCAGTTTCTGGATCGACGACGACCAATCCATCCGGCTTGGCGACCTGCGATGCGATCTTCGCCAGGTGCTTGGTACGCGCCACGCCGATTGACAGCGGCAGGCCCAGCTCGGCGCGCACGCGACCCCGAACCGCCCTTGCGATCTCCGCCGGCGAACCGAAGAGATGCGTGCACCCTGCCACGTCGGCGAATGCCTCGTCGATGGAGATGCGCTCGATCGAAGGCGTGAAATCGCTCAGGACCGCGATGGCGGCATCGCCGAGCCGTTGATATTCGTCGAAATGTCCGGCGACAAACACGAGGTCGGGACAGAGTTGCCGCGCGCGCCGTCCAGGCATGCCGCTTCGTACGCCGAAGGCTCGCGCTTCATACGAAGCCGCGAGCACGACGCCGCCGCCGACCGCAATCGGCTTGCCGCGCAGGCGAGGGTCAAGCAGCTGCTCGACCGACGCATAAAAGGCGTCCAGGTCCGCGTGGAGAATGGTGGCTGTGGAACCCATCTCGTTGACTCTTCGCCTTGGACCTCGCTGCGTGATGATGTTACGGATGCCGTCGCTCTGGATGTATGCCCACACGTCGACCGCGGAGAGCCTGTCGGTCCGTCGGTCGTTCATCTGGGAGCCACGCGCTACACCCACCACAGCGCAGAGGCGAGTCTCGACTCGTCGAGTGCCGGTCCGACTCCCAGGCGCAGCGCCACTGGAGCGCCAGATGTAATCAAGCGCTTCAGCTCCGTCGTTAATACCCGCAAGCGATCGAAGGAGGCGAGGGTGAAGGCTTCACGACGTGCGGCGGTTTGACGGCGATAACCCGGCGGAATCGGTGGCGGTGCGCTGGCGTCCACTGCCGCGCTCAACGCTATCTCGCCGTTCTCGATCACGATGAGCCGCGCACCGCTCTCGCCGGGCTCGCGCCACACCGCGGTCGAATCGAACAGCCGCGTCAACCAGATCGCGCGGCGTCGGGCGAGCGCTGCCCGCAACGCCAGCCACTCGAGCGACACGTACACGACCTCCGGAGTCCATACCGTGAATCCACGCCCGGCTTCGTTGGGGTCGTCTTCATCAACATCGCGGTCTCGCCGACCTTCTCTCCATAGGCGCGTTCCGAGCCGCAGCAATCTGTCGTGCGCGCTGAGGTCCTGGCGCGAAAGCTCAGGGTGCGCCGCGAAGAGCCTCGCGTAACCTGCTTCGAACGTGACCGGGTCGGGACGCCAGCGACTGGAGCCGAGCGCGCGACTCTCCGCGGCGGCGAGCGCCCCAAATGCATCGAGCATTCCGGCCGAAGGAAACGGTCCGAGCGGACACTGGGACGACGGGTGCGCGCTGCGCGCGGTGAGATTCGGTGGCGCGAACCATAACGCGCGGTTCTCGATGGTGAGCGCGACGTTGTACGGCGGTCGATGCTGCTTGATGTCGTCAGGCTCGATGAGAGCCGCCTCGAGGGCGCTTGGCGTGACATCGAACGAGATCCCACGCGCCTGCGACAGCATCTCGAGCGTCCGCTCGGGCACGCCTGTCTGCTTCCGAAAGTAGCTGTTGACGCGATGGCGGAGCGAGGCGGCCTTCCCGACGTACAAGACGTCGCCACTCGTCCGAAGCATGCGATAGACGCCCGGCGCATCGGGCAATGCGAGCCGCACATTCCGCGGCATCGGCCACACGCGCCGCCGGCGCTGCCTCGGAGCGCGATTGTCGGCGAGCCATTCCTGAAGCGCGCTCCAGGTGGAAATGCCTTCGTCGCGAAGCAGGCGCACCAGCTCTCGCCAGACGAAGGCGGTGGCCTCGACGTGATCGGCACTGCGACGCAGAGCGCCGATCCCGCGACCGAAGTACCCGCTGAGGGCACGCACGCCACAGCGCGGCAAGTCGGGTAAGAGGCGCCGGGCAATGTCATGCGTGCAAACGATGTCGAGGGGAAGCGCCCCGCCGGCCAACGCGCGGAGAAACGGCTGCTCGAATCGAGCGAAGTGAATGGCCGTTGGCGCCGGTTGACGGGCGAGTGCGGCGGCGTCGTTGGACAGCTCCCGCCAGGCCACGTGTGCATCGACGCCGTCCTCTGACATCCGTTCAGAAATGCCCGTCAGGCGCATCACGGCGGCTGGAATGTGCTCGCCGTCTGGAAGCGCGATGAGCCTGGCCTCCGCACGCGTTGTGGTCGTGCCGGCGAGCGCCCACCCCATTTCGAGGAGATGTCCGTGCGGCGCTGCGGCGGTGGCCTGGCAATCGACGACCAGCACTTCGAGCTGCGAGAGCGACTCTGAAACAGTGGACATCACCCTTCGCTCCGACGAGACCTCAGACGGCGGTCAGCTCAATAGCTGCTTCAGTGTGCGCTTCTTCAGCATCTCGTCGGGGCTGGTCGCAAGCCAATCGCACCACCGATCAATCTGGTGCACGGTGATGCGGTGACACGCGGGCGGTTCTCTGATTTGAATCTCAACTTCGGTTCCCAACGCAACGGCGTCGGCCCAGCCGTTCTTCCGGAGAGCCGACACTCCAAGCGCAGCCCGTGCGTAAACGGATTCGGCGGTCACATCGAGACCGGACGCACACGCGAAGCTGAAGGTGCAGGTCCGAAGCGCCACGGCAGCCGAGCGTATCATATTCGCCTTATCTTCGCCTACACGGAATGTGGTTGAGACGTCTGGTCAGCGACGGGCCTGGGTCGCCACGGCTCGTGCTCGTGCGCGAGCCAGACCAGCTCAGGGTCGAGCGCGCGTACCCGCACCTGGCCTTCGGTATGCGGCTCGTCGAGCTCGCCAAACCACACCGCCACGTCGCCGCCAACGACGACCGGGCGCCCGCCCGTCTCGACGACGACGACCTGCATGCCGCGTGTGTGGCCCGGCGCCGGGACGAGCCGGAGCCCGGGAAGCAGCTCGAGTTCGCCGTCGACCGGCACGTACCGCACGCCGGGCGCCTCGACCCACTCGCGAATGGTGTAGTCGTCCTCGTTGCGCGCGTCGTCGAGCTCCCGACGCTGGACATAGATCGGCCTGCCGGCGAAGAGGAGGTTGCCGCCGCAGTGGTCGAAGTGCAGGTGTGTGTTGACGACGATGTCGATGCCGGCGAGGTCGAAGTTCTGCGTGCTCAGCGGACGCAGGCGGGGATCGAGGTCGGCGACCGCCGGGTGCAACTCCGTCATGCCGGTGTCGACCAGGACGCGCGCATCGGGATGGTCGATCACGTGCACGTAGACCGGCATCCGCTCGCCCTCGGCGAGCAAGTCGGCCACGAGGACTGGCGTGATGGTGATTGACGTGGGGGCGGTCATTTTTTCCCTCCGTGAACAGATCGACGGCTTCATGACCGTCCCGCACTCGCGCCCAGGGTGATGAGAAGCTCGTCCAGTTGCTCGAACGTCTCGCTGAACCCACCTGTACTTCCGGAGGCGATGGCACCGTCGAGCGCTTCCTTCGAGGGATAGAGGTCGTGCATGACGACCAGCGTCTCGGCACCTCGTTCTTCGAAGGTCACCGTGGTGACGGCCCCACCCTCGCCGCCTTCGTCATTCGTCCAGACGAGGCGGGAGTGCGGCGTCACTTCGCTGTACTTACCGAAGAACGCCATGGGCTCCGGGGAGGCAGGGTGGCTGAACACCAAACGGTACGCGCCCCCGACACGAACATCCATCTCGCAGGAAAGCAGGGACAGGCCAAACGACTTCGGTACCCACCACCGCTTGAACAACTCGGGCTTGGTCCACGCCTCGAACACGATGCGCGCCGGGCCGTTGATGGTTCGCGTCACGACCAGCTCACGCTCGGACTTCCGTTCCACCGTTGTACCGCTCTTCGTGGGAGTGGGCTTACTGTCTCTTCTCGCGTCCATCGGTTTTCTCCTTCCGTTTTAATTCTTCGACAACCTTGTCCAGCTCGATGAAGCGTGAGTCCCAGAGCTGGCGGTAACTCTCGAGCCAAGCCGTCTCTTCCTCCAATCGGCGCGTGCCGAGCTTGCAGGTCCGCACGCGCCCGACCTTCTCCGTGGTGACGAGCCCCGCCTGCTCCAGGACACCGACGTGTTTCTTCATGCCCGTGAGGGTCATGTGGAACTTCACGGCAAGGTCCGTAATCGAAGCGTCGGAACGTCCAAGCTGCTCCAGAACGCCGCGTCGGGTGGCATCCGAGAGCGCGGCGAACGAGGCATCCAGGCGGGCTCGCGAATACTGAACCATTCGGTTCAGTATATAACACACGAACTGGTGGCATGCAAGGGGAGGCCGAGCACGATGCAGATTCGATCGACTCGGCGATCCCCAGGCGCTAGCGATCGGTTTCCGCGACTAACCGACCAAAGGGCTGAACGTTCTCACGATTTCATACATTCCAGCTCGAAACGAGCGAGGGTTAGGGCCTGCCGCGGATACGGCCGCGGAGCGGGATCCGCTCGCGCACTGAACAACGATTTCCGAACTGGCTCGTCCATGCTGCGGAATAAACCGCGTCCAGGTGACGGGTCAGCCTGTCAATACATCCTGCTGGACGGCGAGGACGTTCGCTCGTAGACCGTTGATTTTGGTGCAAGAACAGGCGGGACGTGCCGGCTGAGGTTGGCTCGGGCACTGGACGATTTCCCCAACTGGCTCACCCGCGAAGCCGCATAATGGGCGATCTTCGGAAACTCAAATCGATGGCAGGTCCAGATGGCCCGTCGGGACACTGACAATCCGAAGCGCCGAGTGGGCGACCCATCGGTTGAGGAGGAACACTTGAAGAACACTGCACGGCGAGTCTTGCTTGCGGCGGCAGTTCTGATTCCTCTGGCGGTCTACGCCCAGCCGCGGCCGGGAAACCCGACGACCGCTACCGTCATCACCAAGGCGGAGATCGACAAGATCAGCGCCACAGAACAAAACCAGACGACCCGT
>Ga0066903_100003552_pt1 | contig 12790 bp, 14 predicted proteins | sample PanSoiMetaGPlot1_FD_67491 | JGI IMG/M metagenome (GOLD analysis project Ga0066903, IMG submission 67491) | Tropical forest soil microbial communities from Panama analyzed to predict greenhouse gas emissions - Panama Soil - Plot 1 (version 2) | ecosystem: Environmental > Terrestrial > Soil >... | reverse complement strand
TACGAACGTGCCCCCCTGGAGGGAGGGCTCAGTATGCGAAACCGAGCTTGATTTGGGATCAAATCCACAGCCGCCGACTGTGGTGAGTCTATGTCGTCAAAGCAAAGATAAATGGAGGTTGTTGTTCGAAGAAACCGTGAGCCCAGTCATCGTAGTAAATCTGCCCCTTCTTAAGAATTATCTTAACCTACGCCGATTAGACGGAATTCCTGGTGAATTCCCTTTAGAAAAATGATTGCGATTTTCGAGACGGTGGCGTGGGGCGCAAGCAAAAATTAAGAGAACCAATTTACAATAATTCTCTGTCTTAGCTGAATGAAGAAAGAGATATTTTCGTAATTCGGTACCATTTCGGGAAAAATCGATCGCAGTAAAGAAGACGCTCCAAGAATATTTATCGTAACTATGCCTGAGACAAAACACCTTTTTCCAAGTGATTAACCTCATCCGCATAGCCAGCTGCCTCCTGGTCATGGGTTACAAGAATGATGGTCTTTCTTAGATGCTGATTGAGTTGCTTAAGAAGCTCCATCACTTCCACCGCTGACGCTCTGTCCAAATCACCTGTCGGCTCGTCGGCAAGAACGATTTGCGGATCGCTCACAATGGCTCGGGCAATTGCTACACGTTGCTCCTGGCCTCCAGAAAGTTGTCGGGGCAGATGATCGGCTCGATCCTTTAAGCCAACCAGCTCGAGCGCATTATTAACATGCTCCTGGCGCTTCTTGGGCGACAGATTGGACAGCAAAAGGGGCAGTTCGACGTTCTCAAAAGCGGTCAAAACCGGTATCAGATAAAAACTTTGAAAAACGTAGCCGATATTACGATTCCGCCAGGCTGATGCTTCTGTATCCGTCATCAAATGAATATTTCTTCCATCAACCAGCAATTCACCCTTTGTTGGCTTGTCAATGCCCGCAATCAGATTCAGCAGCGTTGATTTGCCAGATCCGGAGGGTCCCATGATAGCTACAAAAGCGCTTTTTTTGACCGTGACCGAAACATCGTTGAGGGCAGTAATTTCAAAAGCATCTCTTTTAAACACCTTGGTCACATGGACCCCTTGAATCAAAAGCGGCAAAGCTGCTGATGAATTGTCCGCCCCAATATCGTTTGCTGCCGTGTGCATCGGGGTTCTCCTGATAATTCCTAATGGCTAACGATCTTGATTTGATCTCTGTCCTTCAGGTTTCCGGGTGGGCTGACCACGACAAGATCACCGTCATGAACGCCTTCGACTAGATATCCCGTCGTTTTTTTGCCGATGATCCTGATGTCCCGTTGAACAGCTTGTTCATTGACAATCTGAAAGATAATTTTCTTTTGATCACGATTAACCACAGATGAAAATGGAACTTCAACAGCAGCAAGCTGCGGTTTGTTGCTCTCGGCTGAGAAAAATGCAATATTGGCATTCATTTCTGGCCGGAGAAAATTGTCCGGATGAACAATCTGGATTCTGACCTCCACTGTGCCCTTCTGCCGGTTGCCCTCGGGCGCAATCTGCGCCAAAAGTCCATCATATTGCTTGTCAGGGTAGGCATCCGTCGTGACAACTGCCTTCGTAACACCTCTCAATTTTGCAAAATCATCTTGGCTGATGTCAGCTTCTACCTGAAGGTCCGCAAGGTTGGCCAGGGCCACCACGGAGCCCCTGGGGCCGCCTGTTTCCGCTGCGCTGGCAAACTGCGCAGTAACCAGCTCTCCTTTTTCCGCCGTTCGTTCCAAAATGGTACCGTCCATCGGCGCGCGTATCCGAGTAGCTTCCAGTTGGGAACTGTTAAATGCTACCTTTCCAAGGGCCTGCTCGTAGTCTCCCCTGGCCCGGTCAATCTCCTCTTTTCTTGGACCTTTGGACGCCAGAACATAGCTCTGGCGAAGCGACTCTGCGCGTTGTTCTGACGAGCGAAACTTTGCTTTTGCGTCATCCAGTTGTTGCTTGGAGATCACGCCGGCAGCAAACAAATCCTCGCTTCTCTTGAACAGCGATCGATCATTCTCGGCGACCACCTCTGCTTCATGAAGGTTATTGAGCTCCCTTTGGACTTCCTCTGGCCGCGAACCAGCCAGTAACGCGTCCAGCCGGGCTTTTGCTGATGCCGCTTCACCCTTGGATTGTTCCACCTGAGCCTGAAACTCCTGGTCTTCAAGGCGTACGAGTATCTGGCCTTCTTTTACAACATCCCCTTTTTCCACGCCAATCCAAGCTACTCGTCCTGTGACCTTCGAATTCACGTCAATACGGTGATGAGCGACCACATAGCCGCTCGCTGAAAGAATCAATCCGGAAGTATTGTGGGTTTCAGCCGTTGTTTTCGCAACTTCAACTTCAATGGCAGAAGGCTTCGACAGGCGGTTCCAAAACAGAACAAGAGCAGCCAGAATGGCTAAGCCCGCTATCACGAGCCAGATTCGCTTCCGAGAGCGGAGATCTTCTCTGTTTCCCGATTCGGGACGATTGATCTGAAGTCGCTTTAGTTGATCCAGTTGAGCAACCATAAGGGAAACCAGAAATCTTAGATAATGCCATTGCCGCGAGTGTGCGGCGTCGAGATAAGTTGATAGATTTCGCTTCCTTACTACACCAAACCCTTTACAAGCAACTTGTCCACAGCCATAATCAGTCTTCCCGGCCTGTCGCAAAACCGAAGTCCAAGAAGAAAAAGAAACTCTACTCTAATGCGATTCTCGGGTGCAACAAGAAAGGGCACGGAATCTTTGTCTCCAGACTGTCTATCACATGCCATCCTCATCTTTTCTAAGTTGCGAATACATCACTAAATCATTTGGCTCTCATGACGCCGTTCCTGCGCTCTTGGAAACAACGTTTTTCATGAACGCGGGACAACAGCTTTGTATTGCGGGCGCATCTGGCTCCGGAAAAACGACATTATTGACGATTCTCGGAGGTCTTCAGCGCCCTAGTTCGGGAGACGTAAGAATCCGCGGAGCGTCATTGTTAACCATGTCGTCAAAATCACTTGCTGCGCTCCGTGCCTGTGACATCGGGTTCGTTTTTCAGAGCGCAGCTCTGATCCCTGTTCTCTCAGCGAGGGAAAATATTGACTATTCCTTGGCGATTGCAAAACCCGGGCTCTCAAAGAAGGAACGAAAGGGATTGGTTGATCATGTTTTGGAATTGACGAACCTGGAAGCGCAGCAGAACCTTCGTCCTGGAGCTCTGAGCGGCGGAGAATGCCAGAGGGTTGCGATCGCCAGAGCGGTTGTTAAAAAACCGGCGCTGGTGTTGGCCGATGAACCAACATCCCACCTGGATGACATCAATACCGCCGCTATCAACGGCATTTTTCAGCACCTTCAAGCCGCAATGCATTCCACCATCATTATCGCTACCCATGATAGGCGTATGCTGGCAACGGCAAAACGGACCATACGTCTGCAATACTGGCGTGAAGGCTGGGACGCCTCCCAACACGGTTGTACCAAGGAGGCGATCAAATGAGTTCATTTCGCCTGGCGATTTTGAGCGTTGGCAGGAACCGGCGACGAACGGTCCTCACGCTGATCATGATGACTCTCGGCACAGCTGGACTAATTGTTAACAACGGCCTGATCTCTTTTATTTTCGACGGACTGAGAGACGACGCTATTTTCGGACGTTACGGTCATATCCAGATCTACCGATCAGGATATCTGGCGAACCATAAGCAGGCGCCTTTCAAATACTGGCTTCCGTCGGATCAAAGCGATCAGATAGCGGCCAAGCTCAATTCTTTTGCTGAAGTGAAGAGTATAACGACCGAGGTTACGCTGCCGGTTTTTCTCTCCTGGGGCGAACGAAGTGCCGCGGCAATCGCCATCGGGATTGTCCCTTCAGACATTAAGCTGCTTTCGCAGACTCGGCTCATCGCCGGCCAGGACGCGATCAGTGATTCCGGCTCGTTTGCTGAAGTCGCAATCGGCCGGGGCCTGGCAGAGAAGCTGCAGATTCGAGTCGGTGATATGCTCACGGCCACGGCGTCGGGCCGCAACCAGAGTTATTCCGGTCTCGACATCAGGGTAAACGGAATTTTTGAAGAAGGCTTTCGCGAGTATGACGATTGGACGATCAAGGTGCCGGTCAGCGCTGTTCAGAGATTGTCTGGTGTTCAAGGAGTTGAAAAGGTGATTGTGATGCTCGAGGATACCGGGCAGACTGATGCAGTCCAGTCCCGCATCACGCAAGCGTTGCGGGCTTCCGGCGCCGATATCGAAACCGCCTCGTGGCGCGACCTTGCAGATTTTTATCGGCAGGTACTTGCTATGTTCGGCAAGGAGCTCTTCGTCATCAAATGGATCATCCACATCCTTGTGTTTCTGGCCGCCCTAACGTGTCTGGCGATGATCTTCACCGAACGTCAACGCGAAATGGCAACGCTGCTCGCGATGGGGATGACCCGCCTCCATCTGGTGGCGTTGTTCGCGCAGGAGAGTTTCTGGCTCGGCTTGGTGGGCGCGGCGTTGGGAATGGTCTTTGGCGCGGCGATAGGAGCCGCTGTTTCCGTCGTCGGAATCAGCATGCCACCACCTCCTGGTTCAACGCGAAGCTTTATAGCCCGTGTGGACTTCTTGCCACCTGACATTCTGCAATATGGCCTCTTGACACTCGTGATCGGCTGCGCAGCTGCGATTATTCCTGCCGTATGGGTCGTACGTTTAAATCCCGCTGCAGCTTTGCGGGAAGAAAAAGCCTGAGAAGCCAGGAATCGCAGCTTGCAATCGCCATCGAGGCTGCGGCAGTGTACAGGCAGCTCATCAATTGCGCTGTGGCCGTCAATAAAGGCATGAACCCGGTCCAAGCTCTCGCCCGCAGCAGCAAGATGCGGGGGCATCTGATCGGCAGAGACCAGTGTATGGCCCGTTAATTGGCACCACGCAGGCATGTCCTCTACCGCTCCAGGATCCTGCGCGATGAGCCTGAACAGTTGTCCCGTATAAAGTCGCTTGATTCTCGCACTCAAGTGGATCAGCAACTCACCGCAGCCCATATCGCCAGCATCCCATTCATCTGCGTACACCTCCATCCCGCTCTACTCCTGCTGCGCTCTAGTGACTGATTTCCTTGTAGGTAAACTGCCGTGTCCAATCCGCCGATTGTTTGTCATCGATCTCGACATAAATCTTTGGAAGCGAATTGACGGGACCGTCTTCCTGGGGAGGCTGCATCGTCAAATCGCGACCAGTGGACCATACAACGCGACGCTCGTCGAGATTGCCGAAGTAGTAGTCGACTTTGCTGTTGTCCGCTCCGCGATAGCCAGTGGCCGTGGTTAACTCCACTAGCTTTTTATTCTTGTCATTAAGTGGAATCTCGCTAGCATAGATGTTTGCCAACGAAGCATCGAGTGGAATCCATCCTAAACGCGGCGCAAAGAACTCGATCCAGCAATGATAACTACCATCGATGTCCATACCATTCAGAGTAGGCTTTAACAGCGAACCATAGACCATGCGTGTTGGAATTCCTGACGCTATGGCGAGTGAGGCAAAAAGCGAATGGAAGTCAGTACAGTTGCCGGTCTTCGTTCTCAGGCAATATTCCGTGCTTCCGACCGGTGAGGCCTTTAGGTGCTCGGGATCTTTGACCCAGTAGTTCACGTTTTTATACGTCCATTCATAGAGCCTGTGCGCAGCCATGACAGGGTTTGCTTCGTCGCGGGTGATTGAAGCGGCGAGCTTCCTGATGTCGTCATTCACGACCACGTGTGTTGTCGGCCGCAAATATGCCGCCAGCGCCAGACGCTCTTGGTCCGTCAGCGCCCTTGACTCGCCGGGATTGACGACATTCCTTACCTCCGTGCGAGTCAGATCAAATTCTTCTTTCAAAGTAACCTGCTCCCCGACAGGATTGTGAATCTCGACATATCCCACGCGATTCCCCCACGAATCACGGGTATAGCGAACAAGGGACCCACCGGAGAAGGTGAAGTTTCTGATGTCGGAATATGCATCTTCCTGCGGAATCGCAAACCAAACACGAACCCGTTTCGCATCTTTCGGGAGCTTGACGGTAAACGCATTTGTGACATGAAAAGTAGCCTGCTTTGGAGCCACAGCGGGCGCATCACCGCAAAATGCACGCGATGAACAGAAGGCGAGCAACAGTAAACCAAAAACTCGACTAAGCATGGAATTGTCCTGACGTAGCTTGTGGGAACATTATTGTGAACGGCCAACGGACGTTAGGCAGCGCACACTCAAGTGAATCCAGGTCTCACTGAAAGAGGGCAATCAGGATGGAGATGTTGAATCATTCCGAAAAGTATGAATCCGCCCCTGTTCACGACACTATATTCATTCGAAAGCGCTCAAGATTGTAAGAGAAGAAACATCAGGTGAAATCTGTACTAAAGTACAGATCAACAGTTTTCTTTTATCTCGCGGGCAAAGCAGCGGTTTATTCCCACGCCGATTGAGTTGTGCAGGCAGAGTATCAAAGCCAAGCTCCAAAGCAGCCTGAATGGGTCCGACTGGAGGGCTCATGGCCAGACCATCTGCACTGCCAGAAGCTCGCAAATGGGAAGTCCAGTCGCTTGAAACATTTCCCTGTACAAATAACTGTCCCAAAGTACAGTTAGCACGATTCCCTGCACCTATATGCTCGGGATATGTAGCTCCCCTGGGGTCAGTTAGCGTATCGCGGTGTCATGCAAAATATTGACCAAGTTTAATTTGATAAAGCACGGTTTCTGTGCGACAGACGCGGCGTCATGTTCGGCCGAAGCAGTTTTTCGAGGAGAGATCATGAAACGAAGAACCTTTATCCAGACTGCATCTGCAACCGCATTCGCATGGCTCGCCCAATCTGCCGGGGCACAGCAGGCAAAAAAGAACCCAAAGGTTCAACCCAAGATCACGGTGCGTCCGCCTATGACGGGGCAATCGCCTACGCAGCAGATCATAACCAGGCTGCAACAGCTGGCTGACGGCGGCAGTTGAGGTGCCATTCAATCCCAGTTTGGGATTGTCTCGGAGAGAGCATTCGATAAGGCCCAGCCTCAGCCGAAACCCCAGGCGCCGCCAGGCGGCGTTAAGCCGCAATCAGGTACTGTGAATGTTGAACCTGCACCTCGTCTGACTATGATCGACTATGAAATGGCACGCTTCAGCATGAGAATGCGTCCATGGAACCCTAACGAGGGGTACATTCAGGAACCGCAGGAATCCCGGTCAACTGAAAGTCTGTACACTCTGCTGTTTCCGTTTCACAACATCGGAGACCAGCTCGACAGCGAAATTATGCCGCTCCGGGTGCAATGGGCAGCGGAAGAGCACAAGAGTGAGTTGGATCCGAACAGCGAATCCTGGCAACGGTTCAAACAGCTATACAGTTATCAGTTCGGCGAGCAAAAGACGATCGCATTGTTTGCCCCTGACCTTTCGTTTCAGGGGGAAGGTGAGACCACTGCCGAGAGATATGACTTTGGACGTTATCTGCGGATTGTTTATCTCTACGTCAAGCCTTCCGAACTAAGAAATTTTGAAAGCTTCGTGCGCCAATTCATTGTGCCGGCTGCAGAGAAGATCCTGGCGCGTCGCGATGAGGTGACGAATGCCCCTCCTCCGGAAGCACGGACGTACTGGCGTCTGCCCAAGTATCTTCGCAAGGTATCCATCAATGTAAATATGCCTACGATTCCAGAGTTTGAACTGTTCATTCAGCAGCGCTTGCTCAATGCTGCGCGGGACGTTAGCACGCCGGTTCTGACATACCGCACCGTAACAGGGGACAAGCACAATTACCACCTGCTGTTCCCATTTGAAAATGCAAAGGGCATTCACGGTTCAAGAGATTCTTTGATGGCCTCAATGCTAATGCGGGAGCACCAGGTTCAACTCCTGGCTAAACGTCAGGGCCGTTCACACAAATTTCAATTGGCGAGCTCACGGGCGGGTTCTGCTTACAGTGAAGCGGTGAAAATTGGCAATGAACTTGCCGAACAGTTCCATAGCCATGCCATTGACATAGAAGAAATTGTTTACCAAATGCGTCCTGATATGAGCGCGCTCCTCGGTGGACGTTATAGCAACGAATCCGTGCAGGACGTTTGGGACAACTATAAGAAACGTCTTAAAGAACCGCTAATGAGTTAGTAGCCCATCACCGTTCTTGGACGGGCAGCCTCCGGCTTTCAGCGTGGCGCTCTGAATCCAAGGCTGTGGTGGTGACAGACATCCGGCGTCGGCCGACTTGGAGGAAACAATGCGCAAGATAGCCACTAGTGCTTGCTTCATTGCGGTGTTTGCACTGGTTCTTGTGGGCCAGGCTCCAACCAAGAAGGAGTTGCAGGAAGCGCTATCTCCTGAAGGAATTAAGAAATTCCAAGCGGAACGAAGCAGGCTCTATCAATGGGATCCCTTTAAGTTCCTGATGGGGAAGTGGAAAACCGATAGCGCCGGCTTTGACGTAGCACTCAGTCTCGACGGGAAAGTGCTGGTCTTCTCCAACACAGAACCAAGCATGGCACTTTCTCGAAAGGGTAAGGCCACCAACTACAGAAGCCTGACCTATGTTTATCTTGAAGGTCTCACTCCACGCGCAACCACTTACGACAATGAGGGAGGAGTGTTCATTGAAGATATCGAGGTTGGACAGCAGAAACTGTCATTTGTACGGGGTACAACTCCACGTGTGCGCCTCACTTTTCAGGAAAACAAGCAAGGCGCTGTATCCGTTGCGGTAGAGTCTGCTCCCACTGCAACCGCTCAGTTCAAACCGCAGGCTGCCATAAATGCCATACGGGTTTCTCAGTAGGGAGAAATTTTCATGATCCGAAGATTGCTGCTCTTCAGCTTGGTTGCCCTCAGCATGGATCTGGCGGCACTACCACCCAGACCCGTAAAGCCCGCATCTGTTACCACTCAGGCGCAGAAAGCAGATCGCTGGACGCAGTTCCGTTTCCTTATCGGGAACTGGAGCGGCGATGGGGTTGGTCCTGCTGGTAAAGGCTTGGGCAACATGACGGTTGAGACCGACCTCGATAACGCGATCCTGCGCATGACCAATCAGGTGGAGTTTGCATCGCAGGACAAAAAAACCCTCTATCGCGGCACAATGGTCGTATCCTCAGAGCAAAAGGCGCTGTTTCTGGACAACGAAGGGCACGTGCTGCACTATACGGTCACGGCGACTCCGCGTACGATCACATTTGTGAGTGTACGTGAGCCTGTTCCTGTTCTGCCGCGCTTCCGTTTTATCTATAACGATTTGGGAGGAGGAAAGGTGAGATGCAGCTTTGATGTTGCCCCACCCGATACTCCAAACAAATTCACCATCCATGTGACCGGCATCGTCACGAAGCGATGAACGGACAATATCACGGACAGGCCGCAGGACCCCGATGCGTTTGCATGACAGTCCAGACTTTTCCGAAAGTTGGTCGACATACAATCCAGTGCGCTCTCGCAGCTCATGCATGCAATTTCCGAGCGCCTTTAAGAAGGGAACGCCAATAGTCATGCAGTCGATGCTACGACCGCATCAGTAGCAATGTGTCAGCCGGCTTTGTGTACGGGTTGCGGTTTCTGGCTCGGGATTGGACCTATGGGTTGACTGAGCCAGGTTTCGAAACCGCATCTCGCTGAGCCGCGCGTCGTCGCCACGAATGGGGGTCTTCTCGCTCACCGCTACACCGTAGTAACGTGCCTGCAGGTCAGAAACAACCTCACGGGGATCCTTGCGTGCCGCCAGAAACGGTACAAATTGAAACCGATGGCTGTAAGCTATCTAAAATAGACGGGTTAGATTGGTGGAGCTAGTCGGGATCGAAGAGCTCGCTGCTCTGAAAACAGGCAAGTTATTGATTCGACGAATATCGCACAACGCCTAGAAAGACAAAAACGGCTGCAAAGCCGAATTCATTGTACGTTTATTGTACGGTGAATTTGTTCAGAATCAACTCTATTCTTGGCTTACCACTGGCTTCACGGTAGAGACTAGCCCTCCCCCTGCACCGAGGATCTGCAATTTGAGATGGAGGGTGTCGAAGAAGGGACGGGAATCACGAGGGCTGTGCCTGACCAGTACAACTGGAGTGCTACAGATGACTTCAATACAGCCAAGCGAGAAGCAACACCCCGATTCACCTCGTACGACCGAGGCTTTCATTGTGGGATTTTGGGGTGTTCGATATCAGGTCAAAGATGTTCAGCGGGCAATTACGTTTTATACGCAGACCCTTAGTTTCAATTTGGACATGCAGAACCTGCCTGCTTTCGGCCAGGTTTCAATCGGCGACCTCAAGTTAATCTTGAGTGGTCCTGGTGCATCTGGGTCCCGCCCAATGCCGGATGGCCGCCAACAAGAACCAGGCGGATGGAACCGTGTGCTGCTTCAGGTGAAAGATCTGCCCTTGCGCATCGCGAACCTAAAAGAGGCAGGCGTACGTTTTAGAAACGAAATGGAAGTAGGCCCAGGCGGCAAGCAGATTCAAATTGAAGATCCCGACGGCAACCCGATTGAATTGTTCGAGCCTGCTGGCCGCTGAGAAGCTACAGGATCGTCCTTCTCCGCCGCCCTGCCGTTCAGCTTAGTACGTGTGAGTCTCTACACCTCAATTCGCTGCGGCGACACGTTGAGATTGTTTCGGCTCTGTTTCTGCAAGGCCTCGATCGCGATGCCGGCATTTCGAGCCCTGTTCTGAACCTTTATCTTACCCAAAGAATCAAAACATAGACTGTTCGTGGTTCACGAGGCCGATGCGCAGGCGTCGGGCCCAAATGCAAGCGCGAGGAGTTGGAATTCAGATTGACAGTAGGGGCTCCGGCATTATGACAAGTCTGCTTGCAAAGACGTTGCTCAGTCTGGGCGTGCTCGCTGTCGTTATAGGACTGTTGCTGTTTCTGCCGGCGGGAACAACACAGTATCGGGAAGCATGGGTGTATCTCGCGAGCTCTTCGTCCTGGTCCTGCCCACTGTTCTGGGCCTGGCCGTTAGCGATTGCAACGGCTATCAGGCACAGCACCGCAATTGCATTCAGAAACGAAGGTTGACCTGTTTTGTGTTCCATCGCTTATCTCCTAACGAGCCACCCACGCCAGGATCCTGGCATGGGTGGCCTTGGCTCGGGGCCGGGTTTGGCAGCAGGCATGCTCTTCCTGCCTCGCCTCCCCTGGTCCGTGGGTTTAGCCTGCTTTTCTATGTGGCTCCGCTTTGAGCCTTGTGGCGAGTTCCGACAGCGAGGTTCTTAACTTGCCGACTTCCGTGTCGATTTCAGCCTTGGCCTGCTCGAATCTCGCGTCGCCCGCAGTCTTCAGGGCCTGACGCTTTGTGTCAATCTCCTGGTGCTTGGTTTTTAAGCGGTTAATGGTATCGACCTCCGCCTGTGCCATCTTGCTCTTGGCGTGGGCTTCGAGCTCCGCGAGTTGCGACTTGGCTTGCTGCAGCTGGGCGCTGATCTTTTCTTCGTACGCTTTTGTCTCTATATTCTGTGCACTCATGCTCTTACTCCTTTTATGGCGTTTCGGGGTTTATCTGTGATTTTGTGAAAGCAGATGATGAGTTTAGGCTGCCTTCCTATCCAAAACGTTTTCCAGCTTCTTCTGTTGATCCCGGCTCAAGGTGGTGCTAAGGATGTTGCCACCATAGCCGCGGAACTGTTCCGCCACCACCTCAGGATTAGCCGTCCGCAAGAGTGCGTAGACCGCCGAGTCGCCCGGTTGGACCATCGCCCCGACTTCCTCGACAAACTCGTCGGGGATTCCGAATTCATCCTTCCACCACGATGCGTCGAGGGCGCCCGCACTTGCGCCGAGGGCGCCGCCGCCGAGAGCTCCCGCTGCAACGGCGCCTGCCGCCACCGCCGCACTTGCTCCACCGGTGAAGGGGATCGCCAGCGTGGCGCCTATTAGCGAACCCCACAGACCGCCCCAACCTGCTCCTTCGCGGGTGGTCATCTGCAAACTCGAGTCGACCCGAAGCTTGCCGTTATAGTCGCGGTAAACAGCAACCGCGTCGTGGAGGTCGAGGGCCCAGTCCTCGTTCATCCTCTGCAGCTGGTTGAGCACGTTGGATGCGCGGTACATATCTTTCTTGAAGCCAACAACGATCAGTTCTGGCATATCGTTCTCCTTAAATGTTGTGTAAGGTTTGATTGGTTGCATCGGACATATTGAGTCACGACTGGTATTCGTGAAGACAAGGATTCGCGGCACCTCTTACTGCGTGCCGGCGGCTGATTGTTTGTTCTCGAGTACGCTCTTTATGTGGGTGAGAGACGTCTCCAGCGACGAGCGTATCCTGGAAACTGCATTCTTTCGGATGATCGTGCCCTTGGGCCCTGTCAATCCGGCCTGGCGTGATCCTTTGACCGTAATGAGGTAAAACCCTTTCTTTTCCGGCTGGCTGCTGTCTGTTGCACAAACGGTCAAATCAAGTGCGGTTTGAAAATAGTGGCTGGCATAGAGTTGCTTGATCGCGATCCCGTCCAGCGGCCCATTGGATCCAGGTTGACGAAAGACCACCATTTGGTTGATGCGTAATGTCGGCTTCAGGCCGAACTTCACCTTTTCCCAGTAAAAAATGCTCTCTGCGTTGGGGAGTTGAGCGCGGGGGAAGTCGACCAGGTATCGTTCCACATCCGGAAGGTAACGTGACATGGAGGACTCGGTCAGCAAGGACTCGAATTGAGCAGCGACGTGCACAGGATGCTCTTTGTCGTAGTAACTTCCAAGAGCGCTATTGCCGTCCTTTTGGTATCGGACCACTGCCTCCAAGGCCATCTTTTGCGCCAGACGATTTACCTGTGCGGATAAATCAGTTTTGGACCAGTCCACAGATCTTTTGACCTCG
>Ga0066903_100003551_pt1 | contig 12791 bp, 21 predicted proteins | sample PanSoiMetaGPlot1_FD_67491 | JGI IMG/M metagenome (GOLD analysis project Ga0066903, IMG submission 67491) | Tropical forest soil microbial communities from Panama analyzed to predict greenhouse gas emissions - Panama Soil - Plot 1 (version 2) | ecosystem: Environmental > Terrestrial > Soil >... | reverse complement strand
CGGCGTCGTCTCCAGATCGAACCCCAGCCCCTTGGTGATCGATGTGGCGTTTTTGGTGTCGACGAGCCAAAAACTGCCCGTGCTCGGCACCGTGCCGGTATTCATCCAAAACTCAATCGTCGCCGGTCCGGTGCCCCACGCCTGATACGCACCCGACGCCGCCACCCGCACCTGCCCCGTCGGATTGGCGAACCGCATCGCCCGATCACCATCGGCCAGCGGCCCCGGCTGGCCGAGCGTCACGCCGCCGCTGATCGTGCCGTTCTTCCCGCCGACGCTATCGACCGCCGTCGTGCCGGACGTTTCCCCGAGGCGCCAGTACGCCACCGCGCCGTCGGCGATGACGCGTTCCGCGTAGGCGCTGCGCGTGGGCTGCGTCCCCCCGACCGCGCCGAAGCCGGGCGGATAGGGCGCGGTGATGACGGGCACGTCAGGGCTCCTTCGTGGCGGGCGCGGGGTACGTGTAGAGCGGCCCCTGCGCTGGGTCGTAGGGCGGCAGCCCCCACGCGTCCCGCAGCGCCGCCGCCGTCGTGCCCATCAGCACGTTGTTGTGATACAGCCCGTGGCCGTGGTACGCCTGATATTCGAGCTCCGCGAGCAGGGCCACTTGATCCGCCGTGGGCCGCTTCGCTTCGGGGCTCATACGTGCACCGGCTCCTTCTCGTCCTTCTTCTTCGGCGCCACTTTCCCGTTGGGCAGGAGATCCTTGCCCTCAAAGCCCCACTGCTTGCGCACGAGCCCCGCGATCTCGCCCATCAGGATCTTGTCGCCATAGAGGCTGTGGCCCTTCGTCGCGGCGTACTCCAGGTCGTACAGCAGCTTCCCTTTCTTCTCCTCCTCGGTCGGTTCGGGCGGCGCCTCGGTCGCCACCGTCATCGCGGGCGCGTCGTCCTTCTCATCATCCTTGTGCTTGGTGAAAGCCATCGGTGTCCTCCTCCGTGGCGCCATTCTCGCACGACGTGGCAATGGTCGAGATGGCGAAATATGTCGTGATGTCTGTTGTCTCTTCTTCTTCACCAAAACCAATTCTTCTCTCTTTGTACGTACGTACGATTCTTCAAAAAAAGATCCGACCGTACAGTACGTACTGATCTTTCTTGTACCGATCTTCTGTTGTTTGTACCGTTCTTGCTTTTTGTACCGTTCGTCCGTTCTGCCACCCACCGGATGGTGGGCGGCTCCTGAGCACCAGGCATACTTCTCCCATAGGGGCTCAGCAGTATGCCTTGAGCGAATGTGAATCCACCGGACGGAGCCGCGGACCCCCTCGCCCAGGGCGGTGGTCAGTGACGTGCGCCACCGCAACGGTCAGACTATGAGACGGGCACGCACCCCGCCCATCTACGCGCTCTAACCGAGCCACTCATCCGGCAGACGTCCGGTTCCGATACTCGACTCAGAACGGCGGCGTCTCGTCTGACTGGCCACAACTCCACGCCGGCACCTCTGTAGACCTGGTCGATGCCTTCTTCACGAGCCTCACGCCCAGTTGGTTAACCCCCCCACGTGAGGCCGACTGCCCGTGATGGTCATGCCGATCTCTTCGTCTGCCAGTTGCGTCTCGTCGCCTCGCTGCGGCGCGCCGTGACGCACGCGTCACAGAAGCGCTTCGACCGGTACGCCGGGTGAAAGTCCTGGCCGCACTGGTCGCAGGTCTTCAGCCGGCGCGGCCCGAGAAACAGCGACGGCGGCGTGATCGGCGGCGCGGGTTCCGGGCGCACCGGGTCGTGCCGCTCGCGTTCCTCGCGCAGTTGGCGCCGTGCTTCGTCGCGTTCGCCTTCGGCTTTCGCCCGCGCGACCTGCTCGGCCACGATCTGTTCGCGCAGCTGCTGAATGCCGTACAGGTCACTCGGCATGGTCAGCTTTTCTCGTCCCGGTCCCGCCGACGATGCGTGTCGTCATTTGGACGCATTGCCACGCGCCGCAGAACCGGCAGGTGATCGGTCCAGTAGCCTTCGGGCATTAACACGCCCGGCAAGACCCATTCGTGCGGACAGGTATTTTCCACGTTCACTCTCAGCCTTTCGGCGGTAGCAGCACGACCGCTATCGGCGCCGACCACGGCGACGCGCCCGTCGCGTTCAGCGCCCGCACCGCAATCCAGTACGGCCGCCCGTCCGCCGGAATGCCCGTGATGTCCCAGTAGGTGACCAGCCCCACGTTGATCGTCTCGGGGTACGTCCCGCGCGTCGGCCCGAAGCCCACCTCGTAGCGCACGATCTGCTCGCGCTCGGGATTGGGCTCCCAGGAGAGCGCCAGATCGCCCACCGGCGGCTCGAAGAAGATCCCGCTCACCACCGCATTGGGGCCGGAGAGCTTGGTCAGGCGCAGTGTCACACGTCCGCTCAGGATGTAGGACAGATACGCGCCGGTACTGAAGTCGCGCGCCGTGCGCGTGTCGACCACCTGGCCGCTCGTCGCATCAATCGCCTCGATGCGCTCGCTCCGTCCGCCGTAGTCCCAGTCGAGCAGGTACAGACTCACCTGATGCAGGCGCCCGTCGGTGAGGTTGAAGCCGATGTCGAAGCTCGTGCCGCTGTACCACGTCGAGGCGAGATAGCCGCCGCCGGGTTTGGCGAGCCCGCGCGTGTCGGGCGTGTCCTCGTCCCACGTGTAGACAGGCGCGGTGAGCATGACCTGCGCGTAGCTCGGGAGCGTGGCCCCATCGCCGGCAAGGGAATAGCCGTCGGCGCCGTAGGTGTTCATCCACTGGCCGCCCGTCACCAGGTCCGCACCGACGACGGTAATCGTCGAGCCGCCCACCACGAAGGACCGTAGCGGTCCACTACTCTCCCCGACCGCATTCTTGGCGACGACGCGCCAGTAGATCGTTTGGCCGGGGTTTCCCTGGGTTGCCACCATCTTGCATGTGGGCGTCCCTGAGGCGATGAGCGGTGGGGGATTCGTGGGGCCGATGAACCAGGCGAAGCTCGAAGCTCCCACCGCTGAACATGACAACTCGACCGGCAGGAGCAGCGCCTCGTCCGTCACCGTCGGCGGCAGCAGATCGGTGGGCGTGAGCGGCAGCCCCTTGTTCGCGATCCAGCGCGCCATGTCGTCGATGCTCGTGTTGTCGATGACGGGCGGCGCCTCGTACACGACGACAGTCGGCGGTGCGGTCGACTGATGCCGCACGCGCACGCGAAGCGATGGGGCGGACTGCGCCAGCGGCGACTCCACGAAGAGGAGCGAGAGCATCAGGGCGAGACCGGTCTTTCGTCTCATCTCAGATCACGCACACGATCCGCAGCGTCCACTGCGGCGTCTCCATCCACCACAAGGTGTCCCCCGTCCAGATGATGTCGTTGACGGAAGGCTTCTCGCAGCCAGCCAATGGCGGTGCCGTCGTGGGCTTGTCGGGGACTGGCGCGAAAGAGTCGCCATCCCAGGAGAACGGCAGCCGCATATTTCTCGCAGTCGCGCTCGAATCCCTGGGGCCGCGTGTGTCGCCCCTGCGTCCAGATCCCGCCCTCGATTTCGAGCGCGACGAACTGGATGGGCCAGGCGTAATCGAAGCGCCACTTCCGGCCAGCGACAACCGCGACCTCTTTCTCGGGCGGTGGCAGCTTCTCCACTGCGCACAGCAATAGAAACGGATCGAAGCGCGTCTTCACGGCAGCGTCTTCACGTGCGGCGTGCCGTGCCGCGTCGACCACCAGTCGATGGAGGACGTCAGGTCCGCGAGTTCGCCCACGAGATAACTCGTCGCGGCGCCGCCGCCGGCGAGCGCTTTCTGAATGCGGCGGATGTCCTCACTCACCAGCGCGAGCAACTGCTCAGCGTTGATGTGCGTGAGATCGACGCGCATCGCGAGCATCATCGGTCCTCCTCGGTGGGCTGCTCGCTGTCTTCGTCGTCCTCGTCGTCCTCGTCGTGCTCCTCGTCGTCGTCGCGGTCATCGTCCGCATCGTCTTCGCCGCCGTTGGGATTCGAGAGCCGATCCTCGCGGTTCATCTCGGCGGTGACGTCCTGCATGTAGGCCAGCCAGCCGAGGCGATTGGCGGGCGTGAGCGCCCGCAGCCAGCGCAGCGTCATCAGGAGCAGCACGGCGACCTCGTACTGGTCGCCCACATCGGGATCGTCCTCAGGCGTCCAGCGGTCGATCTCGACATCCATTGCGCCGTAGAGCCCGCGGCTCAGGCTGTCGACGCGGGCGATGAATTCGTCGCGGTTGATGGCGGTCTTCATGACGGCCCCCGTTCATCAGCGACCCATCGGATCGTGGTCCCCGGCCGCACGTCGTCCAGGGCGGCCTGCACGTGCTCCCCGAGGTGCTTCTCAATCCACTCGATCTGCAGGAGACGGGGCGCGCGTACCGTGATGCTACTGATTTCGTCGTTGACAAGTGTCAGATCGCGAAACCACACGGCAAATGCGCGTCTGGTGAGGCGCGCTTCGATTTTCGCGAGGGCCTGCTGCCAGATGTCGGCGTCGACGGGCGCGGCCAGGAGCAGCCGGCGGCGCAACTCGCCGAGGACGCGCTCGATGGCCCACACGGCCCGGCTGAGGGCGACGGCCTCGTTCGGCCCGGCCCCGACCAGCGTGCCCGTCTGGAGCCGCTGGCCCGCCTCGGAGAGCCAAATCTCGACGGCGCCGGGCTTGGGCCGCACCACATGCACGGTGCTCACTGGGCGCCATCCTGGCCCCGCTGGAGGGCATCGAGGATGCGCAGGTATTCGTCACGCGCCGCGTGGCTCCGGGCACACCCGAAGGTGTGACTGAGCTCGCAACTGACGGCGACGAAGAAGTGGCGGCCGTGCCCATTGCGGGCGCGAATCGGATGAATCTCGCGACTGCACGACGCGCAGCGGATCGTGAGGCCCAACAGTTGGTCGCAGAACTCGGGCTTGTTGAGCGGCGCGTCGAATTCCAGGCGGTGCCGCGGGTGCTCGTGGCCGCCGTCGCGGTCGTAGGTCTCGACGCGAATCAACGGCCGCAGGAGCGGCCACAGGGGATGTTCCGTGAGACTCGGCAGCATGGCGTCCTCTCCGTTCTGGCCGGTGGTCCAGAGCGGTTTCTGCGTGTGGCGGATGTGACGCTTGGAGACGCGCGTGCGCGGCGTGCAGGCGACGTGCGTGGCGGTCTCGGCGCCGTGCGCGCGGTGAATCCAGTCGGTCGGCTTCAGCAGGCGGTGGCACGTGGAACACACCGCCCAGGAGGGGAGTGAGTTGCCGACGAGCATCGTGTGCGCGTGGATGGGGCAGGTGTCTTTGCCGGGGCGCGCGAGCGCCGGGCAGTACGGGACCGCGCAGGGTTCAGACAGCATCGAGGCACCTGAGACCAAATTGGGACCACGATTCCAGAACGAGCGGCGACCATCTGCCACTGCCCGTTCCTGTCCGCGTGAATTTACTGAGGAAAAACGCTATCGGTGAGAATCGGCGACGACCGGCGACCGGTCAAATCCGCTTAGGAGGCGGGTGCTCTATCCCCTGAGCTACGGGCGCGTGTGGGGAGCTAACCGCCTGATTTCACCAGCTTTAGCGTCTTTCCTGTCTTCCGCTTCAACCGCAGCGATTCGCCAACTGAGACCAAATTGGGACCATTTTGGGACCACGATTCCTGACGCCGCGCGTCAAAGGCCCGCATCGCCCCTTCCAAATCCGCCGGGTCGACCCCGAGGTATGTGCTTGTCTGCGTCAGGGTCGCGTGCCCGTAGAACGCCATGATGTAGTTCAGCGGCACCTTCTCTTCGAGCCACCGATGCCCGGCTTCGTGCCGCAGGTCGTGCACGTGCAAGTCGATCTCGCCGAGCGCCTTCCGACACCGCGGCGTCAGCGCGTGCGTGTCGGTCCACTCGGGCGTCACCCCATGCGCTTTCAGCACGGCGGTCTCCCACGCCTTTTTGATACTGCCGGGCTTGCCGCCCCGTTCGTCGCTGAACACGTAGGCCAGCGGCGGGAACGGATCGCCCACGCCGTCGTACCGCAGTTCCTCCAGCACCGCGCCGAACACGTTGCTGATGGGGATGCGCCGGCGACCGGTCTTGCTCGCCCCACGCTCGCGTGCGGCCAGGGTGATCGACGTCTCCTCCACGTCGCGCCACTGGAGCGCGAGCAGTTCGCCGACGCGCGCCCCGGTCTCGATGAGCGCCGTGATGAGGAGCGCGAGACGCGTCCCCGCGCAGGCGGCGATCAGTTTCTCGGACAGGGCCGGCTTCACGCGCTTGTGGCGCTGTGTCCCTTTGCGGCGTTTGAGGAGGCTCGATTCACCGCTGAGCGGGTCGGCCCCGTGGCCCTTGCGCTGCGCCCAGCGACAGAGCTTCACGATCTGGGTGACGTACTTGTTCCACGTGTGCGCCGCCAGGCCGTCGGCATCGAGGCCCGCGAAGAAGTCTTCAAGCACATCCTCGGTGACGTCGCTGTAGGCCCACGTGCCGAGTGCGCCGCGTCGGGTCGAGAACGCGGCGAGCCGTTTGAAGATGGCGCGGTCGCTCACCTTCGTGTTCGGCGCCGTGGGACTTGGCGTGATGACGCGCGCATCGAACGCCGCGATGACCTGCGCGAGCGTGCTGTCGGCGTGCGATTCGGCGGGCGTCTCCCCGATCAGCCGTTCGCGGATCGTGAGCGCGGCGCGAAACGCCTCGGTCTCGGTCGTCGGATTGTGCCCGTCAAGATGGCTCGGGATGCTTTCCTTGTAGCGGCGGCCTTTGTACCGGAAGCCGAGATACCAGGCGTCCTTGCACTTCGAGGGCGAGGGACAGTGACAGCGTTTGAAGACGTGGACCTGATGGCGCATGTCTTTCACTGTAACACAATCCCCTAGCCGTGGACACCCGGCGCGTCGGGATTCACCAGATACGTGAGCGACTTCATCCACGCATCCACCCAGTCGATGTGGATGCGGAGATTCTTTCGTACGCCGAGGCGCATGGCGCCGAGCTTTCCGGCACGAATGGCGGCATAGACCGCGCCCTTCCCACACTGGGCGCGCTCCGCGACTTCCTCGACGGTCAGCCACGGCGTGGCGCGGTCAATTGCTGCTAGGGGCGCCATGTCTTTCTCCGTGTCCAGTACCGCCGTCCCTGACTCGCATCAAAACGTCGTTCGTGACCGGGCGCCCGCCGCTCGCCGCCGCGCCGCTCGGGGCCGCTGTACGCCGGCGGCGCCGGCGGCGGTGGCAACCCGCCCTTCATCAGTGCGCCGTTCCAGTGGCGCTCGTAGTCGGCCTGGCTCACGAAACACGTCGCCGTGTGCGGTGTCTCATCGAGCAGTTCCCACGCCGTCCAGTGCCACGCAGACACCTCGCCGGTGCGGTCGCTTTTGACCGTGATGAATCGCCGGTCAGGCCCGACGCGCATGATGGTCCCGGTATCGGACTGGATGTCCAGCACCGCGTCGAGGCCGGGCCGTAGCTGCACGCGCTGACCCTTCCGAAAGGGCGCGCGCGCGGTCATGCCCGCCGCCGTGAAACGGGCGCCGATGGCGGCAATGTCTTCATGAACCACCAGCGGAGTTCGAGGGGCCATAGGTAGAGAATCCAGTCGTACGCGATGTAACGCGTCTGCCAGAACCACAGCGGGCGCCGGGGCCACCACAGGATCTGCAACCGGCCGATGGTCACGAGTGCTCCTTGTCGTTGTCCGGCGTCGGCACGCGGCGATAGAGCCAGCGCTCATCGCACGACTCGCATTCGACCTCGCCGATGATGAGGCCCGTTCTCGTGTCGTACCGTTCCCACTTCTCGTGCAGCGGGCCGTGACAGATCGGACACGCGGCCGGTTTGCCGGATGTGCGCATGAACGTCTTTCATCAACACCCGCAGCCGCACGCGTTGCTCGCTCAAGGTCATGTAGCCGTCGTCGCCCGTGAGCCACGCCCTCAACCCGCTCAGCACGGGGGCACCCGCACGCCGCAGCGCTCGCCCTCGGGCGTCACGGTCACGAGGACGCCGCCATCATCGGGATTGCCGTGCGCTTCAATCAACCGCCCGTGGAACCAGCGATGGTGTGTCGGGCACGCGCTCACGATGTTCCACGAATCCCAGGTGCCGCCGAGCGAGCGCGGCACGACGTGATGATGGTGGGTCGCGTAGCGGCTGCAGCCGGGCACGCAGCAGACGTGTTTGTCGCGCACCGTGTCGAGATAGGTGCGCGTGCGGCGTTCCAGGGCCTGCTCGATGTTGGCCTGCCGCTTCACGTCGGCGGCGCGCGCCGGCTTGCGGAATCGACACGACTGATAGTAGCTCGTGAGACTCACGGGACTCCTTAGAACGGGACGTCGGGATCGGGCACCAGACTAATCGAGTCGAGTTGATGGCCGTACTGGTCGACGTGGCTCGTGACAAAGACGGGCGCCACGGCCTCCCACGCCTCTTTCGCGATGGCGTAGAACTTTCCACTGATGGTCGCCACTTCCTCGCCTGTCGAGAAGACGATGAGATAGCGCTTCACTTTCGGGTTCTTCGTGTCCTTCACATCGATCTTGCGCACATAGATCGCGCCGGCGGGTGTGCTCGACTCGCTGGCCTCGGACGCCGGCGGCGGGAGCTCGCGCTGCTCCATCGGCGGCTCGTCGGTCGAGGGCGGCGGCTCGGGCATCGGCGGGGGCGAGGCGACGTCGACCACGCTTTCCATCTCTTCGGCGGGCGTGGCTTTGTAATTCGCCAGCACCACCACCCAGGACAGCAGTTGCCGCAGGACTTTGCTTCCCGCGCGGGTCTCGGCCATCGAGCAGATTTGCGCGAGCGGCACCGGTTCGCGGCCGATGGCGATGCGCTTCTTGTCGGGGCGCGCCTTCCCGGCCTTCCCTTTCACCCACACCCAGGCGCTCGTGCCCAGCGCGTCGGCGTCCTCCTGCGAGACCCAGCGCCCGTCCTTCAGGTGAATCAGATCGCCGTACTTGACGCGTTCTTTCCAGCGCGGCTCGTCGGTGTTGCAGGCGGCCATCGCGGTCGAGAGCACCATACCGGTCCTGACATCAATCGCTTCGGCGGTCGCCGTATAGCCCTTGATGTCGCCGTGCTCGTGGTACTCGACGCTGCGGATGCGGGGCGCGATGCCGTAGCAGCGCGCGAACGTGTTCCAGTCCTCGAACTGGAGATAGCGCTCGCCGTTGACCATGAAGGGATTCGGCTTCGCGTCGATGACCGCTTTCACGGCGCGCGCAATCTGCGCGGCTTCCTCCAGCACGATGGTCGGCTGGCGGTACATCGTGAGCCGCACGGCGGGCTCCTCGACGGGGACGAGCGCGGTCTCGGTCAGCGTGTCACTCATGGCGTGGGTCCTCGCGCGGCGGTTCGAGGGGCTTCACGGGTTCATCGAGGCGCTTGAAGGGGCGGTGGCCCTTGCGGTACACGATGCGAGTGGGCGGGCTGCCCATGAGGAGCGTCTCGACGGCCACGCCGGCTTCATAGAGGCGCATCTTGAGTTCGTCGGGCACGTGCCGGCCGTTCTCGTACTGCCACCACGTGCCCTGGGAGACGCCCAGCCACGCCCCGGCTTCTTTCTGGCTCCAGCCTTTGGCTTCCCGAAGTTCTTGGAGGGTTCGATAGAGTTGCGGCTGCCTCAGTGGTGTGCGGGCGCGCATGTGGCGAATCCTGCCGTATCGAAACAAGACTGTCAAATCCTGTTTCAGGGGACATCCCAGCCGTATGTCCGTTGCTGTCCGGTCGCGACAGGTCTGGCGGCTGCCCAAATACCACCATATGGTGTGTACGCGCTAAGCGGTACACCACATCTACGGTCATCATTAAAAGGTCGTAAGAATCTCGTGATTTCTTCGGGCTGTCGGTCGTGTCCGCTCGTGGCGCGTGGATGCCGTCGCCCCACCCGGAAACCGACGCGGCTGCCGGTTGCGCGGTTGTGGTAGGATGCGCCGCATGATTACACCGTGTGATGTTCATTACGTTCTGACGGGTTTAGACTCGGGAAACCCGGCGAATTCCGGCGGAAATGGAGCAGCCATGCCAGACGAGCCCGCGTCGTCGTCGCCGGCACCCCGCCCTCGGCGCCGAGGGCGCCGCACCGAAGTGGCCGATGCGATTCGGCGCCGGCTGCACGCGGCGCTCCAAGCGAAAGGCTGGAGTCAGCGCGAGTTCGCCGAGCGTATGCGCGCGCACTACACCCAGTGGTCGCAGGCGATGATGCACTGGTATCTGAAGACCGGGCACAACCGCGGCCTCGACGTGCGCGCGCTCGATCAGATGGCCACCGTGCTCGGCGTGCCACTCAGTGACATCCTGGCCGGCCCGCGCACCAATGACGCGATGCGCCTGACCGCCCTGGAGCGCCGCCTCATCGAGGAGTGCCGCAAGAGTCCCACCCGCACCTATGCCCTGCTCCTGCTCTTTGACTTGGTGCCGCTGAACGCCGCCGACAAGGCCAGCCATGCGAGCTTGCTCGGTGAAGACCTCTCGACAGAAAGTGAGACAATGCGTTACTATCTGCAACAGATGCGCGAGGTCGCCGAGCAGCAACGAACCTGGCTGCAGACGCAGAAGCGCGAACTCAGGCGCCGACTCGTGGCCCGCAAGGGCATGGGCGCCCTCCGTGGAGGCGAGGTACCGAATGGATTTTAGCGAGGAAGTCTTAGGCCACTATCACGCGGGGAAACTGCGCACGCACAATCAGACGCCGGTCTTGATTGTCGGCGCCGATAAGTTCACGCGGGCGGACTTGAGCAAGGTCGAGTGTTTCAACTTCGTCGCCGCCGCCCGCTTGACGGCGCTCTTCAAAGCGTTGCGCGTGCCCAATCTGAAACACGTCTTCGAGAAAGTGCCGCCGGGCGAGATTGCCGTCGCGAGTATCGGCACGATCTCGATGGCTGTCTTAGGCGCGGCCTTCGAGGCCAAGGGGCTCGGCGGGGACGCCCCGCTCACCACCTACGTCAAGCACCACCTCGATGATCACCTCGTCACCTTCGACACCATGAAGCATCACGCCGCCGCCGCGGAGAAGAACGGCAAGCGGCACTACCGAAAGAAGGCTGCGCAATGACTGTGAAGACGTCGCTCAAAACGATTGAAGAACTCACCCGCCTCGCCGAGCACTACGAAGCGCAGGCGCAGAGTATCCGCACCACGCTCGCGCTCCTGATGGCCAACGGCCAGGCGCAGGGCGCGCCGGCGCTCAATGGGAAACTCGCGCAGGCTATCGGAGTGCGGCAGGAGTATGGCAATCAGGAGTATGGCCATCAGTCCGACCGCTTGCGCGCATTCTTTCGCACCCAGCGCGAACCGCTGCGATCACAGGACGCCATTGCGGCGGTTGGCGGCGACACCTCGCGGTCAATGGTGCGGCTGATTGCGCAGGAAGTCGGGTGGCGGTTCAAAGGCGATCCAGTGCACGGTCAGTGGCACCCGCCCGCGAAGGGCGTCAAGGTCACGAACCGCCGGCAGCCGTCGGGCGTCGGGAATAAAAAGAGACAGAGCCGCGAGGTGAGTGTGGCGCTCTGGAAAGAGTTCAGCGACACGCCGATGACCACGGCGGCGCTCATTGATGCGATGGAACGTCGCGGCCAGCGGGTCGATACCTACGCCATCGGGATGCGGCTCGGCTCGCTCGCCCGCTACGGCTATCTGAAAAAGAAAGCCGACGGCTACGTGCAGGGCAAACCACTGGAGCCCCTCGCGTGATGACACGGCCGCGGCCATCCGACTGGAGAACCAAGCGCGCGGCGGGCGCCGCCAAAGACCTCGCCACGCTTAAAGCCAAGATTCCCTCGGAGTGCCCGCTCGATATTCGCGGCGAGAAAGACCAGTGGGGATGGTGGCGGTTCTACACGAATACCGGTAAAGGCCCGCTGCTCTTCCACGTGGCCGCCGCTTACATCGACGGGTATCTCGCGGGTTGGGAAGCCGGGATGAGCTAAAAGCGCCCGCGGGTGCCCCACGCGCCCGCGGCGTTGTACAGCACGTTCGAGATCGTGTACGTGTTGGTGCCGCACAGATCCACGATCAGATCCATCTGATAGACGCCCAGGGCGCCCACGGCCTCCGGGCCAGCCGTCGCGTGATAGGCGATGTTGTCCTGCGAGACCGTGGCGCAGTTCGCCTTGCACAGATACCCCCACCGCGTATCGCGCGCCCGCAGGGCATCCACCACCGCATCGAGGAACGCGAAGTCGGTACAGGCCGTGCGGATGGCCGCCGGGTTGGCGTTGTACACGTTGGTGATCGTGTCGACGGTGTAGGCCGGCAGCGGTAAGACTTGGCCCACCTGCGGGTCCGGCGTGCGGCCGGTCGGCCCTTGCGGCGTCGGCGTCGGCGAGGGGGACGGCGTGGGGCTCGGGCTCGTGGGGCTCCCGCCACCCGTGTTCGTGTTGGTGTTCGTATTCGTGTTGTCGTTGTCGTTGCTGATGACGGTGCGGCAGGCGAGCGTGAGCGCGAGGAGGGCGCACAGACCGAGACGGGTCACCATACAGAACTCCACCTGTAAAACCGGGTTGTAAAACGCTGGCGGGACACGGCCAGCGCGAGTCAATGGCTGGCAGTGTCCCACAGGTGGCGGGTGACAGGTGTCAGCGGCGTTTCTTGCGAGGTGTGCGCAAGGTGCGGAGGTGATCGGTAAATGCCTGCTTGATGATGGCCTGCACCTCGGCCCGGAACGCCGGGTCTTTGAGAATCTCGCCGGCCATCATTTCCGCAATGAGTGCCGTGGAGCGGGCCACGGTGATTTCCACCGTGCTCCGGGTCTGCTCGCGAATCAATTCCTCAAGCGGTGTCGTCACGTGTGGCTCCTCACTTCATGAACAGTTTGCCTAGGACGAACAGTAAGGCCACATTGGTCCCCACCACCATCCACTTCAGCAGCGTCAGGTCGCGTTCGAGCGCCGTAAACCGCGATTCGTACC
>Ga0066903_100003550_pt1 | contig 12798 bp, 11 predicted proteins | sample PanSoiMetaGPlot1_FD_67491 | JGI IMG/M metagenome (GOLD analysis project Ga0066903, IMG submission 67491) | Tropical forest soil microbial communities from Panama analyzed to predict greenhouse gas emissions - Panama Soil - Plot 1 (version 2) | ecosystem: Environmental > Terrestrial > Soil >... | reverse complement strand
GTCAAGCTGGTATCACCCCTTGATTGCCTTGATGATCTCCCTGGCCGCCAACGCGCCCGAGCGGCCATCGAGGCCCGTGCCCGGATGCGTGCCAGACCCGCACAGGAACAGATTCTTGATCGGCGTCTGGTACCGCGACCAGCCGAGCAGCGGCCGCGTCACGAACAACTGATCGAGCGCGAGCTCGCCGTGGAAGATGTGGCCGCCAGTGAGGCCGTACGTCCGCTCGAGATCGAGCGGCGTGATCACCTCACGTGCGACCACGGTCGCCGCGAAGCCAGGCGCGTACCGCTCGATGGCTGTTGTCGCCGCTGCACCCAGCCGATCCGTCTCCGCATCCCAGGTCGTGCCGCGCAAGTGGTACGGCGCATACTGCACGTACGCCGACACCACGTGCTGTCCATCAGGTGCCAGGGTCGGATCCGAGATCGAGGGCACGGTCAGCTCGACGAACGGCTCGGCGGCGACGCCGCCATATTTTGCAGCGTCGAACGCGCGCTCGATCGCGTCGATATTCGCCGCAAGGCGCACCCGCCCCGACAGCGCCGCGGCTTGCTGCGCGGAATCGAATGCCGCCAGGGCGGCAACGCGCGGCAGGGAGGAGACGGCGTAGTTCACCTTCGCCAGGGTTCCGTGCGCGCGAATCTGCTGCACGCGGCGCACCAGTTCAGGCGCGAGCTCCATAGGGTCCACGAGGCCGAGCAGGGTTCGCTTCGGATCGGCGCTCGAGGCGATCGCGCGTGCGGCGATCTGCTCGCCGCTGGCGAGCGTCACACCGGTCGCCGCGCCGCCCGCGACGTCGATGCGCGCCACCTCCGCGCCGCTGCGTATCTCGACCCCGGCCTCTCGCGCGGCTGCGGCGATGGCGCCGGCGAGCGCACCGGGCCCTCCGGCCGGGAACCAGGCGCTGCCGACCGGTTGCCCTTCGCCCGCGCCGAGCAGCAGCAGCACGGCCGCGCTGCCTGCCGACCACGGACCGAGAAACGATCCGAGCACGCCGCCCGCGGCGATCGTCGCGCGCAGCGGCTCGCTCTCGAACCACTCGCCGACGAGGTCGGCGACCGCCATCGGCATCCAGCGGATCAGCCGGTACGCGTCGGCCTTGCCGAGCGAGCGGAACGCGCGGCCGGCCTTGAGCAGCTCGAGGAGATCGGCGGCGGACGGATCGTCGATCGACGGCGGCGGCCCTCCCAGCACCGTGCGCAGCACGCCGGCGATCGCCGCAAAGCTGCCGAGAAACCGCGCGTACTGCGCCGCATCCTTGGCCGAGAAGCTGCGGATCGATTCGGCCGCGCGCGCGGCGTCGTGCCACAGGACGAGCGCGCGCCCGTCGGGGGTCGGCGCGCACGCATCCGCCTCGGGCCGAACGATCGCCAGGCCGTGCCGCTCGAGCGCAAGCGATCGCACCAGCGCCGGATCGATCGCGGCCGCATGCGTGAGCGTCGGGCACCGGAACCCTGGCGCGAGCTCGCTCGTTCGCGCGCAGCCTCCAGGTCGATCCGTCCGCTCGAGGACAAGAGTCTTGCGTCCGCTTTTCGCGAGGAGGGTCGCGGCGACGAGCCCGTTGACGCCGCCGCCGATGACGACGATGTCGGCGGTGGTCACGAGAAAGCAACCGCAGAGGACGCAGAGAGCGCAGAGAACAATTTCTCCGGGAACGACAATATGAGAGGCTCAGCGGGCTCTGCGAACTCTGCGGTTGCTTTCCCTGTCATGCCGTTTGCCCCAGGATGCGCAACGCGGCGTTGCGCCCCGGCGCGCCCATGATGCCGCCGCCGGGATGCGTCGCGGATCCGCACATCCACAGGTTGCGGATCGGCGTCGTGTACTGCGCCCAGCCGGGCACCGGCCGCGCGAAGAACAACTGCTCGAGCGTCAGCTCGCCCTGGAAGATGTTGCCTTCGGTCAGCCCGAACTCGCGCTCGAGGTCGAGCGGCGTCAGCACCTGCCTGTGCAGGATGATGTCACGGATGTTCGGCGCGTACTCGGCGATGGTGTCGACCACCGTATCGCCGAACGTTTCGCGCTGCTCGTCCCATGTCCCCGAAGCGAGCTTGTACGGCGCGTACTGGACGAAGCACGAGAGGATGTGCTTGCCGGGCGGCGCCACGGACGGATCGGTGAGCGTCGGAATCACCATGTCGATGTACGGTCGGCGTGAGAACTCGCCGTACTTCGCCTGATCGTAGGCGCGCTCCATGTAGTCCACGCTCGGCGAGATCGAGAGCGCGCCGCGCAGGTGCGGCCCGCTGCCCGGCAGGCAGGTGAAATCGGGCAGTGCATCGAGCGCAAGGTTGACCTTGCCCGATGACCCGCGGAACTTGTAGCGCTGCACTTCCTCCACGAAGTCGTCGGCGAGCTCCTTCCGCTCGATGAACTTGAGAAAGGTCAGGTTCGGGTCGACGCTCGACAGCACCAGGGACGCCTCGATCTGGTCGCCGTTGGCGAGGACGACGCCCGACGCGGTGCCGCTGCGCACCCGGATCCGCGCGACGGGCGCCTCGGTGCGAATCTCGACGCCGGCTTCACGCGCCGCTGCGGCGATCGCGTTCGAAATCGCGCCGGTGCCGCCGCGCGCGAAGCCCCACGAGCGGAAGGCGCCGTCGATCTCGCCCATGTAGTGGTGCAGCAGCACGTAGGCGGTGCCCGGCGATCGCACGCCCAGGAACGTCCCGATGATCCCCGACGCCGACATCGTCGCCTTGAGCACGTCGGTCTCGAACCACTGGTCGAGAAAATCGACCGCGCTCATCGTCATCAGCTGGACCTGGTTGTAGCGGTCGACGTCCCCGAGGCCGCGGAAGCGCCGGCCGAGGAACAGCAGCTTCATCAGCTCGCGCGGGTTCAGCGAAAGCGGATCGGGCGGGGTCATGTTCAGGATCGGCTTGACGAAGCGCGCCATCTCGACCATCGCCTTGCCATACTCGTCGTACGCCTCGGCGTCGATTTTCGAGTGACGGCGGATCTCGCGCTGCGTCTTCGCGTGATCGTTCACGCGCCAGAGATAGTCGCCGTTCGGCATCGGCGTGAACGTGCCGTCGAGCGGCAGGATCTCCAGCCCGTGGCGGGGCAGGTCGAGATCGCGGATGATCTCCGGCCGCAGCAGTGACACGACGTACGAGCAGACCGAGAAGCGGAATCCCGGAAACACCTCCTCGGTGACCGCCGCGCCACCGAGTACGTGCCGGCGCTCCAGAACGAGGACCTTCCGTCCGGCCTGCCCAAGATACGCGGAAGCCGTCAGGCCGTTATGGCCGCCGCCAATGACGATGGCGTCGTATCGCATTGCGGATTGCGGATTGCGGATTGCGGACTGCGGATTACAGGATTACAACCCGCAACTGAGGATTTCGTTAGCGAGGACGCGGACGCGATGGAAGAGATGGAACGTATGCCGCACGCGTGGCGACTCTAGCATTCCAAATTCCAAATTCCAAATTCCTCATTCTTCTACTGCCTACCGCGCATGCCGGGCATCTCGCGCTTCGTGTAGCCGGCCGGCACGGCGAAGACGGAGTCGGGAAAGCTCTGCCGACCCACCTCCGTCATCTCCGTCACCGACGAGGGCGCGCCGTTGCTGAAGCTGACCATCCGAACCGGCAGGCCGGAGAAGCCCTTCGCGCCCGCGGCGCCGACGCGGAAGAGACTCTCCATCCCCTGCGGCATCATCTTCGAGAAGAACTCGGCCATCTGCTTCGTCACCTCGAAGTCGGCGGGCGTGAAGCCGAGCGCCGACGGTTCGATGGTGCAGACCTCGGACGATTTCGCGCCGTTCTTCGTCCCTTCGTACATGTCACACTTCCACTTACCGACCGTGTCGCTGCCGACCTTTTTGTATTCGGTCGGTGGTCCGGCGATGGCGGCCATCGCGGCGCCGCGGCCCTGCAGCATCGCCTCCATGCGCGCGCGCTGCTCGGGCGGCAGGTTCTTCAGCTGCTCCTGCATCTGCGCCATCGCGCCCTGCATCTGGGCGCTGATCCGATCGACGTCGGCCTTGGTGATCTCGGTGTAGGTCTTCGCCTGTTCGTCGATCGTCCGCATCACGCCGGCGCCGCCGTCGAAGACCATCACCATCTTGCGGCCGTTCGAATCCATCTCCAGACGCATCCGTGTCTTTTCGATCTGCGTCTGATTGGTGGTCGTCGTGGTGCCGCGTGTCGTCTTCATCGCGATCAGGACGCCATCGGCAGCCATGGCCGGCGCGGCGGCGAGACCGAGCGCGGCGGCGACCGCCGCAAGGGTGTGTCCAGCGGTCATGTCGAACCTCCCAGGCTGTCTATAATACGCGTCATGCCGATCGGCACGGCAGTCCACGCGCGCACTTTTGCACTTGCTGACAGCCTGAATTATCGCGAGTGGTCCGGCTATTACGCGGTGAGCGCGTACGAGGCGCACCACGAGCACGAATACAACGCGATTCGGAACGCGTCGGCGCTGATCGACGTGTCGCCGCTGTTCAAGTACCGCCTGAGCGGCCGCGACGCCGTCAGGCTCGTCGACCGCGTCATCACCCGCGACGCGGCAAAGCTCGCCGTCGGCCAGGTCTATTACACGCCGTGGTGCGACGAGCACGGCAAGGTGATCGACGACGGCACCGTGACGCGACTGTCGGAGGACATGTTCCGCTGGACGGCCGCCGACCCGAGCCTGCGCTGGTTCACCCAGAACGCGATCGGTCTGGACGTCGTCATCGAAGACATGTCCGAGTCCGTCGCCGCGCTGGCGCTGCAGGGACCGACATCGGGCCGCCTGCTGGACGCGGTGGCCGACGCCGACGTCCGCGGCCTGAAGTATTTCCGCATGACGCGCGGCACGATCGGCGGCGTTCCCGTGGAGATCTCGCGCACGGGTTACACGGGCGATCTTGGCTACGAGATCTGGATGCCGTGGGAGCGCGCGATCGACGTGTGGGACGCGCTGATGATCGGCGGCCGGCCATTCGACATCCACGCCGCGGGCATGCTCGCGCTCGACGTTGCGCGCGTCGAAGCGGGCCTGCTCCTGATCGACGTCGACTTCCACAGCAGCAAGAAGGCGCTGATCGAGGCGCAGAAGTACACGCCCTACGAGATGGGGCTCGGCCGCCTCGTGCAGCTCGAGAAGCGGCCGTTCGTCGGGCGGGGTCCGCTCGCCGACGAACGCGCGCGCGGCTCCGCCCGGCAGATCGTCGGCGTCGAGATCAGCTGGCCAGCGGTCGAAAAGCTGTACGACGATTGCGGGCTCGCGCCGCAGATCGCCGCGGCTGCCTCGCGCACGGCGGTGCCAGTCTACAGGAACGGACGCCAGGTCGGCCGCGCAACGACGACGACGTGGTCGCCGGTGCTCAAGAAGCTGATTGCGCTTGCGACCGTGACCGCACCGCATTTCGCCGAAGGGACGCCGCTCGAGTTCGAAGTGACGGTCGAGGCGGTGCGCCACCGTGTCCCGGCCACCGTTGTCAAAACTCCCTTCTTCAATCCGCCGCGCAAGACGGCGCCGATCTGAGCGCCGGTAACCCCAGTGGTCCCTGGCGCAAAGAACGAACAGGACGCCGCGGAGCAGGCGCTCGTCGCGCTGATGCAGCACTATCTCGGCGGCCGCATCGATGCATTCGACGGCCTGTATGACGCGCTGGCGAGCCGCCTCAGAGGCTATCTGCTGTCGCTGTGTCGGGACGCCGCGCTGGCCGATGACCTCCTGCAGGAGACGTTCGTGCAGACGCATCGGTCGCGCCGAACCTACCAACCGGGCCGGCCGGTGACGCCCTGGGTGTTCGCGATCGCGCGCCACGTGTATCTGATGAACCGGCGCAGCACGGGACGGCGGCTGCGGCTCGAGGAGCGATTCGCGTCGGAAGTCCGCGCATCGGACGTGCCGCACGACGATGTCAGGACGCTCGCGGATGCCGATCGGGTGCGACGCGCGCTGCGCGGCGTACCCGCCGATCAGCGCGAAGCCCTCGTCATGCACCACGTCCAGGGCTGGAGCTTCGCCGACATCGCGGCGCGTCTCGGCATTCGCGTCAACGCAGCCAAGACGCGCGCGTTTCGCGGCATGCGGCGGATGCGGGAGCAGCTGAAGTGACCGCGCCGCCCGATCTGCGCGAGAAGATCGCGCGCGACCTGGCACCGGTACGGCCGCTGCGGCCCCCGCTGGTCCGCGCGCTGGCGCTGGTGCCGCTGGCGGCGGCGATCCTCGTCGCCGTACCCGCGCTTCGTTTCTTCCGCTCCGACATCGCGGCGATTGGCTTCCTTCGCGCCTGGGGCTTCTCGATTGGCCAGGCAATCGCCGGCATCGTGATCGTCGCTGCTGCCCTGCGTGAAGCGATCCCCGGGCGATCGCTGCCGCGGACGGTGATCGCCGGAATCGTGGCGTGCGGCGTGATCATTCCGGCGGTGCTGCTCGCTCTCACCGCGCCGCGCTTCGACATCGGCCCGGCGGCCGGGCATGCGCTCGCCGAGGGAATCGGATGCTTCCGTGCGTCGGCGTTCGCCGCGGTGCCGGCGCTGATCGCGGCGGCGTTTCTCGCCGCGCGCGCGTTCCCCACGCGGCCGTCGGTCGCCGGTGCGCTGTACGGGTTGGGCGGTGGATTGATCGCGGACGCGGGGCTGCGCCTCTACTGCGAGTACTCGCAGCCCGAGCACGTCATCCTGGCGCACGGCGGCGCGATCGCCGCGTCAATCGTCGTCGGCGTCGCGCTGGCGTGGGTCACGCGGGTCGTGAAGGACGGATAGGACGGAAGGACTCCGTCTACTCCGCCCCCATGAACGGATACCGGTAGTCGCGCGGCGGTGCGAAGTTCTCCTTGAGCGTCCGCGCGCTGACCCAGCGCACGAGATTCAGCTTCGACCCTGCCTTGTCGTTCGTCCCCGACGCGCGCGCCCCGCCGAACGGCTGCTGGCCCACCACCGCGCCGGTCGGTTTGTCGTTGATGTAGAAGTTCCCAGCCGCGTTGCGCAGCGCGGACGTGGCCTCGAGAATCGCCTTTCGATCCTGCGAGAACACCGCCCCGGTCAGCGCGTACGGCGACGTCGAATCGATGATGCCGAGCGTCTCGGCCCACTTCGCATCGTCATACACGTGCGCCGTCACGACAGGCCCGAAGATCTCCTCGCACAACAGGCGGTAGCCGGGGTCCTGCGTCTCGACGATGGTCGGGCTGATGAAGTAGCCGTGGCCGCCGTCCACCTTTCCGCCGGCCACGATCGTCGCGTGCTTCTTCGCGTGATCGACGTACTCCCCGATCTTCTCGAACGCGCGCTTGTCGATGACGGCGCCCATGAAGTTCCGGAAGTCCTGGATGTCGCCCATTCTGATCTCGTCGATCATCGCGACGGCGCGCTCGCGCACCGCGCGCCAGATCGAGCGCGGCACGTAGACGCGGCTCGCGGCGGAGCACTTCTGTCCCTGGAACTCGAAGCCGCCGCGGACGATCGCAACGGCCAGGGCATCGACGTCGGCCGACGAGTGCGCGACAATGAAGTCCTTGCCGCCGGTCTCGCCGACGATGCGGGGATAGGAGCGGTAACTGCCCATCGAGGCGCCGATCGTCTTCCACATGTCGTTGAAGACCTCGGTGCTGCCGGTGAAGTGCACGCCGGCGAGATCGCGGTGCGAGAGCAGGATCTTCGAGACCATCGCCGCGTCGCCAGGGACGAAGTTGATCACGCCAGGCGGCAGCCCCGCCTCCTCGTACAGCTTCATCAGGTGATACGCGGAATACATCGCGCTCGACGCCGGCTTCCATACGACGGTGTTGCCCATCAGCGCCGGCGCCGTCGGCAGATTGGCGGCGATCGACGTGAAGTTGAACGGCGTGACCGCGTAGACGAACCCCTCGAGGCCCCGGTACTCGAGCTGATTCCACATCGTGTGGTCGCTGGTCGGCTGTTCGTCCAGCAATTCCTGCGCGTAGGCGACGTTGAAGCGCCAGAAGTCGATGATCTCGCACGCCGCGTCGATTTCGGCCTGGAATGCCGTCTTCGACTGGCCGAGCATGGTCGCGGCGTTGATTGTGTCGCGCCACGACGTGGTGAGGAGCTCCGCGGCCTTGAGGAGCACGGCGGCGCGGTCGCCGAACGACCACGACGCCCATTCCTTCTGTGCCTTCTGCGCGGCCTCGACGGCCTGCAGCACGTGCTTTTCAGTCGCCTTGTGATAGTCGCCGAGGACGTGCGCGTGGTCGTGCGGCATCACGGCGCGGCCGCACTCGCCGGATTTGACCTCCTTGCCGCCGATGATCAGCGGCATGTCGATCTTCTCGCTGGCCATCGCCTTGAGTCGGGCCTTGAGCGAAGCGCGCTCCGGGGTGCCGGGCGCGTAGGAGCGAACGGGTTCGTTGACGGGGAGGGGCACTCTGCGGTGCCCGTTGAAGACGGCGTAGGAAGACATAGCCTCCCAGTCTAACTCTGAATTCGAGGATCTGAGGGTTCAAGGATTTGAGGATCTAGGGTTCCATCTCACTTCTCACCACCTGATCGAAACTCCAGAGCAGCTCTTCGCGCTCCGAATACGGTCCCGGCTGATACGCGCGTGAGCTGATGCCGGCCTGGGACTGTTCCACTATCCACCAGTCTTCGCGGTTCGTCAGATCCCAGAACTCCACTGCATCATCAGCTTGAAAATCCGGCTTCGCCAGCTCGTCGGGCTGGAAGTGCCACTCACAGACGATTTCGGTGCGATCGTGCGCGCGCGGCCACAGCGTATGCGTCATCACGTAGTCGGGGTGGAGGCTAATGAAGAGATTCGGGTAGATGGAGTAGTACGCGACCTGTTGCCGCTGGCTCGCGTCGAGGCCGGGCAGAAAGTCGCGGCGCCGCTTGCCATCCATGCTCATCGTCTCGACGCCATCGCGGAACCCCATCGCGCCGCCGCAATAGCACGCGGTCGGCGCGACGTTGTCCGCGCCGAGATAGTGATGGAGCTTGTTCAACGCAGGATGGAGGTTCGGGCAGTGCAGGCATTCGTTGTAGTTGAGCACGATCAGCTTCCAGTTCGCCTTCACGTCGTAGACGATGCGGCGGCCGAGGCGCAGGTCGCCCATGCGCCACGCAGCGAAGCGCTCCGGCAGATCGGCGAGCTGGTCTCTCAGGTCAGGAAGGGCAGAAGGGGCAGGAAGGCAGCGACGGACGAAGATGAAGATATTGCCGTCCCAGACTTCGCAGCCGGCACGGTGAAGCGGATACTCGTCCCTGCAGAATCCCGGCGGCATGTGCGGCGCAGCGAGCAGCCGGCCTTCGAGGTTGTAGGTCCACGCGTGGTACGGACACTGGATGCGATCCACGAAATGTCCCACCGGCTGCGCGCACAGTCTGGTGCCGCGGTGGCGGCAGACGTTGAACAGCGCGTGAATGCTGCCCGATCCGTCGCGCGTGACGATGACGCTCTCGTCGCCGATCGCCCGAGTGAAGTAGTCGCCTGCCTCCGGAATCTGGTCGGCGCGGCCGGCGCAGATCCACCGGCTGAAGTAGAAGCGTTCGAGCTCGGCGCGGTAGTACTCCGGGTCGGCATAGAATCGCCGCGGCAGGGTCGTATGCATGCGCACCGTCGATAATACAACCCGCGAAGTGCCCGCACTGCGGCGTGCGCTCGGACGGTGGGACCTCACCGCGATCGGCGTCAACCAGGTGATCGGCGGCTCGATCTTTCTTTTGCCTGCGCAGGTCGCGGCCGTGCTCGGCGCGTGGAGCGCGATTGCGATCGGCCTGATGGGCCTCGTGTCGCTGTCGGTAGCGCTCTGCTTTGCCGAGCTGGCGAGCCGGTTCGACGGCACCGGCGGACCGTATCTCTACACGCGACGAGCGTTCGGCGACGTCTTCGGCTTCGAGGTCGGGTGGATGCAGTGGTTCACGCGGGCGGCCAGCCAGGCGACCATCATGGCCGGTACGACGCTCGCGCTGGGTTATTACTGGCCGGCCGCGATGGCGGGCTGGCCGCGCGCGCTCGTCATCCTCGCGATTACCGCGGCGCTCGCATGGGTGAACGTGCGCGGCATCCGGCAGGGAGCGCTCGTCGTCAACGCGCTGACGATCGCGAAGCTCCTGCCGCTGGCGATCTTCATCGTCGCAGGGCTGCCGTTCGTGGAGCCGTCGCGGCTGACCACGCTGCCGCCGCTGAGCGTGCGCCAGGCGCTCGCCGGCGCGCTGCTGCTGATCTTCATGTACGGCGGCTACGAGGTCGTTCCGGTGCCGGGCGGCGAGGCAATCGAGCCGCGGCGCGACGTGCCATTCGCGCTCGTCCTCACCATCGTCGTCGTCGGCGGCGTGATGACGCTCGCGCAGGTCGTTGCGCAGGGCGTGCTGCCCGATCTCGCGGTGCACACCACGCCGATCGCCGACGCAGCCGCGGTGTTTCTCGGCGCCTCCGGCGCGCTGCTGGTCGGCGTCGGGTCGCTCTTGTCGATGACCGGGAACAACGCCGGACAGGTGCTCACCGGCGCCCGCATGATTTTTGCGCTCGCCGAGCAGGGACAGCTCCCGGCGTGGTTCGGGCGCATCCACGCGCGGTTCCACACCCCGGCCAACGCGGTCCTCTTCACGTCCAGCGTGGCTGCGGCGTTGGCGCTCTCGGGATCGTTCGCCCGCCTCGCCGTGGTGGCCGCGCTCGCGAAGTTGATCATGTACGCCGGATGCGCGGCAGCGGTGCTGCGGTTGCGCAGTCGGCCCGGCGGTCTGCGCCCGGCGACATTCGTCGTCCCGCTGGGCCCGGTCGTGCCGATCATCGCGCTCGTCGTCTCGATCGGGATTGGCTTCGGCGCGACGAGGGAACAGCTGCTGGGTGGCCTCGCCGCGCTCGCGCTCGGCGGGCTGCTGTACGCTTCGCAACGAACTGGGATTCGGGATTAGTGATTCGGGATTTGCGGATCACACTGTCACGCTGCCATGCGAACCAAGCAACCGCAGAGGACGCAAAGGTCACAGGAACGGGGCTTCGGGATTAGGGATTTGGGATTCGCGATCACGTTGTCACGCGAACCAAGCAACCGCAGAGGACGCAGAGGTCGCAGAATCTGAAGAGTACTGATGAACTCTGCGTACTCTGCGTTCTCCGCGGTTGCTTTTGTTTCCTATTCAAGTGTGACAGTGTGATCCGCGAATCCCGATTCCCGCTTGTTGTGCGCCCGTGCTACCAGGATCGGAGCGCGCGCTTCACCTCGGCGATCCGCTTCTCGTTCCGCTGGTAGAACGTCCACTGTTTGATCTTCTTGCCGCGAATCAGGCCGGCGTGCACGAGGATGCGCAGGTGCTCGCTCGCGCTCGGCTGGCTGACCCCGAGCTTCTGGGCGATGAACACGCCACAGACGCCGTCCTTGACGAGGTCGCCTTCGATCTGCCGCGGAAAGTGGGCGGTCGGGTTTCGCAGCCAGTGCATGATCTGCAGGCGGCGGTCGTTGGCGATCGCCTTGACCACGGCCGCCGGCAGCAGCTGACGCGCCATCGCTTCGTTAATTTGCCATTTAGCTAAGTTCCGGTCAAGATGATCGCGATGGCCGCCCCGATTTCCACAGCCGACATCCAGCGCGTCCACCGCGTTCACCAACCTCCTCACCCGCGATATTCCGCCGGCCGGCGTCGTCGCCGCGTCGGGGGGCAATCACGGCGCCGCGGTCGCGTTCGCGGCGATGACGCTGAAGGTGCCTGCGCGGATCTACGTCCCGACCGTGGCGTCGCCGGCCAAGATCGCCCACATCCGCTCGTACGGCGCGGAACTGGTGATCGGCGGCGAACGCTACGCCGAGGCGCTCGCCGCGAGCGAACAGTGGGCGGCGCAGTCGGGCGCCTTGCCGATTCACGCCTTCGATCAGCGCGAGACGCTGCTGGGCCAGGCGACCGTCGGTCTCGAGCTCGACGAGCAGGCGCCGGATCTCGATACGGTGCTCGTGGCCGTCGGCGGCGGCGGGCTGATTGGCGGCATCGCCTCGTGGTTCGCCGGACGCGTCCGGGTCGTCGCCGTCGAACCGGACGGCGCGCCGACGATGGCCGAGGCGTTCAAGGCGGGCCGCCCGGTCGACGCGCCGGCGGGCAGTGTCGCCGCCGATTCGCTGGCGCCGAAGCGCGTCGGCGAGCTGACGTTTCCGATTGCGCGCGCCTACGTCGAACGCGTCGTGCTGGTGACCGACGAGGCGATCCTCGAAGCGCAGCGCACGCTGTGGGAAGCGCTGCGGATCGTCGCCGAACCGGGCGGCAGCGCCGCGTGTGCCGCGCTGCAGTCGGGCGCCTATCGGCCTGCCCCGGGCGAGCGCATCGGCATCGTGGTCTGCGGGGGGAACACGAACGCGGTCGATTTCGGGCGCTCGTGACTGGGATTCGGGATTCGGGATTTGCCGAACACACTGTCACGCTGCACAACGGAAAGTAACCGCTGAGATCGCAGAGCGCGCAGAGTGACTTTTCGGTTCCGTATGGACTCCGCGCTCTCAGCCCTCTCTGCGGTTTGATGGGCGATTGCGGCGTGACAACGTGAGAGCGAATCGCGAACCCGATCCCGAATCCCGTCGTTTTCGAAAGCAACCGCCGAGCACGCAGAGTACGCAGAGTTGAACTGGTCCCAGATGTGTTCTGCGAACTCTGCGCGTTCTGCGGTTGCTTGGCGGCCTTGATAGCGTGACAGCGTGATCGCGAATCCCGAATCCCGAATCCCGTCTGTGTTTCAGCCGAGCAGCCGCTCCAGCTCCTCAGGATGGACGGCGCGCGTCAGCGCGTCCTTGCGATCCACCAGCCCCTGCTTCACCAGCTCGGTCAGCGACTCCTCGAGGGTGAACGATCCGTGGCGCCGGGTGATCGTGACCTCCTGATGCAGGTGCTGCAGCGCGTTCTTGCG
>Ga0066903_100003549_pt1 | contig 12801 bp, 15 predicted proteins | sample PanSoiMetaGPlot1_FD_67491 | JGI IMG/M metagenome (GOLD analysis project Ga0066903, IMG submission 67491) | Tropical forest soil microbial communities from Panama analyzed to predict greenhouse gas emissions - Panama Soil - Plot 1 (version 2) | ecosystem: Environmental > Terrestrial > Soil >... | reverse complement strand
GCTGCCGCGCTTGATTGGTTTCGTGGTCCGAAACATGAGCGATATGATCTTGCGATTTATGGAGCGGGACCGGCTGGGCTGAGCGCTGCCGTCTATGGGGCCTCCGAAGGATTGAGAACCATTGTTCTCGAACGGTCCGCTGTCGGCGGGCAAGCGGGAAGCACATCCCGAATCGACAATTATCTCGGATTTCCCGATGGTATCAGCGGATGGGAACTGGCAACCAGGGCAAGGCGGCAGGCTCAACGTTTGGGTGCCGAAATCATCGTTACCGCTGAAGGAGTCGGCGGCGAGACGCGAGATGATTGGACGGTCAGTTGGCTCTCTGGAGGCCAGGAGATCGTTGCGCGTGCGACAATCTGTGCCACTGGCGTCGAATATTCTCGGCTCGGCCTCTCTAACGAGGAGCACTATCTGGGGCGTGGGCTCTTTTATGGAGCCGGTTTAAGTGAAGCCAGCCGCTGTACAGGTCAGGTCTTCATTGTTGGCGGCGGAAATTCGGCAGGACAAGCCGCCCTAAGCTTTTCGAGGTTTGCGACCACGGTAACCATGCTTGTTCGTGGTGAATCTCTGAAGGACACTCTGTCCTCTTACCTGGTGGAACAAATCGAAGAAAGCGGCAATATCGAAGTCCTGATCAACACGACACTCGTCGGCCTTGATGGAGCCGATTCCCTCGAATCCATCACCTATCGACATGACAGGAGTGGCGAGGTCAGCCATGCGCCCACTCATTGGGTTTTCGTCTGTATCGGAGGCATGCCGCGAACAGACTGGGCAAAACCTGGCACTCTGCTCACTGATGCCGCAGGCTACATTCTAACTGGAGATGACCTGATCGATGAGTCGCTTCCCCCTTCATACTGGTCCTCCCGTTCCCGAAAACCGATGTTTATGGAGACCAGTATGCCAGGGCTGTTTGCGGCAGGAGATGTTCGCCACAATTCGATCAAGAGATGCGCTACTGCAGTGGGGGACGGAGCTACCGCTGTGTCTATGGTGCATCGGTTCCTTGGGTTGTGAAAAGCCAGCCTAAATGGGAACCACTTGGACCCAAATGGCGCTAACAATTCCAACTACGACGTGAGGAGAATCCTAAATGAAAGCCATTCATCTCACTGCCTACGGTAATCCAGCTCAGGACTTAAGGGTCGTTGATGTTTCGGAACCGCACACGCCGTCTGAGGGCGAGGCTCTGGTGCGCATGGAGTATGCGCCGATTAATGACAGCGACCTCCAATTAGCGAACGGAGTTTACTTTTTAAATCCGAAGCTTCCTTCTGTCATAGGAGGTGAAGGTGCGGGAATCGTCGAGGCGATCGGGCCGGGAGTCACCAGCATCAAGATCGGCGATCGTGTTACGATCCCCTTTGGAACATTCACCTGGTCTGAAAAAGTTCTTGCTCCAGCCCGAGATCTCTTCGTCGTTCCTGCTTCAGTCGACGCCAAAACGGCCTCGATGTTAAATATCAACCCTACGACCGCAGTTCTTCTCTTAAACGAATCTGTAAAGCTAAAGCCTAAAGACTGGATTGTATTAAACGCGGCAAACTCCCAGATCGCACGATGCCTGATCCCGATTGCAAAATCCCGCGATCTCAAGGTTGTAGGTATTGTGAGGCGGTCCGAGGTTATCCCAGAAATTGAAAAGCTGGGTGTTGATTTCGTTGGCGTCGAATCGCCCGAACTCTCGAAGCAAATTCAGATTGCAACCGGCGGAATGCCAATATCTCTGGGTCTTGACGCCGTAGGCGGTCCAGCGACAGCGACGCTAGCAAGCGTGCTCTCTCCGGGAGCTCATCTCGTCAGCTATGCGCGGATGAGTGGCTTGCCGATTCACGTGGCGCAAGCCGATCTCATTGCCAAGAAATTAAACATCCACGGCTTCTGGATGTATTACGAAGAGTATCTCCCCAAAATCCGAGCGGCGCTGACTGAGGCAACAAAAGTAGTCGCTTCCGGCAGATTAACTTTGCCAATCACCACCACGTACAAACCGTCCCAAATCAAAGAAGCAATCGAACACTCTCAGCGTGGCGACAAGGTTCTGTTGGATTTCAATCACACGAACTAAGAATGAGCAGCGCTGATACCGTAAGGGAGGTCCGATGAAGACAGCAACTGAGCAGAACAAAAGACTCGTTTTGGAGGCGTTCGACACATTGTTCAATAAACGTGATTACGCCGCAGCTGAGAAATTTTGGTCGCGGGACTACATCCAGCACAGCGCTCATATCGAACCGGGCCGCGACGGATTGTTCAATCTGGTTAAGAGTCTTCCGCCAACGCTCAAGTACGAGCCCGGAACGATTGTGGCCGATGACGACTTCGTGATTGTTCACGGACGCTTTTCAGGCTTTCAGCCGGTGAACTGGATGGCAGCGGACATTCTTCGTATCAAGGATGGGATCCTGGTAGAGCACTGGGATGTAATCCAAGACGAGGCCTCGAGGGCGGAGTCGAAGAGCGGACTGCCAATGTTCGGCCGCGATTTCCGAACTAGAGCAGACCAGCACCAATGAAACCACTAACAAGAGGGAGATAATATGACGAACACTAAAAAGAGCATCGTTTTCTGCCATGGCATTTGGGCTGACGGCTCATGCTTCAACAAGGTGATCCCAACACTTCAGGCCGAAGGCCACCAGGTAATCGCCGCTCAATACGGCCTCGACGCACTCAAAGGCGACGTCGATGCCGTAATTCGGACAATCGGACGCGTGAGTAGCCCCGCCATTCTCGTCGGCCACTCATACGGCGGATCTGTCATCACAGCGGTCGGAACCGATGACCGGGTCGCCTGATTGGTCTACATCGCCGCGCTCGCGCCAGACGCGGACGAGACGTCGCAAAGTCAGCAGGAGAAATTCCCAGTCACCGACGTTTTCTCTCATGTCGAAGTCGCGGACGGACGAGTTTGGATGAAACCGTCCGGGGTTGCGTGCTTTGCCGGCGATTTATCCGAGCGAGAACAGAAAGTTGTCTGGGCGACTCACTTCGCGCCAGCGGCGGACTTGTTTACTCAGAAGGTTGAAGGCACTGCGTGGAAGAGTAAGCCGAGCTGGTACATCGTGGCGACCAAAGACCGCACCGTGCAGCCCGAGCTCGAGCGTTTCTTGGCAAAGCGGATGAAAGCGACTACTACTGAGGTCGAGAGCAGCCACGTCCCGATGCTTTCCAAGCCTAACGTCGTGATCGAGGTGATCCGCACCGCCGTGAAATCGGTCAAGGCGATTTCAAGCAAATGACCGAAGTGAATCTTGCCTATCTCCGCGGTTTCCCAAGAGTAAACAGGACTGCGCGTAACCCGAGGAGGTTCGCATGTCATCCACCAAGATTATTCGAATCCCGATTCTGCCGCTCCGCATGGTCAATGCTCACCTGATTGCAGGTGACGCGGGCTGCATTCTGGTCGACGCCGGCATGCCTGGTTCGGAGCGTAAGATTGCAAAGGCTCTCACTCGGCACGGCCTGTCCATGAAGGACATCAAGCTGATTGTCGTCACCCACGCGCACGTCGATCATGCAGGTAGTGCCGCACGCCTACGGAATTTGTCGGGCGCGCCGATCTTGGCGCATCGAGACGACGCCGATTTCTACAGCCGGAGAGTGCCGATGACGTTCTGTCCGACAGGTCGGCTTGGCAGATTGTTTCTCAAGACGCCGTTGCCGCACGAGCCCTACGAAGGTTTTGAGCCGGATATCCTGCTGAGAGATTCGGATACAGTGAATCTAGCCGATTTCGGCGTGGAAGGACTCGTCCGTCATACTGCTGGGCATACTCCTGGCTCTATAGCGGTTGAATTGTCGTCGCAAGATGCTTTGGTCGGTGATTTGATTGCTTCGGGTATTCTGCTCGGCGGCATTGCGTTCACCGGCCGCGCCATGCGTCCTCCGTTCGAAGATGACCCGCAGACCGTTGCCCGCGAACTGGAACGCCTTGTACGCGGAGGCGCCAAACGCTTCTACATGGGTCATGGCGGTCCCTTAGAAGCGGATGAGGTGCTGCGGCATGCGCGGCGCTTGTCGAAGACCGCCCGGAGTTGCGTGCTTCGCGGGCGATCTGTCTGAACAGGAGCAGAAAGTTGTCTGGGCAACTCACTTTGCTCCCGCGGCGGACTTGTTTACTCAAAAGGTTCCAGGCACCGCGTGGAAGACGAAGCCGAGTTGGTACATCGTCGCGACCAAAGATCGCACCGTGCAGCCCGAGCTCGAACGTTGCGTGGCGAAGCGAATGAACGCCAGTGTTCACGAAGTCGCGAGCAGTCATGTTCCCATGCTCTCCCAACCCGAATTCGTGATCGACGTGATTCGCACGGCTGCGCAAACAGCCGCTAAGTGAGAGTCATTTTTTTGACGCCACTTCGCTCGCGCACTGCCAGAATTTTTCCGCGGCTGGGCTGAGTCGGCCTTTTGTTCCGACGATGCCAACCGAGATTGGTTTCGGCTCAGGAGTGATGTGCAAAGGTTTCACGCGATTTCCGAAACTGTAACCAAAGACGTCCGCACCAATGGCGACGCCTGTTCCCGCTTCGATGGCCGACATAATACCGGACATACTTTCGTATTCCTCCACCACCCGCGGTTTCTGTTTTACCTTCGAAAAGATGATCGACAGATAATCATAATATTCCGGATAGTCTTCGTGGGTGAGGCCGATCAATGGTTCGGTCGCGACCTCGGTAATCGGAATGGCGCGGCGTCGGGCAAACGGGTGCTGCGGTGCGACCGCCACGCAAACGCGGTCGTGAAACAACTCTTCATATCGCACATCCTGCAGCGCACTAGCCTTTGGGGAACGAACTATCAATCCGATTTGCAGCCGGCCATCGCGGATCCCATCGAGGATTTCTTTGTTGCTCCAATCGTGCAATCTGACGCGCACGTTTGGCATCGCCTGCTGAAATGCCCGTAGGGTTTTTGGCAGAATTTCGGCGAATGGCGTCGGTGAGTAGCCGACGTGGAGCTCGCTAGTGTCTGCGTTTGCAACCGCGCGCGCGTTCTTTACCGCTTCATCGGCTAGTTGCAACAAGGTGAGTGCGTCGTTGAGAAACGCTCGTCCAGCATCAGTCAGTCGCACGGATTTGGCAGTGCGTTTGAGTAAACAAAACCCAATTTCATCCTCAAGGTCGCGGATCTGCCGGCCCAGTGCAGGCTGCGAAACATGGAGCTTCAACGCCGCGCGGGAAAGGTTTTCCGTCTCCGTCTCCGCCGCCGCCACGAAGTAACGCAAATGCCTCAGTTCCACTCTAAGGGGCAGTATGCCTTTTGGGTTGGCTGAGGCAAGAAACATAGACCTTCACAAGACCGACATACCGGACGGATCGTATCGGTATGAAAATCTTAACTAACGTCAGTCGGTTCCTGCTAGGCCTGATCTTTCTAGTCTTCGGGCTCAACGGATTTCTTCACTTCATACCGATGCCTCCGCCCAGCGGAGTCGCGGGACAGTTCTTCGGAGCGATGTTTGTCTCGAACTATCTCCTGGTCGTCTCTGGGCTTCAGGTAATTTCGGGCGCGTTGCTTCTGATCAATCGTTACGTGCCGCTCGCACTCACGATTCTCGCACCCATCATCGTGAACATTCTCTTGTTTCACGCGCTGATGAATCCAGTCGGTATCGGACTGGCGATCTTCGTCACGATCCTGTGGGGCGTGGTGTTCGTCAGTGTGCGTTCGGCATTCGCCGGAATCCTTCAGGTTCGCGTCGAAATCCAGGCAACGGCAGAGCGCGGGCACTCGCGCATCGTTTCGCCAGCCTAACGAATGCATGCTAATGAAAATTTCACACGATATATGGAAATCGGCATAGACAGTTTCGTTGCGGCCAGCATCGATCGAAAAACCGGCCAGGCCACCAAACCGGCGCGCCAGCTCCGCGAATTGCTCGAAGCGATCACGCTGGCCGATGAAGTTGGTCTCGACGTCTTTGGCATCGGCGAACATCACCGGCTCGAATTCCTGGATTCGGCGCCGGCAGTAATTCTGGCGGCAGCAGCCGCTCGCACACGGCACATTCGCCTAACCAGCGCAGTCACCGTGCTGAGCGCGGCTGATCCCGTTCGCGTATTCCAGGAATTCGCAACCGTCGATCTAATTTCCAACGGCCGAGCGGAAATCGTTGTCGGCCGCGGTTCGTTCATCGAAGCGTACCCACTCTTCGGGTTGGACTTGAAAGACTACGATTCGCTTTTTGCCGAAAAGCTCGATCTGTTGCTTCAGATTCGTGAGCAAACTCATGTTCACTGGTCAGGTAAACACCGTGCATCTTTGAATGGCGATGGGGTGTATCCGCGTCCCGTGCAGAACCCGCTTCCAATCTGGCTTGGCGTCGGAGGCACACCGGCGTCGTTTGCTCGCGCAGGCGCGCTCGGACTGCCGCTAATGGTCGCGATAATTGGCGGTGAGCACCGCCGGTTTCGACCGTTGATCGACCTGTATCGAGAGGCAGGATTGCGCGCTGGGCATTCTCTGGAAAAACTCAAAGTGGGCATCCATTCGTTAGGCTATGTTGCTGACGATTTCACTACAGCCGCCCCCGATTTCTTTCCCGGTTACGCTAAAAGCTTTACCGAAATCGGAAAAGAACGAGGCTGGCCACCGGTTACTCGCGCTCATTTTGATGCTCTGCTAACGCCGACCGGCGCGCTCCTGGTTGGCGATTCTGAGACAGTCGTCGAAAAGATTTTGCAGGTGAACGAAGCATTGGGCGGTATTTCGCGGCTCACGTTTCAGATGAGCGTCGCGGCGTTGCCGCACGAAAAGATGTTGCGCGCGATCGAGCTGCATCTAGGAGACCTCGTAGTCGGCTTTGCAAAGTCCTTTCCCGACGTTCACCGCGAACTTCACCGGGTCAACGTTCTCGGCAACGTCGTCGCCGTTGAGCTGTCCATTCAAGGAACCTTTCGCGGCCCGATGGAAACGCCCGCTGGCGTGATCCAGCCAACGGGAGCGAAGGTCGACATTCCGTGCGCGGATTTCTTCTACATGAGGAACGGCAAGATCGAGCGATTCGACTGCTACCCTGCGGCGAGCATTATGTTGAAGCAAATGGGCGTGCTGCCTGATTTCGCCTCCGCAGTCAACCGACACTAATTCTCGTTAGGCGGATGACTCACTTTGTGAGCAACCAAAAAGGAAATACAACACTGAACCACAAACATAGGGAGATTGAGTCATGGTCAGCATCGTAGTCGTAACATAAGCGGCACTGTTGATCGCTCGGCGCGCCTCGACTTGGACCGTCGACAAACACTTGGGACGATCGCCCGAATGTGTCGCGGTCGACCCGCGCGACCCGCCTCGCGTGTACTGCGGAACTGCTGATGCCGGTCTTTTCCGCAGCCGCGACAGCGGCCGGAATTGGGAACCAGTCGGACCGGGCATCGAGCACCGCACCATCACGGCTGTCGCCGTCAGTCACGCGGAGCGGGCTCACGGGTTCGGTATCGTCTATGCTGGCACCGAACCAAGTGCGGTGTTTCGTTCCGACACTGGCGGCGACAGCTGGGTGGACCTCGCCGGCTTGCGCGCGCTCCCTTCAGCAGACACCTGGAGTTTTCCCCCACGGCCCGACACGCATCATGTTCGGTGGATCGAAGCCGATGCGAGCGTCTCCGATCGCGTGTTCGTCGCGATAGAGGCTGGCGCGCTCGTGCGCACGTTCGACTGCGGGCGGACCTGGCGTGATCGCGTTCGCGGCGGTCCGTACGACACGCACACGGCGGTGACGCACCCGCTTGCACCGGGGCGGATCTACTCAGCCGCCGGCGATGGGTACTTTGAAAGCACCGATGCCGGGGACTCGTGGAGATCGCCCAAGGATGGATTGAAGCACCGCTACCTCGTGGGAGTTGCCGTGGATCCGGCGGACCCAGATGCTGTGATCGTCTCCGCAACAGACGGCCCCGGGTCGGCCTATTGGCCGCGATCGGCCGAGGCGTACGTCTCTCGGAAGACTGGGCTCAATCGATGGGAGCAGGCAATGAGCGGACTGCCGGAGGCGAAGGGCACGACGGTAAGCCAGTTCGCCACTCATCCTGGCGAACCAGGCGTCATCTACGCCGCGAACAACCGCGGCCTCTTCAGATCAGATGATGCAGGACGAAGCTGGAAGGCTCTGGACCTCCCCTGGCCAGAGCCCGGCCTTGCAGATGGCGTGGAGGCGCTTGCCTGTCTTCCGGAGTGAACTGTTCGCAGCCGGAGCTATACAACACTGAACCACAAATAGAAGGAGATTGAACGATGAAAGAGAAGACGGAGAAAGGAACTACAATGGCTGAATCAAAGCTTGTGCTCGTCACCGGTGCTACCGGTAAGCAAGGGGGGGCTTGCGTCGAGGCGTTGTTGAAGAGAGGGCATCAAGTCCGGGCTCTTACACGGAATCCGGCCTCTCCGGCAGCTAAGCGACTGCGGGAGCAGGAAGTTGAAATCGCTGTCGGTGACTTCACTGACCATGATTCGTTAGTGCGCGCTATACGCGGCGCCGACGCTGTTTATGCGATGACCACACCCTATGAACAAGGGGCCGAGAAAGAAATCGCTCACGGCATTACCGTCACGGATGCTGTCAAAGCGGCAGGAGTCGCTCATTTCATCTACAGTTCGATCGCCAGTGCAAACCGCGCCACGGGCATTGGACATTTTGACGGCAAATATGAAGTCGAAAAGCACATTCAAGCTTCCGGCGTCCCCTACACCATCGTCGCCCCGGTCTTCTTCATGGAGAATTTGTTGCAGCCGTGGACGCTCCCGAATCTGCGTCAGGGGAAGCTCGCTGTGGCATTGCCTGCCAGCCGGTCGCTACGACAAATCACCGTGGCCGACATCGGGGCGTTCGTTGCAGCGGTCATTGAGCGCGGCAACACCGTCTTCGGTCGTCGCTTTGACATCGCCGGGGATGAGCTGACGGGGGACCAGGCCGCAGCCATCCTGTCCAGGGTGACGGGCCGCGAAATCCGCTATGAAGGGTTTCCACCAGCCGTCCTTCGTGCCCAGAGCGAAGACATGGCTCGGATGTTCGAGTGGTTCGATAGCACCGGCTATGCCGCCGACATCAAGAGCCTGCGCCGCGATCTCCCCGAGGTGAGGTGGCATACTTTCGAGGAGTGGGCACGTAAGCAGGACTGGAGTGTTCTCGATCAAAGCTAAACCATCAACCAAAACGAAAGACGCTAAACCATGAAAATTCTAGTCGTTTATTATTCCATGTATGGGCACGTGCTTCAGTTAGCCCGTGCCGTCGAAGAAGGCGCGAAGTCCGTAGCGGGTGTGGAGGTGATCCTCCGCCGCGTAGCGGAGTTTGAGGAGGTCGTCAAGAAGACCGCAGATAACGAATTCATTGTGAAGATTCGTGAGCAGCAGGCCGATATTCCGGTCTGCACGCTCGACGATCTCAGGGAGGCGGACGGAGTCATTTTCGGCTCACCAACACGCTATGGCAACATGACGGCCCAGATGAAGCAACTGATTGACTCCACAGCCGCGTTATGGCTGAAGGGCGAGCTGGAAGGCAAGCCGGCCGGGGTGTTCACTTCCACCGGTTCCACGCACGGTGGTCAGGAGACTACTCTGTTAACGATGATGGTTCCCCTGATTCATCTTGGCATGATCATTGTAGGCGTTCCGTACTCCACTGACGGCATGCTTCACACCGAGGCGCGCGGTGGCACCCCTTATGGCGCAACCACCATCGCCGGCGCACGCGGCGAGTTGCAGCCGACGAAGGAAGATCTTGCGATCGCGAGAGCTCTTGGCCAGCGCGTCGCCACGATAACCAAGAAGCTCCGCGGATAAGTTTACAACACTAAGAGTTGATCGTGTTATGTCCTACAGCATATCGACCTTGCTCACCCGCAATCTTCAAGAGGTCTTCGGTGAAAACGACCCCGCGCGTCGGCGCGCGGCCATCGACGAGATCTGGTCCGAAGATGGTGTGTTCTACGACCCCAAAACCGGCGTCCACCGTGGCCGCGATGAGATCGATCGCGTCGCGGGCGCGATCAGGGCTACTCACCCTGACTTTCGATATCAGCCAATTGCGGAACCCGAGGAATTGGGCAATGGCGGGCGAGTTAAATGGGTAGCGGGCCCGCCTAATGCGGCGCCCGCTTACGCCGGGACTGATTTCCTCATCGCCCGCGACGGCCTGATTGCAGCCCTTTATCTCTTTTTCGACAAGCTACCCTGAGCCGGACTCTGTTGTGCGACGTCATATGTGTACCGTTGGCAACGGCGGGAGAAATATTTCTCGGTCGCTCGTTTCGGGCATGCGCAGCAGCGGATGGTTTGGCAAGAAGCGAGTCCAGCAGAGTGAGCAGCGGGCCAGCAGTTTTCCCGGGCTGCCAGACGACAAACAGCTTCCACGTTGCTCTCGCGTCGGCGACCGGGACAATGACAGCAGGCGAACGGTTACTCACGGATGAGGAAAGAAAGAAACAAAGCGCAAACTACCTGATGGAAGAGATAGAGGCCCGAGTGGCAGCTGCGCCCATTGGTTTCGCGCTATATGCTCAAGTCGCTGAGCACGGTGACAGGATCAATGATCCTTCGATCGCGTGGCCCGACAATCGCAAACGAGTTCTTCTTGGCAGGCTCGAAATCAAGAGGCTAACAGCAAACACAGCCGAAGAGGACAGGAGGCTCGTCTTCACCCAGGCAACGTGCCGACTGGAATCGAGACTGCCGATATGTTCTCCAGTTTTTATTCTAAGGCATTCCGACTATCAGCGGAAGGGGCACGAGATGTCGCCCCTGTTGCGCGAAACTGAGGGACCAACGAAAAGCCAGGCCGCCTGAAAATTAACGAAATTGTCACATGACGAGGACAACAGGAAGGTGTCAATTGGCTATCGCGCTTTTGGATGGGCGGGGCGGCGACAGAGGAGTCTTTGTTTGAAGACGAAGAACCTCCACGGACGCAACAGCAATGAAGAACCCGTTGCGCCGAAGGGAGATGAGTGAACCCATGAACCGAGTGCTTCAGATCGTTTACTTGGCCAGGCACGGCGAAACCGCTTGGACTATCTCGGGCCAACACACCGGTCTTACGGATCTGCCGCTCACAGAACGTGGCGAGCGCAATGCGCGCCGGCTGGAGGAACGACTGCGTGGATTGAGTTTTGCCAGAGTGTTTACCAGCCCATTGCAGCGTGCCAGGCGCACCTGTGAGCTGGCCGGTTTTGCAGCTGTGGCTGAAATCGACCGGGATTTGGTCGAATGGAACTATGGTGAATATGAGGGTCGCAGGACCGCCGAGATCCGGGCGGAGCGCCCCGACTGGGAACTGTTCCGCGACGGCGCTCCAGGAGGGGAATCGCCAGCCAAGGCCGCGGGGCGGGCCGATCGCGTGGTGAGTCGCGTGCGCGCGGTGCCGGGAGATGTGCTACTTTTCTCCAGCGGGCATTTCATTCGGGTACTGGCGACGCGTTGGATTGGGCTTGAAGTGACGGTCAACGCCAAACGGTTCATGCTCAGCACAGCAAGCCTGAGTGCGGTGGGCTATGAGAAAGAGCTCTCCCGGCCGGTGATCCGATTGTGGAATGATACACATCATGTGGGGGACTAACGTAGACAGCTATCACCCCACAACGGTCCCGCCGGAAGCAAACACTAGGATTCTGGTTTGTAATGCCGGCTCAAGTAGCCTCAAATTTAGCCTGTTCGATGCAGAAGAAGAAGTGTTATTGGCCGAGGGCGGAATCGATTGGCTCAGAAAACCAGCGCGACTAGTTTTTCGCGGAGCAAACCAGCCGGAAATCCGCAAGGAGTTGAAGCTGGAGAAACATGCTGATGCCGTGGCTCGAATCCTCGACGAGTTGCAAGCTGGTTCATTGTCGGCTCTGCAAACTCTCGAAGACCTCTGGGCTGTAGGACATCGCGTTGTTCATGGCGGCGACCGTTACACCTCCGCGGTGAGAATAACTGCGGAAGTCAAGCGGACAATCGAAGAACTAACGGAGCTGGCTCCGCTCCACAACCCAGCCAGCCTGGACGGCATTAACGCAGTCGAGCAAGTCCTGCCAAAGGTTCCACAAGTAGCAGCGTTCGACACTGCTTTTCATGCAACGTTGTCTGAGGCAGCTCGAACCTACGCACTGCCGCAAAAGTGGACACGTGAATGGCGCATCCGCCGTTACGGCTTTCACGGACTGAGCCATTCTTACTGCAGTACAGAGGCGGCGAAGATAATCGGTCGGAAAGGTTTGCGGCTCGTGATTGCCCATCTTGGGAACGGCGCGTCGGTCTCGGCGGTCCGTGACAGCGTGTGTGTAGATACTTCGATGGGCTTTACACCATTGGAGGGCCTGATGATGGCGACACGGAGCGGCACGGTCGACCCGGGTGTACTCATCTATCTCTTACGGCACAAAGGGCTGGACGCAGAAGCGCTCGACAACGCTTTGAACTACGAATCCGGTTTGCTCGGTGTGTCGGGCATATCTTCCGATCTGCGCGAACTTCTATCGGAACTTCCGCACAACCCAAACGCGAGGCTCGCTGTTGACGTTTATGTCCATCGCATCGTGCAAACAATCGGGGCCATGGCGGCGACGCTCGGCGGGATCGATGCTTTAGTCTTTACTGCCGGTGTAGGTGAAGGTTCGGCCGAAATCCGCAAACGGGTTTGCGAAAAGCTTAAGTATTTAGGTCTGGAGCTTGACCCAGCCGCTAACGAAACTTGCAAGCCAGACGCTGACATCAGCGCGCCACCTTCAACTGCGCGCATCCTTGTCATCGCGACGCGCGAAGATTTGACGATCATGCGCGAGACGCGGCGATTAGTTGCATCGTCCATGACTC
>Ga0066903_100003548_pt1 | contig 12806 bp, 9 predicted proteins | sample PanSoiMetaGPlot1_FD_67491 | JGI IMG/M metagenome (GOLD analysis project Ga0066903, IMG submission 67491) | Tropical forest soil microbial communities from Panama analyzed to predict greenhouse gas emissions - Panama Soil - Plot 1 (version 2) | ecosystem: Environmental > Terrestrial > Soil >... | reverse complement strand
GCCTATCGCAGCCTGATGGACCGCGATGTCCACCGCCTCAAGTTGGTTGTCGACGGGGCGCCGGCGGTATAGGAGCGGATCCCGGTGAAATGGAACCGCGCTGCCCTCGCCAACTCCGCGGTGTCATTCCCGCGAGAGCGGGAATCCCCTACGCCACAGCCATCCGCTCCAGATACGGCCATGTGCTGTCAAGTGACGATCGGGCGGGCGCGGAAGTTCCATTGGATTGCCGCGGGAGGTCAACAGGTTGCAACGCCCGGGAACTTAAGTGCCGAACCGGCATTACCATCGGCATGAGACTGGGGGCCGGCTCAGGAGCCTGCTGTGACCGCGCGCTCGTTCGAACAGCAAATTCCCAGGCGCTTATACGCAAAGTACAACGTTTCTTCGCGAGCGTTCAGTATCATACTTGCCGTTGTCGCCGATATCGGCCTCGTATTGCTGCTGTTCCAGCAGCAGCATTGGACTTCTTCCGCGGCCGACATCGAGCCTTTTTGGGTCAGGCAATTCATCGCGTTTGCAATCTACAGCGCTCTTCAATTGTGGACCTTAGCGTATCAGGCCGGCCGGGGAGATGAGCTTGCAGCTACAATCGATAAGGTTTTCGCGGCAAGTCCCGCGATCGTTACGGCGCTTGTCCAAATGTACTGGATTGGGCACGACGCCGGCGCCACGCTGTCCTGGAGGCAACACGTGGTTTCAGGGATTTGGACGGTTTTCTCAATTGCGGATTTTTTCGCCACTGATATCACCAATCAGCGTTTGCGGATGAGGCAATTGAGTGTGACGCCGCCGGCGGACTGAGGTTGCAGCCTCCCGAACGGCGTCGGTTTGCACCGATTTTGAGTGAGCAGCTTGTGCTGACGAAATTTTTCCAGCCGCGGGAGGCGCGCTACAAAGCGAAACGATCCAATTATCTAAGGGGCGGGATGTACTGTGTTACAGCGATTTTTGATAACTGCAGTCCGATGAAACGCCACGACCGAGTCCGTCATGTCAATTGAAAGGCTGCGTGGGGAAGAGATCGAGGCTGAGGCCGATCCTGGCAACCCCTTCAATGTTGCGGCCTATATTGCCGCGACGGGGCCGGAGAACCGGGCTCGACGCACGCTCAAGCACGACGACACCTTTCTGGTGATCGATGCCCACGGCGACATCGGCATTGCCGCGGGAACCAGCGACGGTCTCTTTCACCGCGATACCCGGTTCCTATCCCACCTCGAATTGCGGGTGAATGGCATGCAGCCGCTGCTCCTCGGCAGCAATATGCGCGAAGATAATGCAATTTTTGCCGCTGATCTTACCAATCCCGACATGTTCTCCCGGGACCGGGCCGTCGTTCTTGAGAAGGACACGTTGCATATCAACCGATCAGTGTTCGTGTGGCGCGACACCGCTTTTCAGCGGCTGGCATTGCGCAATCACGGCGCCAAAAGACTCAATCTGTTCCTTTCAATCACTTTCGCGGCCGACTTCGCCGACGTATTCGAGGTGCGCGGAATGGCGCGCGTGCGCAGGGGCGCGTTCAGCAGCCGGTTGAATGCGCCTCATGAAGCCATCCTGACCTATCTGGGGCTCGACGATGTGACCCGCGTCACGTCGATCTACTTCGACCCGCCGCCGAGCGGCCTTTCGGAGCGAGAGGCGAAGTATCAGCTCGCGCTTGCCCCGCACGAAACGATAGCGCTGTGCGTCGCTGTTCGATGCAACCCAATCGCTCAGCAGCCTGCGCCATTTATCCGAAGCCTCCGTCATGCGCACCGTGAGCTGCGGCAGGCCGCACGAGGCGCCGCCGTGGTTGAGACATCCAATCCGCTTTTCGACAATATCCTGCGCCGCTCGATGGCCGATTTGGCCATGCTCAAGACCGAGACACCGCAGGGGCCCTACCCTTACGCAGGCACGCCCTGGTACTCGACCACATTTGGCCGCGACGGGCTTGTCACCGCAATACAGATGCTTTGGGTCGATCCGCGGATCGCACGAGGAGTGCTGTCGCGTCTCGCAACGCTTCGGGCGAGGACGACGGAGGCGGCGTCGGACGCCGAGCCCGGAAAGATCCTGCATGAATTGCGTTTCGGCGAAATGGCGGCACTCGGTGAAGTGCCGTTCGGCCTTTACTACGGAAGCGTCGATTCCACGCCCCTGTTCGTATTGCTGGCCGGCCTCTACTTCGAGCGCACCGGCGACGTCAAAGCGCTGACTGAATTGTGGCCGGCCATCGAGGCAGCGCTGTCGTGGATTGACGGACCGGGTGACAGAGACGGTGACGGATTTATCGAATACGCCTCTGCCACAGGGGGCGGCCTCGCCAATCAGGGATGGAAGGATTCGGGGGACGCGGTCTTTCATGCCGATGGCCGGCTTGCAGCGGGCCCGATCGCGCTCGCCGAGGTCCAGGCCTATGTGTTTGCGGCCAAGCGCCTGATCGCGCGCTGCGCCCGTCGGTTGGGCTATGCCGATCGGGCCGACATCCTGGACGATGAATCACACCGGCTGGCCGGGCGTTTCGAAAGCGCGTTCTGGCGCGACGAGCTGCAGATGTATGCGCTTGCGCTCGATGGCGCCAAAGAGCCGTGCTGCGTGCGCACCTCCAATGCCGGTCAGGTGCTTTTTACGGGCATCGCGCAGGCCGAGCGTGCTGCCGCTGTCGCGACCACGCTGTTAGCGCCCGATCTGTTCTCCGGTTGGGGCATCCGCACGGTCTCGCGTCGCGAACTGCGTTACAATCCGATGTCGTACCACAACGGCTCGGTGTGGCCGCACGACAACGCGCTTATTGCGGTCGGACTTGCCCAAATTGGCGCCAAGGGCGCGGTAAACCGCATTTTCAACGCTCTTTTCGATGCGGCCACTCATATGGATCTGCACCGCCTGCCGGAATTGTTCTGCGGCTTCCAGCGGGCCCGGCATCGCGGGCCGACGCGCTACCCGGTGGCCTGTGCGCCCCAAGCCTGGGCGAGTGCGGCCCCGTTCTGCCTTCTCCAGGCCGCTCTCGGACTCGAAATCGATCCCGCAGCCGAACAGTTGCGTCTGCGCAATCCGCACCTGCCGCAATTCCTCGACGAGGTGACACTGCGGAATTTGCAGGTCGGAGACTCAAGCGTTGACATCGCAGTTCGGCGCGACGGCGATGCTGTCTCGGTGAGCGTGCTGCGGGCGCTGGGCACGATCGAGGTATCGGTCCTTGCCTCGTGATCCGGCGGATCGCACGCGGCTCCAGCGGATGGAATTTCAGCGGGCTGGCGACGGCCCCGGATAGGCGACGTCAGGCCGTTGGCGGCGCGAGCCCGTCGGCGCCCCCCGAATCTGAAGCGCGGCCATGACATCGTCGTCGCCGCGCAGCGCGGTGAGGAATTCGCGTTGCCATCGGTCGACGTCGTAGTCGAGGACAACCGCAAGCAGCGCCTGATGGCGCGCACGCCTCTCCTCGATCGGCATCGCCAAGGCCTGCGCGATCGCACCCGCAACAGATTCGGGGTCATAGGGATTGACCAGCAGGGCGCGGCGAAAATCGATTGCAGCGCCGGCAAAGCGCGACAGGATAAGGACTCCCGGATCCTCCGGATCCTGGGCTGCGACGTATTCCTTCGCAACGAGGTTCATGCCGTCCCGCAACGGCGTCACCAGGCCGACCCGCGCCGTCCGATAAAGTCCTGCGAGCGCGGTGCGGCCGTAGACGCGGTTGACATAGCGGATCGGCGTCCATGACACCTCGCCATATTTGCCGTTGATGCGCCCGGCCGCAGCCCCCAAGGCTTCTTCCAGCTCGGCATATTCGGGAATTTCGGAGCGGTTTTTCGGCGTGATCTGCAGGTATATCACCTTGTCGATCCACTCGCCGTGGCTCGCGAGGAAATGATCGAAGGCATCGAGGCGCTGGATCAGGCCCTTGGAATAATCGAGGCGATCGACCCCGATCACGAGGAGACGGCCGCCAAGGCTCGCCACCATCTCCTTCACCATCGGAGACCGCACGTTGCGGCGCGCCAGCCGCTGGAACGCGCGCGGCTCGATACCGACCGGAAAATTCCCGATCCGCGTCTGTTGCCCGCTCACACTTATCGTCGTCTGGCGGCCGGCGATTTCGAATACCCGCATTTCCCGCGCCGGGTTGCGCTCCGACATCAGGTAGCGAACGAAATTACCCGCATCGCCTTCGGTCTGAAAGCCCACAACGTCATATTGCATGAGCAAGGGGATCAGCTGCTCATGGTTCGGCAGCGAGGTTAAGACCTCAGGGGGTGGGAACGGAACGTGCAGGAAAAAGCCGATGCGGTTACCACGGCCTCGCCGCCGCATCGCATCCGCGATCGGGATCAGGTGATAGTCGTGGACCCAGACCAGGTCGTCATCCTCGATGACTTTCTCAAGCTCTGTTGCGAAGTGGTCATTGACCCTGAAATACCCGCTGAGGTCCCGACGCGCAAACTCGGCAAGGTCGAGCCGATAATGTAGTATCGGCCACAGCACCCGATTGGCGAACCCGTTATAGTATTCCTGAAACTCGTCTTCAGTCAGGTCGGTGACGACGTATTCGACGTTCTTGTGCTTGATGGAACGCGTTCGGAGCTTGTCCTGTGCTCCAACCTTTCCGCTCCATCCGACCCATATGCCGCCGTTGTGCTGCAACGCCGGCCGCAACGCCACCTCAAGCCCTCCGGCGCGCGTCGCTCCATCGCCGGAGGGAACCGAAACACGATTGGATACGACCGCGAGGCGCGCCAACATCGCCCTCCTATTTCGCAACAAGGGCGCCAGGATCAGCTATCCGGTCGGTCCGGGAAGCATTTTCGCATTGCTATCCCGTTTTTCGGCGCAAACTCCACCGCGGTGCGGGAAGTCGCTGAACCGTCCGATTTCTCTAGTGCCACAAGGTTGCTCATAAGACATATGTCGTTCACATGACATATAATGTGTTTGCCGCCCAATCGTTCCATCCCGCGCGAGGCGCGGGGCGTGAGGCGCCCAGGCATCTCCCCGCGCCATGGTTGTAGGGCCAGCGAAACTCAGCGGCTGCGCTTGGCCCATCCTTGGCCTCGCTTGTGGGGGAGGGGGTTGGGTCTCGCTTTTCGCTCAACCCATCGTGCGGGCAGCGCGAACACAATTCCTCCTTGACTCATTTCCCGAATGCTCTCCATCAAGGGAATGAAGTCGTTCGAACGGGATTGGGATGAGCCGCGGCTTTGCGCCCTTGTCGGATACGAAAGCCGAGCCGCTGGTGCGCTTCGAAAGTGTTTCCAGGCGCTTTGGCGGCGTCGCCGCTGTCGACCGGCTGAGCCTCGACATTTACCGCAACGAGTTCTTCGCTCTGCTGGGCCCATCGGGGTGCGGCAAGACCACACTGTTGCGCCTGCTCGCTGGGTTCGAGAGACCTGATGAGGGCCGGATTACGCTTGGCGGCCTCGACATCGCCGCGACCCCGCCTCATCGCCGGCCCGTCAACATGATGTTTCAGAGCTATGCGCTGTTTCCGCATCTCACCGTCGCGGGCAACATCGCCTTCGGGTTGCGCCAGGACGGCATCGCCAAGGCCGTGATCGCCGCCCGGGTCGACGAAATGCTGGCGCTGGTCAAGCTCGAAGGGTTCGCCACCCGACGGCCGGATCAACTCTCGGGCGGCCAGCGCCAACGGGTGGCGCTGGCCCGTTCGCTGGCGAAGCGCCCGCAGGTTCTGCTCCTCGACGAGCCGATGGCTGCGCTCGACAGAAAGTTGCGCGAGCAAACCCAGTTCGAATTGATGGATCTGCAGGCGCGGCTGGGGCTGACTTTCGTGATCGTCACCCACGACCAGGGCGAAGCCATGACGGTTGCTCACCGGATCGCTGTAATGGAACGGGGCCGCATCGTTCAGGCGGCGACCCCGGCCGAAATCTACGAGCAGCCGCAGTCGCGCTGGGTTGCAGAATTCGTAGGCGACGTCAATCTGATCGAAGGCGTCGTGCTAGAAACCGGCGCCGGCGAGGCGGTGATCGGCGATAACGGCGGGCGGCGGTACAGGGTCGCCGCCGACGCTGCCACGGGAGCGCAGGTCTCGATCGCGTTGCGACCCGAAAAGATTCGCATCCATGCCGCACCGGCCCCGCATGATGCCCCCAATGCGATGCGTGGCCGCGTATGCGATATCGGCTACTTGGGCGGCATTTCGATCTATAAGGTCCGGCTCGACGACGGCGTAACCCTGAAGGCGGCTGTCGCCAACGTGGCGCGAAACTCCGGGCAGACATTCGGCACGCAGGATGAGGTCTGGCTGTCATGGCCGCCCGACGCCGCAGTCGTTCTGACGCGTTAGCCGAGAGCAATCCACCATGGCCAAAAAATCAGTCGGCCAGGATGCGGAGGGCGCAGTTTCTCCGCGCGCCAGGCTTCTGGTAGCGGTGCCTTATCTGTGGCTGCTCGGATTTTTTCTGGCGCCGTTCCTGATCGTCCTCAAGATCAGTCTGTCCGAGACTGCGATCGCGCAGCCGCCATACGTGCCGGTGCTGGACTTCGCGGCCGGTTTGCGCGGCGTCGCAGACTTCCTCGCCGGGCTCTCGTTTGCCAACTACATCACGATTGCGGGCGACGACATCTACATATTCTCCTATCTCAAGAGCCTGAAGGTCGCGGCTGTGTCGACGGCGATCCTGCTGCTATGCGGTGTCGCGCTCGCCTATGCGATAGCGCGAGCGCCGCGCCGGGCGCAACCGCTCCTCGTCATGCTCGTGGTCCTGCCGTTCTGGACCTCGTTCCTGATCCGGGTCTATGCCTGGATCAACATCCTCCAGCGCGACGGCCTCCTCAACCAGGCGCTGATCTGGCTCGGCCTGACCGACCAGCCGGCAACATGGCTCGCGACCGATACCGCGGTCTATATCGGGCTCGTCTATTCCTATCTGCCGTTCATGGTCTTGCCGCTCTATGCGAGCTTCGAAAAGCTCGATGAAAGTCTTCTCGAAGCCGCTGCCGACCTCGGTTGCCCGCGCTGGAAGGCCTTCTTCGTGGTCACGCTGCCTCTCGCCTGGCGGGGCCTCGGCGCGGGCGCGCTTTTGTGTTTTGTTCCCATTGTCGGCGAGTTCGTCGTTCCGGATTTGCTGGGCGGTTCCGATGCCGCGATGATCGGCCAGACCCTGTGGACGGAATTTTTTGCCAACAAGGACTGGCCCGTTGCTTCGGCCGTTGCCGTGGTGCTCGTCGTGCTCCTGACCGCGCCGATTGCGGTCTACCAGCATCTGCAGACGCGCGAGATCGAGGCGCGCCAATGAGGCGCACGTCATTCACCAACGTCGTCGCGCTCGCACTGGGGCTTGCTTTTCTCTATGCCCCGATTGCGATTCTCGTCGTCTACTCGTTCAATGCCTCTCGCCTCGTAACCGTATGGGGCGGCTGGTCGACGCGGTGGTACGCGGCTCTCCTCGAAGATCGCGCCCTGATCGATGCCGCGCTTGCCTCTCTCGGCATCGCCGTCGTCTCGGCGGCGCTCGCGACAATGCTCGGCACCATGGCCGCGCTGGCTCTGACCCGGTTGCGCTTTCGCGGCCGCCTGCCGTTCGCCGCCATGATTTATGCACCGCTCGTGATGCCCGAGGTGATCACCGGCCTGTCGCTGCTGCTTCTGTTCGTGGCGATTGACCTCGATCGTGGTTTCTTCACGATCATCATCGCCCATACCACGCTCACGATGTGTTTCGTTACCATCATCGTCCAGTCGCGGCTCGCGAATTTTGACCGCAGCTTAGAGGAGGCCGCGATGGACCTGGGCTGCTCGCCCGGCCGCACTTTTTTCGCGATCACGTTGCCCCTCATCATGCCGGCCGTGATCGCCGGATTTCTGCTGGCGTTCTCGCTCTCTCTCGACGACCTCGTGATTGCGAGCTTCACGACGGGTCCCGGCGCGACCACATTGCCGATTCGCATCTATTCCCAAGTGCGACTTGGCGTGAAACCTGAGATCAATGCCGTATGCACGATTTTCATCGTGGTGGTGGCGAGCGCGGTCGTTGCCGCGTCTTTGATCGAAAAGAGCCGGAATCGGGAGCGTCCTAGGTTCGCGCTGACCTAAAGAATATGTAGCGCGACCCGCATGGGCGCTAAGGAACCGTAGCCCGCATTGAGCGAAGCGAAATGTGGGACCGCCTAAGATTAATCACCGCCTAAGATTAATCCTAAATCCGTGAGTTGGGTCAATTCACGGATTCAGGTTAATATAAGAGCGCCAGCCGAGCCGTCTTTACTGCGTCCTACGTGCGGGGGAGAGGTCGGAATTTGCGCCCTCTTCGCGCAAATTCCGGGTAAGGTGGCGTCGCCGCGAGTCTGAGCTTGGGGCGAGGGTCCTTTTGCCCCCCGCAAGTCCCGCCTTGTGGCGACGCCCCCTCACCCCGACCCTCTCCCTGCAAGCGGGGAGAGGGCGCAGAGGGGCCCAAGGCCGCCTCACCGGTAAGCGCCTATGCGGGGCGCCTCTACAATCCCAGGGTGATCGAAAATCCGCTGTGATGCGCGTTGTCAAGGCGGCGCGCGGAGCGGGGCGACCGATTTGATCAGGCGATTGATTCTGCTTTGCATTTCGTCGCGGGTCTTCTCGTCCTGTGCATCAAGCAGCGACCTCACCGCCGGTGATATTTTGATGAGGGTGCGCGTGTCCGGGATGATAGACGGACTTCCCCATTGGCCCCGCACCGTGAAGGGCAGCTCGAACGCATTCGCGTCCGATGCCGGGCCGCCGATCAGGTTAGCGGTGCCGGCAAGGTTGAACTCGCGCGCCGGTATCGAGGTCGTCCCGGTCAAGGCGAGCAGCACGCTCGGCCCTTCAAGCGCAACATCTTCCATCGTGGCGAGCCCCTGGACGATGCGAAACCTGACGTTGAGCCTCTCGAATGGAGTGCGACCATTGCGGAAATCGCCGCTGGCTGACAATGGGCTGCGCTGCAGGCGCCGCATCATCTGTTCGACGTTCCAACCGTTTAGTGCGCCCTGCTTGGCGGTGACCTGCACGGTGCCGTTCAAATTGCCGGCAAGCTCCTCCACATTGTGTCCGGCGGTATCGACCGAAAATGCCAGGCTGCCAGAGCCCTCAAGGCGGTTTGTGCCAAAAAGCTGGCCGAGGCATTTTTCCAGATCGACGTTGGAAAACTGCATCTGCGAGCCGAATTCGGCGCGCGAGTCCGACTTGGCAACGGCGATGGTTCCGGTGACCACGCCGCCGAATGCCTGTGATTCGCCGACCGTGACGAGGAGCCGGCCTGACCGCATATTGGCTGCAACCGCCGTGCGTCCAAGCTCGGCCTGGGCGAACCGAACGCTGGCTGCGGACAGGCGCACATCGGCGTCCCAACCGTCGAACCAGTCAAGCGTGAGTGAACGGCGGTCCCAGTCTCGCGAGTTGTCTGCGATCAGTCGAAACGTCGAGACATAAGGGCTGAGGTCGAGCCGTTCGACAGCGAGCGTGCCCTGGAGAGTCTGCCGGCCCGTGGTGGCGTAGCTCAGGACGCCTTCGGCGACGTTCCCGTCAAGCTCGACGTTAAGGTCCGACAGCGAGATCGCCCTGCCGTTGAGCGCGGCTCTGGCCTTGAGGGCAAATCGACTGAAGCCGCCCGCGGGGAGCGAATGGCCGCCGCTCCATCGCACCGCTTCGCGCAACGAGGCTGAATCCGCCGCAAGCGTGCCGTCGATTTTCACGGAGGGCCTGTAGCTCATCGCGCCATCAAACGCGGCTTTGAGCGGGCCCGCGCTCATGCGGAATTTCAATCCCGAGTCATCGCCCGCCAATGCACCGGAAAAATTGGCGATGGTGAGGTTGGCGTCAACGGTCTCGCCGTGCCAAGTGAAATGCCCGGTTGCGGCGAAGCTTTTCGCGATCGACGGCCAGGCGAGCGACAGCTCGACACCTTTCAGCGTCTCATCGACGCCCCGGTCCGGGACGCGCAGGGCCACGACGCCGTCCTTGATACCGATTTCCGAAAACGACAGAACCCGCTCATCGCGCGCCGCATTCGGTTTCAGCGCCCGCGCCAAGGTGTCGATGAGCGGCGACCAATTGGTATGGCCGTCGGGATAGACCGTCACTGCAATCTGCGGCCTGACTAACGAAATGTCGGCAATTTCGATGCGTCTCGCCAGCAGCGGCATCAGTCGCAGATCGACGGTAAGGTGCTCCGCCGCAAGCGCGGTTTCCCCCGCAACCTGCTCCCCGAGCGCCACATCGGAAAACTCGACGGTTGGGACCGGAAACATAGACACCGACATCGGTCCGCGCAGCAGGGGATCGAGCCCGGTGACCGTCCTGATTTCGCTCTCGATGGCCTCGCGGACCACGTCGGCCGGAATGAAGTGTGTCGCCGCGGCAATGACCAACGTGCCTGCCGCAACCAGAGCCGCCGCGAGAATGGCGATACGTTTCACGCCTGTGGCCGTTCTTTAAGAGTTTCGGTTCCGATTATGACGGCCGGAGCACGTCGGCAAGGGTGAATCGACCGGTTGATTAACGGACATGGGGACAAGCCGCCCTCCCTAGCCTCCCCCGCTTGGGAGGGAGGGTAGGGAGGGGGCGCGCTCCGGCTGCGGCGCGATTTGGGCTGGTACAAGGATATTCCCTGCGGTGAGCGGGCGCGCCCCCTGAGTCGCGCCTGCCGGGCTCTTCTTGGATCCGTCGTCTTTCGATCAGCAATTTGGGCTAGCTCTGTGACCCTTTCGTGGCCTCGCAACAAAGAACCGGCCGTGCCCGTCGCGACGCCGTGCGGGGTGAATTGGAAATACCCCTATGCGGGTTGAAGCAGGGGTGCAGGATCGGATTGACCGGGGGGCGCGACGGCGCTGCGCGTGTGACATTTCCGCAGCCAAAAATGCCCTTCAATCCGTTAGCCGATACCGAAATCCGTGTGCATTGCAACTGTGCGGGCGACCCTTTGGGTCGCCCGCTATGCGGAGCGGGGCCGGGACCTTCCCCGGGTTCTCATCGCCGATCACGTCCGCCCGCAACACCGCGACCACAAGGCTCCCCCACGCTAACATAAGAGCGGCAGCCGAACCGTCTTTACCTCTCCCCGTAAGCGGCCCGCAAGTCGGGCGAGGGAGCAGAGGGCCGAGGCCGCCTCAAGCTAGCGCCAATGAGGGTCGCCGCTACATCACCGCTAACGTACAGCAACCGCAAAATCCGCTTCCGTCTTGGCGCGGATGTCGTCGGTGGTGACGCCCGGGGCAAGCTCGACGAGCTTCATGCCGTTGGGGTTTTTCTTCTCGATCGCGAACACCCCGAGGTCGGTGATCACCATGTCGACGACGCCGGCCCCGGTCAGCGGCAATGTGCATTTGTGCAGGAGCTTGGGTCCGTCCTTGGCCGAATGCTCCATGACGACCACCACCCTCTTGACGCCGGCGACGAGGTCCATGGCGCCGCCCATGCCCTTGACCATCTTGCCGGGGATCATCCAGTTGGCGAGGTCGCCGTTCTGGGCGACCTGCATGGCGCCGAGCACCGACAGATCGATGTGTCCGCCGCGCACCATGCCGAAGCTGTCGGCGCTCGAGAAATAGCTGGTGGTCGGCAATTCCGTAACCGTCTGCTTCCCGGCATTGATGAGATCGGGATCCTCCTCGCCTTCAAAAGGGAACGGCCCGGTGCCGAGCATGCCGTTTTCGCTCTGCAACTGCACGTTCATGCCGGCGGGAATGTAGTTTGCCACCAGCGTCGGAATGCCGATGCCGAGATTGACGTAGAAGCCGTCCCGCAACTCCTTGGCGGCGCGTTCGGCCATCTGCTCTCTGGTCCAGGGCATGTGGTCCTCTTCAGCTGCGTTTGCGCACAGTGCGCTGCTCGATGTGCTTTAAGGCGTTTGGAACATGGACGATGCGTTTGACGAAGATGCCGGGCGTCATGATGTGATCGGGATCGATCTCGCCGGGCTCCACGAGATGTTCCACCTCCGCGACCGTCATCCGTCCCGCCGTCGCCATCACGGGATTGAAATTTCGCGCCGTCTTTCGGTAGACGAGATTGCCCTCGGTGTCGCCTTTGAACGCATGGACGATCGCGAGATCGGCCACGAGCCCGGTTTCCATGATGTAAGCGTCGCCGCCGAACAGGCGCTCCTCCTTGCCGCGGGCGATGTCGGTTCCGGCGCCCGTGCGGGTGAAGAAGGCCGAGATGCCGGCGCCGCCGGCGCGGATTCGCTCGGCCAGCGTGCCCTGCGGGTTGAACTCAATCTCCAGATCACCGGCGAGGTATTGCTGGGCAAACAGCTTGTTTTCCCCAACATAGGATGAGATCATCCTTCGGATCTGCTTGGTTTCGAGAAGTATTCCGAGCCCGACACCGTCCACCCCGGCATTGTTGGACACCACGGTCAGGTTTCTCACGCCCGAATCGCGGATTGCCAGGATGAGCGTTTCCGGGATGCCGCACAGCCCGAAGCCGCCAGCCATGATCAACATCCCGTCTTTGAGCACCCCCGCGAGCGCCGACGACGCATCGGCGTAGACCTTGTTCATGGACCTGGGTTCTCCCGGTTGTCGATGGTTGTCGACCCCTCCCTACCTCCCCTGCAGGCAATCGCATGTGGCACGGCCTTCACCTTTCCGCGCAAGCGGGAGAGGGAGCAGAGGCGCCGTGCCACATGCAACCGGCCCCTGCCCGCTCGGGTAGGGTGCGGAGGGGGCTCGGATTGCAATCACAGCCCGCGCGAATTTGGAAGGGCTATAGCGAATTGCGGTCATGTTGGACAATTCCCTTCCGCCAGCGACAAGCCGCCTCGCTCGCCTGAGCGCCGCAATGAGGCGCCGGAGCGCGCGACATGGCGTAACCCGTCACGCCCGGACGTAACGGCGCACGATCC
>Ga0066903_100003547_pt1 | contig 12807 bp, 17 predicted proteins | sample PanSoiMetaGPlot1_FD_67491 | JGI IMG/M metagenome (GOLD analysis project Ga0066903, IMG submission 67491) | Tropical forest soil microbial communities from Panama analyzed to predict greenhouse gas emissions - Panama Soil - Plot 1 (version 2) | ecosystem: Environmental > Terrestrial > Soil >... | reverse complement strand
CGGCGATCTTGTCCTTCGTGTCGAAGCCCTTCTCGACGAACTCGCGCGCGACGATCGGGTCGAGGACGATCGTGCAGCCCATGCCGGGCTCGAGGCCGGAGATCATCGCCACGAGCTTCTCCTGCCAGTACTCGCGCAGGTACTCCGCCCAGACGTTTCCCCAGATGTACGACACGGTGCACGCGCTTTCGTCGCGGTCGTAGCCCCACTGCACGTGGTACGGCTCCCACGGGCTCGCCTCCTCGTTCTCGGCGAAGCAGATGCAGTTGTAGGAGAAGCTGTTGCCCTGCGAGCCGTTGTACGTGACGCCCGGCACCGAGCCGCCCTGGAGGTTCTGCGAGAGGATGCCGAACGCGCGGCCGATGACCGCGTTCGCGTGGTTGTACGGGCCCATCGCGCCGATGCCGCTGTTCATCCCGATCTCGTGTCGGATCGGGCCGTTGACGAGCACCATGTTCCCCATCGACGACATGCTGCTCTGGCGGCCGGTGTCGCCGCTCGACGCGAGCGCGAGGATGACGGGGAAGTGCTTCGGCTCGGCGCCGGCCATGACGGCGTTGATCGCGACCTTCTCGACGTCGTAGTGCCAGAACTCCATGCCGATCGTCGGGCGCATCTTCCCGACCATCTCGTCGCGCGCTCGGCTCGTCCCGGTCAGCATCTGCTCCACGCGCTCTTCGGTCGGGAGGACGATCGGCAGGAAGTCCGTGTACCACCGCTCCCGGAAGAGCACGTGCATCGCTTCCTCGTCGTCGGCCTCGACGTAGCGGGGGATCGAGCGGTCCCAGTCCTCGCCGCGCAGCTCGTCGGCCGGGATCGGCCGCGTCAGCTGGTCGAAGACCTCGGCCATGAACGGCCGCCGATGCACTGGGTCGTCCCCCTCGACGTACCCGCGCAGCACGGTGGCCGAACTGTTCATCAGCGGTGTCGGCACGAAGGCCTGCCTCGCGCTCGGCATCCCGTTGGAGCGGACGGTGTTCTGCACGAGCGGGGCGAAGACGTTCAGGTGGACGCCGACGGTGGGGATCCCGTACGTGGCCTCCATGTCGACGACGTGGCCGGAGACCTCCGGCGCGCACCCCGGTCAGGTGCCGACGCCGATGATGGCCGCGTCGCCGTCCGAGCGTATGCGCGTGCACAGATCAGGATCCGGCGCGTGCTGGTCGCGCCAGCGGACGATCTCGGTCCTGATCGTCGGGCGGTGCTGCTCGAACCAGCCGTGCAGCTGCGTCATGAAGTTGTCGGAGTTCGCGAAGCCGACGTCGACGAGGAACACCTTCTTCCCGTCGAGCGTGTCGAGGCCTGGAGCCATCCCGCGCGCACTGACCTTCGGCGGGTAGCCCTCGGGGTTCAGAACCCGGAAGCTGGCCATGCGTCGCGATCGTACCAAGTGACAATCTGTTACTTGGCTCCGCGCCGGTCCAGGACTGCGCGGAAAATCAAGTTCGAGAGCAGGAAGGAGATCGCCTCGGCGCGCTCCTCGTTGCGCGGCTCGTCGGGGAACGACGCGAGCATCGCGCGGAAGCGCTCGTCGGCGCCCTCGCGGAACTCGCGGTGCGTGAAGATGTAGAGGTCGTCCTGCCGGATCCCGGCGAGGACGCGCTCGCCGCACTCGACCGGGTCCATCCAGAGCGGGGAGTTCGGCCGCTCCTCGAGGTCGTGCTCAAGCTCGGTGTAGCCCGAGTCGGCGTAGCGCTCGGGCCGGAGGCGGCCCCCCTCGCGGATGTTCGTCTGCACGGGCCCGGGGCAGAACGCCGAGACGCCGATGCCGTGCTCGGCGAGCTCGCTGCGGAGCGCCTCGGAGAGGCCGATGACCGCCGCCTTCGCCGTGATGTAGATCGCCGCGCCCGGGATGGGGAGAACGCCGGCCATCGACGAGGTGTTGACGATGTGGCCGCCCTCGCCGTGGGCGAGCATGCGCGGCACGAACGTCTGGACGCCGTTGACCGCGCCGCCGAGCAGCACGCCGAGACCCCAGTCCCAGTCGTCGTAGCGCGCGGCGGTGACCGGTCCGAGGATCCCCATGCCGGCGTTGTTGCAGACGACGTGCACGTTGCCGTAGACGCGCTCGGCCTCGTCGGCGGCCCGCGCGTAGCCTTCGCGGTCGGTGACGTCGAGCTCGATCGCGTGGACCGGCTTGCCTGCGAGGCCCTCGAGTGCCTTGTCGATGTGGTCCCGGCGGAGGTCGGCGATGACGACGTTCATGCCGGCGGCGGCGAACGCGGTCGTCATGCCGAGGCCGATCCCGCTCGCTCCGCCCGTGACGAACGCAGTCCGGCCCGCGACGTCCTTCATCGGTCGCCGGGCCAGGAGGCGAGCGCCTGCGCCTTCCCGGCGCGGCGGCCCTCCTCCACCGCGAGCCGGTCGGCGGGGACAGGCTCGTCCGGGAACGCCGAGATGATCTGGTCGAAGATCTCGCGCAGCTCCTCGCGGTGATCCGGGTGGGTGAAGACGTAGAAGTCGTTCCGCTGGATCGCGTGCAGGACCTTCTCGCCGATCTCGTCCGGCTCCATGCCCGCCTCGTGGAGGCCGGGAAGGATGCGCATGAACTCCGCATTCGCGGGCGTCACGTCGGTGGAGAGCTCCGGCGGGCGAACCAGGTCGCTCTCGTAGATCCTGCTCTTGACGAGGCCGGGGCAGACGACCGACACCCCGATCCCGTGCGGCAGCAGGCTCCAGCGGAGCGCGTCCGAGAGCCCGAGCACGCCGAACTTCGCCGTCGTGTAGAGCCCGGCGCCGGGTCCAGCGACGAACGCGCCCATCGACGCCGTGTTGACGACGTGGCCGCGCTCTCCGCGCGCCTTCAGCCGAGGCACGAACGTGACGACGCCGTTCACGACCCCGCCGAGGTTGACGCCGAGCACCCAGTCCCAGTCCTGGTAGGTCGCGTCGGCGATGTCGTTGAAGAGGTTGATGCCCGCGTTGTTGCAGAGCACGTGCACGTTGCCGAGGACGCGCTCCGTCTCGTCTGCTGCACGCGCGAACGCGGCGCGGTCGGTGACGTCGAGCCGGATCGCGTGCACCTCGCCGTCGAGCTGCGCCACCGCTTCCTCGAGATGGTCGGCGCGGATGTCCGCAATCGCGACGCGCATGCCGGCTGCCAGGAACGCCCTGGCCATTCCGAGCCCGACTCCGCTTCCGCCGCCGGTGACGAACGCAACTCTTCCCTCGACGTCAAGCATGCGTGTGCGCGACCTTATAGGCTCGCGCCGCACGAGTCCCAGCGTCTGAGGAGGCCCTGATGGCGACCATCACGACGGTGGCACGCGCGGACGTCGTCGGCAGCTTGCTGCGGCCCGAGTACCTGCGCGAGGCGAGAGACGCGGCGCGCAACGGAACGATCGGGCCCGACGAGCTGCGCGCGGCCGAGGACAGGGCCGTGCTCGAGGCGATCGCGCTGCAGGAGGGCGCGGGGATCGAGGCGATCACCGACGGCGAGTATCGTCGCACCGGCTGGATCGCCTTCCTGCCGATGGTGGACGACCCGCTCTTCACCCCTCCCGTGAGCGGCTTCGAGTTCCTGAACGCGGAATCCGGCTGGCGTGGCCTCTGGAAGACGGGGGAGGGCGAGCCGGCGGATACCTCGGGGCTGCCGCCCGAGGAGCCGTTCGTGACTCGGCGCCTGAAGGTCGAGCGGGACATCGTCGGCGACGAGTACGCCTTCCTGAAGGCGAACGCCAGCGCGCGCGCCAAGTACTCGATTCCGGCTCCGAGCTGGCACCGGACCTACTGGCATCCCGACTACTCGACCGACGCATATCCGACCTCGGACGACTTCATCCAGGACGTCGCCCGGCTGACGCGACAGCACATCGTCGACCGGCTCGTCGAGCTCGGCTGCGACTACATCCAGCTCGACGCTCCGAACTACGCGCAGTGGCACATCGACCCGGGCAACCGGGCCGCGTTCGAGGAGCACGGGCACGACATGGCGCACGAGCTCGTCGCCGACGCGGAGTTCGACAGCTCGGTGTTCGAGGGGCTCACGGGCGTCACGCGCGCGATGCACATGTGCCGCGGAAACGCTCCCGGCGGCATGTGGGCCGCGCGCGGCGGGTACGAGGCGATCTCGAAGGAGGTCTTCCCGCGCCTTACGAACCTCGACCGGCTCCTGCTCGAGTACGACTCGGACCGCGCCGGAACGTTCGGCCCGCTCGGGGACGTGCTGCCGTCCCACCAGGTCGTGCTCGGGCTCGTGACGACGAAGGACGGGACGCTCGAGGACCCCGAGAACCTCGTCGCCCGCATCGACGAGGCGACCCAGTACGTCCCGCTCGAACGGCTCGCGCTCAGCCCTCAGTGCGGCTTCGCATCGGGCGAGATCGCGCGGACGATGACGCTTGAGCAGCAGGAGGCGAAGCTCCACCTCGTCGGCGAGGTCGCCAGACGCGTCTGGGGCTGACGCCCGCCCGCTGCGCGACGCCGAACACGACGAGGCAGACGCCGACGCCGAGGAGCGATCCGCCGACGACGTCCGACAGCCAATGGACCTGGAGATACGTGCGGCTCCAGGCCATGCCCGCGGTCGCGAGCGCCGCCGCCGCCCACCACCACCGACGGCGCGGTCCGGGCGCCGTGAAGAGCAGGACGAGCGCGACACAGGTCGCACCGGCGTACGCCGCGTGACCCGACGGATACGACGAGCCGACGGGATGGACGAGGCCGTCCGGCGGGCGCGGCCGGCCGACGAGCATTTTCAGCACGGTCGAGCTCACCGAGGTCATGACCTCGGCGGCGGCGAACGCGACGAGGGCGAGCATGCGCTGCGTCAGGAAGAGCACGATGCAGACGGCCGCGATGGAGAGCGCCCAGCCGAGGCCGCGGCCGAGTGCATTGAAGACGAGTGCGACGTGCGTGAGGAAAGGCGTCTCGATGTCCTTCATCGCCTCCGACCATTGCGTATCGACGGCGAGCGGCGCTGCCGGCACCGCGATCGCGGCGAGCACGACGACGAGGAGCAGCCCCGCACCGACCAGGACGGCGCGGCCCGGCAGTGCGAGGAAACGCTCGCGGGACGCCATCTGCAGCCCGGGTTGCACAGCAACCAGGGTGCAGGTCTTCACGGCGCGGCGCTAGGGATTGCGCTGCTCGCCGCTGACGAGGGCCAGCAGGCTGTCGTGCTCCTCCCGGCAGGCGGGGCAGCCGTCGAGGTGGGCGCGAAGCCCGGGGATCGTGGCCTCGGCATCCGCGCCGGCAACCTCGAGCTCGACGTACCGGTCGAGCTCGTCGAAGCAGACGTCGCATCCGACATCGGGCCCGACCGGCCCGACGAGGCGTCCGAGCGCCTGGACGATGTCCGGTTGCTCCATCAGTTCTCCTTCGGTGGATCGTCGAGGGACAGCCCGCACTCCTCGAGGTGTCGCCGGAGCTTCCGGCGCGCGTCGTGCAGCGTCTTGTAGAGGGCGTTGCGGTTCGTGTTGAGCCGTTCGGCGAGGACGTCGATCGGGACGCCGTTCACGGCGAGCGCCACGAGCACCAAGCGCTGATGTGGCGTGAGAGCCTCGTTGACGCCGCGCTCGACGGCTCCGAGGAGGACTCGTTGCTCGAGCGCCTCGTCCGGCTGGAGGCTGCTGCTCGCGAACACCGTCCAGGACTCCGGCTCGAGCGGCAGCTCGCGCCCCTGCCACGCTCGTTTCCTGAGCTTCACGGCCGCCTCGAGCAGGGCGAACTTGTACGCCCAGGTCGTGAAGCGGCTGGCGCCGCGAAAGTCGTCGAGCCTGCGGAGGATGCTCAGCAGCGCGTCGTCGGCGGCCTCGTTCGCGATGTCGTCCAGATCGTCGCCGCGCAGATGGGGCAGCATCGGTCGTCGTCGGGCGACCTCGAACCGGGCGGCACGGAGGAGGAGCGTGTGGAGGCGTCCCACCGCGTCGTCGTGGACGGGGCCTGACGCCCGCAGCTCCGCGAGCCACCGCGACGACTCGGCGTCGGGTGTCGGGGCCCCGGTGGCTGCCGGGCGGGTCGATTCGGCCGCCTGCACCGCGCTCACCGTAGCGCCGGCGAGAGCCCTCACGCTGCGTCCTCCGCGTCGAGCGGCGCGAGGATCCGCACGGCGAGCTCGGGGAGGCAGCCTCGCTCGACGAGCTCGATCAGGGCGTGCAGGTCGTACCGGAGATCGCCGGCGATGCGCACGGCCGTCGGGCGGGCGAAGCCCGCCTCGATCAACCGCGCGCGCCGCCAACGCGTCACCTCCCGGCTGTCTCTCCCGATCTCCGTCTGCACGGTTGCGGGGCCTCAGCGATACCGGTTCGGGAACTGCGCGACGATGCCGTCCGCGAGCAGGTCGGACATGTGGAGGATGTGCTGCTGCACGCGGTCGTACGCTGCGACGTCGGCGTCCCAGTGTTGCTGAAGATGCGCGACGGCCTCGTCCGTCGTCAGCTTCAGGTGCATGTGCATCTCGTCCTTCAACACGGCGAGTGGCCAGTGGCGCGGGTTGACGCCGTGCAGAAGGGACGCGATCTGATCGGCATTCCGCAGCCAGCGCGCCTGGGCGTCCGCGAGCTTCGCCTGGTCGCCGGCCTTGGCGGCGGCGATCACATCGGCCGCGATGAGAATGTGGCTCTTGAGCTCGCGCGTCAGCGCGTCGCCGGCCTTCGCGCCGTAGTACGGCTTGATCGCATTCCCGAGGTCGACCTGGTTCCGCAGAAGGCGTGCCACCGTCGCGTCCGTGTCCGGGGTCCCGCCCTCGAGGCTGATGATCGCGAGCCGCGTCCACATGACGTGGTCCTCCCAGAGCGTGCGCAGGTTCGCGTGCAGGGCGACCGACCTCTGAGAGAGCGCGGGGGACGAGTGCGAGACCGTCATCGACATCGTCGGGGCGCCGCCGTGTGCCTGCGCCATGTTCATCCCGCCCGAGACCGCGAGCGCGCCCAGGGCGCTGAAGAATGCGACGAGTGCGGTCACGGCGAGGGGAATCTGCCTTCCGGCGCGAGTCTTCTTCATGTGAGGGTTCCTTTCGGTTGCAGGAGGAGCGGCCGTCGCGACGGCCGGCCGACGAGGCTTGCCGCCACGGCGAGCCCACATGCCTCGACCGCCTTGGTGAAGAGCGCGAGGCCGTCGGGGGACTCGCGGTCGGGGTGGATGACCGGCAGTCCGGTCGCGAGCACGAGCGCATAGCTCACGATCAACCCCGCGAGGACCGCGATCGCGGCGAGCAGCACGGGCTGCGACGGCCGGCGGGTCAGGGCCGCGGCGAGAACGCCGAGCAGCACGGTCGCGACGACGAACCCGACTCCCGCGCCGACTCCTTCCTCCTGGAAGTGATCGGCGACGAGCGCGCCGTGAATCCCGGCGCTCACGGCGCACGCGAGGATGACGACGTCGACCTTCAGCTCCGCGAACGTCACCGGACGATCACCGTCCCGTGCATGTCGTGGCTATGCAGAGTGCAGACGTAGTGGTAGGTCCCCGGCTTGTCGAATCGGATCGCGACGCTGTCTCCGCGCCCGACCTTGTGGTCGGGGCCGCCGTCGAGCTTCACGGTGTGCGTGAAGTTGTCGTTGTTCGTCCACGTGACGGTGTCGCCGGCTTCGACCACGATCGTCGAGGGGTCGAAGCGGTAGCTCTTGGCCATCGAGACCGCGGTCGTCGCGACCGGCTTGCTCGAGCTCGTGCCGCCGCAGCCCGCCGCGGCGAGCGTCGCGACGAGGACTACGGCGGCGGGAAGGAGCAGCGACCTCACGGCGTGGTGCGCAGGGCGGGACGACGCACGACCTGATACACGGCGCCCGCGAAGACGAGCACGAAGGCGGCGAGGTCGAGAACCTCGGCGATGGTGTGCGCGAACAGGAACACGGTCCAATCGAGGTGGTAGGTCATGTAGACGAGTTCGGCCGCGGCGAAGAGTGAGAACGCGGTGCCGAGCAGCCGCAGGTCACGCTTGAAGGCGAGCCAGGCGAAACCCGCGCCGATCGCGAACGCTGCGACGTGCACGGTCAGGAAGAACCCGGTCGGCAGGTCGTTGATCCAGCTTCCGTAGGGCACTGTGCTCCTCCAATCGGCGGTGTCGGAGGAGTTGGTGTCGGCCGACGCGCGGTTCCTTACGTCGGCTCTGCCTCGGCCGCGAGCAGTGTCCGCGCGACCCACACGCACACGTCCTCGGCCTCGGCCGCGCTGAGCGCGCGGATGTCCTGAAGGACGATCATCGACTCCCAGCCGATGAGCAGCGTGAGCGCCGAGACCAGCCGTTCGAAGCGCTCCGGCGGAAGGGTCGCGCGCAACGGCTCGAGCGCGGTCTCGATCCACTCGACGCGGCGGTAGCCGCGCCGGGGCGTCCCGGCCGTGCCGGCGGCGCGTCCGGCGCCGACGGTGAGCCGGATGATCGTCCGGCCGAGGTCCTCGGTCTCGGCGAAGCCCTGCTGGACGGCGCGCACGAGCGCTTCGACGCGCTCGTCGGCGTCGCCGCTCGCTTCGAACCGGGGCTCCACGGTGGCGCGGGCCGCCTCGAGCGCCGCGTCCGCGAGGAGATGCTCGAGCGTGGGGAAGTACAGGTAGACGGTGCGGCGCGAGACGTCGGCGGCCTCCGCGATCTCGGCGACCGACGGGGTGCCGCCCTGCGCGAGCAGGTCGACGGCCGCCGCGATGATCGCCTTGCGCGTCCGGCGCCGCTGGCGCTCCCGGCCCGTTCCTCCCGCTGCCTCCGCCATCGCTCCTCCGACCCTTGACGTCGCCTGCTGGATTCATTATACATCTGCGCAATAATTACACACATGTGCATTTACATTCGAGGAGGCCTACGATGGACACGATCGAGATGACGGCACCGTTCTCTGCAACGCCCGACGAGGGGGAGACGACCTGGTTCCAGCCGAATCGCATGGTCGTGAAGGCGACGGCAGCGGCGACCGGCGGCTCATTCGGCCTCGTCGAGTCGTGGATCGCCGCCGGCTCGTCGCCGCCGCTCCACGTCCACCATCGCGAGGACGAGTCGTTCTGGGTGCTCGAGGGCCGCGTTCGCTTCCGCTGCGGTGACGAGGACGTCGTCGCCGGCCCGGGCTCCTTCGTCTTCGCGCCGCGCGACGTTCCGCACACCTTCGTCGTGGAGGGCGACGAGGATGCACACATGCTCACGCTGCTGACGCCGGGCGGCGGCGAGCAGTTCTTCCTCGACGCCGGGCGCACTCCGGACGGGCCCGGCCTGCCGCCGGCAGGTCCGCCCGACGTCGCGAAGCTCAGGCAGGTCGCGCCGCTCTACGGCATGGAGATCCTCGGCCCGCCGCTCGCGCCGGGCGGATCGCCCTCGGCGTGAGTCAGGGCGACGAGGCGAGCCGCCGCCACATGCGCCAGAAGGCGTAGGTCGCGAGCACCCAGACGACCAGGAACGCGCCGAGCGCGGGGCCTGCAGGCGCTCCCATGACGAGCGCGAGCCCGAGCGCGACGACCAGGGCGAGTGTCGACTTCGACCAGATCCGGAGGAGGGAGAGGAAGGCGCTCGCCCGCCGGGCCGTGCGGCGCAGGCGCCAGGCCGCGGCGTGAACTCCGGCAGGCAGGTCTTCCCACACGGGCGGCAGGTCGCGCAGGGCCGCATTCAGGTCTCTACGCGAGCGCGCGCGCAGCGTGAAGTCGACCCGATCCGACAGCTCGGCGAGGGAGATCCGGCCGAGCGCGAAGTGTCGCCTAAGCGCCCGAGCAGCCAGCTCCCGATCGCGATCGCCGACGAGCATCGTCGCCCTCGATCGTACCGCGCCTCCTAGCGCGGTCGGGATACGTTGTCCCGCGCCGTCCGGACGCCGACGGCGAGCGCACCCGTCAGGATCGCCGCCTCGCCGAGGCTCGAGATCTCGACGCGCGGAGGGTAGGGCAGGCGGAGGCCGAGATCGCGGCGGATGGGCTCGAGCAGGAGATCGCCGTTCGCGCCGAGGCCGCCGCCGATCACGACCAGCTCGACGTCCGCCACGGCGGCGACGGTCATCACGTAGAGCGCGATCCGGCGGGCCTCCTCGGCGACGACCTCGCGTGCGAGGGCATCGTCCGCTCGGGCGGCGGCGAAGATCTCGCGCGGCTCGTACGGCGGCAGGAGCGTCGAGCCGCCGTCGTGGCGGCTGGCGAGGCGCGCGGCCAGGCGCGAGACGGCGTCCGCACAGGGGTCGAGGTCGTCGTCGAAGCCGGCGAGCGCGTAGTCGAGCTCTCCCGCCGCGCCGTTGCGCCCGCGGTGGAGGTCTCCGTGCACGACGAGTCCCGCACCGAGGCCGGTGCCGATCGAGAGGAAGAGGAAGTCCTCGACCCCGCGCGCGACGCCGCCCCACTGCTCGCCGAGCGCGGCGAGGTTGATGTCGTTCTCCAGCTGGGCCGGCAGGCCGAGCACGCGGTGCAGGTCGCTCGCGAAGTCCCGGCCGTCGAGCCCCGGGACGTTCGTCGCCAGGGAGACCGTGCCGCGGACGGGATCCACGACGCCCGGGATGCCGACGACCGCGGAGTCGATCAGCTCGGCCGGCTCACCGGCGGCGAGCACGAGCGCGTCGCGGAGCTCGGCGAGCATCGTCAGCGCCGAGTCGGCGTCGATGCTCCGGAGCTCGACGTCCTGTCGAGCGCGGACGCGGCCGTCGAGGTCGCTGATGGCGCCGCGGAGAAACCGGGCGCCGATGTCGAGGCCGAGCACGAGCGCCGCTTCCGGCACCGGCTCGAAGAAGACGGCGCCGTAGTGCGGCCGACCCGGATCCGGGCTCGTCTCCCGCACGATGCCGTTGCCGACGAGCGTCCGCAGAGCGAGCGAGACGGTCGGCTTCGAGATTCCCGTACGCCGGGCGATCTCGGCCCGCGAGATCGGGGCGCCGGTCCGGATGGCCTCGAGGACGGACCGCTCGTTCAGCTGCTTCAGGAGCGGGGCCGTCGCGCGCTGGTCGGTGCTCACCGGCAAGAAGTCTAACGAAATAGAGCACTTTCTCCTGGTTGCGTCGCCTACGCACGGCTGTTAGGGTCTCGTCGCGTTAGGGTCTCTAACACTATTGTCCCTTGAGAGGGGGTCCGATGAGCCGCGTGAGAGCAGTCCTCGCCTTGCTCGCGCTCCTCGCCTTCGGCGCGGCCGCCGTCACGGCGACGGCGGCCGAGGGCAGGTCCAGCTCGCCGACGAAGCTCACCGTGTGGGTCGGCTGGAGCGCACGCGAGCTGGGCGTGTTCAAGAGCGTCGTCGCGGAGTACGACAAGGCGCACCCGAACGTCGAGGTCTCCGTCCTCGGCGGCATCAACGACAACAAGATCGTCGCGGCGATCCGGGCAGGCAAAGCACCCGACGTGGTCAGCTCGTTCAACTCCTACAACGTCGGGACGTACTGCGCGACCGGCGGCTGGATCGACCTGACCTCGTTGATGAAGCAGTCGGGGATCAGCCCGCAGATGTTCCCGGCCGCAACGCGCTACTACACGCAGTTCGACGGCAAGCGGTGCGCGCTTCCGCTTCTCGCCGATACGTACGGCCTCTACTACAACAAGGCGCTCTTCAAGGCGGCCGGCATCTCGTCGCCGCCGAAGACGATGAACGAGCTCACCGCCGATGCGAAGAAGCTCACGAAGTACAACCCTGACGGCTCCATCAAGGTGCTCGGCATCGATCCGTTCATCGGCTTCTACGAGAACGTCCCGGAACGGTGGATCACGTCGTGGGGAGCCAAGTGGCTCGACCAGGACAAACACTCGATCCTCTCCAAGGAGCCCGGGTGGTCGAAGTGGCTCAGCTGGCAGAAGAAGCTGATCGACTCGATCGGGTACAACAAGCTCGTCCGCTTCCAGGCGGGGCTCGGCGACGAGTTCTCGGCGTCCAACGCGTTCGAGGTCGGCAAGGTGGCGATGAACCTCGACGGCGAGTGGCGCGTCGCGTTCATCCAGGCCGAGCACCCGTCGCTCGACTACGGGACGGCGCCGATGCCCGTCGACAACCCGCAGCTCTACGGCTCCGGCTACATCAACGGGACGATCATCGGCATCCCGAAGAACGGAAAGCACGAGGCGGAGGCCTGGGACCTCGTCAAGTACCTGACGACGAACACGCACGCTCTCGCGATGCTCTCGAACGGGCTGCGCAACGTCCCGTCCACGCAGGCGTCGCTCACGTCGAAGGAGCTGACGCCGGACAAGCACTTCGCGACCTTCCTGAAGATCTTCGCGAACCCGCACTCGACGACGTCGCCGATCACGGCGGCGGGCGTCTCGTACACGAACGCGGTCCAGAACTTCGCGACGAAGTGGCAGGCCGGGAAGGTGTCGAACCTCCAGTCCGGGCTGCAGAGCCTCGACAAGCAGCTCGACGCGATGGTCAAGCAGGCCGGCGGCGGAGGCGTGCCGTAGGCCGATGGTTGCAGTACCGGTAGATCGCCGGCGGGCCAGGAGGCGCGCGGAGTGGAGGCGGCGACGATTCGTCCTCCTGCTCATGAGCCCCTGGCTCGTCGGCTTCACCGTCTTCTTCGCGTATCCGCTGGTCACGAGCGCGTACCTGTCGCTCACGCACTACGACCTGCTCTCGCCGCCGCGCTGGGTGGGGCTCGCGAACTACCGCTACCTCCTGACCGTCGATCCACAGGTCTGGACGGCGGTGAAGAACACGCTCTGGCTGATCGCGGTGATGGTCCCGCTGCAGGTGCTCTTCGCCTTCGGCGTCGCGACGGTGCTCTCCCGGGCGAAGTCCGGGGCGGGCTTCTACCGGACGGTCTTCTATCTGCCGGCGCTCGCGCCGCCGGTCGCCGCGACGCTCGCGTTCGTGTTCATCCTCAATCCCGCCACCGGACCTGTGAACACGATCCTCGGTCATCTGGGCATCCCGCAGCCGCTCTGGTTCCAGGATCCCCGGTGGGCGAAGCCGTCGTTGACGCTCCTCGG
>Ga0066903_100003546_pt1 | contig 12807 bp, 9 predicted proteins | sample PanSoiMetaGPlot1_FD_67491 | JGI IMG/M metagenome (GOLD analysis project Ga0066903, IMG submission 67491) | Tropical forest soil microbial communities from Panama analyzed to predict greenhouse gas emissions - Panama Soil - Plot 1 (version 2) | ecosystem: Environmental > Terrestrial > Soil >... | reverse complement strand
ATTTCAGAGCGTCGATGGTGGACAAACGTGGCACGGCCTTCAGAATGGGGCCAACTTCATATCCCAGCTGGATATCGACTCTCGCGAGGTGCCCCCCACGCTCTATGGCATCTCAGCGGACGGCGTTGTCACTAGTGTCAACGGCGGCGTCAGTTGGACAGTGGCCACTCAAGGCCTGCCTTCCAATGCCCTTTCATCGCTCTGGGGGATTGCCATCGATCCTGGAGCCACGGCCACCGCGTTCACGGCGACCGATCAAGGCGTTTTTCGAACCACAGATGGCGGCTCAACATGGCAGGTCACTTCGCTAACGGTCCCGGCGTGGCCGATCGTGGCCCACGAGCATCCCGCAGGTTCCGCTATTTACGCCTTTACCCAAAATGGGCTGTTTCGAACGAGGGACCATGGCAACTCCTGGCAACAGCTCGGCGACGTGCCCTGGGGGCGCCAGATCGATTTCGACGACACCACGACACCACCCACGCTGTATGTGAATGCCGCGGGCGCTGGCATTCTTAAAAGCACCGACGACGGCATGACCTGGAGCGACATCACACCTGTAGGGTTTGGGCGCCCTTATGCCGGGCTTGCGTTGGATCACACGTCCGCTCCTCCGACAGTGTATGCCCTGATAGAAAATTGGCCGGGGCCGCTGCTACTCGAAAGCAGCGACGGCGGCAATTCCTGGTTGGAGTTCGATCAGTGGGATGTCAACTACGTCGGTGGAGGATTTCCGTACGAATGCAACTCGCCGCTCTACTCATGCCCAAGTTCTATTCTGGTCGCAGATGAAAGCACCCAACCAGCGACGCTGTATTGGAGTCTGATGGACAACGTGTGGAAGAGCACCGATCGTGGATTGACAAGGAGCGCCCTGTTCGGCAACGGCGCGTTTGGTCAGAATCCGAACGCACTGCCGTGGGAACTGAGAGTTGATCGTGGAACCGAATCACCGCGTGTCTTGTACATGGTCAACATTCCAGCAGGCAATCATGACGTCTTCATTACGACACTCAATCCACTAGGCACCGCGCTTCTTTCCTCGATGGTCGTGGGCGGCACCGGCAATGATCTTGTGGGGGCCGGTGGGTTCGACCAGAACGGTGGAGCGTTTGTGACCGGCACCACGTCTTCGCCGAACCTGCCAACGCCGAGCGGTTTTGCGCGCGGACTTACTGGGCGGGTGCCCGGCAACGGCGGCCTCAGCGGCGGATTTCTGCTGGCAACGGGACCGTCGATTACCGCACCGCCGTCAGGGTGCGCCTCCAACTGCTCCGTTGCCCTCGAATTCGCCGTTCCAGCAGGCACGGTTGAGATTTCGCTCCCGAACGTCACCGGTGCGGGCACCACCTCCGTCGCACCCGTGGCCGATCAAACGCTGGCAACCCTTGCGCTTTCCGACAATCTCGGCTCGTGGGATGTGTCGACGACGGCCTCTTATAGTGCGTCCGTGGGATCACCGATTACGCTGTGCTTCACCGTCCTATCGGTTAACGACCCGACTGTGTTCAGCAATGTGCGTATCTGGCACATCGTGAACGGCGTTCCCACTGATGCCACGATCTCGCACGATTTTACAACGCGGCAGGTCTGCGCCAGCGTAACGTCGCTCAGTCCATTCGTGGCCATGTTGGGTCCTCGTGCACCAACGCTTGCGTGGACGGCACCGGCGTCGATCGTGTACGGCACGGCGCTGGGAGGCGCGCAGCTGGATGCGACCGCCAGCGTGCCGGGCACGTTTGTCTATACGCCGTCAGCTGGGGCCGTGCTGCCGGCCGGCAACCAGGCGCTATCGGTGACCTTCACGCCCTTTGATCTGATCAAGTACTCGCCCAGGACGACCACTGTACCGCTGACGGTTGCGAAGGCAACGCCGGCGCTGACGTGGCCAGTGCCAGCGCCACTCACACTCGGCACGCCGCTCAGCAGCTCGCAGTTAAACGCCACCGCGAATGTGCCCGGAGCATCCACCTACGCGCCGGCTATGGGAACGGTGTTATCCGTCGGATTGCACACTCTGACGGCGAACTTCACTCCAGGCGACGTGCGTGATTACACGCTGGCCGCGGCGAGTGTGCCACTGGGCGTTACGTACAATATCTGTCTGCTGTACGATCCAACGAATGCGGTCAAGAGTGGAGCGACGGTCCCGATCAAGCTGACGCTGTGCGACGTGAACGGGCTTGACCGATCCTCATCGTCGATCATGCTGAAGGCGGCAGGTGTGACGCTCATGTCCACCAACGCATCAGGCACGCTGATTGACTCCGGCAATTCAAACCCCGACAACGACTTCCGGTTTGATCCGACATTAGTTGCCAACGGAGGTTACATCTTCAACTTGAAGACGACGGGCCTTGGGACCGGCACCTACGCGCTCGCGTTTAGCGTGACCGGCGATCCTGTCCTGCATCGAGTGCAGTTTGAAGTGAAGTAACGTCAGAGAGACACAGTTTTGTTCGCCAAACTCGCTGCAAAGCCTGGCCCGGATCGAGAATGAGCACGCAACGTCGGAAGAAACACTACGTATCCGCCAACGGCGAGGAGAACGCCTGTGAGTCGAATTGCCAAACACATAAGCCACATAGGCCACATTCGCCAGCCAAAACGGCAAGGCCCACCCTCAGCCCTTTAGCCACGGATGGTGACGGGCGGAGAGCCCTTATCCCCTTCTCCTCCGAAAAAAGGAAAAGTCAGATCTATTTTCATTTTCTAGACAGGAAGAGGGAGAAAAGCGCTTTTCCTGTCACCCTGGTTACGAGTCGTTACGTGATTCGGCGGTTGGGTGATTGCGTGACGCAGGGCCGAGGGCTATCCGTGCCGGATAGTCCGTCGCGCGAGATTACATGACGTTACAGGGTTCCGTGCTTAAAGGGGCGTCGCGGGGAGGGCAGCTAGGCCGTACGGCCTGCCATGCGAACTCGGTGACGGGTGACGGGAGGCCGAGCAGGGTCCTCTGCACCTCTTCCAGTTCGGTCGTTCGGTCGTAAGCGCCAGAAGTGCGCGGGCTCGAACAGGTCGGGCATTTCAGGCGGGTTGGTGAGCCGCTCCTTGAATGCCCGTGACAGCGCCACACCTGCCACGAGTCTCCACCGTCAGCGTTCATGGACGGAGCTGGTCGGTTCGATCAGTTGCGCGCAGAAGCAGCAGGGCATAAACAGCTCGGTGGGAGGCATGCCTCGATGCCACGGCTACGACATAACGACAAAACGACCGAAGGACGACTCGATCTGGTCTGCGCTACTACCGTTCCCAAATGAGCACGCGGGTAGCCGGTCTTCCTTCGACCACCCCAGATTGTGTAATGGTCATCGTCTTCCCGTCCGGGCTGACGACCTTGTGCATGAAATTGGCTTGCTTCCCATCTTGGATGTACGTCACGTAGAAATCCCCAGGGCCGATCACGGTGGTGACTGAAAAAAATGCGGGCGTCGTGAACTCGTCTTCGACCTTACCGCCTTGTAGTGGCCATCTGAATGTGCTGGTCGAGATGGCTCCTGTATCGCCTGGTCGGGTCCACACCATTTCCATTCGCTCCCCAGCTACAGCGCGATAGACCTCCGTCTGGTTGTCGGGGACGGGATATGCGCGAAGTGTCGCTGGGTCGATTTTCGAGCGCGCAATATTCAACTTCCACGTCCCGACAAACGGATCTGGTCTCCTCGCTGACCCGTTTTGGGCGCCCCAACCGACACTCCCGGCGCCGAGCACCGCGATGAGAGCTACGAACAACTGAAACTGCTTCATAAAGACGCCCTCATCAAGGCAGAACCGACGTTGAATCTAGGAAGCCCGATGATAGCGACCGGATGGGGGAAGTCAACGTGTTTAGGCGGGCTGGACGACTGTGGTTTCAGTGCAGGCGTCTGGCGTGATGGCACGCCGGCCAGCGTCGGGCCGGTATAATCTGCCGATTCCTGTGCCGGTTGCTGCGGGTTCGCGCCTCGGCCCGTACGAAGTCGTGTCGCCCTTCGGCGCGGGCGGTATGGGCGAGGTGTGGCGCGCCCGCGACACCAAGCTGAATCGGGAGGTCGCCCTCAAGATCCTGCCGGAAGCGTTCGCGCTCGACGCCGATCGCCTGGCGCGCTTCAAGCGGGAAGCGCAGGTTCTCGCGTCCCTGAATCACCCCCACATCGGCGCGATCTATGGCTTCGAGGAGTCGGAAGGCATCCACGCCCTCGTCCTTGAACTCGTGGACGGCCCGACCCTCGCCGACCGCATCGCGCAAGGGCCAATCCCGATCGATGACGCATTGCCGATCGCCAAACAGATCGCCGAGGCACTCGAAGCGGCCCACGAACAGGGAATCATCCACCGCGACCTGAAACCAGCGAACATCAAACTGCGCCCGGACGGCACGGTGAAGGTCCTCGACTTCGGGCTCGCTAAGGCCGTTGAAGCTGAGGCAACCGCCACACAACTCACGCACTCACCCACGTTGAGCCTCATGGCCACACAGGCCGGCGTCATTCTCGGCACGGCGGCGTACATGTCGCCCGAGCAGGCCAAAGGGCTACAGGCCGATCATCGGAGCGACGTGTTTTCGTTCGGCTGCGTCCTCTTCGAGATGGTGACAGGACGGCAGGCGTTTCGAGGAGACACCGTCCCAGACATCCTGGCGTCGGTGCTGGCGCGCGAACCCGAGCTGAACGCGCTGCCGCCGAACCTCCATCCCCGGCTCGTCGATCTCCTTCGTCGATGCTCCGAGAAGAACCCAAAGCGGCGTTGGCAAGCCGCCGGCGATCTCCGCATGGAACTCGAGGCGATCGAGGCCTCGCCTCGCGTGTCGCCGACGGCCACGGCGTTTCTGCCTCAGCCCTTGTGGAGACGTGCGGTTCCTGCGGCAATCGCCGCCATACTGGCTGCCGCGATCACGAGCGTCGCCTGGTGGAGCGTCAGGCCAGTGCCGAAGCCTCCGGCCGTCGTGCAATTCGCCTTTGGATCAGAGCCGGACGATCGCCTGACCGACCCTGGTTTCCACCAGGTACTAACGGTGTCGAGAGACGGTACTCGAATCGCTTACGTTGCCAAGAACCGCCTGAACAGTCGCTCGATCTCCGATGCGGTGATTCGGTCGGTTCCGGGAGTCGAGCTGAAGCCGGCAACGGGCGAGCTGACGTTTTCAGAGGACGGCAAGTGGCTTGCCTACTGGTCCTCCGATTCCGATTCGCCGAATGGTGTTGCGGGCAGCTTCAAGCGAGTCGCCGTCGATGGCGGCGCTCCTGTGCTAATCACAAAATCGGATTTTCCGTTTGGAGCCACCTGGACCGGGGACAGCCTCTTGTATGGATTGGCCGCGCGCGGCGTCATGCGGGTGTCGGTCAATGGCGGAACCCCGGAGCCCATCGTGAAGATCAAGAGCGATGAGATCGCCCAGAGCCCTCAACTCCTGCCGGACAAAGACGGCGTCCTCTTCACGCTAGCGTCTGGCGCGTCGGTTCTGGACGCTTCGACGCTGACCCTCGCCCTGTGGAACAAGGCGAAGATCATCGTTCAGTCGCTGAAGTCCGGTGAGCGAAAAACACTGATCGAGGGCGCGAGCGACGCTCGATTCCTGCCAACGGGCCATATCGTGTACGGGCAGGAGGGTTCGGTCTTCGCAGTTCCGTTCGACGTGAAACGCCGCGAGATCACCGGACCTCCTGTGTCGGTCATCGAAGGCGTGTTGAGAGCCACGTCCGGATCGATCGGAACCGGCTCGATCCACTTTGCCGTGTCCGACAACGGCACCCTGGTTTATGTTCCCGGTCCGATTTCGCCCTCCTCATCCAGTGGGTTCGGTCTGGCGCTTCTCGATCGAAACCACAGTCTGCAGCCGCTCAAGCTTCCACCCGGTCCTTACGCGAATCCGCGCGTGTCCCCTAACGGTAAGCAGGTGGTCTTCGTCACAGACGATGCCCGTGAGGCGAACGTGTGGGTGTACGAGTTGTCGGGCGTGAGCGCGAGCCGCCGGCTCACGTTCGACGGCAAGAACCGGTTTCCGATTTGGGCGGCCGATGGCCAGCATATTGTGTTCGGATCGGATCGCGAAGGTGACATCGCCATCTTCTGGCAGCGGGCGGACGGCAGCGGTCCGGCCGAGCGGCTCGCGAAAGCTGAGAAGGGCCAGGCGCTCATTCCGCTCGACTGGTCCCGGACGGGCGACATGCTGCTCTTTACGTCGGGGCCGACGTCGCCCTCGTCGACTCAAACGGGCTGGACACTTTCGACACTGTCGATCCGCGACAGGAAGATTGCACCCGTCGGGACCATTCAGTCGAACGGGCCCGTTGAGGCGACGTTTTCGCCCGATGGCCGGTGGATCGCATACAAAGCGGTACGCGGCACCGCCGCCCTCGAAATCTTCGTTCAATCGTTTCCCGGGGGCGCCAAATTTCTCATCGGTCCTGGCGTTTCGCCGTTCTGGTCGCCGGATGGCAGGGAGCTGTTCTACCGGCTGCCGACAGGCACGATGAGCGTTGCGGTGACGACGCAGCCGGCGTTCGCCGTCGCGAACCCAACGCCGGTACTCGGTCTTGAATTCATAGACCGCGGTGGGACCGCCGGTCGGGAAATCGACATCCTGCCGGACGGCAAGCACTTCGTCGGCATGACCAGCACCAACGTTTCGTCCTCGCAGCCGGCTGCCGGACAGAAGGCTCAGTTCCAGGTCGTCCTCAACTGGTTCGAGGAACTGAAGCAACGGGTGCCGGTGAAGTAGCCTCCGTGGGAAGCTCAGTAAACAACTGATTGATGGACCCCGGATCGACGGCCAGCAATGACAATCGATCCGGGGCGAAAGTCGACGCTACGCCGAGAGGGATTATTGACCCTGTAACCACGCCAAGTCAGTAGAGCCTGCACAACATGGCCGAGTGAACTTGCTTCTCAGTTACGCTGCGGTTCGAGCAAGAGGCATTCAATGAGGGATACGCTGGCAACGAAGATCGCCGCATTTTGCATCCTGCTGTCGATGGCGGCTGAATTCACGGCTATCGGCATCAGCTTCGCTCACGGCGGGGCGATTGAGATGACCTTCGATTCGGGGCAGCGACTCACCGAGCTTGCGAATTCCAACTGGCTCGCAATACTCATCTCGTTTGGCGTTGCGGCGCCCGTGCTGTCGATGGTCGCTTGGCCCGCGATGTATCAAGTGCTGGCGTCTGGCGGTTCCACGGCGCTTCCGGGCGTGATCATTTCATCCTTCGGGATGCTCATCGGAGTGATCGCCGAGACTATTCGACTGGGGGCTGGTGACGAGGTTGCCAGCGGTCTATACACAAAGTGCGGAAGTGGCCAGGCCCACAATCCTGGCGTTCGGGACGGTGCTGGGCAAAGCGTTTCAAATCATGGACTTGACTGCGTTTGTCGTACTTTGCGCGGCGGGCCTTCCACTCGTTGCGACCGCGATCGTGCGAGGCCGAGACATTCCATCATGGCTCGGATGGATTCTGGTCATTCCGATCGTCTTCAGCGGCTGCATCGGTGCTCCGGCCCTCATGTTGGGCTATCCGATCGGTGGCCTCTTCCAGGGGTTGGGAATCCTTGTTCTCTTTGCCTGGTTAATCGTGATCAGCGTTGTGCTGCTGCGTTGGAAGCCGTCAGTGGCGGCCGCAGAGCACTCGGTTCGTACCGTCTAACCCGAAATGGAGCCGACGCTTCTGACAGTGAGTTGGCTGCGCCACCGCTTGACCGTCGACCGGGAGACCCCAAGCTGGGTGGCGGCGCCGTCGACCGTCAGCTCCTCGACCTTCTGAAGGCGTTCGATCGGAATCATGGCGCGCGGTCGGCCCAGACGTCGTCCTTGTGTCCTGGCGCGCTGTAGGCCCGCCATGACCCGTTCTCGGATGCGTTCCCGTTCGAACTCCGCGATCGCGCCGAGGATGTGCAGTTGCAGCTTGCCGGCCGGCGTCGTGGCGTCGATGCCTTCGGCCAGACTGACGAACGCGACGCCGAGCGCGTGGAGATCGTCGAGCAGTGTGATCAGGTGCTTCAGATTGCGCCCGAGACGATCCAGACGCCAGCACACGAGCACATCAAACCGCCTGCGTCGCGCATCCGCGATCATGCGGTCGAGAGCGGGCCGTCGATCCTTGGCCCCGCTCACCCCGGTGTCGACGTATTCGACGGCCGTCCAGCCCCGCGCCTCCACATACCGGCGCAGTTCGAGAAGCTGATTGTCGGCCGTCTGCTCGCTGGTGCTGACCCGCGCGTAGATCGCGGCCCGCATCACGTGGCCTCCTCTTCGAAACCCCTGTTCCCGCAGTACGTCGTTCAGCCGCCGATAAAGGGTGGCTCTCGGCCGTCGGCAAATCGGTCGTCGAAACCCGCGCGTCGGCTCCATATCAACGTTTGCACTTGCCCATCGAGTGGGCGCAGTGTAGTACGTCTCAGCTAGACCGGATGGAAGACGACAGTGAATTGCCATTCGAAGTCACTCGGAGGTCGACATGCTCCGCTTCTTCCTCGCCCTGCTGCTGGCTTGCTTGAGTATCGGCGTGGTCTCACACGGGCAGGTGACGCGTGCAGGCCTGCCGCCCGGGTTCAGCATTTCGCCAGATCAACTGAAGTGGGTAAAGATGACCGATGGCACCGGACGTGAGACCGCGACAGTGTTTGGCGATCGTCGCAAAAACGAACTTTTCGGGTATGCGGTTAAATGGCAGCCGAACACCACCGCGAAGGCGCACTCACATCCCGACAACCGTTACGTTGTGGTTCTGTCTGGGACTTTCTATCACGGGTACGGGAGGACATTCGACGCGAAGCAGCTCGAAGGTCGATCAGCTGGCACCTTTTTTGCCGAACCGGCGGGCATCGCGCACTTCGGAGCAACGAAGGGCGAAGAGACGGTCCTCTACTTTGTTGGCATCGGCCCCGACAGAACCGATTCTGTAGAGAAGTGAACGCACATCTCTCCAGAGACCTGTAGGCGTCGCCAGTCGGATTGACTTCATACGGGCTGCTAGAGTTCTTCACCGATACCCCACCTCCTTGTCGACCCCACCGGAGGTGCCGGCTTCAATTACAAAGACGGAAGAATTTTGATCTACGCGACGGTCACGCCGAGCCGCCGCAGGTAAACATGACGGCATGACCCGCCCGCCGCGCGTTTCCTGCGAAGATACGGCCATAACCCGAGTACACTCTCGTCGCGATCGCATCGGTTCTCCCAGGCATCGGGGTTTCGATGCCAAGGGATCGCGTTCACGAATGGAGAGGTGAGCTGCTATGCAGTCTCCAATCCGGGCAGGCGTTTTGTTTGCGTGCATGGCACTCGGATGGTTGTCAGCGTCGGGCGCCGCCCAGGGCAAGCGCAGTTGCGAAGACATCGAAACCTTCATGCGGAACGCGAAGTTGACCATCTCGCGAGGAGAAAGCGCGCTGATGGACAATGGAACCCTCCAGCACAGGGTCTTTGTGCACACCGAGAATGAAAGTTATCGGGATCAGGAGAACCGTGACACTTGGAAGGCCAACGTCGCAGCCTATGAACTTGCGAAGATCCTTCAGATCAACATCATCCCGCCCTACGTCGAAATCGCCGTGAACGGTACCTCGGCCTCGGTCTCCTGGGGGCTGGACGATGTGATGATGGACGTGGTGCAGCTTAAGCAGCGGAACATTCAGCCACCTGACCTGGAGGCGTGGAACCGCCAGATGGACGTCGTGCAAGTCTTTGACGAACTGGTGTACGGCGGACGCGCTCCGAGTGACTTGCTGATCACCAGGGATTGGCAAGCATGGGTCATCGGTCCCAGCCAGGGCTTCCGTCCGAATCCGAACATTCGAAACCCGGCGAATCTCGTCAAGTGCGACCGCAAGCTATTGGCCAGGATGAGGACGCTGGACAAGGACGTGCTAACGATCAAGCTGGGCAACTGGTTGACGAAGGAAGAGATTGAAGCACTTCGCGCCCGAGCCACCAAAATCGTCGGGTTTTTCGATCGGGAGATTGCCACCAAGGGCGAGGCGGCGGTGTTGTTCGATCTGGATCGGAGTGGGGTCTCCTGCGCCTTCTGACTGGTTGCAGTTTGATGACGGCCACCGGAAAGCCGCTCGCCATCACTCGATGTCGAGCCGCAGCACTATGAGGGTCGGAAAAAAGCGTGAACGGCGACAAGCTCTTATACTGCGCACTCCTGCCAGTTTTCCGCAACATCGACGAAAGAGGAGCCTATTTGACGGAGCGGAAGCCGGAAACCTCCCGCCCCATACTCCACCTCCTTATCGACGCCCACCGGGGTGCCGGGTCCAATTAACAAAACGAAAATTTCTTGCTCTGCGGGGCCGATCGAGATTCGCACCGCTATGATTGGCCCTCACTCCCGAGTAGATCAGACTTCCGAATCGTTTGCATCAAGCGGGCGGGGAGCCGCTGAGGAGGAACTATGTTCGCTTATGAAGTGGATTACCTGTGTTCGTACAACGCCACATTGCGTCCTGAGATCATCGGTCCGGTTGCCGAGGGGCTGCGGATCAACTTTCACGTCACGGGTGGTGAAGTGAACGGCCCGAGACTACGGGGTATCTTGCGGCCCGTGGGCGGAGACTGGCTGACGCTTCGGACGGACGGTGTCGGGATTCTCGATGTGCGGGCCACCATCGAAACACACGACCAGGCGCTGATCCATGTGGCGTACACGGGCGCGTGCGATCTCGGCGAGAACGGCTACGAGGCATTCATCAATAACGCGCTTCCGCCATCGGCACCGTTGCGTACGGCGCCTCGCTTCCAAACGGCGCATCCCGATTACCGATGGCTCAACCGGGTCCAGTGCTTCAACGTCGGCGAAGTCGACTTGCGGCGTTTTGAAGTCCACTACGACGTGTACGCCTTGCCCGCCGCCGTAGCTGTCGCGGCCGTTTGAATGCGAACTTGCCGTCATGCCACACCGCATAGGGTGTGGCATGGCTGGCAGATGCTGGAACGCTTCGGTGGCGTGTCGAGCGCCCCGCGCCGAAGGTACGCTGGGGCTCAGGCCGGTTCGGCCGCTGCGACAGCGCCGAGTTGTTGCAACAATCCGAGCATGTCCTTGCTCCACCAACACTCGGCGACGCGGCCGTCTTCCATCCGGTAGATCGTCGTCCCGCTGAATGTTACTGCCTTGCCGCTGGCGGCGATGCCCGGCAACGGGCCGGTATGCGTCCCTCGTGCGGTCCACCGTTTCGCTACCTTGTCTCCCTCAGCGATGAGGTCTTCAATTGTGACGTGCAGATCGGGTATGCCCGTCAGCAACGCATTTGCCCATGCTCGGTATCCGGCACGGTCGCGCGCTTCCGGCGTATCAGGATCGTGATTCACGAATCCGGGAGTGAACAAATTGTCGATGAGGTCAAACCGCCTTGGGTGCCAGATCTCGTCCACTACGCGGCGCACCAGTTGTTTGTTCAGGTCCACAGCCATCGGTCACCTCCTTCTGAATCCACAGGAACTGCCCATTTTATGCGGTAAACACCAGAGCGCCGTGAAACAATGCTGAAAAACGATTGCGCACAACCATTCGGTAATGGGCAGCGGTCGGGTTCCCGGATCGCGTGACCGTCAATGAGGCTCTGTGGCGTCAACCGGCGACGGTCGAGTTCTACGTCGACTTCGAGACGGTCAGCGATCTGGACGACGACTTCGCCTGCTTCCCGGCGCCGGGGGGCCAGCCGCTGATCTTCATGATCGGGTGTGGGCAGCTGGTCGCTGGGTCAGATGGTCCGGTCTGGACGCATCGCACATTCACAGTGGAGGCACTCAACAATCACACCACGCATCGGATCGAGATGGACCCGATGCGCGGCCCGCTGGTCGCCCGCGTCTTCGATCTGTACGCGTCGGGCGAGCATTCGCTCAAGTCGATCACTCGGAGGGCCTACGAACTTGGCCTGCGGCATCCGCGCGCTGACCGCAAGATGACGAAATCGGAGATCCACCGGATGTTCCAGCGGTTGATCTACACGGGCGATTTCATCTGGCTGGGTCAGCGGTACAAGGGGTCCCACGAGCCCCTCATTACGCACGACACGTTCAACCGCGTGCAGGACGTGCTCGCGGGCAGAACCACCGGACGCGGGCGTCACCAGAAGTGCCAACACGCGTTCATGGGCCTGCTCAAGTGCGCCCGGTGCGGGTGCTTTATGACGGCCGAGAAGAAAAAGGGCAAGTACGTGTACTACCGCTGCACGGGTTTCAAGGGAGCGTGCGGCAACGCGTATATCCGCGAAGAGGCCTTGGCAGCGCTGCTCGGCCAGGTGATCACACCCATCCAGATCACGCACGAGATCGCCGAGGGCATCGCGACCTCGATTCGGTCGAGCGACGTGACGGCCGAACAGGCACGCTGCGACGCGCTGGCGGCCATCGAGCAGCGTCGGCGGGTCGTCACGAGCAAGCTGGATCGCGGCTACGAGGATTTCGTCAGCGACAGGATCTCGGAGGAGTTCTGGACCCGAAAACGGCAGGAGTGGGAGGCGGAGCTGGCGACCGTCGATGGCGAACGTGCCCGCCTGCAGCAACCGCGACCGTTGGCAAGCACCACGGCCGCAAAGATTTTAGAACTCGCAGAAGAGGCCGAATTTCTCTACAAATCGCAGAATCCGGCCGAACAGCGTCGCCTGCTGGAGACGGTGCTTTCGAACTGCACGTTCGATCGCGGAAGTCTTTCTGTCACTTACGCTTCGCCATTCGACCTGCTCGTCCGCGGCAACGAAACAGGAGATTGGCGGGCCCTGCAGGACTCGAACCTGCGACCTCCTGGTTCGTAGCCAGACGCTCTATCCAACTGAGCTAAGGGCCCGTCCGGGTGTTGTGAGGTCGAACGAACTACCGATCCTATCACA
>Ga0066903_100003545_pt1 | contig 12808 bp, 11 predicted proteins | sample PanSoiMetaGPlot1_FD_67491 | JGI IMG/M metagenome (GOLD analysis project Ga0066903, IMG submission 67491) | Tropical forest soil microbial communities from Panama analyzed to predict greenhouse gas emissions - Panama Soil - Plot 1 (version 2) | ecosystem: Environmental > Terrestrial > Soil >... | reverse complement strand
GTAGGCCGCCGCCACCCGATAAACTTTGCGACGCTGCACTTCCTGGAAGAAGCCGCTCATAACTAATGATTCAGGTTCGTTCTTATTATAGCTCAACGGCAATCATTAGACACGCAAGTCGATAACCCTGTTCACTTGATCCCGGTGGCGAAAACCGTCTGAAATTGCGGGTTCTGTTTCTCACGCGAAACCACGCTCACTTCCACCTCACGGAAGCCGGCGCCTTCGAGCAATTGATGAAGCCGCACCTCGCTGAACCCGAGCCAGTGATCGGAATAAAGCTTTCGCGCTTTTTCAAAATTGTGGCTGAGCAAATCGAGCACAACGATGCGACCGCTCTTTTTTAGAATGCGGTAAGCGGATTTGACGGCGCGCTCGGGCTTGATCGCGTGATGCAGCGCCTGACTCAACAGAACGAGCTCAACACTGTTCTTGGCGACGGGCGGATCTTCCAAATCGCCCAGACGATATTCGAGATTCTTAAAGCCATGCTCCTTTGCCAGCTTGGAACCGAACTCGACCATCTTCGGCGAATTATCGACCGCAATTACCTTCCGCGCGTTTCGCGCCAACAATTGCGAGAGCGTTCCCTCGCCTGCGCCAAGATCGACAATCGTTAGGCGCGGAACGAGCGAGATTAACGCATGAGAGAGCGCTTTCCAGGAACGGCCCGGCACATAACTGCGCCCAAATTTTCCCGCGAGCTCGTCAAAATATTCACGCGCTTTATCCTGACGTTTGCGCAACGCGAGCTTCAAAGCCGTCCGATCCCGCGCGGTCTCCGGAACTTCCCGCGCCAGCAGTTGCAGAATTTGCTGGACCCGCGCCCGCGCGTCGTTGCGTCCAACACTTCGAATCGCTCCGTAGTAAACGTTCTTCCCCGCCCGCCGATCCTCGACCACACCGGCGCGTTTCAGTTGACCCAGGTGACTCGAGATCCGGGATTGGCCCATTCCGAGGATCTGCTGGAGCTCGGCGACAGAGAGCTCTTCCTGTTCGAGGAGCAAAAGCAATCGCAAACGGGTTGGATCGGCCAGGAGCCGTAACAAATTAATGGTTGACGTCATCCGCGTATTGAGACGATATATCTACATATCATGATCGGTCAATATGTTGGCCGGTCGCTTTTCTTATGGCGAGACGCTACATTTTTTCCTCGGAGTCGGTCGGCGAAGGCCATCCCGACAAAGTTTGCGACACCATCAGCGACGCAGTCCTCGACGCATGTCTGCGCCAAGATCGACATAGCCGAGTCGCTTGCGAGACCTACGCCAAAAGTCACACCGTCATTGTCGGCGGCGAAATTACGATTCCCAATCTTCCCGAGACTCGCCCGCTCGAAACCGTGGTGCCGATTTCGAAAATCGTCCGCGATTGTGTGCGCGAGATCGGTTACGTGAACAACGACGACGTTTTTCACGCCGACAAGATCGACATCCAAAATATTATTACGCGCCAATCGCCAGACATCGCGCAGGGCGTGGACGCGCGCGCGGCCGAAGGCAAAGACACCGCCGAACAAGGCGCGGGCGATCAGGGATTGATGTTTGGTTATGCGAGCAACGAAACGCCGGAATTGATGCCGGCGCCGATTATGTTCGCGCACCGACTTGGCCGCGAGCTCACCCGCATTCGCAAAAGCGGAAAAGTTCCGTGGCTCCGTCCGGACGCGAAATCCCAAGTGTCGGTGATTTACGATGACGGCAAACCGGTTGGCATTTCCTGCGTGGTTGTTTCAACCCAACACGCGAAAGACGTGAAGCATTCAGAAATTCGCAGCTTCATCATCGAGGAAGTGATTCGCAAAGTCTTGCCCCGCGAAATGCTGAGCGAGCAAACGCAATTTCTGGTGAATCCGACCGGCAACTTTGTTATCGGCGGGCCAGAAGGCGACACTGGACTGACCGGCCGCAAAATCATTGTCGATTCCTACGGCGGAATGGGACGTCACGGCGGTGGCGCGTTTTCCGGAAAAGACCCGAGCAAAGTCGATCGCAGCGCGGCTTACATGGGACGATGGGTTGCCAAAAACGTGGTCGCAGCCGGTCTCGCGTCGAAATGCGAGATCCAATTCGCCTACGCGATCGGCCATCCCGAACCGCTCAGCGTTCACATCGACACGTTTGGCACGCACACCGTCGACGAAGAAAAAATCGAACGTGCCGTGAGATCGACATTTAATTTCAAGCCGGCTGCGATCATCGAGCAGCTCGATCTACTTCGCCCGATTTACTCAAAAACCACTAACTACGGCCATTTCGGCAAGATCGAGGATCCCGATATCACCTGGGAGAAAACCGACAAGGCAGCCGAGCTAAAGAAAGCCGCGAAATAAACTATGAGCACGACAACTCAAACCAAAACGACACAGGATTTCAAAGTCGCCGACATTTCGCTAGCGGATTTTGGCCGCAAAGAAATTTCGATCGCGGAAAAGGAAATGCCGGGTTTGATGTCGATCCGCGAGAAGTACGCGCCACAAAAACCGCTCGCCGGCGTGCGCATCACCGGTTCGCTGCACATGACGATTCAAACCGCGGTCTTGATCGAGACCCTTGTCGATCTTGGCGCGAGCGTTCGCTGGGCTTCGTGCAATATTTTTTCAACTCAAGACCACGCCGCGGCCGCGATCGCGAAAGCCGGCATCTCGGTTTTCGCATGGAAAGGTGAATCGCTCGAAGAGTATTGGTGGTGCACTTATCGCGCGCTCTCGCATCCGGACGGCAAAGGGCCGCAGCTCGTAATTGATGACGGCGGCGATGCGACGTTGTTGATTCACAAAGGTTACGAGCTCGAGGAAGGAAACGATTGGGCGAAATCGAAATCGGCGAATAAGGAAGAGCAGGTCATCAAGGACCTTCTGCTCGAAGTGCAGCGCGAAAACCCGTATCGCTGGCATGAGATCGCGAAAGATTGGCGCGGCGTTTCCGAGGAAACGACGACCGGCGTGCATCGTCTCTACAAGATGCACCAGGAAAACAAACTGCTCGTTCCCGCAATCAATGTGAATGACAGCGTCACGAAATCGAAGTTCGACAATCTCTATGGCTGCCGCCATTCGCTGGTCGACGGATTGAATCGCGCGCTCGACGTCATGATTGCGGGCAAAGTCGCGGTCGTCTGCGGTTACGGCGACGTCGGCAAAGGTTGCGCGCAATCACTCCGCGGCCAGGGCGCGCGCGTAGTGATCGCCGAGATTGATCCGATCAACGCGCTCCAAGCCGCGATGGAAGGCTACGAAGTCACGACCATCGAAAACACGCTTGGGCGCGGCGACATTTACATCAGCGCGACCGGGAACACCGATGTGATCACGTTCGAACACATGCAACAGATGAAGAATCAGGCCGTCGTCGGAAACATCGGCCACTTCGACAACGAGATTCAGGTCGACGCGCTCAACAACGCAGATGGCGTGAAGCGCACCAACATCAAACCACAAGTTGACAAGTACACATTTCCGGACGGACACGAAATTTTCCTGCTTTCGGAAGGTCGGCTGTTAAATCTCGGCAACGCCACGGGGCATCCGAGCTTCGTGATGTCGAACTCATTTTCGAATCAGGTGCTTGCACAGCTCGATCTCTGGAAGAATCGCGACACCTACAAAGTCGGCGTTTACGTCTTGCCGAAGAAACTCGACGAAGAAGTCGCGCGCCTGCATTTGGACAAAATCGGCGTAAAGCTGACCAAGCTTTCACAGAAACAAGCCGATTATCTCGGCGTGCCGGTCGACGGCCCATTCAAGTCAGAGCACTATCGCTATTGACCGCGGCGTCTGATTGCGCGTAGAGCGGGCGCGAAAGTAAGCAAAAGTAGAGCAGTCGTCGGTTCCGGGACCTGGATAGAGATGCGATCAAAGAACGCGGTGTTATCGCCAGTCGAGCCGGGCGCTACTTCGAAACTCAAAATGTGATTCCCCGCCGTAGCTGTGAATTGAAATAATTTGGCCGTGAACGGTTGCCCAGTCGTAGTTGCATCGATCGCGATCACCGTTGAATCAAGCAGAACCTCGTAACTCAGATTGCCGGTCGCACCAGCTCCATTATCGGGTCGACCCGCGACCAAATACGAAAGCAGATACGTTCCCGACAAAGTGAAGTTGATCGTTTCCGAAAACGCGCCCGGCGAAGTGGCCGACTGCAAAAAAGCGTACTGGTTGCCGTCCGGCGCCGGCGGCCCGAAGAAGCCGCTTCCGGGCGCACTGATGATCCCGGAATTTTCAGTGAAGATCCAAGTCGCGCCCGTCGGATCATAGAGAAACGAGTTTAAAGGCAGCACCGGCGTCTCGAAGCTACCGTTGCTCACAGTTTGAGCGTTGGTCTGCGAGAGCGCGCATAACCCAATCCCGATCACTAACGCAAGACGCCATCTCGCTGTCTTCATCCCTGTCATGTCAGTGTCGTTTACGCCACATGCGTTTACCACAACGATTTCTGGAGACACGAAATCCCTCAAATTGAAAGCATTACGCGTACTAGCGAATGTAAAATTGACCATCTGCTTAGACTCGGCGCTTGTTACCAGAACGACTTCTGAATTTCGGCCAGAGTGGCTTCGACATAAGTGCAATCGGGCGTTTTGCCGCGCCGCCACTTGCCAATCACGTGGACCGTCTTGTGTTGATGCGCCGCCTCACTCAAGATTTTCGAGACGCGAAACGGCGCCGCCATCGAGGTCGATCTTGTCGCGTGAAAAACAAACACGATCTGCGATGCGCACGATTCGCCGGGATACAACGTCACCGTTCCGACTTCATCGAAATCACCCGCACCGTGAAACGGCTGCGCGCGAATCGCGGCCGGCTTAGCTCTTTCCGGTTCGCCGCAACCAGCGATGACAAACACGACTGCTAACGAAATCGTCGAAGCTCGGGATAAACTCATCTTGTTAATTGGGTACGGCGGCCCGCTGCTCATTTTTCGTCCACGAACTTTTCGCCGTTCCAAGTGACTTTGTGCAGAATTTTCTTCGTTTTCGCGCTCCGAACTAAAACAGTTCGGCCTTGTCGCGGGAAAATGAAACGAAAATCCTCGTATTTCTTATTCTGCTCACCGGAATCCCATCGATCGCGAACGGGAAAGATTTTGCGGTCTAATTTTTTCATTTTGCCATCCCCGCCGAGGTCGAAAAATTCCATGCTAACGCATCGAGGGTCATCGCTTTCCAACTCCGCCTGACAAACTGCGAGCAATGGCCGGCCGTCGCGATAACGAAACAGCGCAACTTCGAAGTTCGGCTGAGCGCCGTCTCCGCTTACGCTCATGTAGCCATTCTTCTTGTCCATTACGGTTGCGTTGCCAATCCAGTGACGCGGCCGGGTTTCCAGCGTGTCATCGGGAAGTAACAAAAAATAATCCAGGATCGACACCGGCTCGGTCTCGGTTTTGACGATCGTGGGCGGACTTTGCCGATCGAACTTCAGTGAAATGGATTCCGCTCCGCGCCAACCGCTGTCGGTGATAATTTCGTAGTTGAGCTCCAACGAATTCCGGTCGGTCCATCGCACCGCTTTGATATAGACGCGCTTTGTCTCCGACGCCGAAGCCTGGCTCGGAAGCTTTGGCGGCGGCAAATCGGGCAATTTAATTTCGTCGAATGCGGCACCGTTCCGCTGAAATACGCGAGTGTCGACAGACTGGGGGTCTTCGTTCGTTTCGCGCACATAGGCGAATCGTTGAGAATCGCCCGACCAAACAAGTTTCGCCTCGGGAGCATAGAGCGCGTCTTTGTCCAAATCGAGAACGACCTTCTTGGTCGCGCGCTCGATCAGCGTGTCGCTTTGCGGAAACGGCTGCTTGTCGCCCCGCGTGACATGGAGGGCAAATTTTCCGTCCGGCGATTTCGATTCGACGTATTCATCCGCGACGCAAATTGTAGCCAATAGACAAATCCCGATCATGCTCGAGAAGATCGGTAATCGCTTCATTTTCGTACCCCTCGCCCGCGGTCAAATTGTATGGCGAATCTTCTTCAGCTCACTGTCACACTGACTGCGTCGCTCGCCGCGCCGATCTCTTTCTCGTTGAGAACCGCGCGCGCGGTGTAGCTCAATTCGCCTTTGCCGGGCGATGTGTCGATGGCCGGTGTCCGAAAAAAGAAACCGACTTTCTGGGGTGATTTGTCGCCTTTGCCTTGACGATAAAGATTGATTCCGGAAACGCCGCCGCCGGCTTTTCGAAATGGTATCGTCACAAAATTTCCAGTCTGGCGCGCGCGGCCGAGCTCCGCTTTGTATTTCGCGGCGTCCAACTTTTCAGTCTCGATCCGCAATTTCTTCGCGACGTCGTCGTTGAACTTCGGATTCGCTTTGATGCGTTCGACTCTCGCTTGGCGGCGGGTATCGATTCCCGGCCGGACCGGAGGCAGCGCGCTGTCAGCGCCCGGAAGATCGACAAAGTCTCCAGAGGATTGTCCGCTCAAGATCGCGTTGGCAGCATGTCCGGGATCGGCATCGATGTCGAGGCCGAGCGTGTTCAAAATGTGAACCGCGTATTTCGCATCGTTTACCGCGTTGGTGATCTCGGTGTCGGAAAATCCAAGATCTTTCCCGACTTTGGGAAATTCTCTCGCAAAATTATCGTACCAGGCGGTTCGGCCGGCGCGGTCTGTTGGAAAATAAGATTTGCTCATCGCTGTAACGCTCCTGCGGATCGTTGTATCCGATCAGACGCAAGCAGGTCAATTCTGTTCGCGTCAAAGAAGTGATCGGTGACCAGTGACAAGTGACTAGTTCAGAACTACTGATGAAGACTAATCACTCTTCGGGCTGATGAAAAATCGCCAGGCCGCCGTCATTTTTATTCTCGTCACCGTCACACTCGACATTCTGGCAATGGGTTTGATCATTCCCGTTCTGCCGAAACTGATTCTCGATTTTCTCGGCGGCGAAATGACCCATGCCGCGAAATGGAGCGCGCGTTTCGCGGTCGTCTTCGCGCTGATGCAGTTTGTTTTCTCGCCGTGGCTCGGCGTTTTGTCGGACCGTTTCGGCCGACGGCCAATCATCTTGCTCTCAAACCTCGGTCTCGGACTGGACTACATCGTGATGGCGATGGCGCCGACGCTGAACTGGCTTTTTCTAGGCCGGATCATTTCGGGAATCACCACCTCGAGCATCCCAACCGCGATGGCGTACATCGCCGACGTGACACCGAAAGAAAAACGGGCCGGCGCGTTCGGAATGATCGGCGTCGCATTTGGAATCGGTTTCACATTCGGTCCGGCGATCGGCGGACTGGCGGGCAACATGAATCCCCGTCTCGCTTTTTGGATCGCAGCCGGCCTGAGTTTGACCAACTGGCTCTGGGGTTTCTTTTTCGTTCCGGAATCGCTGGCCAAGGACCAGCGCAAGCAATTCGAGATGCGCCGCGCCAATCCGGTCGGCTCGCTCGTGTTGTTGCGCTCACATCACGAACTCTGGCGGCTGACCACGATTCAGTTTCTCGCTTACGTCGCGCACAATGTGTTCAGCGTTTGGGCGCTTTATGCGATGCATCGCTACGGTTGGGAGGCGGGAAAGGTCGGCGTCTCGCTGATGGTTGTTGGAATCGTGACCGCTGTGATTTCCGGCGGACTGACCGGACGAATGGTCAAGTGGTGTGGCGAAAAACGCACCCTTTACATCGGCCAATTCTTCGGCGCGCTTGGAATGTTCGTCGCCGGAATTGCAAGAAGCGAATGGATTCTGTTCGCTTCGATTCCGATCATTTCGCTTTGGAACATTTCCATGCCCGCTGCGCAAAGCATGATGACGCATCGCGTGAGCGAACGCGAACAAGGCGAGCTCCAAGGCGCGCTGCAAAGCATGCGCGCGATCACTTTCATCATCGGTCCGTGGTTGTTCCTTCGAATTTTCGGTTGGTTTGTTGATCCAAAAAATCCCGCTGCGATTGCAACCGGCGCACCTTACTTTCTCGCCGCCGCACTCTTGTTCACTGCGATGCTTATGGCCACGCGAATCAGGGATTCAGGAGTGCATGCGATTTCGTCCGACACGGGCGCGCCGATCTCGCCGCCGGAAATCACCGCGACGGGCGCGGCGCCGATTACGGAAGTGAAAGAAAGCATTTGAGGAATCGCGCAGGCTCGGTGATTGAACGCAGTGTGAAAGCGATGGCGCGATGTCTGATCGTCGCGGTCACGATTTGCGCGTGGCTTGCGATTTCCAATCACTGTGTCGTGACCGCTCTCGTCACAAAACCGCAGCCGACAGGCTGTCCATTCCATTCCAAGCCGTCCAAATCTGAATCCCAAGGAGCTGGCGCCGAGTGCTGCAAGATTCTGCGCGCGGTTTCGAACACGCTGGCCAAAGATCCCGCGCCGGCAATTATGGATCTTGTCTTCGCTGAGCTTGTCATCCTATTACCGCCGAAAATCTGTTTCTCGTCCGTAACGCTCGACACCGGACCACCCGGCAAGACTTCATTTGTTGAATTAAATCGGAGCCTGCGCGCGCACGCTCCACCGGTTCTCGTTTAACGCGATCTGCGATCGCGCACCTCCGCTGTGGCGGCAGGCGTCTCGCCTGCAGTCCGTTGAAGTAGTAGCCGGTACGGCTGCCACCACAGAAGACCGAATGAGAACTGTGATCGTAACCTTCGTCGCGTTCGTCGTGACAACTGCCGCCCTCGCGCAACACAATGAGCATTCTGCTTCGGCTGCCGCCAGTCCAACTCGGACACTCTACACCTGCCCGATGCATCCCGAAATCGTGCGCGCAGAACCGGGCAAGTGTCCGAAATGCGGAATGACGCTCGTGCCTTTGAAAGAAACCAAAAAAGCGCCGGCCTCTCATGCAGAACACGCTTCGCATCAAATGCACGACGAACATGCGACGCACGACGCGAACGGGATGGCGATGCCGATGCACGGGCAAAGCGAACATGGACACGAAATGGAAATGCGTTCATCGATCAACATTGTCGATCCGATGAGTCGAGAAAGTTCGGGCACGAGCTGGATTCCCGATTCGTCGCCGATGTATGGGCGAATGTTCATGTTCGGCGACGACATGCTGATGTTGCACGGCGGAATTTTCCCGCGCTACACCAACGTGAGCAGCGATCGCGGTGACGATCGGATCGATTCGCCAAACTGGATCATGGCGATGTATTCGCATCCGTTCAGCGAAACAACTCAGCTTGGTTTGCGCGCGATGATGAGTCTCGATCCGCTGACTGAACAAGGCCGCGGCTATCCGTTGCTACTTCAAAGCGGTGAATCGTGGCACGACAAACCGCTCCACGATCGACAACATCCGCACGACTTGTTCGACGAACTTTCCTTTTCGCTCTCGCAAAAGTTTGTCGACGATTTGAGCGGCTACATTTATTTCGGTTATCCGGGTGAACCGGCAATCGGCCCGCCGACTTTCATGCATCGGCCGAGCGCAATGGACGATCCCGACGCGCCGATCGGTCATCATTGGCAGGATTCAACCCACATCACGTTCGGCGTTGCCACCGCGGGGTTGCAGTGGCGCAACGTGAAAATCGAAGGCAGCGTCTTCACTGGACGCGAGCCGGACGAAGATCGTTACGATTTCGATCGCCCACGGTTCGATTCATACAGCGGCCGGATTTCCTGGAATCCGACGCCCGACCTCGCGCTTCAGGTATCCCATGCTTACATCGAAAGCCCGGAAGCGCTCGAGCCGGACGTGAACCGCCACCGAACGACGGCGTCACTCATATATAATAAGAGGCTCGGCCCAGACTCGAACTGGGCAACGTCGCTGGTCTGGGGTCAGAACAACGACACGCACGACGGAAAAACTGAGTCCGTTCTGCTTGAGACCGACTATCAGCATGAACGCGACACGGTTTACGGGCGTTGGGAGTGGGTAGAAAAATCCGGACACGAGCTCGTGCTCGATCCGTTCGATCTCAACGAGATCTTTTCGGTGAATGCCGTCTCAATTGGTTACGTGCGCGATCTCTCGCACGGACAAACCGTCGACATCGGCCTGGGCGGCCAATTCACTCTCGATTTCTGGCCTAGCGAACTCGACCGCTACTACGGCGGCGGGCCCGGTTACGGATTCCAGGTGTTTCTCCGGGTTAGGCCATCATTGCACAGTCATGAGATGCACGAACATGGCGAGCACGCGGCTGGAAGGGCAAAATGAGCGGCGAACTCGCGTCCGTGGTAGCGCGGGCGTGTCGCCGGCCGCGCCTCCGTGGCGTTACGTCAGCCTGGTTCCGTCAGGCGATGCGAGTTCCGTTATCGAAGATATTTACCTGACCTAAGAAGTTTCCGTTTCCATTACTATCGAAGTTATTATCGAAGAACTGCAACAGGCCTGTACCCTGGTAGGTTTTGCCATCCGGACTCAGCACGGTTGTTTGAACCACAGTTAGGTAGCCGGTGGAATTGTAATTCTGGTCATAGGTCCAGACCCTGCCGACCCCCTGATACGTGCGCGGCCCGATTTTGTTAAATACTGCCCAAAGCGTGCTTAGTGGGAAGGGTGCGCTCAGATCGTTCTGCCCGCTACCGAGCCACAGTCTGCCTGCGTATATTTCGAAAGCCATGAACGGCGGGATCGAGAAGGGCGAGCCCTGTTCTGTGGACACGACGGACTGCCAAAGTCCGTCAATTTCGTGAACGTTAGCATCAGCCGTCTGGCTTCCATTGGCACGTGCGCTGGGGAGGAGCGCGGCAAATGCGCTACCTGCGCCCAAAAGCACTCCGGCTTTTTTAAGTAGGTGTCGGCGGCTAATCGTCGAGCTCAATCTTTGGCTGAAGGCGTTTTCAATTACAGTGTTCGTATCTTCTCCTGCCTTTCTTAACGAAATATTTGGTTCGTTCATGATGTTTGTTCCTTTTCTTGTTTCGGCCTTTCTCTGGCTCCCTCGTCATGAGAGAGTCATTTCTGGCCGTCATGGGGGTACTCCGTAAAATTCCGTGCTTCGTTACGCGGAAAGTTGGCTGCGTTACGGATTCTTTGGACAGACGTAGTCCTGGTCCTCACCGATCAGCCAATCGAGTGTGTCGTTCCACCGATGGTTCTTGAGTCGAAGAGCCGCAAGAGGGGAAACGAAGGCAGCGAAGACCTGATCTGAGGCCAGACTAAGACAGCAGCCCTCTGTTTTCTTTGTTGCCTTCTGTTAAAGGGGTTCCCCGAAGTTACTTCAGCGCGACAGGCTGCTTGGCTTCTTCAACGAGTTGCTCGAAGCGCGGATCGCCGCGCAGCGGGTCCCAGAAAGGATGCAGACGCAAGTACCCGTAGCCTACTTGACTCGGCAGGCGCGTAATCCTGGCCAATTGTTCGAGTGCGAGGTCTTTCTCGTCGCACCAGGTGGCGATGACGGCAAAATATTCAATCATGTGCGCGCCGTTAATGGAATCTGTCGTGACTGGTAGTAGCTCGACGGCGCGCCGGCCTTCGCGTAACGCCTCCTCTTTTCGGCCGAGACCGGCGTCGATCAGGCCAAGCACACAAAGTGCCGGGGCATAATCGGGTTGCATACGCAGCAGTTCCTCTTGCTGTGCACGCGCGGTGGTAAAGGCAGCGCGTGCGGCAGCAGTATCGCCGCGGACCCGGTCGATGAGGCCTTGGCAGAAAGCACGATTAAAAACCACTGCATCTGAAATCCCGAGCCGGAAGGCATTGCCAGAGAGAGCTGCAAGCGCTTGATCGCACTCGGTCAAGTCGCGTTCAAGAAGACCAAGGTTTAGCAACTGGTTGGTTAGTTGCCCAGGTAGGACGGTGTTCTCAGCTCGAAGCGACTGGATCGTAGTATGCAGCAGTCGAGTGTCAGCATGCCACTCGAAATCGACAAAAGCGCGCGACACTCTTGTATCGACCTCCTTTGGAGCGATCTCGAGAGCCCGTTCGAGGACAGAAGCCGCCTCCGGATAGCGTCGCATCACCAAATAGTTGCCCGCGATTCCTCGAAGGAGGTACACGTTACGCGGATCAAGCTTTGTGGCACGCTCCAAGTTTCGCATTGCTTCCTGCCATCGCCCCTGACGTCTGTCGATGGTGGCGGTCATCCCAGAAATTGCGGGGTCATTTGGCAGCGCGCGCTCCGCAATGACGATCTCCGCGCGTGCGTGATCGTAGTCGAGGTAACCCCAATAAAGGTGTCCCGCCAGAGCGAGATGTGCCTCACCCGCGTCCGGTCGCAGGTGCAAAGCTGTTTGGACTGCAGCCTCCGCTAAACCGAGACGGGCTGCCGTGTGATCAATGTTAAGGAAATAAATTTGATCATGGGCTTTCGCCAACTCGCAGTACGCAGGGAAGAAATTAGGGTCCCGCCCGACCGCTTGATTCAACAAATCAATTGCTTCCGGAAACTGCTGTTGGGGGGCGATGGCAAGACCTGCCGAAAGGAGAAGAGTTCGGGCATGACTATATAAATCGAACGCTGTGAGGTCGGTTGTTGGTGGGCGCTCGATGGCAGCTCTTTCGTTAGGCGAAAGCTTCGCCTGCAATTGATCGGCAATTGCCTTCGCGATTTCACTCTGAATGGCGAACACGTCCGCGACGTCGCGATCGTAAGTCTGCGCCCATAAATGCTGGTCGGTTCGCGCATCGACTAACTGCGCGTTAACACGTACCCGATTGCCTGCGCGCTGAACGCTTCCCTCCACCACATGCGCTACGCCAAGTTGCTGGCCAATCTCGCGCAGGTTACGTGCTGTGCCGCTTTTGTAGTGCATCACGCTCGTGCGGCTAATCACTTTCAGGTCGGCGATCCTGGCCAAGTCGGTTAAAATTTCATCCTGCACGCCATCGGCGAAGAAAACGTTCTCGGGTTCCTTGCTCAGATTGCTGAACGGCAGCACAGCAATGCTTTTC
>Ga0066903_100003543_pt1 | contig 12810 bp, 13 predicted proteins | sample PanSoiMetaGPlot1_FD_67491 | JGI IMG/M metagenome (GOLD analysis project Ga0066903, IMG submission 67491) | Tropical forest soil microbial communities from Panama analyzed to predict greenhouse gas emissions - Panama Soil - Plot 1 (version 2) | ecosystem: Environmental > Terrestrial > Soil >... | reverse complement strand
CGTATTGACGTTGGTGATGCGCGAGTCGGGGCCGAGCGTGGCGGCGAGCCCGGTGCCGCCGGTGCCGAACAGGAACTGGGACTGCGGCGGCAGGCCCGGATCGCCGCCGGGAATGCCGAGGATGAAAGCGAGCGGCGACGTCGCGGGCACGCCGCCGATGTCGGGCGGAGGCAGCGTCGCATAAAGCGCCTTGTTGCCCGCATTGGCGCTGATGAAGAACTTGCCTAGGTTCGGCGCCGACACCAGCTGGAACTGGTGGCCCTTGGCGAAGTTCGGGCCCGGGGAGCCGTCGGCATTGACGATGCCCTGCGACAGCAGGTTAAGCACCTTCTGGTTCCGGCCGGTCGGCACATAGGTGGCGAAGATGTGATCGAAGCTGCGGTTCTCGCCGACGATGATGACGACGTGCTCAATCGGGCTCGCTGTCTTGCGCGACCCCTTGTCGGAGTTGTCATCAGCGGCGGCGACGCTGAGCGTTGCGACGATGGAAACGCCGGCGGCGAATGCCGCGAGCAGCCGGTTGGTGTGTTGTGAGCGCATTCTGACTCCACTTCAGTCGAGGTTGAGTGAACGGGTAGAAAGCACTCGTGCGAGTAGTCCTCCTTTGTGACGTGTACCGTTCGGTCGCGTGTAGGCTACATGAAACTTTCATGAAGTGATGTTTGTGCGCGAAATCGCCGGGCACTGCAGTACCTCGCTGAGCGAGATCGCCGGAACAAGCCTGCCAATGCCGGAAGAGTGTGTGTCGATCACACTATGAGTGTCGATCACACTATGAGCGTTGGTATTGGAGGGCGCCCAGCAATCACGGGCGCGTTGTGGGAAATGTCGATCTCGGCGCCGGCGACGATATGTTCGTCTTTGGTAGGTACTCGACCGAAGGGTGAAAAGGAAAACCGCTCGGCTGTGGATGCCGGGCGGCGACATCAAGCGCGGGGCGGTGAACGCGCTGCTTACGCTTCTCTCTCTCTTGCACTTCTTCAGGAAGCTCTTCTTCCCGAACGAGGGTATCCTTGCTTTCAGTCCGCACCAGCGCCGGCAGCTCGGCTAAAGTGTGCACCTCCCGATCTGGGGGCTCCTGGCAACCGTTCACGGCGCTGCTCGTAGCGATTGCACCATACTGCGCGCATCCCGAAGGCAGAGGCTGCATAAGCGTCCCCTGCATTTGATGATTGAAAGCTGATGGCCGTTGGATCGGCCCCAAGCCGGCGGACAGCAAGCTCATAAACTTTCGGATGCGTCTTGTAGACTAGACTCCAACCTCTTCGACCGAGAGCACAAAATCCAGCAGTGCTTCGATCCCAGCGTGATCGACGGCGGCGTTGAGCATGGCCGGCGAGCCATTGGACAAAATGGCGTCTTAAAACCTGCTGCTTTCAATTGCTCAAGTGTGCTACGGACTTCCGGAAATGGCTCGAGTCTAAGGTAGAGACGCATAAGTCGCTCTCGCACCAAAGGATTCTCAATTTCCAAGGTCTCTAATGCGAAATCGAGTGCATCCCCAGTTACTTGCCAGAAATCGGCATGATGACCTGCGAGAGTCCTGAGCCACGTGTATTGCAACTGTTTGTCCCGCCAAATGGTGGTCAGGCGGTCTAGTTTGTCGCCGAGAATGTCACGGCAGCCGGCTGTAGCTGAAGCGTAGTCAAAGAGCGTACCATAAGCATCGAACACGCAGGCGCGAATTCCGGCCAGACGAACTAAGGGCATCGATGCCATCCCAATTGTTGGGTTATTTCTTTGTACAGGTGTCAAAGAAATGATCACCAGCAAGCTGGACGTTTCAAATAGCGTTCGCTCGCTGGATAAGGCCAGCGTTTTGCCAGGCCAACGCAAGCGCCGTGATTAGTTCGATCGAACCAAATGCACCGTTTCCATCGCCCTTGTCGAAGTCGCCTTCGACACAGCCGAGCTGATTGCTGACGTGGGCAAGACAGATTACAGGCAAGCCACGCGCTGCCGCGAAAGCATAGAGCGCAGCCGCCTCCATCTCGACTGCAAGAATACCTTCATTGCGGAGTATTTCTATGGTTTCGGCCGTCTCTCGAAACGGCGCATCCGTTGTCCACGTAGTGCCTCTATGCACATGACGGCCCGTGCATGCGATCGACTTCGCCGCGAATTTCAGCAGCGCGTGATTCGCATTAACGTAGCGTGACGCGGGTAGATAGTGATAGCTCGTCCCTTCGTCCCGCAGAGCGCGTTCTATCAGGATATAATATGGTGGCGGAGCAACATCAGCGATTTGCCCCGCCGATGCAAGACTAACGAGAAGACTGCACCCCGACACGAAAAGCTGCTCAGCAACCATCACTGAAAATGAGCTACCGACCGCGAGACCGATGATTCCGTAGCGAATGCCATCCGACTCCCATTCCCACATGCGGGTATGATAGCAGGCCCAATGTGCGCTCGGCCTGGCCGCATAGCGCCGGCAAACATGCTCCACAATGTCACCATCGGGATCGAGGATGCACACGGGCGCAACAGGCGCCGACGAAAGCCCTTTCTGCCGGCGCGCTTCGCGCAGCAAGTTTTCTGGACGGAAGATCGAAGGCGCTGCATGATCCCGGCGCGCAAAAAGCGGCGACGAGTCATTGCCGTTTTCGCGAATCCGAACAAGCCGATCCGACGAATTCATCGGTAATTGTCTCATGACAACTGCACTCTACGTCATGTCGAGGGAGGCGAGCTGACGGCCAAAGATTGCCACCACCTCGATTGGTGCAGCTACCAGCCTTTCGCCCCATCCGAACCAATCACCCTGTGAGACGAGCAGCGGGATCTTGCCTTCCGGTGTGCGCACCACCTTCTGAACGAAGCCATTCGTCACGTCCCGATCGTCGAGCACGCGCAGGTTGATCAGGTCACCACGGATCGGCTGCGGGAAGCGCCGCCTCATCCTTTCCTTGGGCGTCGTCGCTTCGCTCGGTGTGCTGCCGCTCGATGGCTTCATGTGCCGTCCCAAAATTACGACGCGCCTGCGGCACAGCATGCGGCGCGGCCAACCTAAGACCAAGCGCCCGAAAGTCGTGCGCATAGTCCCCTGTTCGTTCGGGGGCAAAAAATGTTACACGCCGCCGCCGTTACACAATTTGTTGTTCGTTGCGATTTGCCGGCCCTCGCCCATGACGGTAGCATCATCCCTCTGCACCGCATGCGCGTTTGTTTTCCTCAGTCTGACTGTCTGCGCCTTGATCCTATCAGAGCGCTAATCGGTGCCGAGTTCGAACTCGAGTCCGCTGGGGACCAGATGGCCTTGAAGATGGCCAAAACCCAGACCCGCAACCAACTCCGGTTCATCTGATTTGGCAGCGAGGAAATTGGATGGTTTGGCTCTCATTACTACACCCAGACGCTGACACCTGCGGAATTGAGTCGTATCGTATTTTTAACGGCGCAGCCGAGTCGGTCTGGTCGTCACGTGCATTTTAAGCGGGGTACTCAGCAACATTGATTCAAGATCGCGAGCAATTACGCAATCTGATTTCAAATCCATCTGCCTAGATTCGTGGAGTTTTCACACAACCAAGACGCTTAGCGGTCGTGGCGAAGTGCGGACGTCACCCATGGCGCGCCAATCGCGCGGGCGGTCGTCATGCGCGACCGCCCGCTCGACGTGAGAATGGACGGGTTCAGGCCAACCGTTCCTTGAGGCGGGACGCCAGCAGGCTGCCGGCCAGGAGCGCGAGCCCGATGCCCGCGACACACGCCGACCAGCCGAACCGGTCGAAGACCCAGCCGAGGATCGCTGTGCCCACCATCCCGCCGGCGAAATAGCAGGCAAGGTAGATTCCGCTGGCAGAGCCGCGCTCGGACGTCGCGGTCGCGCTGACGAAGCCAGTGGCCGCCGCCTGCGCAAAGAAGGTCCCGACACCGATCAGCACCATGCCGGCCAGCACCGCCGCAAGGCTCGGCAGCAACAGAAGCGGCAGGCCTACGCCGGCGAGCGCAAACGCCGCCCAGACCGTCCGCGTCGTCCCGATGCGCCGCACCGCCCGCCCTGCCAGCAGCGTCGTGACGACCGACGGCGCGAACACGAAATAGACGAAGCCGAGCGTCATCGCGCCGAGCGAGAGCGGCGGCCGCACCAGCACGAAGTTCACATAGGTAAAGGTGCCGATGAACGCGAACAGGATGCAGAAGCCGATTCCGAATGCCGCGTGCAGGCGCGGATTGGACAGATGCTCGAGCCAGGCCGCGAACGGCGAGCGGGCCATCGTCCCGCTCGACTCCATCAGCGTGCTGCGCGCGATCGTGAAATAGACCAGCACGGCGCCGACGAGATTGAGCGCGGCGAAGAAATAGAAGTTCGACGCCAGCCCGAAGTGATCGGCGACCGCGGCCGAGATCAGGCGGCCGATGAGATTGCTGGCGACGTTGCCGGTGATATAGGCCGCGAAGGCACCGCCGGCGTCGGTCGCACTGCACTCCTCGCCGAGATAAGCGAGCGTGAGCGTGAAGGCCGATGCCATGCACAGGCCTTGCGCGATGCGCAGGGCCGTGAAAGTGGTGAGGTCGGGCGCATGCGCGAGCAGCGCGGTCGGGACGGCCAGGACCGCAAGGCTGATCAGGATGCCGAGCCGCCGGTTGATGCGCCGGCTGAACAGCGCCACCACGAGCCCCGCCACCGCCATGCCCATGGTGCTGGCATTGACTGCGACGCCCATCGCGGCCGGCGTCACGCCGTAGGCGCGCGCCAGCGACGGCAGGATCGCCTGGGTGGCGAACAGGTCGACGACGGTGAGGAAGGCGGTGAGGCCAATGACGACCGTTCGCAGTAGCACGCCCGAGGAATGTTCGAGCATCTCGATAGGCGGGGCTTCGATCGCTCGCGCGGTCGGTTGCATCGTCTACCTCATGGGTTGGAGCGGAGTTGTGACACCCCGCCATCGCGGCGGGGTGTCGATACAGCGCCGTCACATGTTCTTGTCGGTCTTGTCGTGCAGCACGTCGCCCACGAACAGCACGACGGTCTTGCTGCCCGTGTTCTGCCACCAGTGCGCGGTGGGATTGGTCTCCGGCCTGATCTCGCCGGCCTTGTGCACGATCGGCACCGCGCAGGTGCTGGCGTATTCGATGATCTCGCCTTCCGCGATGTAGATGATGGCGGGACGGTCGCCGTGGCTGTGCCAGGGCACGATGCCGCCCGGCTCGATGGTCAGCTTGCGGAAGCGCAGCTGACGGTCCTTGATCCCAGCCGGCTCCTTCTCGAGATCGATGGCGGCGAGCGTCGTGTCGGTGACGCCCTTGGCGGCATGGGTCGCCGGCTCGCGAGCATTGGTCTTGACCTGATCGGCCGGGCATTGGCCGGCACTCGCCGCCGTGAGACCGAAGGCCATCACGACGCCAGCAAGAACAGCGGTGCGGCCAACGGCGCGGCCGCTCATGATGCGATCGAACATGATTCTCTCTCCTCTGTTGACGGCTCGGCCGGGTTTTAAGGCCGCACCCGCACGGAGGATCAGTCGGAGAGCGTCGTAATGGAAATGCCAGGTCGCTCTTGAGTCGATAGCCGGGTGCTATGTTGCGATGTTCAGATATCGACCATGGGCGCCGGCTTGCGCTGCCAGGGCCATTGGCCCTCGATCTCGAGCACGAGCGACCAGCTCAAGAAGGTCCGCACCAACACCAGGCCGGCCAGTAGCGCGAGACTCTGAAAATTCAATTCAAGTGCGATCGTCTTGACGATATCGGCCGCAACCAGCACCTCGAGCCCGAGCAGCAGCGAGCGGCCGACGCGGATCTTGAGATGTCGTAGCCTTGCTCCGCCGACAGACGGCGCAGATAGCGCATCGTCGACCACACGATCCCGATCACGATGACGAGGATGCCGAACACCTCGATGCCGTTGCCGACCACTCTGATCCAGTGGCTGATCGTGGTCTCGAGCATGGCGCTGGGATCGGTGCCGTGCATGGCCGGTTGTCCGTACGCGTGTGCCCGCCCTGTCTGGAGTTCCGGCGGGCGGGCACGCCTTGGATTTCGATGTCCTACTTCGTGACGCTCGAAGTGATTGACGTGACCACCGACGACGCCATCTTGAACGGCGCCTCGCGGTCCTTGATGCCGTGGCGCCGCGCGATCCAGCCGAAATCCGTATAGGCAGCCCAGACCTCGCCCTTCTCGTTCTCGAACACGAGCAGGCGCACCGGCCAGTCGAGCCCCGCGTTCGGGTTCGACGTGATGAACTGGGTTCCAAGCGGCGGGTTTCCGAAGGTCAGCAGCACTGAGGGCCGCAGCATAATGCCAGCGCCGGCGGCGAGCTTCGCCTGGTCGACCTCGCTGAAGAACATGATGCCCTTGCCGCTGACGTCCTGCTTGATGCGGGCGACCGTCTCGGCGATCGGATAGGCGCTCTTGACCCTGATGATGCCGTCGTCGCCGGCGCCGGTCAGCGCCGAGAACGACAGGACCGCGGCGATCATGGCGATCAGGGCCGCGGGGATGAGCATGATGCGGCGGAACATGGCAGGCTCCTTCGACATGCGCGGGCGGGTGCGCGCGCTTCGAGCCCCAGAATGAGGAATTCGGCGTTGGACCGCCAATGCCGAGGCGCTTCCAAGTCCATAGTCACGCGCTATCACGAGCCCGGCATGGCGCGTTGCGAGGCTTGCCGGCCCCGAACACCCGGCGTCAGCAGGATAGCGGTACGCTATCGGACCCATAGACAACCGATCCTTCCGATCAGAGCGACTTGGCCGCAAGGTCGCGGCGGCTTCGACGACGTTCGCGAAGCCTGATTTTGGCCGCAACCGCGGGAGGGTCCGGTGAACACATCGATCGCAACCACAGACCGCATCTGCTCACACGTTGGGCCCGCCAGCCGGCGCGCCGCATCGACCGGCCGCAGCGAGGAGAAGGACCGGCAGCTCTCGGCCCTGATGCGGGAGGCGCAGGACGGCAACCAGGCCGCCTACGCGTCGCTGCTGCGCGAGGTGCTGTCGATCCTCAAGCGGGTCGTGCAGGCGCGGCTCTCCTTCATCCCGGCCACGGACCGCGAGGACCTGGTGCAGGATATCCTGCTGTCGCTGCACGCCGCGCGCGCAACCTATGACCCGGCGCGGCCGTTCACGCCCTGGCTCATGACCATCGCGCACAACCGGATGGTAGATCAGGCGCGACGCAATGCGCGGCGTGCCGCCAACGAGGTGTCGGTCGACGAGTATCCGACCAATGTCGCGGACGAGGACACCGCCGCCGACGGCTATGGCGATCCGGAAGAGCTCCGGCAGGCGATCAAGACGCTGCCCAAAGGCCAGCGCTCGGCGATCGAGCTGATGAAGCTGCGCGAGATGTCGCTCAAGGAGGCCGCGCAGGCCACCGGCATGAGCATCAGTGCGCTCAAGGTGTCGGTGCACCGCGCGATCAAGTCGCTGCGCACCTCGCTGCAGGGTTAGGCAGAAGCACTCCGCGCTTCCGCACACACGCAGGCGCAACGAGGCCTGGAGATGCGGTTGGCAAAAAAGAAAGGCCTCCGCTGCCTGTCCGTTCGGTCCATCGCGTAGAGTTCGGCGAGGAGTAGACCGCTTGGGTCGAAGGCAGCGGAGGTTGTCATGGCGGCGACACGTCGGACCGATATGCCGCCGGCAGGATCGATTCAGGTGCTCTGGCGGCACGCGGTCGGGAACGTCGGCCCGACCGTACGGTCGCCGATATCGAAATAGAGGCAGTGCGGGCCGGCGGTGCAGCGTCCGGCTTGCAGGGACGAAGGCGGCTCGCTGCAGACCGTCGCGATAGCGGTGGCCGAGGCGCGCGGACCGGCCGCATTTGCGGCGGAGGTGGCGGCCGCGAACAGGAGCGCAGCGCTGAGCGCAATGGTGATCTTGTTCGACATTTCTCGAAGTCCTCTATGGCTGCGTGTTGGCGACTTGCCAGGGAATTCGAGCGCACCACGCGAATGGTTACAGGGCCGCTCGCGTCGCCGCGCGGGTGCGCCGCAGCTATCGCGTCCATGGCGTATCGGTATTTCCAATCCGGCGTCGTGTCGCACATCTATGGAGCGAAGTTAGTCCACGGGCCGGCAATATGATCAACGCACAGCAATCGACAGCGTCACGCCGCGGGGATCGAACCGAATCCTGGCTGGCCCGCCTGTTGTTCCCACCGGTTGTCCGTGAAGTCGCGCAGCCGACCGAGTGGGACAACGACGTTCCGCCGTTTCCCATTCTCGTCGGCGAGGTCGCACGGGCCGAGCGCAAAGCATCAAGCAAATGAACGGTCTCGCATCGCGTCGGGAGAATCCCGCGCTCGCGTTGTTCGACCCACTTGCGGGGGTCCCCGCGCCCATCGGCGATCCCGATCTGCGCGGGCGCGCCGGCTTTGATCGCGCGGACATCGTCACGTTCCTGATCCGGGCGCTGGCCGCGCGTTATCCCGTGGTGCGCCGCCTGATCGGCGACGATTCGTTCCTGGACGTTGCGCAACGCTTCATCGCGATGCAACCGCCGCGCCTGCCGGTCGTTGAGCACTTCGGCGAAACCTTTCCGCACTATCTGCGTGGTCTCGGCGAGGCCGCGTCGTTTGAATACGTCGCCGACATGGCCGAACTCGAGGCAGCTCGCGCTCGCGCGTATCATTCCGCTGATGCCCCACCGCCTCGGCGCGCATGCGTTTCTCGTTCCTGTCGGCTGCCCGCTTCGTCCAGTTTGGCGTCGTGCTGCACCCGTCGGTCGCGCTGGTGGCGTCACGCTTCCCGATTGTGACGATCTGGCGAGCCAACCAGGGCGACAGCGACGGCAGCATCATCGATCGCTGGCGCTTGGAGGCCGCGCTGGTCGCGCGCCCCCTCCTGGACGTGGACGTCCTGCTCCTGCCGGCGGGCGGCCTTGCCTTCATGGACGCCCTGTCCAACGGCGCGACCATTGCGGGCGCGATCGCGGCCGCAATGACCGACGATCCGGACTTCGACCTGGCCGCGAACCTGACCATGCTGGTCGAGGCCAGGATCGTGGTCGGCTTCCGTCGGCGCGGTGAACAACGCCTCGGGCAGGCGCCCGTCCCCTGGAACCGACGCGGCTGAGGCGATAGTCTGTGCACCCGATGGCTGACAATCGCCCGCGTGAGAGCATTGAGGAGGCCTTCAAGCGCATCCGCAGCATGGATGCGTCGCTCGATGAGCAGCTGCGGGCCTATGCGGACGCGGCGCGCAAGCGACGGCCCGAGTTCGCCGACGCGATCGACCGGCTGGTGGAGCGCCTGCGCCAGAACGGCGCCGGCGAGAACGCCCCGCAGCCTGGCGAGCCGATGCCGCCCTTCATCCTTCCCGACGAGACCGGCCGGATGGTGAGCCTCGACGAGCTCACGGCCGATGGCCCCGTCGCGGTGACCTTCCACCGCGGCCACTGGTGCCCGTACTGCCGCATCAACATCAACGCGCTGGCGCACGCACATCGCCAGGTATCGGCCGACGGCGGGCAAATCGTGGCGATCATGCCGGACCGGCAACAGTTCTCCTCTGAGCTGAAGACCAAGGGCGGGCTGCCGTTCCCGATCCTGACCGACATGGACAACGGCTATGCGCTTTCGCTCAACCTGGCGATCTGGCTCGGCGACGAGATGCAGACGATGATGACTGGCCGCCAGGATCTTCCGGAGTATCAGGGCAACGACGCCTGGATGCTGCCGATTCCGGCGACCTTCGTGGTGGGCCAGGGCGGGCGGATCAAGGCGCGCTTCGTCGATCCGGACTACCGCAAGCGCATGGCGATCGACGATCTCTTGGCGGCGTTGCGCAGCTGAGTTTAACTGCAATAGCGCGACCAATCGGCCGCCCGCAGCATCTTCAGCATCGCGGCCGCCACCGCGGTGCGCTGACGCCCGGCCACCCCGTAGACATAGACCGTGCGCGACAGCTCGATCGCGCTGACCGGCACTTTCGCCAAGGCGGCGGGGGTCTGCATGCTGCGTGGCGCGAACGCAACGCCGAAATCGGCTTCGATCAGGATGCGAAGGTCCTCGTCGGTGGTGACGTCGTGGCCGCGCTCCACCTCGATGCTGTGACCGCGCAGCAGCGCGCTGGTCTGCGCGGCATCCTCGCAATAGCTGCGCCACAGGAATTGCTGGCCCTTGAGGTCGCCAATGTTGATTTGCGACCGCTCCGCCAGCGGGTGTTTGCGGTTCACCAGCAGCTGGAAGCGCTCGGTGAACAGCGGCCACTTGTCGAGCCGCTCCCAGGACTCGTCGATGGTGCCAGCGATGGCGAGCTCGGCGTCGCCCTTCTTGAGCAGCTCCATCACGTCGGCGGCCGTTCCGCGCGCGAGCTTCATCTCGAGCCCGACGAACAGCCGCGCCAGCTCGGAGAAGTAGCCGGTCAAGAGGTCGAGGCCCACGGTGCGCGACAGCGCGAGCCGCAGCGAGCCGACCTCACCGCCCTTGATCGCGGAGGCGAGCGAACGGGCGCCGAGCGCGCTCTCGTAGCACTGCTTGAGCAGCGGCAGCATGCGCTGCCCGAGCTCGGTCAGCTGCGCCTGCGGCCGCTCGCGCCGGAAAAGGTCCCCACCCAGCTCACCTTCGAGCTGCTTGATGGCGCGGGTGAGCGACGGCTGGGAAACGTTGCACTTCTCGGCCGCCTTGGTGAAATTCAGCTCACTGACCGCGGCCAGGAAATATCGGACCTGGTGCATTTCCATAGCGGCGACCTATCAACGCGTTAGCCAATCGGCATTTTCAAGACCCGATCCCCCTCGGGCAATATACGCGCCATCGCGACCGCCAGCCGGTCGAGTTTCGCGCACGAGAGGGAGTTTGTCGGCCATGAACATTGCCATCAAGCAACCGATTCCTACTAACGGACAAACACTTATCGGAAAAGTGTCGCTGGTGACCGGCTCCGGCCTCCGGGATTGGGCTTGGCATCGCGCGGGCGCTGGCGGCCGCCGGCTCGCGGAAATGGCTTCGGCAAGGCCGACGAAATTGCACGGGTGCAAGCGAACCTTGCCAAGGAATTCAGCGTGGAGGTGTCCTACTCGGGCGCCGACATGTCCAAGCCGGACTCGATCCAACAAGCGCTTCGCTACGGTCGAGGAAATCGGCGCGCTGACGGTGTTCCTCGCCAGCGAGGCGGCGGCCTCGATCACCGGCGTCGCGTTGCCGGTCGACGGCGGCTGGACCGCACACTGAACAACCGCCAACGCAAACGCAGCGAGGCCCCCATGAACAAGATGGTCGAGATCGTGGACGGTGCGCCGCTCGCGGCCGAGGCCCCGGCGCGCGCGAAGCTTGTGCCGGACGAACGGCAGATCGCGCTGGTGTTTCAAGGCGGCGGCGCGCTCGGCGCCTACCAGGCCGGCGTCTATCAGGCCCTGCACGAAGCGGAGATCGAACCGGACTGGATCATCGGCACCTCGATCGGCGCCATCAACGCCAGTCTGATTGCCGGCAACGAGCCGGAGCATCGCCTCGAACGGCTGCAGGAGTTTTGGCGGCGCATGCGCCGCAAGGAATTGTGGAGCCGCTCGCGCTGGCCGGGCGCCGCCGACACGGCGAACTACTGGGCAACAATGGTCGGCGGCATCCCGGGATTCTTCGAGCCCAACCCGCTGGCGTTCTTCGGTTCGCACATCCGCCTGGGCGCCGAAGGCGCGGGCTTCTATTCGACCGCACCGCTCGAGAATACGCTTGGCGAACTCGTCGACTTCCCGCTGATCGCGCGCCGCAAACCTCGCTTGACGGTCGGTGCCGCTCATGTGCGCACCAGCCGGATGCACTACTTCGACAGCCGCACGACTGAGATCACCGCGCGCCACATCATGGCGTCCGGGGCGCTGCCACCGGCGTTTCCTGCGGTACGCATCGACGGCGAGCTCTATTGGGACGGCGGCATCCTGTCCAATACGCCGACCGAGGCGATCTTCGAGGACAATCCGCGCCGCAGTTCGTTGATCTTCGCCGTTCACATGTGGAACCCGACCGGGCCTGAACCGGAGACCATTTGGCAGGTCCTGCATCGTCACAAGGAGATCCAATATTCGAGCCGCGTCGCAAGCCACATTGCACGGCAGGGTCAGGTTCATAAGTTGCGTCGCGTGGTATCGGAGCTGATGAGGCTCTTTCCGGAAGAGAAGCGCGATCACCCGCGCATCCAGGAATTGGGCGCATACGGCTGCCTGACGCGGATGCATGTGGTCCGGCTGCTCGCTCCCCGGCTAGACAACGAGAACCACACGAAGGATGTCGATTTCAGCCCAGCGGGTATCCACAGCCGCTGGGAGGCCGGCTATGCGGATACCTTGCGTGTGCTGGAACGCAAGGCGTGGGAGGACGACTGCGATCCGCTGGAAGGCATCATTCTGCACGAGCCGATCGCCCGCGAACCTGCTTAGGGGTGCTCGCGACGTCGGGCGGTGTCTCTCATCAATGGTCGATCGAACGACAGGCGACGCAATTGAACATGACAGAAAAGCTATACTGCCCGCACTCGCGGTGACGACAGCAAAGCGGACTGACTGACGTCGGCGCCGTACTGACCTCGCGTGCGATAGGAAAGCGGCCGGTCGGGGACCGGCCGCTGCAGTGACCAGTAATGCTAGATTTAGTTTTGTTTCGAGTACCAGTCGCGAGCGAGCTGCGTCCGGATGGTCGGGTCGGGATCCGAGCCAACGTACTTGCCGTTGACATAGACGTCGTAGGCCGGGTTCTTGGACATTGCCATCGACGTCGAAACGGTTCCGAGCGCGATCGCGGCCGCGATGGCAAGTTTGGTGAACATGTTGATCTCTCTCTTTGTTGATCGATCACGATGTTGGATTAGTCGCGCCCCTGGGAGGGGTCGTGGGCGAGTTGCGCCCGGATGGTCGGGTCGGGATCCGA
>Ga0066903_100003542_pt1 | contig 12810 bp, 10 predicted proteins | sample PanSoiMetaGPlot1_FD_67491 | JGI IMG/M metagenome (GOLD analysis project Ga0066903, IMG submission 67491) | Tropical forest soil microbial communities from Panama analyzed to predict greenhouse gas emissions - Panama Soil - Plot 1 (version 2) | ecosystem: Environmental > Terrestrial > Soil >... | reverse complement strand
TTAAGGGCGCGTGCACAGATTGGACCAGTTAAGCCGAAAATAACCGGCCAAACTGTTTGATTATTAAGGTGCTTGCGCTGAAATAAGGTGCAAACAGATTTGGACCGGTTATTTTTAGCTCACCGGAACCTATCCAGATGCGGGCTTGGAATCTCCGAAACCGACTTCTGGACAACAATAACCTCCGAGTTGCCTACCATGAGGGAAACGCTCCCATCGATTCCGCTGGCGCATTGTCAACGCCTCTCCTGACCTTTATGCCGATCTTCAACTGAGCAGCGGGCAGTTCGAGATTGTGGCCATGGATGGTATGCCGCTTTCCGCCACGATCCGAAAAGTCGATCACGTTCTTCTCCCGCCTGCTGGGCGGGTCGAAGCCATCGTCATTGGGCCGCCTTCAGTCTCCGCAGCCGCTCTCAGTACCCGATGCGTCGATACCGGACTTGATGGGGACGCAAATCCTGCCATGGTGATCGCAGACGTCGGAGGGCCGGGGGGACCGTTCGCGGACACACATCGTCGTAGTTTCAACCGGTCCGGTGGCGCATGACCGGATCGGCAAACGCTAGTTCGTGAGCTTGAGGCCAACAAACCTGATTTCACGGCCACATTCACGGAGGACAAGAACGGCTTTTATATCAATGGAAGAAAATTCTCCATGCAGGACGAGCCGCTGTTGTGCGTGCGAGTCGGGGGATTGCAACACTGGAGAATTGTGAACTCCACGCGCGAGATCCATCCCTTCCACATCCATCAGGTTCCCTTCCTTGCTTACGCGGAGAACGGAAAGCAGTCGGATTCTCCGGAGTGGCTCGATACAGTAAATGTTCCGTACAGCGGCTCAGTGGATCTCATTATGGACTTCACCGCCCCTCTGATCAGAGGCATGTCGCTACTCCACTGTCATCCGCTGAGTCACGAAGATAAGGGCATGATGGCAAAAATCCAGTTTGAGTAGCCGTTGAGTCGCGAGCCGGCGCCGAACCGCGTACATCGCATGCTTCTGATGGGGCCGACGCTAGGCGAACATCGGCGCTGGTCACAGAATGGTCACAATAAATCGGCCGCTCTGATCAGTTAAGTTGTTGACGATCCAAGGACTTAAGCTGGCTGTACGCAGCCCTGAAAAGGCTGGCGTCGGCGGTTCAACTCCGTCCCTGGCCACCATTTTCATCCATTTTTCTGCAGAACACACCAGTGAGTTCGTGGACGACAAACGGACAATGCTCTTCTGTGGTTCCGGTCTGACCTGTCAACCCTTGGGCTTCCCATCCTCATGTCCCAAATTCTCTTTGGTCTGAGACGATCGCACCTTCGATGCGTTTGCCTTGTACGAGGACCTTCAGTTCCCTTTCAGGAACGGTAAACTCCGCAAAGCCGCAATGCATACAGACGACCAATTTCGGAAACGCCCACACAATGGGTTTGTCGAGATTTTCGAGACCGACGAAGTGGATCGCAACTTCGCCGTTGAAGACTTTCTGATTCTCGGAGGCGCACCGTTTGCAGGCCATAACTCTTCTCCATCGCGTATAGCGTGGCAGGTGCGGGGAAGTAGACAGTTTATGGTTGAGCAGTTAGCGCCTCGGCGATCAGTGCTCCAGAGCAACGACACTGCTTTATGCAATATGTAATCTTCTACTGGTCTCAGTCCGGCTCTTCCCCCTTGTTGAGGGTGCGAACCACGAGACGCACCAGCTACGGGTGCCGGGCTGAGCGATACGAATAAAATGAACCTGCCCGAATTCGCGCCTAGGCGGCCTCTTGATGCGTCCAGCAGGCAAACTACTCTGTATACACGATCAGTAACAAACCCAATACGCCCATAAGGCTTGGCCAGAGAAACGGCACGAACGATCGCTTCCAGAAGTTGCCATCGCTCAAGAGTTTCAGAAAAGCGATCCCCACTCCGACGACAACAAACCAAAGGTGCTGCCTCTCCACCATCATCTCGGAAGCAGTCATGTGGTGATGATGGCCGCCCGTTCCGTCTGACACTTGCCCACCTTCGTGCGCCTCGCTATTTCCAGCAGTGTGCTGCATGTCGGCGGTGTGTTGCATGCCGGCCATGGCGCCCGCAGTATCTGTCATAGGCTGATGCGTCATTGCGGGAGGATCTGCGGGTGTTTGATTCGCCGCCACAGTGGAACCAGTTGACCACCTGACCCGGTAGGCTTGTGCCTCCGGAGAGGACGCTCCTGATCCCTGAGTATGATCGTGAAACAGCAATAGGCCAGCGCCAAGGAGTGCGAGAAGTGGAAATGTCCAGGTGCGCCAAAATCTGGGGAGACGATTCCCTGCTCGTGCGTATTCAACAATGCCAATCAGGATGAGTACAAATGCGTAGATTTTGTGCTGCCGAGCTTCAAAGTCGTGGTGAATTAACCACGTCCAACTCAAATCACCGCGGGGCCAAATTTCACGGTCACTCCAGACTGCAAGGAATAGTCCTGTGGCAATAAACAATAACGGCCATATACGTCGACAGAAGCGCAGCTTCTCGGATGACTCCCCCAGGAAAATCAACATCGCGATTCCAATCAGGGCATAGCCAGCAAGATGGTGGTTAAGTTCCGAAGCAGGCTTGTTGGGATCAGCCGCCTCAACAGCGACCGCCGTTGCCGATGTTGTTGGGTATTGACTACCCGATTCGGAGAAAAGCGCTGAAGGATATGTGAGGAACCAGAAAATGACAAGCAGCGACGCTGCAACGAGAACGGCCGTCTGATCTACCACAGCACTGGCTAGAGGTTTACGAGGGGTCTTAAACATAAGATTGCCTGATCATATGCTCCGTTTCCAACTGGAAACAAAGGAATTTACCAGCCCGCGAGGGCAGGCACAACAACAATGTGCAAGGTGCAGCGGCATTGTTTCCGGTACCACAGATTGCTGTAAGAGAGGACGCTTTGTGGCACCGAATTGTCAGTTTTCGCGATGCCCGGTGAACCTCGTTTGACCCGAGGTTCGGGTTGCACGATCGCTCGCAACCACTTGAAATACTTTGGATAGTCCGACCGCATTTGCCATCTCGACGCGTCATTTCTTGGCTGTCGAATTTCGGAAAACGGTGGACAGTTGTTCGACCAAGGTTTTGCACAGACAAAGGGGCTGCGAGTTCAAGGATTAACGATTCAGGCTACTAAATAAATTGCGAGATGTGGAACTGTGAGAAGTTACAGATTGAAGCGGGCATTAGCTGCTCCGTTTCTTGGGACACCAACCTGTAGACATTGCAAAGATCGAATGGGGTACGGTTCCGTCGGAAAAGCTGAACCACTGGAGGTTCAGTGGCTTTCAATAGCGAACACTTTGGAACGAGGTTAACAAGGTTATGGGTCGATTGTGGAGCTCAATGTCCCACGATGGATCTCAGCTCTACCAATAATAAACTCGCGAATGCTGATCGTAGATTTGCTGAAGATTTCGTCGGCCTTGGTCTCCCTGGAAGCTGGCAATTGAATACCCACACAGAAGGTCGATAGAGTGTTTTCGAGCCATCTCATCCCATAGTCGCTCGAATTGAAGGGCAGCGTCGAAATTGCCCTGCGCGCAGAGTAGAGGCGCAGATTCGCCACAAGCCGCGACGCGCCGTCCCACGATCGCAGCCTCTTGCGCTCTCTCGATTAAGCGGGTTGCTTCCTGTCGAAATTTGATTGGATCGAGTACTCCGTCGCGCATGTATGCCGAGAATGCCTGAGCGGCGTCCAGAAGGATATATCGGCCCCGTTTGAGCGCTTCGTCAACGTCCAGCACTTGGATTCTCAGCCGGGAGAGAAGCGCCTCATGATGCGGCGCAGTCGCAAGAACAATGACTGCACTTCCAGCGATGAGCTTGCGATGAATGAATTCGCTCAATCCATGGAGTAGGCGTCCATCTTCGGAATAGAAACCCATCTCGTGACGGCAAGGAAGTTCGACTCTATTGAGCGCGACCTTGACGCGTAGAGTTTCATCAGGCGCTACATCGAACGACTCCGGGAAATCGAAGCCATGGACCTTGTTCCCGACAAACCGCTCGCCACGCAAGACGGCATCGACGGCGGCCAGCAGTTCACTACCTACGCGAGCCTTCACAACATAGCCAGTTCCGCCAGACCGAAAGGCCTCCTGCACAACGTCGGATGATGATTCCTGGCTCACGAAGAGTATTTTCGATTTCGGGGAAATCTGGCGAATCCGCCGGGCAGCCTCGATTCCATTTACGTTCGGTATTCCGATATCGAGAAGGATTAAGTCGGGCTGTAGTTCTTGCGCTTTTTGTATCGCTTCGAGCCCGTCCGACGCTTCAAAAATAGACACCAATTCCGTCCTGCTTCGAAGGATCGAAGAAATGAGCCTTCGAATAGGTTTGAAATCGTCTACTACAAGAACGCGCATCAAAATTCACTCAAGTGCTGCGACCAGGTCACAATGGACAACTAAAGCGACGACCAAATCACAACCCAACAGAATCACATAAACAGGGAGAATTTTCGTTGCGCTTAGGCAAGGTTCATTTCGCCCTGGAGATCCTTGAGGATATCGAGGAATTCCACATTTAATCGTTTTAATGCCGGGCGCAAATGGCCCGGAACGGCCATCTATTTCGCAGAGCAGGCAACGCAGGTGGGGCAGTCGAGCTGGCGACTGTGTGAGCGTTCGAAATTCTCTTTGTGGGGAGGGCACCGTTTCCGACAGTCAGTAGTTGTACACCATTGTTTCCGTGATTGAGCGGTGTTCGATGAAATTCTTCGCGAGGCGATATCGAATAGGTATCGCGCAGCTGTCGCTAGTTCTCCAAATTGCGCTCGGGCAACGACGGGACAATCTTCCGTTTGCGAGAATGGACGGTGATCAAGCGCGAAAAACTCAAATCTACGACAGTTCGCTTTACGGATTCCGACCTACATCTCATTGACCGTCTGCAAGAGAAGCTCGGGCTGGGAATGATTCACGTGATTCGACTTGCCATCAGGCGTTTGGCTGAAAGCGAAAATCTGCTATCAGTCCCTCCCACTCCCAAGAAGCACTAGACGTCCGCGCTTGGAGCCGAGGGTTACCAGGCGCACTTCACACCTGAGGTTTGGCCGCACAAAGCGACCGTCACATTCGCTGTCGGCGGCCATGAGCGCCTGCTCTCGACTGCTAGCCTTGGCAAGCGATCCAATTCTTCCAGCGAAACCGTGCTCGGGGCTCGCGAATAGACACTCGGGCAAGCGCTGGCAGTTCTGACAGATGCCTCTCCCCATATCGTTCTTATAGTGGTTATCAGGATTTCTATCGCAACCTCTCGATCGATTTCTTGATTTGACCAGCAGGGATGTGCTGCGCAAGGCGTTGTGGTTCTCTCGAGCAACAGTCCGCGTCGCAAACAGGATTTCGGGATGCTGACAAATTGTCGTTGGGTTAGACAGTGTGTTGGTCCCCGCCAACATTCGATTCAATCTTCAGGCCAGTTCGGCCCAAACAGATTGATCGCAATTCCGGAGGAGTCGTGAAAACAACAGTGAATCATGGTAAGGCGCGCAAGAGCGGTGGTGTTCGCGCCACCACGACGCACCCACTCAGCGCTGAAGAGTTGCGTAAGATCGAAGCCTACTGGCGGGCATGCAACTACCTGGCTGTGGGAATGATCTATTTGCAAGACAACCCACTGCTTCGCGAACCTCTAAAGCGTGAGCACATCAAGAATCGACTTCTGGGTCATTGGGGTTCGAGTCCAGGCCTGAGTTTCGCTTACATTCATCTCAACCGACTCATCAAGAAGTACGATCTCAATGCCATTTTCCTTGCCGGTCCCGGTCATGGGGCACCTGGAGTGCTGGGACCTGTCTACTTGGAAGGAACATACTCTGAAATTTACCCAAGCAAGAGCGAAGACGCAGAAGGACTCCGTGCTTTCTTCAAGGAGTTTTCGTTCCCGGGAGGGATCGGGAGTCATTGCACTCCAGAAACACCCGGATCCATTCACGAAGGAGGCGAATTGGGCTATAGCATTTCCCACGCCTTCGGTGCTGCTTTCGATAATCCAGACCTCTTGGTGGCGGTCGTAGTGGGTGACGGCGAATCTGAGACTGGGGCGTTAGCAACGTCATGGCACTCCGACAAATTTCTGAACCCGATCCGTGATGGCGCGGTATTGCCCATCCTCAATCTCAACGGATACAAGATCAACAATCCAACATTACTTGCACGCATCTCCCATGAAGAGTTGGAAAGCCTATTCAAAGGTTATGGATGGAATCCCTACTTTGTGGAGGGAGACGATGTCGATTTGATGCATCAAGAGATGGCGGGCACGCTCGAAGAGTGCGTGCTTGAAATTCAGCGTATTCAGCAAGAAGCCCGCTCGAGCGGACAGGCAAGCCGAGCGCGGTGGCCTATGGTCGTGCTTCGCAGTCCCAAAGGATGGACTGGCCCCAAGGAGGTTGACGGGCACAAGGTTGAGGGTTTCTGGCGCGCTCACCAGGTACCACTTGCCGCTGTGCGCGAGAATCCCGCCCATTTGAAGATCCTGGAAGACTGGTTGCGAAGCTACGGGCCGCAGGAGTTGTTCGATGAGAGCGGCCGTCTCATTCCCGAACTCAAGACACTGGCCCCAACTGGAACACGCCGCATGAGCGCCAATCCTCACGCGAATGGCGGTCTGCTACGAAAAACGTTGCGGATGCCCGACTTCCGCAACTACGCAGTTTCCGTGGACAAACCGGCGCAGACCACGGCGGAGAATACCCGCTCGCTTGGACGATTTCTACGCGACATCATGCGCGAGAATCCGAAGAACTTTCGCGTTTTCGGACCTGACGAAAATACGTCGAACAAGCTCGACGCAATCTACGAAGTCAGCAAAAAACTATGGTTAGCTGACTATCGTCCGGAAGATGCCGACGGCGGTGAACTGTCGCCTGATGGACGGGTCCTTGAAATGCTCTCGGAGCACACCCTTGAGGGCTGGCACGAAGGCTACATCCTCACCGGACGCCATGGATTCTTTTCCACATATGAAGCATTTGTCCATGTGATCGACTCGATGTTCAACATGCATGCCAAGTGGCTCGCGATGTCTGAAGAGCTAGCTTGGCGAGCGCCGGTGTCGTCGCTCAATTTGCTGATTACTTCGACCGTGTGGCGACAGGATCACAACGGGTTCACGCACCAGGATCCGGGATTTCTCGACCTGGTGGTAAACAAAAGCCCAGCTGTTTGTCGAATTTACTTGCCGCCCGATGCAAATACATTGCTGAGCGTGGCCAACCATTGTCTGCAGAGCACCGGCTATATCAATGTGATTGTGTCAGACAAGCAAAAGCACTTGCAGTACATGACAATGGATGAGGCCATTGCGCATTGCACCAAGGGCATTGGAATCTGGCGCAAGGCGAGCAACGACGAAGGCCTGGAACCCGACGTGGTCATGGCATCCGCCGGCGACATTCCAACAAAAGAGGCCTTGGCCGCGGTAGTACTACTTCGCCAACACTTTCCCAATCTCAAAATTCGCTTTGTGAATGTCGTTGACCTTTACAGACTCGTCCATTCAACCGAACACCCCCACGGCCTCTCAGACAAAGATTTCGATAGCCTCTTCACAAAGGACAAACCCATCATCTTCAACTTCCACGGCTACCCGTGGCTGATTCACCGTTTAACTTACCGCCGAACGAATCATAAGAACCTCCACGTGCGCGGTTACAAGGAAAAAGGAAACATCAACACACCACTCGATCTTGCAATTCAGAACCAAATCGACAGATTCAGCCTGGCTATGGATGTCATCGACCGCGTGCCAGCGTTGCAAGTGGCGGGGGCTCATGCAAAAGAGATGATGCGCAACATGCAGATCGAGTGTCGAACCTATGCATATGAGCACGGCATCGATAAGCCGGAAATCGATCAATGGACTTGGCCGGACTAGGGAATCCAACGTAAGGCAGCGGCGCCACGAACGGGCGCTCGTTTGTGGAGGACTCTATGTCCGCAGCGTCACTCTAAATCCTTGAGAAGGCAGGGCCGGAACCGTCTTACGGGCGGTGAGGACACAGGAAGAGGCAGATCATGACGAGCACAAAGGCTGTAACTATCCCCGAAGGGGCCAAGAAATCCGCGAGTGTCGTGCCGATGCCGACAAGGCCGGATACCGCAAAGATCATCGAGCAATACGGTTGTGGGCCGATCCAGTTGTCAGGAACGGATAATGCTCTGTATGAACGCCATCTCGTTTTTGACAATGTGGTTGATCTGGCGGCTACCGATGCCCGGACGCGTTTTGAAGCCTTTGCCCACTCGGTACGTGATGTTCTTTCTCAGCGTTGGATACACACGGAGAACGTCTACCAGCGCAAGAATGCGAAGCGGATCTACTATCTCTCGATGGAGTTTTTGATTGGCCGCTCACTAAGCAATAACATCACCAACCTTTTGCTGGATCCGATAGTTCAGGACGGCTTACGACAAAAGAACATCGATCGGATTCAGTTACTAGAAGAGGAGCCTGACGCAGGCCTCGGGAACGGGGGCTTGGGCCGTCTCGCCGCATGTTTCCTGGACTCAATGGCGACCTTGCAACTTCCAGCCATGGGGTACGGCCTGCGCTACGAGTACGGAATCTTCAAGCAATCCATAGAAGATGGATGGCAAGTGGAGAAACCAGACAATTGGCTCCGCCGCGTAGATCCGTGGGAGGTCGTTCGTCTAAACGACACGGTAGAGATCAAATTGAATTGTTCATTTGAACTGCACGGCGGAAGCTTACGTGCAATCCCCGGGAAGCCGTCGAGTCTCATAGGGATTCCATTCGATCGCCCGGTTGTCGGCTATGGCGGAAGGTCGATTAATACATTGCGGCTTTGGGCCGCCGCTGCACCCGACTACTTCAATTTTCAAGAATTCAGCAGTGGCGATTTTGTCGCTGCGCTCGCGGAGTCGCTCGCCGCGGAATCGCTAACACGGGTTCTATATCCTGATGACACCACCAGCCTGGGACAGGGGCTCCGTTTCGTTCAGGAGTATTTTCTGGTTGCCGCCTCCGTAGCCGATCTGGTGCGGCGCTTCAGACGCAGCAACAATGATTGGAACGAGCTTTCGGAAAAAGCTGCGATCCAGCTTAATGACACCCACCCGGCAATGGCTGTGCCTGAGCTGATGAGGATTCTCCTCGATGAAGCTCATCTTGGTTGGGACGCGGCATGGGATATCACACGTAAGACGCTCGCGTACACCAACCACACTTTGCTTCCTGAGGCGCTAGAAAAATGGCCTCTGCCCTGGTTTGAGATGGTACTGCCACGTCATTTGGAGATCATCCTTGAAATTAACCGGCGCCTGCTTGATGAAGTCCGAACTCGCTTTCCTGGAGACGATGGACGGGCCGAACGAACGAGCCTGATGGAAGAAGGACCACAAAAAAAGATCCGAATGGCAAATCTGGCAATTGTTGGTTCCCATAGCACCAACGGTGTTGCCGCGATTCACTCCGTACTGCTCCGTTCTATAACGGTTAAGGATTTAGCCGAGATGTATCCGGAACGTTTCAACAACAAGACGAATGGCGTCACGCCCAGACGTTGGTTGCTGCTTGCGAACCCCGCGCTCGCTCGTACAATAACTGAGGCGATTGGCGATTCCTGGATCGGCGATCTCAGCCAACTCAGCAAACTCACACCACTAGCCGATGACAGGGGATTTCGGGACAAATTTCGCAAGGCTAAATCCGAAGCGAAAGTCCAGTTTGCCAATTGGCTGAAATCGACAACCGGTTTGCAAGTCGATCCGAATTCAGCCTTCGACAGCCAGGTCAAGCGTATTCACGAATACAAACGTCAACTGCTGAACGCTCTGCGGATCGTAGTCTTGTACAACCGTATCCGAACGAACCCGTACACCGAAATACAGCCGCGTACGTTCTTTTTCGCCGGCAAGGCAGCACCCGCCTACCGATTGGCGAAGCTTATTATCAAGTTCATTAACAACCTGGCGGCAACGATCGATGGTGACCCGTCAGTACGAGGACGCATCAAGGTTCTGTTTCTTCCCGACTACAATGTCTCGCTCGCCGAACGACTGATTCCTGCTACCGATGTCTCAGTCCAAATCTCCACGGCAGGATATGAGGCCAGTGGAACAAGCAATATGAAGTTCATGATGAATGGAGCGCTGACGATTGGCACTCGCGATGGCGCCACAATCGAAATGGCCGCGGAAGCCGGCGAGGAGAACTTTTTCTTATTTGGACTGACGGCGGAACAAGTCGTACAAAGTCGGGGTTGGTACAGTCCACAGTGGCACTATGACAACGAGCCAGAGACTCGTGCAGCACTGGACCTGATCTTCTCCGAATATTTTAACCGGTATGAACCTGGTGCATTTGCTCCTCTTCGTGACGCATTGCTGACGAATGGCGACCATTACATGCACCTCGCGGACTTGAAGTCTTTTCTTGACGCAGACCAGCAATTAGTTGAGTTGTATGCCAATCAGGACGCCTGGGCGCGAAAGTCGATCCTGAACGTTGCAAATTCAGGAAAGTTCTCGACTGACCGAACGATCTCGGAGTACGCAAAGGATATCTGGAAAGTAGAACCTTGCACGGTGTCGTAGAAACGCAACTACGGCAAGCACTGCATCTCAATGGCACCATCTCGGGAGTCAGTATGTATCATTCCCGCGTTGAACGAAGCAAGCTTTTCTCCGTGGTACTGATTGCAGTCCTAACCATTGTGTTGTCTGGTTGGACATGCAGTGCCATGTTCGTCAGCTGTCAGGGAGTGGGCTCGCAGCCTCAAATCAATTCCCTTTCATCGAAAAGCGTATCGAGCTTTGCAGAGCCGGTTGCACTGATAGTGAGGGGAACCGGCTTTACGGCCCAATCGCAAATCATGTGGAATGGCAGCCCACTGCAGACGACCTTGATGGACGCGCACCATCTGCAAACCACTATTACTCAGGAAACATTCGAATTGTTTGGTGGCACACCTGGCAGCACTGTGGAGATTTCCGTGGCGTCGATGAAGTCGACCGACGGGTCCGGATGTCCCATTGGCGGGAACTCCGATCCCATGGGCCTACTGATCGAATAAAGAAAAGGCTGCGTTAGCGGGTCCTGTGAGGCGTTTATTCTTCCGGCTCCTCAACCGGGGTCCACGACTTGTCAGGGTTGAAGCGCTCCATTTTCTGGAATTCGTCGAGAGTGGCTGGCCCCAGATCCTTGTCGTACACAACGCCGTCCTGGCTGACGATGAAGGTTCTCACGCCGGTGACAGCGTACTGCGCCGGCGCGGCCACCAGGGCGAAGCCTCCGATCATGAGGTCCTTTACTACGTAGTCCATTTCACCGAGCGGCGCTGCCGGCCCCTGACCTTTCAAGACTTTAAAAAAATAGCCGTGATATGGCTCCGAGCTGTTCGTGTAGCCCTCCTGAATGGCGTGCGCGATCTTCTCTCCGATGGGACCTCCCCACGTACCATCATCATTCAGCCATGCCAAGCCGTCCTGCTTGCCAGAGGTGCTGACGATACGCTGGGCATATTGATTCACGTCATAGCCTTCACGCGGTTGCATCGCGTATTCGTACTGCGCATCGACATAGCCATGGCAGATCCCTATCGCATCGAGTTCATTCGCCCCGATTCGGCGATAGAGCAGCTCTTGGCGACCGGCTTTGGCATCAAAGAACCAGCCGTCGGCGCCCTTCACTAACGGCACAGGAAAGGGCCAGTCTTCATCTCCGACAAGCAGGAACGCGCGATTCCTGGTCTTGGAATCGACAGAGACACTCTTCTTCTCGCGTGCCTGCGCGGCAAAATCGGCCGCGTGCTTCCGGTCTTGTGCGAATTCCCCACTGAAGACAATGTCTTCACCGTTCGGTCCGAAAACTTCCGCGAGAGTAACTACGTCAAATTTTTCGGCTGCCTCCACGAGCGCATCGGCTGCCTTCTCCGGAGTGCTAAAAGTTCTTGGACCCGCTGCGGAGAGATGCACAGGAGCCGGAGCCTTGTTGGTGCTCGGTTGCTGTGACATCGAAAGAACCGAGATGCACAGGCACAGCGATAGCACTCCAGCGGCACGGTTAAAATATCGGACGTGATTCGCGTTAGGAGATGTTGATTTCATCGGGTGCTCCTATATTTCTGCTTTCCGAATCGATACCTACCTGCGTCTGCCGCCACCGCCTCGGCCTCCGCCTCCGCTGAAGCCTCCACCTCCCCTGGAGCCTAAGCTCGAGGAACCGCGGCTGCCGCTCGCGCGAGCGCTCGATCCGTTGTAGCCTCTCGAGCCTCCTCCGAAAGCGTCGCGGTTGCCGCCGCCGCTGCGCGAGAAATCGCGCCCACCGATGCGGTCAGCTCCTCCGGCGGAGCGGTTGCCCACACCTCCGCCACCTCCACGGTTCCCCATCCCGCCGCCGCTCGCCCGGTCACTCATGCCAGCCCTGGCAGTACGGCTACCGGCTACATTGCCACCTTGGCGCCCTACTTGTTGCCGGGCACCGGACTGCCGTTTGGAAAGAGAATCTCCGCGCGTTGTGCCGCCGAAACGGTCTGCAGTAGCTCGATCTTTGTAGGGAGCACCGCCACGATGTTCGGGATTGTGTTGCCATTTGTTGCCACCTGCACCACCGATACCACCAACACCACCAGGACCCCCGACTCCTCCAGCACCACCCACACCACCGACGCCGCCTGGGCCACCAACACCACCTGCCCCACCCACACCACCAACCCCGCCTGCTCCGCCAACTCCACCCACACCGCCAATGCCGCCGGCGCCACCGACACCACCAACGCCACCTACACCGCCAGCTCCACCAACACCACCGACGCCACCCACACCTCC
>Ga0066903_100003541_pt1 | contig 12811 bp, 11 predicted proteins | sample PanSoiMetaGPlot1_FD_67491 | JGI IMG/M metagenome (GOLD analysis project Ga0066903, IMG submission 67491) | Tropical forest soil microbial communities from Panama analyzed to predict greenhouse gas emissions - Panama Soil - Plot 1 (version 2) | ecosystem: Environmental > Terrestrial > Soil >... | reverse complement strand
GCGCCGCCGATCGGCCGTGGCCGCCGGATCCTGGTCCAGGTCATCATCTGGGTCACGACGGTGCTCGCGGTCGTCGCGATCTTCGCGATCTGGGCCAACCGCCAGGTCTTGAACTCCGACAACTGGGCCCACACGAGCAGCAAGCTGCTCGAGGACCCGAAGATCCGGGCCGCGACGTCCGCCTACCTCGTCGACCAGCTCTACCAGAACGTCAACGTCGCCCAGGAGCTGCAGACGCGGCTGCCGAAGAACCTGCGACCGGTCGCGCAGCCGCTCGCGGGCGTGCTGCGGAACGCAGCCGTCACGGCCGCCAACCGGGTGCTCGCCGCCCCCCGGGTTCAAGCGCTGTGGCGGCAGGCCAACCATGCAGCCGACGAAACGCTGATCTCGATCGTCAACGGCGGCAAGGGGGCGATCAAGTCCAACAACGGCGTCGTCGTGCTCGACCTCAGCGGGATCATCAAAAGCATCACCGCGCAACTGGGGCTCCCTGACGTCAGCGGCAAGCTGCCGCCCAACGTCGCCCACCTGACGATCCTCAAGTCCAACCAGCTCAAGCTCGTTCAGAACGGCGGCAAGGCGCTCAAGGGCCTGGCGCTGGCGCTGACGATCATCGTCCCGCTGCTCTACGCGCTCGCCCTGTTCCTCGCCCGCGGCCGGCGGCGCAAGACCCTGCTGACGATCGGCATCGCGGCGACCGCGGCCGGAGTCGTCGTGCTAGCCGGGCGCTCGGTGCTCGAGACCCAATCCGTCGACACGCTGGTCCAGAACCCTGCCAACCTCGACGCCGCTCGGCGCGTGGTCTCGATCGCTACGTCGATGCTGACGGAGATCGCGGGTGCGTTCGTCGTCGTCGGCGTGGTGCTGATCCTCGCCGCGGTGTTCGCTGGCCCGTCGCGGCTCGCGGTCCGCGGCCGCAGGCTCATCGCGCCGGTGCTCGCCGACGAGCCGCTGTGGGCGTTCGGGTTCGTGGCGCTGATCATGATCCTGATCTTCATCTGGCGCCCGATCCCGTCGGCCGGCAAGCTCGCCGGGATGATCGTCTACTTCGCGCTGGCGATGATCGGGACCGAGGTCATACGACGCCAATGCGCCGAGGAGTTCCCCGACGCGCACCTGCATCGCGGCGACGAGGACGCGACGCCGGAACCCGCGTAACGCATCCGGCGCTCAGACCCCGGTCAGGACCTCGATCCGGCCGTCGTTGACGGCGGCCGTCATCGCGGCGTAGTCGCGCTCGTTCTGGTCGGCGTAGGTCTCCGCGAACGACGCCATCGCGCGGTCGAACGAGTCCTTGCCGCCGAGGTAGGACGAGATCGCGATCCGGTCGCCGCCGCGCGCGTGGGCGCGGGCGAGCGTGTGCCCGCACAGCTCGGCGTACGCCCGCATGACCTTGACGCTCATCGCGTCGACATCGGCGGAGCCCTTCGCGTCCCACAGCTGGCGCACGTAGTAGCCGCGATCGATGCCGTCGAAGCCGGTCACGTGCAGCCAGCCGAGCATGATGTCGCTCGCGCCCTGCATGAGCCGTTGACCCTCGACGACCCGTCGGCCCGGGGTCGAGAACTCGCTCGGGCCGAGGAACGGCTCGAGCACCGACGTCTGCGCCTCCTTGAACTGCAGGAACAGCGGATCCTCGTTGTCGCGCCCGAGCAGCAGCAGGATCCACGCGCGCGTGCCAACGCTGCCGACCCCGACCACCTTGCGCGCGGCGTCGACCGGACGGAAGCGCTTCAGCAGCCGGGCGCGGTCCTCGACCAGCGTGTCGGCATACGAGCGCATCATCGCGGCGGCTGTCGCCGTGACTTCGTCACGATGCTCGGGGCCGACGAGCTCGTAGACCGGCACGACGACCGGCGGGTCGCTGACGATCCGCGCCTCGCCGTCGACCATCGTGGTCAGCTTCTCGAACGCGCGCAGGCTGTCCTTGTGGCGTGTCTTGTCGAGGTTGCGCTGCACCCGCTCGCGCTCCTTCTCGGTCAGCATCGGAGCGAAGCGGGCGAACAGCTCCTCGAGGTCGATCCGCGAGTACCAGACGTCGAGCTCGCGCATCTCGGCGTACTCCGCCATCGCCTCGCGGTAGGACCGGGCAGCGGTGCGGTTGATGTCCTCGCGGTCGGAGCGGTCGAAGCCGCGGCTGCGTCCGGCGACGGCGAAGCTCGCCACGAGCCGCTTGACGTCCCACTCGAACGGGCCGGGCAGCGTCTCGTCGAAGTCGTTGACGTCGAACACCAGCCGCCGGTCCGGTGCCGCGTAGGCGCCGAAGTTCGACAGGTGCGCGTCGCCGCACAGCTGCGTCCGCAGGCCCGTGTTGGGCACGGTCGCCAGGTCAGCGGCCATCAGATACGCGGCTCCGCGATAGAAGGTGAACGGCGACACAAGCATCCGTCCGTAGCGCAGCGGGACGAGGTCCGGCACGCGGCTCGCGCACTGCTCCTGGAGCATGTCAACGGGGTCGCGGCGGTCCGGGGCGGGCGCCCAGTCGGCGTGCGTACGCCGCGGGAGCGCATCGCGCGCGGAACGCCCCGCAGCGACGCGCTCGGCGACGCTCGCGGACCCCATGCTTTCTGTGGGGAGGGCGGTTTCGGTAGCCATGAGCAGAGGCTAGTCCTCGACCGCTGGGCGCGCCATCAGCCCGCTGGCGATCGTCGTCAACCCGTAGCCTCGCCCCGGTGCTCACGTCGCGTGCCCTCAACCGCGCCCTGCTCGCGCGTCAGCTCCTGCTGGAGCGCGGCCGGGTCACCGCCGCGACGGCACTGCGGCAGATCGCGGGCATCCAGTCCCAGGTCCCGACCTCCGGCTATGTCGGCCTTTGGTCGCGCGTCGAGGGGTTTGACCATGGCGAGCTGGCGGACCTGATCACGCGCCGCGAAGCGGTGCGGATCGCGTTGATGCGCAACACCGTCCATCTCGTCACCGCCGCCGACGCGCTCGCCTGGCGACCGGTCGTCCAACCGGTGCTCGACCGCGCGATGCTGCCCAGGGGCCCGTGGGGCAAGCGGCTCGTCGGGGTCGACGTCGCCGCGGTCGCGCAGGCCGGCCGAGCGCTGCTCGATGAGCAGCCGCTGACGATGGCGCAGGTCGACGAGCGCCTGAGCGAGCGCTGGCCCGGCGTCCCCGACCAGGCGCTCGGACAGGCGGTCCGCAACATGGTGGCGCTCGTGCAGGTCCCACCCCGGGGAGTGTGGGGCAAGGGTGGCCTGGCGCGCTGCCAGACGATCGAGGGATGGCTCGGCCAGCCCCAGGCGGCCGACACCGAACCTGACGCGCTGATCGTGCGCTACCTCGCCGCGTTCGGGCCGGCAAGCGTGATGGACATCCAGGCGTGGTCGGGGCTGACGAAGCTCGGCGACGCGGTGGTGCGCCTGCGCCCACGCCTGCGCAGCCTGCGCGACGAGCGCAACCGCGAGCTGCTCGACCTGCCCGGCGCCCCCCGCCCCGACCCGGCAACGACCGCGCCGCCGCGCTTCCTGCCCGAGTTCGACAACGTGATCGTCGCCTACGCCGACCGCTCACGCGTGATCCCGCCCGACCACCACAAGACCGTCATTGCCGCGCTCGGCCGGCCGATGCTGCTCGTCGATGGCGTCGTGCGCGGCTTCTGGAGGGTCCGCCGTGCCAAGGGCACGGCGACACTCGAGCTCGAGACGCTGTGGCCGCTGTCAAAGCGCGACGCGGCCGCTGTCCGGGCCGAGGGCCGGCGGCTGCTGGCATTCGTCGCGGCCGGCGACGAGCACCAACTCGACGTCTAGTCGTGCCGCACGGCGCTGACGCCAAGCGCGCCGCCGAACCCGATCAGCCCCGCGCCCGCGAGCCCGTCGGCGACCCGCAGCGTCCGCGGGCCGGCACGGCGCCGCGCGAGCGCGACGGCGCACGCGAGCGTCGTCACCCACGCGAGGCTGCCGATCGCGACCCCGGCCACCAGCAGCGCCCCCGCCGTGGTCGTCTTCGCCGCCCCGGCGGCGCTGGCGCCGGCGAAGATCGCGGCCCACGACACGATCGTCGCCGGGTTCGAGGCCGTCCCCCCGAGCGCGGTCACGAACGCGCGCCGCGGCCGCGCGGCCGCCGCCTCGCCTTCGGCCCCGAGGCGAACCGCAAACGCGCTGTGCAGACTGCGCGCCCCGAGCGCGATCAGTGTCACCGCGCCGACAAGCCCGAGCCCGAGCCGCAGCGGCGCGATGCTCAGCAGCGGCGCGACGCCCGCGGCGCCACAAGCGGCGTAGAGGCCGTCGACGATTGCGATCCCGCTCCCGATCGCAATCCCGACCGCGAGCCCTGCGCGAAGCGTGCTGCGGATCAGAAATAGCGACATCGGCCCCAGCTGGAGCGCGACGAGAAAACCCAGGCCCAATCCGATCAACACCGCGTGCACAACCCGGAAGTCTCGCGTACAACGCCCCATCCGGGGGAACGCCGCTCCACACCTATACTGCGAGGACGCGGCGGATTTCGGCCGCGGGCTCGTGCGTGGAAGCGAGGAGCAGCCGCTGTGCAGGAGATGGTGATCTACGGAGTGAGCTTCGACATGGTCGGCAAGCAGCCGATCGTGCTGCTGAAGACCGTCGACTCCAACAAGTTCCTGCCGATCTGGATCGGGCACCCCGAGGCGGCCGCGATCCTGATGAAGCTCCAGGGCGCCTCGACGCCGCGCCCGATGACCCACGACCTGCTCGTCGACGTGCTCGGCGAGCTCGAGGTCAAGTGCTCGCAGGTCGCGGTCACCGAGCTGCGCGACAACACGTTCTTCGCGACGATCACGTTGTCGGTCAACGGACGTGAGGTAGAGATCGACTCGCGCCCGTCGGACGCCCTCGCGCTCGCCGTCCGCTCCGGGGCACCGATCTTCGCGGCCGAGGATGTCATCGCCGAGTCGGCGATCGAATTCGAGCACGAGGTCGAGGACACCGAGGAGGTCGTCGACCGCTTCAAGGCGTTCCTTGACGAGGTCACGCCCGAGGACTTCGCGGGCGACTCCTAGCAGCACTCAAGTTCCGCGAGTCCAATCCCGAATACGCGGATATGACCGCGGCCGGCGCCGACCTGCGGACGATGCGTCGTGCAGCGATGCTGACGCTGTACTGCGGCGCGCTGTTGGGTTCGACGATCGGCGTGTTCATCACCGAGCGCACGCAGACCGCGAAGCTCGGGATGGCGGCGGGCTCGCTGGCGTTCCTGATCCTGGCCCTGCTGCTCAGCATCGCCGCGCCGGGGCGGCGCGTGATCGAGGCCGGGGCGCTGCTCGCCACGCTGGTCCTCGGCGCCATTCTCGCGTTGGCGCATCCGATCGGACTGCTGCCGATGTACTACCTGTGGCCGGTCATCTTTGCGGCCTATTTCTCCTCGCTGCGCATGCTCGGCGTCGCGTACGGAGTGATGCTCGTCTCGCTCGGCGCGGGGCTGGCCCTCAACCAGACCTCCGACCTCAAGGTCAACCTGTTCATCGCCTGCTCGGCCAACGTCGGCCTCGTCGCGACGCTGATCGCGTTCATGACGCGGCGCGAGCGGCGTCTGCGCGCCGATCTCGAGGTCGCCGCTCACACCGACCCGCTCACGGGGCTGCTCAACCGCCGCGCGTTCAACCCGCAGCTCGAAGAGCTGATTGCGAGCGGAGCGCCGGTCAGCGTCGCTCTGTTCGACATCGATCACTTCAAGACGTTCAACGACCGCCATGGCCACGTCGCCGGCGACGACGCCCTGTGCTGCCTCGCCGACGTCTTGCGCGCCCAGTCGACGGACGGCGAGCTCGTCGCGCGGTTCGGCGGTGAGGAGTTCGCGGTCGCACTGCCGGGCGCCGATGCGGCCGCCGCCCGCGCGTACGCCGAACGGATCGGTGAGGTGCTGATCTGGCGCACGACCGATCGCGGGCGACGTCTTTCGGTCAGCGCCGGCATCGCGACACTCGGCGGCGACCTTCAGACGTTCGACGCCCTGATCTCTCATGCGGACGATGCGCTCTACGCGGCCAAGGCGGCCGGCCGGGCCCGCGCCGCGTGGTGGGACGGCACGATTCAGATCGGCGATCCCGCCGTCACGGCGCTTGCGGCGTAGCCGCTACGCCGCGGCCGCCGCGAGGATTCGCGAGACGAGCTCGTTGAAGCCGATGCCCGCCGCGTCGGCGGCCTGGGGCAGCAGCGACGTGTCGGTCATCCCCGGCACCGTGTTGGCCTCCAGCACCCACGGCTCGCCGCCCCCGTCGAGCATCAGGTCGACCCGGGACAGCGAACGGCAGCCGAGCAATTCGTGGACGCCGAGCGCGAGCGACTGCACGCGCTCGGTCGTCGCTGCGTCGAGGTCGGCGGGGCAGACGAAATCGGTGCGGCCGATCTCGTAGCGCGACTCGTACTCGTAGAAGTCCTCGTCGCGCGGGACCGCCTCGACCACCGGCAGCGCGACGTCATCGAGGATCGAGACCGCGAGGTCGCGGCCGTCGACGTGGCGCTCGACGACGACCTTCTGCGAGTACGAGAACGCGGCGACAAGCGCCGACGGGACGTCGGCGGCGCTGCGGGCGAACTTGATCCCGAGCGCCGAGCCCTGGTCGGCCGGCTTGACGACGAGCGGAAAGCCGAGCCGTTCCTCGATCGCCGGAAGGACGTCGGTGGCGCCGAGCTCCTTGAACGCGGTCTCGTTGAAGGCGAAGAAGTCGGGCGTCGGCAGGCCGGCGTCGCGGAGCGCGTGCTTGGTGACGACCTTGTCGGCGCAGCGCATGCAGGCCGACACCCGCGAGCCGGTGTAGGGGACGCCGGCGATCTCGAGCAGTTCCTGGACGGTGCCGTCCTCGCCGTCGCGGCCGTGCAGGGCGATGAACGCGACGTGGGGCTTCTCGGCCCGCAACCGCGCGACGAGGTCGTGGCCGACGTCGATCGCGATCACGTCGTGGCCGAGCGCGTGCAGCGCCTCCTCGACGCGGTCGCCCGACTGCAGTGACACCTGACGCTCGAGCGACCGGCCGCCCTTGAGGACGGCGACGCGCGTCATCGAGCGCGGCGCTCGCCGCGGGGCCCGTCTCGCTGCGGCAGCTGGAGCACGTCAGCCAGCGCCGGATCGACCGGCGCCGGCTTCGGCTCGGCCGCGGGCGGCGGCGTACTGGCCGCCGCGTGCGTGAGCGTCCCGTACAGCCCGACCTGCTCGCGGACGACCTCGCCGATGCGTCTGATGCCTTCGCGGATCTCGGCGTCGCCGACGCCCGAGAAGTTGAGCCGCATCGACGAGCCACCGCGGCCGTCGAGGTAGGCGCCGCGCCCGGGCACGAACGCCACGTGGTGCTGCAGCGCGCGGGCCAGCAGGTCCGTCGTGTCGATGTAGTCGGGCAGCGTGGCCCAGATGAACAGCCCGCCCTGCGGATGCGTCCACGTCGCCTCACGCGGGAAGTGCTCGGCCAGCGCGTCGAGCATCGTGTCGCGGCGTCGGCGGTAGACGTCGCGCAGCGAGTAGACGTAGTCCTGCCAGCGGCCGTGCTCGAAGTAGGCGCTGACGAACAGCTGGCTGAGCGACGAAGAGCACAGGTCGGCGCCCTGTTTGCCGAGGTTCATCTTCGCCATCACCGGCCGGGGCCCGGCCGCCCAGCCGACGCGGATGCCGGGCGACAGGATCTTCGAGAACGTTCCGAGGTAGACGACGAACTCGCCGCCCTCGAGCGAGCGGATCGTGGGCAGCGGGTCGCCTTCGTAGCGCAGCAGTCCGTACGGGTTGTCCTCGAGCACCAGCAGCTCGCGGTCGCGCGCGACCTCGACCAGCCGCCGCCGCCGCGGCAGCGACATCGTCACGCCGCCGGGGTTCTGGAAGTTGGGGATCGTGTAGATGAACTTCGGCGTCCGGCGCTCGGCGTCGAGCCGCGCGAGCGTCTCCTCGAGCGCGTCGATCCGCATCCCGTCGGCGTCCATCTCGATCTGGATGACGTCGGCCTGGTAGCTGGCGAACGTCGGCACCGCGCCCGGATACGTCGGTGCCTCGGCGATGATCACGTCGCCTGGGTCGATGAACGTCTTGCACATCAGGTCGATGACCTGTTGGCCGCCGGTCGTGATCAACAGGTGCTCGGGGTCGACCGTCGTCCCCTCCTCCGCCATCACGGCGGCGATGCACTCGGCGGTCTGCGACATGCCGTCGGTCGGCCCGTACTGCAGTGCGCGTGCACCGGCCGTCGTCGCGACGCTCGCCAGGATCTCGGCGAGCTGTCCGGGCGGGAACGTCGACGTGTCGGGCAGGCCACCGGCGAGCGAGATCACCTCGGGCCGCTCGGTGATCGCCATCATGTCGCGCATCGCGGAAGACTTCATGGCGCGGGTGCGCGCGGCGAACAGTCCGGCGTAGCGCTCCAGGTCGCGCGCGGCCGGGCGCGACGGGCGTCGGTCCATGGGCCGTGCTTCGCCGCCGGGCCCCAAAGGCCTGTCGTCGTTCATCATGCGCCGTCAACCGTACCGAAGCCGCGATGCAGCTCGTTCTCGACATCTGTCAGGCCATGGGTCTGGGCGCCGCCTGCGGGATCAGCCCGTTCCTGCCGGTGCTGGTCGCGGGCGGCCTGGCGAAGGCGAACTTCGGCGTCGACTTCGAGCACACGTCGTACGCGTTTCTCGAGAGTTCGTGGTTCCTGCTCGGGGCCACGGTGGCGTTCGTCGCGACGACGCTGCTGCGCGGCTACTTCAAGGAGGGAGTGCGGGCCGATGCGCTGGCGACGGTCGGCATCGTCCTCGGCGTGCTCGAGGGTGCGGGCACGATGGCCGACCACCACCGCAGCGCGATCGTCGGCGGCGTCATCGCCGGGCTCTGCGCGGTGCTCGCTGCGCTGGCGACGCGCGACCTGCTCGGACGCGTCCGTGCGCGGCTCGACGCCGCGTCCGCCGCGGCGCTGTTCCTCTACGCCTATGGCGCGTCGCTCGTCGTCGCGCTGGCGGCGATCCTCGCGCCGCCGCTGTCGATCGTCGTCGTCGGCTTCCTGCTGTGGCTGCTGATCGGCGGCCGCCGTCGTTCTCAGGAGAAATACGCCGGGCTGCGCAGCTTGCGCAAGTGATTGGCACATGACAGCCAAGCGTCTCGTCCTCGCCGTGATCGACGGGATGAATCCGGCGGCGCTGCGCGACGCGGTCGCAGCCGGCCGTGCGCCGCTGCTGGCCGAGGTGATCGAGCGCGGGACGGTCACCGACGGCGCGATCTCGCCGTTTCCGTCGGTGACGCCGGTCTGCGCGACGGCGATCGCGACCGGCGTGCGCCAGGACCGTCACGGGATCCCGGGCATGAACTGGTACCACCGCGACGAGCAGCGCTACGTCGAGTACGGCTCGTCGCTGCGCGCCGCGCGCCGCGTCGGCATCGCCCGCCAGCTGCTGGACCTCGTCTACGAGCTCAACGGCTCGCACCTCGCCTCGGAAACGGTCTTCGAGCGGCTCGACGATCACGGCGTGCGCACCGCCGGCACGACCTACATGGTCTACCGCGGCCGCCATGAGCAGCAGGTCTCCCGCCGCGGCGGACTGACGCGGCTTGCCCGGACGATCATGCGCGAGCCGGTGCTTGGGCCCCGCGAGCTGTTCTACGCGGACATCTTCGAGAGCCGCCCGACCGAATGCCGCTCACAACTCGGGCTCCCGGGCGTCCGCGACCGACACGCCGGCTGCGTCGGCGCCGAGCTCGTCACCGGCGACCTGTTCGACTTCCTGTTGCTCTCGCTACCCGACAACGACTCCCACTCCCACAAGCGCGGGCCCGAGGCCCAGCGCACGTCGATCGCCCACGCCGACCGTCAGCTGATGCGGCTCGCAGAGGCGGCCGGCGGCGTCGAGGCGTTCTTCGACCGCTACGCGGTGATCGTCGCCGCCGACCACGGCCAGGTCACGGTCACCGGCCGCGCCGAGCTGCGCGCGCCATTTGAGAACCTCGGCGTGCTCGAGCCCTCGCCGTCCGGGGACCGCGACCCGCAGGCGCTCGTCGCGATCTGTCCCTCGCAGCGGTTCGCGATGCTCTACGTGCTCGATCCCGACCGTCGCGCGCGGCTCGTCAAAGACCTCGTGCGCCGTGCGCGCCTGATGCCCGACGTCGACCTCGTCATGCACCGCGACGGCGACGAGGCGGTGATCGGCGCGGCCGGCGGGCGCGGCGGCGAGCTGCGGTTCGCACCGGGCGGCGAGCTGCGCGACGGGCGCGGCCGGAACTGGAGCATCGAGGGCGACCTCGGTGTCATCGCGGCGACGATCGGCGACGGGCTGATCGCCAGTGACGCCTACCCCGATCCGCTGGCCCGCGTGTGGGCGGCGCTGAGCTGCGCGCACAGCGGCGAGGTGCTGCTGTCGGCCGCCGAGGGTCTCGAGTTCGCCGACTGGGGCGGAGCGGCGCATGTCGGAGGCGGCAGCCACGGCTCGCTGCATCGCAGCGACAGCCTCGGGGCGCTGGCGTTCTGCGGCGTGGAGCCTCCGCCCGGCCTGCCGCGCGGAGGTGTGTGGGCGATTGAGGACGTTGGGGACCTGTGCTGTGCTCACTTCGGTGCGGGTACGCTCTCGGCAGATGACTGACGAGCTCGCAGCCGTCCGCTCTCCCGTGCACGCCCGCGTGCGCCACGGCCTGCGCAAGCCGGCCAACTGGTTCGCGCTGCTGCGCTTTGCGATCGTCGGCGCGAGCGGCTACGTCATCAACCTCGCCGTCTACACGCTGCTCGTACACGCCGCCGGCGTCAACTACCTCGTCGCGGCGACGATCGCGTTCCTCGTCGCGGTCACCAACAACTTCGTCTGGAACCGTCACTGGACATTCCGCGCCCGCGACGGCCGGGCCCGTTTCCAGGCGATGCGGTTCTTCGTCGTCAGCGTCGTCGCGTTCGCCGTCTCGCTCGGTCTGCTGCAGCTGCTCGTCGCCGGCGCCGGGCTGCCCAAGGTCGTCGGCCAGGCGATCGCCGTCGCCGCGGTGACGCCGCTGAACTTCGCGGGCAACAAGCTCTGGAGCTTCTCGTCGCGATGAGCGGCCGCGCGGCGGTCCGGCTGGCCGTCGCGACGGTGGTCGCGCTGGCGCTGACACCAGTCGCTGCGCTGGGGGCCTCGGGCGGCGTTTCGGCACCGTCGGAGTCGGGCGGCGGCGGGTCGGCGACGCGCCCGACCGCGACCGCGACGTTCTCCGGGTTCACGGGCGCGCCGACGTCGTCGCTGACGGCCTCGCCGGTGGCGGGCACGCTGATCGGCGTCTCAGACCTCAGCGCGCGGCCCGTCAACCACCTGCTGACCGGCCAGCAGGCGGAGGACATGGCGAACAAGATCACCAAGATCCAGCACGCCGAGAAGCGGTACCCGGGCTCGTACCCGGGCGTGTTCATGAAGGGCCCAGATCAGTGGCAGGTCTCCTACTACGCCAAGCAGAAGCCGCTGAAGGAGATCGGGCAGGTCACGATCGTCGACGGCTGGCCCAACGGGCAGCCGCACGTGCTCGAGGCGTGGACCGGCTACCAGGTGCCGTGGACGATGGCGCGCGGGATCCGCGGGGCGTTCGGCCACCACGCCTCAGAGCTCGAGATCTGGATCCCGCTGCTGCTGCTGTTCGTGATCCCGTTCATCGATCCCAAGCGGCCGTTCCGCCTGCGGCACCTCGACCTGCTGGCGCTGGTCTCGTTCTCGATCTCGTTCGCCTACTTCAACCACGGGCTGATCGGCCACTCGGTCCCGGCGATGTACCCGCCGTTCCTGTACCTGCTCGGCCGCATGCTCTACATCGGGCTGCGCCGCAACGACAAGCCGCGCGAGCCGCTCAAGCTGCTGGTGCCGGCGAGCTGGCTGATCGTCGGGGTCGTGTTCCTGATCGGCTTCCGGGTCGCGCTCAATGTCATCGACTCGAACGTGATCGACGTCGGCGACGCGAGCCAGATCGGCGCGCACCTCGTCATCCAGGGCAAGCGCGTGTACCACAACTTCCCGGAGAACATCTCGCAGGGCGACACCTACGGCCCGACCGTGTTCCTGGGCTACGTGCCGTTCGTCAAGGCGTTCGGACTCAACGAGAACCAGCGCCAGGCGACGCATGCGGCGGCGATCACGTTCGACCTGCTGACGGTGATGCTGCTGTGGTTCCTCGGCCGCAGGATCCGCGGGCCGACGCTTGGCGCCGCGCTGGCCTACGCGTGGGTCACCTACCCGTTCACGCTGTTCATCAGCGCCACCAACTCCAACGACGCGCTCGTCGCGCTGACGCTCGTGCTCGTCCTGCTGGTCGCATCCAAGCCGGTGCTGCGAGGCGGGGCGGCGGCGCTCGCCGCGTTCACGAAGTTCGCCCCGCTGCCGCTCGTGCCGGTGATGGCGACCCACGAGCGCAAGCTGAAGCCGTTCGTCTTCTTCTGCCTGGCGTTCGGCGTGACGACGGTCGTCATCTGGATCCCGTTCGTGATCCACGGCCCGTCGCTGGTCGACATCTGGAACCGCACGATCGGCTATCAGGCGGGCCGCGGAGCGCCGTTCTCGGCCTGGGGCTACACGCCGGGCGGCCTGGGCTCGGGCGCACAGCACGTCTGGGAGGCGCTCACCGTGATCGTCGCGCTGGTGCTCGCGGTCGTCCCGCGGCGGCGCGACGTCGTCGGGCTGGCGGCGCTGTGCGCCGCGATCCTGATCATGGTCGAGCTCGGCGCGACGTACTGGTTCTACCTCTACATCCCGTGGTTCTTCCCGCTCGTGATGGTCGCGGTGCTCGGCCAGTCGCCGGAACTGTCGGCGCCCGGCGGCGACGAGCCCGAGCCGATCGAGGAGTCGGCCGCGCCGGAACCCCAGGACTCGGCGCTGGCCCGGGTCTAGGACTCCGGCCGAGGCGGCTTTCCGTCGAACGGGCGCAGCAGCTGCTCGATCGC
>Ga0066903_100003540_pt1 | contig 12813 bp, 8 predicted proteins | sample PanSoiMetaGPlot1_FD_67491 | JGI IMG/M metagenome (GOLD analysis project Ga0066903, IMG submission 67491) | Tropical forest soil microbial communities from Panama analyzed to predict greenhouse gas emissions - Panama Soil - Plot 1 (version 2) | ecosystem: Environmental > Terrestrial > Soil >... | reverse complement strand
CTCGCGCGGGCGTACGTCGACCAACTGGAGCGCTCCAAGGGGCTCGCGCCCGACGCGATCGCGTCGACGCGTGCAGCGCTCGCAGGCGCCGAGAAGCAGTCGGGCGCGCAGCGGAAAACGTCGCTGACACAGCTGGCGGAGAAGGTCGACGCCGCGGCGGGATCCTCGAGCGATCAGGCCAAGGTGCATACGCTGCATCAGGCGATCGTGGACCTGGCCACGAAATAGAGACGTCGGACTCCATCGCGACGCACGGATCAACGGACGACGACGACTGTGACATGCTGTCGGCCGAAACGTCTGGCTTCGGCGCAGCTCGGCATGAATAGATCGACACGTCTTCCTTGTACGCGCGTTCCGGTATCCATGACGCGATAGATACCATCGCGCCCGCGCTTCAGCCCGCTCACGCGGATGCGCGTGCCGATCGGGAGTACATCGAGATCGGCGGCCGCGATTCCGTGACTGGTGTGCGCGCCAGATGCAGTCTTGCCGTGCTGGCAGTAGGCGGTCGCGATGAACCTCATCTCGTGCGGCGCGTGCGCAACCGGCGGCGGCGGCGGTGGAGCTGACGGCAAGGCGTACAGACGAGCTCGCGAAACGCTCCCGCAGGCGATTGCCAGCACGGTGGCGGCCGTGAGTCGAAGCAGGCGCACGGTACGAACCTCACAAGGATCGTGCCCGGCGCCACCACTTCAATACACTCCCGGAATCCACGCCCAGGTCGTTTCGCGATAACGCTCGTGGTCGTCGGGAAACGCTTCTGCAAGCGCACGCTCTTCCATGCGGATCTTGCGGGAGTAGGCCAGCAGCATGATGCCGAGCGCGACCGGCCCGTGGAGCTGCCCCGAGACGAGACAGGTGCCGATGTACATGCCGACGAGCGCCGTGTAGATTGGGTGCCGCACGTAGGCATACGGCCCCGAGCGCACGAGTTCGTGACCGCTCGCAATACGCACTTCGCCGCTCCAGTTGCTGCCGAGGAACCGCCGCGCCCAGATCGCCAGTCCGATGAACGCCGCTTGAATCGCGAGCCCCGCGGCCTGAAGCGCGGGCGACGCCGGTAGAATCTGCTGCAGCAGTCCGGGAACCGGAAAGACCAGGATGAGCAGCGCGACGTTGACGGCAAACACGTGGAATTGGCGCGACAGAATCGATTCACCGCTTCTGGTCGGTGCTTTGTCCCTGGCGGCAACGCTCCAGTAGATCGAAAAGGCGAACCAGAGCCCGATCGAGATCCACATCGCCGGCGTGAACACCGCGTTGTGCTTGAGATCGCGCACTACGCGCGACGTGCGGCCGACGCCGCCGAGCAGCGCCCCGAACGCCGCGGCTACGCCAATTCGCAGAAGCGGCTTCAACGTCCTGTTCATCGTGTCACCTCGCAACGAACGGAGGCAGGTGAATGCTGAGCAGCGTCACTGCACACGTCAGAAAGACACACGTCCAGTTTCTCGGCGTCATCATCGAGTTCTCCAGGAATCGTGAGTGTTGAGTCGGGCGCCTGTGGTTACGGCGCCATGTGCGTCAGAGCGAAGATCAGCAGCGCAAACCCGGCGATGTACACGGCAGACGTTTGCGCGACGCCGTTGCCGAAATTGAGCGAATAGCCGCGCGCGCTCCTCAGCATCAGCGCGGGCGCGGACGGTTCGTAGCACACGGGCCACGCCGGACCGTCGGCCGCGCGCAGATCCGGCAGCGCCACCGGCCTGGCGAGCGCGTCGAGATTCGCGATCCGCTTGCGTTTGATCTCGACGATCACTGTCGCGACGACGCTGAGCACGATCCACGCGGCCAGCCACGCGGTCATGACCCGATCGGCCGTCGGCCGCGGCAGTGCGATCAGAAGCGGCCAGATTACAAGCGACGAGACCGATCCCGCGCGCCACCAGTCCCAGAACTTCACGTAGTACCGCCGGCGCTCTTCGGCGGCGTGCATGTGCTCGTCCGCGTGATCCAGCGGCACGGGGCTTGGCCATCCGATGACCGCGCGTTTGACGATCAGCAGGCCCACCTGCGTGTACAGCAGATACAGCGGAAAGCCGAACACCAGCCGCGCGCCCGGATGGAGCGGCGACGTCAGGTAGTAGTGCGTGAGCCACGCGAGCGACGCGAGCGACACGGCGGCGAGCGCGACCTCGAAGCGAGGGGTCGTATAGTCCCGGAGCCGGCGAGGGGCGAGCGACAAGACGATGCGCGCTGCCGGCTGCGTGCTTTCCGGCACCGCGTACGCCTGCGCTTGACGTTCGGCAATACCCTTCGAGAGCAGATGGTTCACGTGAATCACGGCGCTCACGACGACAACCAGAAAGTTCAGCTGAAACAGCCTGCCGGTTTCGAAGATCCAGATCGCCCACGGGACGTCTGCGGCGAACGGGATCAGCATCCGCAGCCAGTACTGCCGGAGGATCGTCCTGCCGGGCCCCTCGTAGAAGCCGTCCTGGACGCGGACGTCGAAGAACCAGTCGCGGCCGCGCAGCAGCGGCTGACGCCCGCGCCGGACGCAGCCGTTGATGCGGATCGGCCAGAACATCGCGTAGAGGACGATGATGAACCAGTCTTGCGTGGGCAGGATCACTTGCTCTCCTTCGCCAGTTTCAACTCGCGCATCACGATCCGCGCGATCTTCTCCGTCGACAGTCCCGCGAGAATCAGGTCCGTGAGCGCCGCGCGCAGCGGCCGCACGAGCTCTTCCTCGCTGCGCTCCACCGACGTCTGCGACGCGACGACCGCCCCTGATCCATGCCTCACGACGATCAACCCGGCCTCCTGCAGGGTCTTGTAGGCCGTGGCAATCGTGTTGAGGTTCACGCCCAGATCCCCCGCGAGCTGCCGCAGCGGCGGCAGCGGCGCGCCCTCGAGAAGCTTGCCGTGCGCAATCAGCGCCTTGATGCCGTCGGCCACCTGCTGGTAGATGGGCCGCGCGTCCGTCGTGTCGATCGTGAGAAACATGCGCGCTGTCTAGTGTCTGTAGACTCTAGACACTTGAAACGGCGCTGTCAAGGAAAGGTTCAGTCCGGCTCGCCAATGAGTACGAATCCGGCCCAGAACATCGGATGCTCGGGAAGCACGACCGGACCGGCTTTCGTGTCGACGCGCACGGTGCCGGAGCGCAGATCCGCCAGCAGTTGAAGCTGCGCGCGCCGCAGGCTTCGCGCCTTGGTGGCGCCGCCGAGCCACGACCGATAGAACGCCGGCAACAGCCGGCTCGTCGGCTCATCGGCCACGTCCCACAGACTGACGACGAGCGACGGCGTCCCGGCGTAGATGAACGCGCGCGCGAATGTCGCGACGCCGTCACCGGTCACGCGGCCGCCGCCGGATCGGCACGCACTCAGGACGACGAGATCCGCGTGCAGGCGCAGATCGTACACGTCGCGCGCGGTCAGCAACCCGGTCGTCGACGCGCCGCCGGCCGCGAATGCCAGGTACGAGTCATTGGGCGCATCGTCACGCACGATGGCGTGTGTCGCGAAATGGACGATGGCCTTGCTCGATGCGACTGACGTCACGCGCGGTTCCGACGCGTCGGCTCCCTCGAGCACGGTGACGCGGCCACGCGGGATCAAGCCCGCAATCAGGCCGACTTCCATTCGAGCCCCCGGGAGCGGTGGCAACGCCGGATCGAGCGCGGATCGCTGGACCGTCACCGGATCGGCCACGAGGAGCGCGGCCCCCTTGCGAGCATCGGCGCTGTGCATGCCGGCCGTGAATTGCAGCACTGCACCGGCCGGCGCGTAATTGAGCGCGTAGTCTTCGAGCACATATCGACCGTCGCGCGCCTGCAGCGCCGCGAAGCTGACGTTCATCAGCACGCCGTGCGGAATGATGGTGAGCAGTGCACCCGGCGTCGTGGGCAGCTCCGCGCGGATCGGCGCGATCAGCGTTTCGTACAGCTGCCGCCACGGCCGTCGAGCAGCGGAATCCCCGACGGAGAACTGCGCAGCCCCGCGGGTCGTGACGGCGCGCGCGGCGGCGCTCTCCTGAGCACCCGGTTCTTGCGAGACTGGTGCCGTCGCGCGGATCAACTGGGCAAGCCGCGCCCTGCCCACGTCCACCTTGCGCGATACGATCCGGCCATCGCGCTTCACCACCCACGTGAACAGCCCGTCGTCGGCGGGCCAATACACCACGACCGTCGAATTGAGACGCTTCGCGATGGCCACGAGGTCGTCCGCCTTCGCGGGAGCGGCGGTCGCGGGACTCGCGAGATCGCGCGAGGCGACCGTCGTCCCCCCGCGAAGGATCAGATCCGGAGCCGGTGCGCGCTCTGTTGGCGACGCCTGTCGCGCGGCGAGCAGGTCGAGGAACGCGCGCGAACTGGCCAATTCGGCGGTTTCGAGCGAGTCGCGATCCTCGTGACGGGTGAAGGCGATGGCAATACCGGCGCTGTACAGAGCCTGCTGTGCTTCGTGGAAGTTTTGCTTGAGGAAGTCGGCCGGCACCAGTCGGGCGCGGATGCCCTCCATGGTGTCCATCGCCTTTCGGACGTCGCCCATGGCCGCCGCATCGTTGCCCGCCGCACCATAGACCGCGCCGCGCCGTTCCAGCGCGGCGAGGCAGTGCATCTGGTTGTCGCCACACGTCGCAAGCGCACGATCCGCCGCCGAAAGGGCATCGGCGGATCGGTTGAGTTTCTGGTACGCGAGCGACAGGGCCTCATAGCGAACGCTTGGATACGCGTCGAGGCCGTGAGCGATAACCTCCTCGAGCGCGCGCGCGCCCCTCTCGTAATCACCCTCGTCGATGAGCAGCCCCGCAATGTTCGCGTTCAGGAAGTCCTGGATGCGCGGCGAGCTTGACTGCTTCGCGATGGCAAGGGCGTGCTCGTAATGAGTGCGCGCCTGGTCGTACTCGTCCATTTGCTCCAGTACGACCGCCACGGCGTTGTGGCTCTGCATCAACTCGAAGGGCGAGCCGTACTTCTCGTGAAGTGCGAGCGCCTGCTGCTGGTATTTCAGCGCTTCGTCGAGACGGCCGTGCGCGCGGTACACCCGGCCGAGACTGTTGAGGACGGTCCCCTCGGAGCCGAACCGTCCGGCTTCGTGATACAGGTTTCGGGAGCGTGTCAACATCTCCAGCGCTTCTTCGAAGCGGTCGTCAGTGAAGAGCCTGTCGCCAAACTGGTGGAGCGCATCGGCCTCGAGGTAGCGATCGCCTGCGCGGCGCGCATCCTCGACGACCCGATTGATCGTTGATCGCTCCTCTTCGAGCGACATCCGCCGGACGCGGAGCAGCTGCAGGCGGGCGACGGCGCCTCCTCTCGGGTTCGGAATGGCGTCGTACGCCGCGATTGCGCGATTGGCAAACGACACGGCCTCGCTGGAGCGGCCCGTCAGTTCCGCGGTCCTGCTCAACACGAACGAGGCCCGGGCGATACCTAAGTTGTGGTGCAACCGCTCCGCCATTTCCAGGCATTGCCGAAGCTCGGTCTCGGCCTCCTTGTACCGGGACTGATGCTCGAGTGTCTGACCGAGACCGCAGCGCGCCTGAGCCTCCTCAGCCTCGAGACCGAGACCGTGAGCGGCGTCGACGAGGGGGCGGAACGCTGCATTCGCCTCGTCGAGCTTGTCGCCCTGTAACAGACGCTCGGCCTCCTGAAGACCACGCGCGACCTCCGCCTGCGACGACGGCCGCTGCTGCGCGGACGGCGCGAGAACGCTCAGACCGATGAGGGCGAGGACGCTAGCGCGCACCGTCCAGCTTCTTGAGAGCGTCACACGCATCCGTGCTGTGCGCGTTCGCGGTGCGGCACACCGCGTCAAGGTAGACACGCGCCGCGGCGGTCCGGCCGGCTCGCTGTTCCGCGACGGCAAGATACCAGGCGACGTCGGACGAGAACGTGCTGTCGGCGAGCCGCGCGGCTTTCTGCAGCTCGTCGATCGCGCCGGCCGGATCGTTGAGAAACAAGAGCGAGATTCCGCGGTAGAACGGCGGCTCGATCGCGCCGGGGTACTGCCGTTCGAGCGGCTCGAGCGACTGCGCGGCGCGCGCGTAATCGGACGCGCGGAACGCGTCGAGCGCGGGCGCGAGATCGTCGACGAGAGAGGCTGCGCCCGACGGCCCGCGCCAGGTCAACGCCGCCACGCTCAACCTGACGTCCGGCCTGTGAAGCGGCAGTTCGAACGGAGGCGGTTCGTTGCGCGCGATCGTCGTCTGCGGCGCCGCGGCAGCCGGTGCTTGCTGCGCCGGCGCAGTCGCGCGCCGCATCACCACGATAGACGCGACGATGGTGATAGCGGCGGCCGTGGCAAGGAGCGGCCTCCAGAAACGGTGGAATGCAGACCACGATCGCGGTTCGTCCGACGACCGCGTAATCCTCGCGAGCAAACGATCGGCCGAGGCCGCGTCGAGGGTATGGTCGACCTCGTTCGCACCCGCGACGAGTTGCCGGCTCCACGCGCTGTCGGCGAGGTGCTCCGAGACGCGCGCCTGCAGATCGGGCGGAAGCGCGTCCGCATTCGCGGCGCGAAGCAGCTCAAGGGATGGATCACTTGCGTGTCGCGCACGGAGCGCGGACAGCTCGTCCTCGAGCGGCCCGAGCGCCTCACGTTCGTCGCGATCCCAACCGTCGGCCGGCGCCTTCATACCATTTCACTCGTCTTGTAGGCCTTTCGCAGCAGCGCGAGACCGTACTGCAGGTGGCCCTTGACCTGCGTTTCCGACAGTCCGAGTTTCCGCGCGATTTCGGCGCGCGTCATCTCGTGCACGTAGCGGAGCATCAGACACGCCCGGTGAATCGGACGCAGCTCCGGAGTGTCCAGAATCCACCGCTCGAGCGCCGGCGCGTCACTGGCAGCGTGATGCGACGTCGCGAGGTCCCCGAGAGCACGCTCTTCCACAGCTTTCCGTCTCCACAAGTCTCGCGCACGGTTGCGAACCACGGTCAGCAGCCACGCGGGCAGCAGTGACTGATCGATCGCGTCCAGGTTCCGGTGCAGCGCGATAAACGCTTCGGAAGTCAGATCTTCAGCCGTCTCGCGGTTTCCCACTACGCTCATGGCAAAGCGAAACACGGCCTGCACGTGTGCGCGATACAGCTCCTCGAAGCTTCCCATGTGTATACGGGCAGTCCCCCCGGTTCGGAAGAGCGCGACCATCTTATTCCGAGAGACGGTCCTCATGCGTATTCTTCCCAACCCCGGAGGACTGGACTATGCCCCGACTGCGACAGGCAATTGGAATTACGGTTTTGTCGATTCTGGCGGTTCTACGCCCGGCTCGGGCAGCCGCGCAAGACACCATTCCCCCACTCGTCCAGATCAGCGGAGATCTGTCCGACCAGAAGGGCAAGGCCCTCTCAGGAGCGCAAACCGTGACGTTTGCGCTCTACAAGGAGCAGTCGGGCGACGCGCCGTTGTGGGTCGAGGTGCAGATCGTCACTGCGGACGCCAAAGGGCATTTCATCGCCTTGCTCGGCGCGACGTCTCCCGGCGGCCTGCCGCTCAATCTGTTCACGACCGGTGAAGCGCGATGGCTGGGCATGCAAGCATCCGGACAGCCCGAGCTACCTCGCACGTTTCTGGCGAGCGTGCCGTACGCGCTCGCGCCGCTGAGCGCAGTATCGGCCAGCGGTCAACCTGTTGCGGCCAATGCCGGCCCGACTCCAGCGCTGACCACCGCTACGACGTCCGGCACGGCCTCACTTGCCGGCGGCGCGGCTCCCCTGGTTCCCGCAAGTCCACCCACACCGATCGCCACGGTTGTCACCGATTCAACGAGTGGGCTCACGAGCAGCAAGTCAGGATCGACGGTGACGTTGAGCCTGATCACCAGCTGTGGTCCGGGGCAGCTGCTGAAGTGGAACGGCACGGCGTGGGGATGCACGGCAGACACCGACGTGATGATCGGCGTCACTGGCGGCGGCCTGAACGTGTACGCGAACGGCACCAGTCCCAACATTGTCGCAGGCTACGGCGGAAACGCGGTCGTCAGCGGCGCGTTCGGAGCGGCCATCGGCGGCGGCGGCGAGAGCAAGCCCGACGGCGGCCTGTGCCCGCCGTTCCCAGCACCGTGCAATGCCAACAATCGCGTCGCCCAGAGCTTCGGCACCGTCGCAGGCGGCGAGAGCAATCAGGCGGGCGATAACGCGGGCGCGGCGGCGACTCGAAGTTACGCGACGGTCGGCGGCGGGCGGTCAAACGTCGCGAGCGGATTGTTCTCGACCGTTCCCGGCGGCAACCAGAACACGGCGGCCGGATCGGCCAGCTTCGCAGCAGGACTCAATGCCAGGGCGAATCACAACGGGTCGTTCGTGTGGAGCGACTCGTCGTCTGCCTCCCCGTTCGCGTCGACCGCCGTCAATCAGTTCCTGATTCGCGCCAACGGTGGCGTCGGCATCGGCACCAACTCGCCGACCCAGGCCCTCGACGTCGCTGGCACGGTCAAGGCCGACGGACTATGCATCGGCACGGACTGCCGGAACGCCTGGCCGTCAGGTGGAGGCACGATCACGGGCGTCACGCCAGACGTCGGACTGAGCGGAGGCGGCACGAGCGGGAACGTGAAGATTGGCGTGGACTTCGCGACGACTCAAAGACGTGTGCGCGAGAACTGCGGACCAGGATCCGCGATTTACGGCGTGAACGCCGATGGGACGGTCAATTGTCTTCCGATTTTTGGAAACGGTTTCGGCGGCCAGGGCACAGCGAATGCGGTCGCCCGGTTCCTTAACGGTACCGCGCTCGGTCCCTCGCAGATCACGGACGACGGCACGAACGTGACGATCGGCGCGACGAACGTCACGATCGGATCCCTTGGCGGCCTCAGGATCTCGGGTGACGCCGCCCCTCCCAACCACGAAAAGAGCCCGAACATGCTTGGCGGAGCCAGCGCCAATTACGTCTCTCCGATCGACTTCGGTTCGGCGTTTTACGGCGCGACGATCGCCGGCGGCGGAACGGCCTTCTTTCCGAACCAGGTGTCAGGCAGCTTCGGCTTCGTCGGCGGTGGCTTGGCCAATCAAGCCGGCGAAGAGGCAAGTGTTGCGGGCGGGATGCAAAATGCCGCGACTGGCGGTCAATCGACGGTCGCGGGAGGCCTCGCGAACACCGCGGGTGGCTTCTATTCGGCGATCGGGGGTGGCGCGGCGAATAAGACCACCGGTCTATATTCAACGGTGCCCGGTGGCCTCAACAACGAGGCGAGCGGACAGGTCAGCTTCGCCGCCGGCAGACAGGCCCGAGCCGCCACGGAGGGGACGTTCGTCTGGGCCGACAACACGGGCACCGACGAAACTGATTTCTTCTCGTCGTCGGCGCCCAACCAGTTCCTCATTCGAGCCACCGGTGGAGTCGGCATCGGCACCACCGTTCCGACGCAAGCGCTTGACGTCGCCGGCAAGGTCAAGGCCGACGGACTGTGCATCGGAACGGATTGCCGAACCGCGTGGCCGGCCGCTAGTGGCACGATCACCGGCGTGACGACGACCAGTGGACTGACTGGCGGCGGGACGAGCGGCAGCGTGACGCTCGGTGTCGACTTCACGACGACACAGAAGCGCGTGTCGAACGGTTGTGTCGGAAATACGGCCATTCAGACCGTGAACGACGACGGCACCGTGGGCTGCGTGTCCGTCACTGGCCTCGGCATCGGCGGGTCAGGAACGCCCAACGTGATGCCGCGATTCGTTGCGCCGAGCGTCATCGGCAATTCGCAGATAGCCGATGACGGCACGAACGTTGTCATTGGATCGAACGGTGGCTACAAGGTAGTGGGAGACCCGACAGGCGTGGCGAGTGTCGTGGGCGGCTTCAGCGGAAACTTCATTTCCGGAACTGGATCCACGATCGCCGGTGGCGGAGGGCCCACGGTGCCGAATCGCGTCCTGGTTTTTTCTGGATTTGTCGGCGGAGGCGCTGACAACCAGGCCGGCGATGACCCTCTCGGGCGCGGATCCTATGCGACGGTGACCGGCGGCCTCAGCAACACGGCGAGCGGTGGGAACTCGAGTGTCGGTGGCGGGTTCGTCAACCAGGCAACCGGTTTTTCTTCGACCATCAGCGGCGGCTACGCGAACACAGCCAGCGGCGATTACTCGACAGTACCTGGCGGCGATAACAACATCGCCAGCGGAATCGCCAGTTTCGCAGCCGGCTGGCAGGCCGAGGCGGTGACCAACGGCACTTTCGTGTGGGGGGACTACAACCTCGGTCACACGTTCACGTCGACGGCGCCGAATCAGTTCTTGATCCACGCGTCCGGCGGCGTCGGCATCGGCACGAATGCGCCCAGCCAGGCGGTCGACGTCGTGGGCAACGTCAAAGCCGACGGACTGTGCATCGGCGCCGACTGCCGGACCGCATGGCCCTCCGGTGGGGGCGGCGGCGGCACGATCACCGGCGTCAGCGCGACCAATGGCCTCACCGGCGGCGGTACGAGCGGTGCGGTAAGCCTCGGGATCGCGAGCGCCGGCGTCACGAACGCGATGTTGCAGAACTCCTCCATTACGTTGAACGCCGGCACCGGCCTGTCCGGCGGCGGCGCCGTCGCGCTCGGAGGATCGAGTGCCGTGAGTGTGGATTTCACGACGACGCAGAAACGCCTGTCGAGCAGCTGCGCGGCCGGCAACGCGATCCGCGCCGTGGACTCGAACGGGATCCTGACGTGCGAGCCGATTCCGGCCGGTCTCGGTGGATCCGGCAGCGTGGCCTTCATCCCGAAGTTCACCGCGGGCACGAGCCTCGGCAACTCACGCATCAGCGACGATGCGACGAACATCGTCCTCGGCGACTCGACGCTCGGAAGCATCCGATTGCTCGGCAACGCGACGAGCCCGAACCTCATTGGCGGCGCCGCGAACAATTCGATCGCGTCGGGCACTGTCGGCGCGACGATCGCCGGCGGTGGCGACGTCTTCGCCGTCGGAGGCAACCACGTGGACGCCAACTACGGCACGGTGGGCGGGGGAGATAACAACCGGGCTGGATTGTTCGCGACGGTCGCCGGCGGTTCCGGCAACGCGGCGACCAATTCCTATGCGGCAATCACCGGAGGACAGACGAACAACGCAACCGGTCAATTCGCAATCGTGTCGGGCGGATCCTCGAATACCGCCGGCGGAACACGTTCCGCCATCGGCGGCGGAGGATCGAACGGCGCTTCGGGCGACTACGCGACCGTCCCAGGCGGCCTCAGCAACATCGCCGCGGGTTCTTACAGTTTCGCAGCAGGCCAGGGCGCGCAAGCGAATCACTCCAACACGTTCGTCTGGAGTGATGGGATGTTTCCGTTCGTGTCGTCGGCCGACAGGCAGTTCCTCATTCAAGCCAACGGCGGCGTCGGCATCGGGACGAACAGTCCAGGGCAGGCGCTCGACGTCAATGGCAACGTGAAGGCCAATGGACTCTGCATCGGCACCGACTGTCGAACTGCGTGGCCCTCGGGCGGCGGAACCGGCACCATCACCAGCGTCACGGCAGGCACCGGCCTCGCGGGCGGGGGGACCACAGGCGACGTCACACTCTCGATTCCGAGCGCAGGTGTGACCAACGCGATGCTGCAGCACAATCTCGTCGGAATCAACGTGGCCACTGGCCTGCTGGGAGGTGGCGCCGTCTCGCTGGGCAGTTCGATTGCCCTAGGGATCGACACCTCAATCGTGCCGCGGCTCAACTTCCCCAACACGTTCACGGTGGCGCAGTCAGTGACGGCACCAAACGCGAATGGAGGCGCCCTGACCGTCACCAACACCGCGACCGGCGGGGGATGGGGTGTGTTTGCCACCACGCCCGCATTGAGCGGTTCCGCCGCTCTGAGAGGCGATGCCACAGCGACGACCGGAAGCAGCCTCGGCGTGCTTGGCCAGAGCTTCGCCTCGGGCGGCACTGGCGTCGAGGGTGTCAACCAGAGCGCCACGGGCACGAATTTCGGCGTGCGTGGCGAGACGCAGAGCAACGGAGTCAACTCGGCCGGCGTGTACGGCGCCGAGAGTTCGGCGACGGGAACAACATTCGGCGTCTTCGGCCAGAGCATCAGCAACGCCGGCGTCGGCGTCTATGGAACGGAGCCGAGTACCAGTGGCACTGTTTCCGGCGTGTACGGAACAACCGCAAGCGTCTCCGGCACTGGCGTCTTCGGTCAGGCGACGGCCAGCACGGGAGGCGCGACCGGGGGCCATTTCTCGAGCTTCAGCAACGCTGGCAACGGCGTGTGGGGTTCGTCGGACAACTCGGCCGGAATCGGTATCGGCGTTCTTGGCACCGCGTCCAGCGCAAGCGGCGTGGGCGGGGTGTTCTCGAATTCTGGCGGCGGCGATCTGATTCTCGGGCGCACGAGCGCCGCCGTGCAGTTCAGAGTCGCGAGCACCGGCAACGTGACGGCCGCCGGTTCGTTCACCGGCGGGGGCGCCGATTTCGCCGAGTCGGTCGACGTCGTAGACGGCACAGATTCGTACGAGCCGGGGGACGTGATGGTCGTCGATCCGACGAGCGACCGGCGTTTCGCGCTGTCGCACGAAGCGTATTCGCCGCTGGTCGCGGGCGTCTACTCGACCAAGCCCGGCATGCTCGGCAGCCGGACGTCGATGGACCCCGCGCGAACCGCCCAAGAAGTACCAATGGCCGTCGTCGGGATCGTGCCGACCAAAGTCAGCACCGAGAACGGTCCGATCCAGCGCGGCGATCTTCTGGTCGCTTCGTCAACTCCGGGCTACGCGATGAAGGGAACCGATCGCAGCCGGATGCTCGGCGCCGTCATCGGCAAAGCGCTCGAGCCGCTCGCCGAAGGCAAGGGCGTCATCGAAGTACTGGTGACGGTTCGGTAAGTCAGCACGGAAAACCCTGCCAGAGCGGCGGAGGGCGGGGTGCGTCAGCG
>Ga0066903_100003539_pt1 | contig 12813 bp, 12 predicted proteins | sample PanSoiMetaGPlot1_FD_67491 | JGI IMG/M metagenome (GOLD analysis project Ga0066903, IMG submission 67491) | Tropical forest soil microbial communities from Panama analyzed to predict greenhouse gas emissions - Panama Soil - Plot 1 (version 2) | ecosystem: Environmental > Terrestrial > Soil >... | reverse complement strand
GACGAGCTGTACCTCGAGTCCTGAGCCGGCGGCCGGGCGCGTGGCCGCCGAGGCGGCTTCAACCTCTCGATCGCCGGCGCTGCTCCTCGCTGACCGACCCCTGCCTCTTCGCGAGCTTCAGGAAGTGATCTGCGCCGCGCTCATAGCCGCGGCGGAAGGAGTGCTCGCTCCACACCTTAGGATAGCTCTGGCGGAGCCGCTCCCTGGCCTCTTCGTAGGACCGGCCGCGCGTCTCGGGATGCTGGGCTGCCTCGAAGCCTTGCCGGTAGACGGGCTCCACCTGGTCGAAGTCCTTGCCATCCGCGGTGTAATGATCCTTCTCGTGATCGCGCAGCCCGATCCACCACGACTTGCGCGCGGCGTCGATGCTCTCGGCTCCCGATTCCATCAGGGCGTGCCGTGCCTTTCTGGCCTGCTCGTCGCTGTCGGCCAGCGCGATGACGACCGTCCTGCCCTGCCGCAGCGCGTCCTCGTACAGGAACATCTCATCCTTGGCCGGCCCGTCGGTCATCGAGTCCTCCATCGCGCCACCCGCCGCGACTCCGGCCAGGCTGCCGAGCAGGCCGGAGGCCAGAATGCCGACCGCGGCGACGGGACCGATGCCCGGAACCAGCAGGCTCGTGACGGCGGTGCCCACCGCCATGCCCGACGCGCCGCCCACGACTCCGATGACGGCCGCGCCCATGCCCGTCTGCTCGGTGTCGGACGTGGGGACCTTCGCGATCTCCCGATCCGTGGAGCCGGGCGTCAGCGTGATGAGCCGATGCTTCCCTTCGATGCCGATCGATTTGAGCCGCTGCGCCGCGCGCTCGGCCTCGGCGCTTGATTTGAAAATGCCGGTGACTGCAATCATGAGACACCTCCTTGTCACGGGTCTCGACCGCGTCGCCATGCCGCGCGACGGGCCGGACGATCAAGGAACAGACCCATTTTGCGCCCCGTGACAGGGATTTCAAGGGGAGTTGAATGGCGGGGCGGATCGACCCTCGGCTGGTCGTGCCGAAGGCCGATCCGCATCCGACCGGCGGTTACCGGCCGGCGATCAGTTGCTCGAGAACTGGATGGTCTGAGAGTTGTGGAAGTTCTTGACCTGCTGCACGGTCAGAGTGACGGGACCGACGCAGGCGTTGGTGCTTCCTCCGCCGCTGTTCTTGTCCGTGCCGATCATGCCCCAGGTGACGACCACGTTGTGATCACCGTTGCCGGGCATCGGCACGACGAAGTCGAAGCTGTGCGCGGAAAGCGTCGTGAGAAGGACCTCGAAGCTGCACGTGGCGATGTTGGAGCCCGAGCAGGTCCCCGAGGTGGATCCCACCGGAATCGTGCAGGTCCCCGCCCCGATGGCGGCGCATTGGGCATCGGTCGTGCAGGGGGGTGCGAGGCAGGTCGAGAGCTGGCCGAACAGGGTGTTGCTCACCTGCTGGATTCTCTGATCATAGACGACGCAGTTCGTCGGATTCACCTTGAGCCCGCCGGTGGGCGCCCCGTTGACGAAGGTCGGATCGACGTACACGCACACGTCGATGCCCACATCGGAGGTCGCGTTGTTCACGGTGGTCGACAGCTTGCTCGCCGTGAACAGGCCGGTGCCCAGCGAGGGCCGGATCAGCAAGGACGTTCCCTGACCGTTCGGCGTCTGGATCGACGTCGTGAACGAGGCGAGCGAGGTGCCGCCGGTAAGCGTATTACCGGTGAAGCCTCCGCCGGCGATGCAGGTTCCCGAGATGCAGGCCGTGCCGGTCAGGCAATCCGCGTCGGTGGCGCAGGCTCCTCCCGTACACACGCCGGTGGTCGAGGAGCAGGCGAATCCCGCCGGGCACTGGGAGTCGCTGGTACAGTTCGAGGGAACGAAGACCGCCGGGCTGGCGGTGCACTTCGCGGAAGTGCCGGTCGCCGTGAAATTGCCGCTGCTGTCCGCATGGGCAAGAGCCGCGCAGCAAACGGCCAGCATGGTGATGACGATAGTCTTTTTCAAGAGTCTCGTGCCTCCAGTTTCAGCTTGATTGGGTTTTTACTGGCCTGTCGAATGAAAGCGGCGGGTCGTCGGAAGGCGACTACCTTATTCAACGTGGCAGCTTCAGGTGCGGGTGAAACGACGTGTGGGAACGCGGCTCCTTCTCAAATGGGGACCGGCCGGAGCTCCCTGCCTCGCAGCTGCAGGTGACGGCGGATGACTCTGGGAGAGTACGAGCCGGCGACGCCGTCGAGCGCCGGCTCATGGTGCGACCGATGGAGGGAGCCGGCCCTTTGCTAAGGCAATCCTCGTGCCGATCGATCGACTCTCCTTCGATCGCGCGCCGCGTCTGCCCTATCCGCAACTCGATACAGCGATTCGTTGTCTCCGCACCGGATGATCGGATGGAGGAGGCTGCTTACGATTGTGAATCTCACCGGCTGATTACGTCAGGCCATGAGGCAGAATCGTAAATCAGCCGAAGGCCTGTCGATCGGCGATTTCGGCGTCGGTCCATCTCTAGCGCGCGGGCGGCGGAACCGTCTTGCGCGGAACCATGGCGGCGAGATATGCGCGGAGACTGGCCAGTTCCGCGTCGGAAAGAGCATCGGGAGAGAACGAGGGCATCTTTTGTCCGGACCATTGGATCACGGAGGGAGGATTGCGCACGTATCGCTCGAAGATTCCTTCGCGGAAATATTCCGTCGGACTCATCGGCGAGTTCAAATCGGGCCCGACGCGGCCCTCACCTACGCCGTTGAGCGTGTGACACGGCGAGCAGTTGCGGACGAACACCTGAAATCCAGCGGCGACCGCCGCGCCGGCCGTCGCTTCCGGCCTGATGCCGCGAAACTCGCCATCCGCCTCGCGCACCGCAATCCGCTTGATCTGATACGGCCACTCCTCCGGCGCGACCTGCCCGGGGCGCGTCACGCTCCACACCAGATAGAACGGTCCCGCGGTTGCCTCGGGATGATTCTTCAAGGGCGGCCAGGGAGAGACAGGATCCTCGACGGCCAGAAAAGCATGCGGGCCATCGGCTGATTTGCCGAGCACCTTCACCGCCGGAATCGTGGCAGCGAATCCGTCCAGGCATTCGAACACCACGCTCATGTCTTCGCGCGCGTAGCGCGGGGGCACCAGATCCGTCATGGGAAGCACCTTCACGTGCAGCGTCAGTCCAGCGTAGGCCGGCGCACCGGACACCACGATGGAGGTCGCCGAGGGGCGCCTCAGCAGCGCTTCCGAAGACAGCCGCGCTTCCGCCGCTTCCGGAAGAGCAATCTCCAGATGGGATGGTGGCGGGGTCGTCGAGACGACGCGGCACGAGGCAGCGAGCAGACTTAGGACCCACGCCGCCAGGGTCAGGCAAAGCCGACTCAATGGGCTTTTCATGGTGAGGTTCTCAGAATTTGGCCGTGAGGCCGGCGGTGATCTCGAACTGGCCGAAGTAGGTGCCGTCCGCCGCGACGATGCAGAAGCCGGCGGAGTTGCAGTAGAGGCTGGTGTTTCCGTTGATCAGCGTCGACACCCACCTGCCGTCGAAGCGCATCTGGAAATGCTTGGCGAGCGGCAGCTTGACGCCGCCGCCCAGGGCGAAGGCGAAGCTCGTCTCCCCGTTGAACCAGTGCGTGTCGAACCGCACGCCGCCGACGTCGGCGCTGACGAAGGGCAGCGCCATGGTGCCCGTCTCCCACTCGTAGGTGCCGCCGAAGAAGTAGTGCTCCACGTCCAGGTCGGTCACCTTGACCTGTCCGGGCCCGAGCAGCGAGTTGATCACGTCGAGCTCCGTGCGCTGGACGCTGTAGCGCACCTCGATGAAGCCGCCTTCCTTCACCTTGAAATCGAGCATCAGGCCGTACGACGTCCCCTCCGCGACGGAAGCATGCGAGGCGCCCTCGATGTCCGGGATGTCCCCTCCGACGCGATATCCTGCGAAAGGAGTGATCTCGACTTTTCCCTCGGCCGCCCGGCCGGGCGCGGGCGCCAGGGCCCCCACCAGGACCAGCGCAACCATCCCGCTCCATCTCCCCGACATGTCTGCTCCCGCGGCGGGCAAGGGGAAAAATGAGAATCCGCCGCCGATTCTGCCCTTTCGGCTCATGACGCCGCAAGTCTGGACCACCGCTTCCCGACATGCCCGGCTCCTGCCGAGTGAAGAGCATGTCAGAATCCGTCGTCACATCTCCAAGACCTCCAGGCAACGCAGAGCCGGGGGAGAGAGTTCTGAGAGACGCAACCGATTGCCGCAAACGATTGCCGCAAACGATTGCTCGTCAGCGGCGCCCGCTGCAGTGGCCGTAGAATGCGCGGGGAGGAGCCCGTGGACGTCGTCCTGTTCATCGCTGCCATGCTGACCTACATCTGGGTCGTCATCCCATGGATGGGAGTCTCGCCGCTGGTGAATTCGCTGTTCATCGTGGGGATCGTCTCTCTGGCGGCCTTTTCGCTCTGGCGGAAAGGCGTTCCCTGGAACAAGGTGGGACTGAGCTCCAGGAATCTGTCCCAGGGAACCGCCATCTACATCGGCGCGGGCGTCTCCTTCGCCGGTCTCGTGCTGCTCTATTATCGAAACAGCCTGGGACTGATGACCGAAGGCTGGCCGGATCCCAGGCGCGTCCCCATGTACCTCACCTGGGCTTTCCTGCAGGAGTTCTGCTTCCTCTCCTTCCTTCTGAACAGATTCCGGCAAATCCTGCGCCGGGACGCCGCGGCGGCCGTGACGGCCGCGGCGATCTTCGCTTTCTTCCACCTTCCCAACCCGTTTCTCACGCTCTACACGCTGGGCGGAGGGCTGATCGCGACCTTCCTCTTCATGCGCTGGCCGAATCTGGTGGGCGCTACCCTGGCGCACGCTCTGGCGAGCGGCCTCGTGTCGAACATTTTGCCTCCCGTGATCACCGGATGGATGCGAGTCGGACCTCTTTATTGGTGGATCACGAGGGGTCACTGACGGTGCCGCACGGGTCGACTTTCCGCAGTCGACCCGCAACTACGCGGCGTGGAGGTTGACAAGCGTCTTGCCGGACCTAGATTTCCAGCTGGTGGGGCATGGGCAACCAGCCTATGTTCCCTGCGGGACCAAGAGCGAGGAGAGGTAACACACCCGGCTTCGCACGCCAGGACAGGAAGGCACAAGCAGGATCGGAGGCGAGGGATGTATTGCGAACGGTGCGGGCGCTTTTGCTTGTTCAAGAAGGTCTGCTCGGAGTGCGCTCTCTATACTCCCGTCGAGACTCCCACGCCAGTGGCCGAGCCATCCACTCCTTCCAGGCCGGGGTTTCTCAAGTCGCTCGGCCTGAAGATGGGCACGCAGGTCAAGACCAGCCGCACGCTGTCGATCAGCGTGAACGGGAAGAAGGCCAGCTTCAATCTGAGCGATGGAATTACCGACAGCCTGGTGGAGCAGGTGGCGGAGCAGACGAAGCTGACTCCGGAAGAAGCCCGGGCGCTGCTGCAATCGCAGAGCTCGCCGGAGCGCATGGTCGAAGTGGGCATGAAGATCGCCGAGGCCCACCACCTCGGGCCCGTGAAGTGCCCGGCCTGCTCACGCGAGGTCATGCCCGGGAAGTTCTGCTCCCAGTGCGGTCACGCGCTCCCGTGACCTCCGCCCATGAACCAGTCGCAAGTCCCCTGAAACCGATGTCATTGAAAAGAGAGGAGTGGCTCTTCCCCAGACTGGGCGGCGCGACTCCTCGCCTGGCTGTTTCTCAACGTGCGCGTCGTCGCCTGGGCGCTGGCCACCTGGGACGCGGAGACAGACCGGGAATCCCAGGATAGAAGAAGGCCCCGGCAATCTCTCGATCACCGGGGCCCTCGCGATTCCAGCCCGCCCTCTCCGCTCCATTCGACTTCAACTCAATTCGGTGCAATCGAAATAGGTCGTCACGGGCCATCGGTTCGCTACTTCTTCATCGTCTTTTCCCACTCGGCCTGGCGCTTCTGGACTTCCTGCGGCGTGAGATTTTCCTTGCGCGTGGCGATGCCCCAGTGGTGGCCGAAGGGATCCGCCACCTTCCCGAAGCGATCGCCCCAGAACATGTCGGTCGGCGGCATGACGACCTTCGCGCCCGCGTCCACGGCCTTCTTGAAGACCGCGTCCACATCGGGAACATAGAGGAAGACCGACCCCGTGACGCATCCGGCCGCCTGCGGCGACTTGGTCTCGGGCGACATCTCGGGGAACTCGTCGGACATAAAGACCATCGAGTCTCCGATCTTGATCTCCGCATGCCCCGTTCGCCCGCCTGCCATGGGCATGACCGACCGCGTCTCGGCGCCAAAGGCCTTCTCGTAGAACTGCAGCGCACGCTTCGTATCGCGCTGCACCAGGTAGGGCGTGACCGTGTGGTAACCCTCGGGAACCGGCTTCACCTTCTCCGCCATCGAGATTCCTCCTTTCTGAGTTGCTTCAGCGTACTTGGTCTCGCGTGCGCTCCATGCTACACCGCCGCAGCGTGGAGAGGGTCATGTCTGCTCCCGCCTGAAGTGGGCCCGGGACGGGAACTGCCGTGAGTTGCCGCCGGGTCCGCGCCGCGCGCCGGCTGTTTGCCGATACTGCTGATCGTTCAGGAAGAACGAGTGGGATGTCGCAAGGAGAAGCCTGAGGATTCAGGTGGGCCCGGTCTAGTGCTGGCTCAGACCTGACTGGCGGCTCATGACCCAATCGGCGATGGCCTGGTAATCGGCGCGGCATTTCGCGTCCGACGAGGTGGACATGTCCAGGAGCGCCCCGCCGCCTTCGTAGTAGGCCATCGCTGCTTCGTCGTGGACACCATTCGCCTGGAAGGCGCGCAGATAGGTGTACAGGCGAGGACGGAACACATCAGGCGCTTGGCAGGCCCGCTTATCGACCTCGAACTCCAGTCCCATGTGATTGCTGCGGGCGAAGGTGCAGGCGTTGTCGAGGCGCTGATCCTTCACCTCCGGATGAAAGAAATGGTTCGGCTGCTGATAGGCCGCGTCGAACCCGAGACTGGACCAATCCTCCGCTCCGTCCGCGCGCCAGTAAGGAATCCAGAAGAATCGCAGGCCGTGCGCATGAATGCTCTCCGCCACCTGAGGCAGGATGCCCGTGTCCAGCTTGCTGTCCTCGGCCACCCAGTAGAAGCCCGCCAGATTGATGTGCCTCGGGTGAAGGGCATCCCAGGCAGCGAGGGCCTTCTCGACATACCAGCGGCAGGCGGCCACGCGGTCCTTCGGATCCGAAAAATCGACGGTGCGTCCGTTCAGCGTCCCCCAGTTGTTCAAGGCGGGTATCGGCTCGGGAAGCGTGAGGATGACCTGACGCGGTCGATCCGGCGCGCCCAGACGACGGATGGCCGAGTCGAGCGCCTGATCGAGGGCGGCCACGCCGGTGCCCGGCGTGAAGTTGCGCTCGAGAAGCCAGAGCCAATCTTCCTGGCGCGCGGGCTTGTGACCGTAGCCGCTGGCATAGTCGTGCCCCCGGTTATCGCGGTATTCGATGAATAGAAAGCCGTCGAACAGCCAGTGCTCGCGCCCTTCGGCGTCGCGCGCGCTGAGGTAGGGCGTGAATTGCTCAGGCGACCAGGGGAGGCGGTCCGTGCCGCCCTGGTAGATGAGAACGATGTCGGAGGGACCGCCGGCGCTGGTGGAGGGCGGCGGAAGGTAAGAGCCTTCGGATCGCATCGATGCCAGCGTCGCCTTGAAGCGTGAGTCCGGTCCGGCGACGCCGGCGGGACCGGCGAGCGCCCAGAGGCACAGGCACACGAGCATCCCTGATAGGGCTCGAAGCCTGTGCTGGCGGCTGTGGCAAGGCATCCGAAGCATCCCTCTCCGCGCTTGCGAGATGGCCTACGTCAATCGCTTGACCCGCCCCATCGCCTGAGGGCTCCATCATCTTAATACCCTATCCGCTCCAGGACGACCCCCTGGCTACGATTCTCCAGCCCAGCCGCGTGCGTAGGTCCGGGACAAGCTGCTACGGCCACCAAAAATGTGCGGTTTAACTCCGGGTGAGGATGGCCCCGACCGGGCTGGCGATCGGGGCCTCCTCGTCTGGATGGCGGGAGCGACGAAGCCGCCGCGCTCAGTACTCGAGCATGCGCAAGGGCTGCGTCGCGGGATCCTGACCGAACCCTTCCTTGTTGTGGTAGTACTGCGTGCCGTACAGGACGACCTTGCCCGACTTGGTCACGTAGACACCCGCGCCGGCCCCGAATTTCCCGTATTCGTCGCTTTCAGCGTAACCGCCGGAGTGCTCATCGAGGACGAAGTTCGCGATGAGGTTGAGCGTCGGGAGCGGCATCGTGCTCTCCTGCACTTCGTACACGTGCACGCGGTTCTGCCCAAAGACCCCGGCGGTGCCGTCCTGGAACGTCCCGAACAGGTAGAGCTTGCCGTCGCACTGGCGCACGAAGTTGACGTTGTTGTAGCGCGCGATGTCGTTCCCGTTGATCTTCCAGAGTCGCCCGAGATAGGTGAAGGACTGCGGCTCCAGGATGTTATCCGTGCTGGAGCGGTAGAAGCGCAGCGATCCCAAATCGCCGCGATCTCCCTCCACGACGATCAGGAAGCTGCCATTGCTCTTCACGATGGCCACGGCACCGCTGGCCAGGTTGTACTTTTGCCCGTTCACGTTGATCAGGCAGCCGGCGGAGGTGTAGCCGGTCCACACGCCATTCGCCATCTCGTCGTTTTTCGGTGTGATCATCTCCATCACCGTGGGCAGCTTCCAGGCCGGCTGGAAACCCACCGCGGGCGGCGTGCGCAGATCAAAGAAGGCGATCTGCCCATGGCACTCGTCGTCGCGCTGGAGGGGAACGGCGGCGAACTTCCCGAAGACGCTGAATCCCCCCGCGTGCTTGTAGTTCGACGGAGAGATGTTGTACATCCCCGGCAAAGTGACGATGTCGGCGGAATCAGGTCCGTTCGCAATCCCGCCCCAGCGCTCGTATCCGGACTTCGTGGGGAACTTCGCAGCGAAGAGGTGCCCGTTGATCTTTCCGTCGCCGGTGAGGAGCACGTACGGTGCCCCGCCGTTGAGCCGCTGCACGCCCTGGATGTGGTTGCCGAAATCGGGGACGTCGAGGCCGTCGTACTGCAGGGGTGGGAAGCCGTTCGGCTTGACGAAGAGCTTCTGGCCCTGGGGATTGCCCTGGCCGCCGGGCAGTCCGTAGAGCTGCTGCGGGACGAGGTTCGTCGGCGTGATGAAGTTCCCCGCCGCGTCGGTGCAGGTCCCCGCCGTCCAGTTGGAGTTGTCCCACTCATATTTGCACTCATCGCACATGAAGCGTTGGCCGCAGCCGTTGTCCACCGTGGAGCCGCACGCCCCGTTGCAGTACACCTTCTTCGGGGTGCAGCAGGTGTTGTTGGCGACGTAGCAGACCTGGCCCTGCGCGCAGGTCACTCCGCCGCAGACGACCGCCGCGTTCACCGCGACCTGGTGGGGCGGCGTGAAGTCCTGCAGCCAGGCCACGCCTTCGTTCACGATGCCCCACTGGTAGTTGGTGGTGCCCGCGGTCGACGGGGCGCGCACGCTGAAGCGAATGGTGACCTCTCCGCCGGCGGGAACACTGGCCGGCAGCAGCACGCGGCTGGCGCCCCAGACGCTGTTGTCCTGCGGCCACTGCGAGCCCAGCTTGAAGCCGGTCGCGGCGCCCACGGAGGTGGCGGCGGTCCAATCCGACCCGCTGCAGTTCTGAAAGGTGACGTTCACGTTCACCTGCTGTCCCGGCGTCATGGTCGCCGGAGGGGGCGTCTCGGAGATGAACATCGCCGGTGAGGTGGCGCTGTCGCAGGTGCTCGTCTCCAGATGGACGTAGACTCCGGCGGCGCCGCGAATCGCCAGGTCCTTGCGGACATCGCCGTTGAAGTCGACCCAGCGCATTGTCGAATAGTACGGCGGGAGGCCCCATCCCGCCGCGTCCGACGGCGCCGGATTCACATCCATCACGAAGGGAGGCAGGAACCCCTGCCCGGTCGAGATGGCGCAGGAGATGCCATTGGCATCGCGGGCGCAGACATCCGCCTTCCAGTCTCCGTCGATGTCGGGGAAGGCAATCGTCGAGTAGTACTTCGGATCGGCCCAGCCATTCGGGTCGCCCCAGGCCGGCCCGTCAATCCCGGTGGCGCTGAACCCGGTGCCATTGAAGAGGAAGCAGCCGACGCTCAGGTAGGAGCGGGCGCAGACGTCGGCTTTCCCATCTCCGCTGACATCGGCGTAGCGGATGGTGGAGCTGTACTTGTCGGCGCCCCAGCCGTTGACGTCGCTCCAGGCCGGCCCGACGATGGCGGAACCCCAGCCGGTCGGCGTCTTGAGCCAGCAGCGCACGCCGGTGGCGGAGGGGTTCGAGCCGGTCGTGCCGCCTCCGCCTCCCCTGCCGCAGACATCCGCCATGCCGTCGCCGTTCAGATCGGGGAACTGGATGGTGGACCAGTACCTCAGATTGACGTCGTCCCAGGAGCTGTGGAGGAACTCGCTGGGCCCCGGCTTGTAGGTGGTCGTGAACGCGCTCGTGCCGAACTCCAGGCAGTAGATCCCGCCCGAGCCGCGGTAGCAGCAATCGGCCTTGCCGTCGCCGTTCACGTCGGGGAACTGGATGGTCGAGTAGTAGCGCTCCTGGATCCAGCCGCCGGCGTCCGGCAGGCCCGGGCCGCGGATGGCGGTGGGCGAGAATCCGGTGTCGGTGGAGAGGTAGCAGACGACGCCGTTCATGTCCCGGCCGCAGACGTCGGCCTTGCCGTCGCCGTTCAAGTCCGGGAACTTGACCGTCCGATAGCGGTAGGGCTGGTTCCAGCCCGCCGCGTCGGACCAGGCCGGCCCGTTGATCAGCGAGCCGGTGGCGAAGTTTCCGGCCCCGTCCCCCAGCGCGCAGAAGATCCCACCCGCGCCGCGCGCGCACAGGTCCGGCTTACCGTCTCCATTGACGTCGGGATAAGCGATGGACGCGTAGTAAATCTCGTTGCCCCAGCCGGCCGCGTCGGTCAGAAAGTTCGTGGCGATCCCCGGCTTGAAAGTGGTCTGCGCGGCTCCCATCAGGAGCGCGACGGCGACGAATACGATGGCGAGTGCGTACGATCGGGCTCGCGATACACCCATGACACCCCTCCCTTGTTTGTCGCGTTGCGGTTGAACAGTCCTCGGATCAAGCTCCTCCGGGATGGATTCAACGGACAAAAAAAATCCGACGAGGAGCCGCTCGAGAAGTGAGGTGGAAAACGACGAGATGACGCTGCCTAACTCTCGCCTCGTCGTCTCCTACTCGACTCGCTACTACCAGTTCGTGGACGATGACGTGCCGGCCGTGATGCCGGACCAGCGGATCGATCCCGATTGGGAAGCTTTTCGGGCAGGACGCGACCGAGATGCCGCTCGTTCAGCCCCCAGCGGTTCCGCTGGCCACCTGCCCGCGCGAGGGGGCGCCTTTGATCACCAGCCACAGCATCAACGCAATCTCCCCGAAGAGGGCCGGCTGGGAGAAGGCAAACAGCTTCTCTTCGTATTGCGGCAGCAGGAAGCCGGTGAAGCTCATGATCACGTAAGCGACGCCGTTGATGACGAGCCAGATGCCCAGAAAGCGCGGCAAGAAGCGCGAACGGTACACCAGGATCCCCAACGGAAAGAGCCATGCACCCCAAAGCAGCTCCGCCGCGGTGTTCTGCTGATCGTGCAGGCGCAGGAACAGCAGGACCAGCGCGTCCCGCTGCGGCTTGTCGAACACGGACAGGAAATCGGCGCCCCGCGCGGCCATGAGGGCGCCTCCGTCGCTCACGACGTTGACGAAGTAGAGAAGCGACGGCATCACGCCTCCGAGCACAACCACGAGCACCGCGAGGTGCTCGCTCACCCCTTTGAACAGCCGGTAAAAGGCCAGCGTAAGGAAAATCAGAATGACCGCGCCGAGCAGGTCGCCGACCATGCCGGAACGGAAGAGCCACTCGTGAGCAGCGATGTTGTCGGCGGTCGCAGTCGCGCTCCCATGCACGAACAGTTTGTTGGGAATGTAGATGAGGCGCAGCGGGCCGATAACGACCAAGAGCAGGTACCAGAAGCCGGCGATTCTCCCGGGGTTGTGGGTTGGGCTCATGTCTCCCTCCTGCAAAGCTCTGGTCTGGATACGGCGCGGCTGTCGGGTATGTTTCCTGGTCCTTGCGACCGAGCCTCCAAGCTTGCCGGCCGTGCCGCGGACGGACACCGGTACAGCCAAGCCGAGGCGGAGCCTGGTTGCCGGAAGCGACGGGCGGTGAGAGAATGCAGAAAATTTTTCAGGAGCTGCACATGAAAATAGTCCTGTTCCTGCTTCTGGCATTGGGGCTGGCCGTCGCGGTCGCCTGGGGCTCGAAACCGCTCGATACCGGGGATCCGGCGCCTCCCTTCTCGCTTCCCGGCTCCGATGGGAAGACCTATACGCTCGCCGACTTCCAGGGCAAGCAGGTGGTGGTCCTGGCCTGGTTCCCCAAAGCCTTCACCGGTGGCTGAACCGCCGAGTGCAAGTCGCTCCGTGGGAGCGGAGACAAGATCCGGCAGTTCGATGTCGCCTACTTCACCGCCAGCGTCGACGACCCCGCCACTAACAAGAAATTCGCCGAATCGCTCGGCCTCGACTATCCCATCCTCAGCGATCCCGGCAAGGAGACGGCGAAGGCTTATGGCGTGCTGAACTCCGGCTACGCCGCGCGCAACACCTTCTACATCGGCAAGGACGGGAAGATCCTGTTCGTCGATCGCAAGGTCAACGCGGGGACCGCCGGAGACGACGTCGCCAAGAAGCTCGCCGAGCTGAACATCCCGAAGCGCGGAGGAGCGGGGAACTAGCTCACCATCCGTCGAGAATCTCGATAACCTGCTCGGGACGGGCGCGCGCCGTGATCGACTTCGCCAGGTTGACCCAGCGCAC
>Ga0066903_100003538_pt1 | contig 12815 bp, 11 predicted proteins | sample PanSoiMetaGPlot1_FD_67491 | JGI IMG/M metagenome (GOLD analysis project Ga0066903, IMG submission 67491) | Tropical forest soil microbial communities from Panama analyzed to predict greenhouse gas emissions - Panama Soil - Plot 1 (version 2) | ecosystem: Environmental > Terrestrial > Soil >... | reverse complement strand
GGGTGACGAAGCTGCACGGAAGATCTTTCGGCGTGTAGGCTCTGCGCTTGGAATCGGCGTCGCCAATCTGGTCAATGCACTGAATCTCCCCATGTACGTGATCGGAGGAGGCGTTTCAAGCGCGTGGGACGCGTTCGCGCCATCGATGTTCGAGGAACTCCGTAAGCGCTCGATGGTTTATGCGGCAACGGCGCCGAGCGAAGGTGCAAGCAGTCAGGGTGCATCCGCGCAAGTCACGCCGAGCGATGGTGCGCAGAGAACCATCATTACGCGAGCACTTCTTGGCAGCGATGCAGGACTGTTCGGGGCTGCGAGGCTTCCGTTCACGGCCAGCCAGACCTAGCGTGCAACTTCTCGCGCTACCACTTTGCGGAATGCGTGCAGGAATGTGGTGTTCTGCTCGGGCGTTCCGACGGTGACTCGAATGGCTTGTGGCGCTCCCCACGGTCCTAAGGGGCGGATGATCACGCCTTCCGACTGGAGACGTTTAGCCACTTCGCCAGCGTCTTCTCCTAACTCGCAATAGACGAAATTGGCCCACGTCGGCACCGGATGAAATCCCATCGCGGAGAGTTCGCGAACGACCCGTTGTGACTGCTCGGCATTGTTCTCAACTGCGCGACGCGTGTGACTCTCGTCCTCGAAGGCCGCTATAGCCGCCGCCTGTGCCAGAGCAGAAATCGAAAAGGTGGTTCGCATCTTAGAAAAATACGAGATGAGCTGCTTGGGCCCGATTCCGTAACCTACGCGAACCCCGGCCAATCCGTGCGCCTTGGAAAAGGTGCGCAGCACAACCACGTTTCGGCCTTCGCGTACATATTCCAGGGAACGCGTGTAATCGACGCTGCGCGACTTGGCGAAGTGGATCGCGAAGTCATAATAGGCTTCGTCGAGCACCACGATCACGTTTTGCGGGACCTTCCGTAGAAACTCATCGACTTGCTGCGCGGGGATCAGGGTTCCAGTCGGATTGTTCGGATTTGCAATGAAGACCACGCGCGTGTTGGGGTCGATTGCGGAGGCGATTCCATCGAGATCATATGCATCGCTACGCATAGGGACTTCGACGAGTGTTCCGCTCGCAGCCTTCGTCGCAATGGGGTACACAATGAATGAACGCTTGCTGGTGACTGCATTGAGTCCAGGGGAGAGCAGAGTGCGGGCAATAATGTCGAGCAGGGAAGTCGATCCTGCGGTTACAACCACTTGTTCTGGTTCAACATTGTTGCGATGGGCAATCTTCTGTCGTAATTCGCTCGCGTCGTTGTCAGGGTAGAAATTCGATTCGCCCAGAACCTTTTCCATGGCCTGAACTGCCAAGGGTGAGGGGCCGAAAGGAGCTTCGTTCGAAGCCAGTTTGATGCAGGTCACTCGGCTCTCCTGGTGTGCCTGGCGTAGCGACTTGCCTGGAATGTACCCGCCCAGCAGTCGAATGTGTTCGGGTACCAACTGGTCGAAGTCACTCATCGTGTACTTAAATCAATACCATGTTTTTCGGAAGGGTGTAAATTCGTCGCTCGTCGTTTGTCATCAGTCCTCGGCTCACGCACGAGGTTCAAGTCCATGCCAAATGTTGCTTTGTTGTTGAGTCAGCGCGCGGCTGCTTTCAGGCGAGTCACCTCTTCCGGTTTTAAGCGGCGGAATTCTCCCGGGTGGACATCGAGTTCCAACGATCCATAGCGTACGCGCTTGATTTTTTCGACATGGTGACCTATGGCTTCAAACATGCGGCGAATCTGGCGATTTTTTCCTTCAATCAGAGTGATCTCGTACCACGGGTTGTTGGCCTCACGAATCACACGCACCTTGGCAGGGGCAGTTCTGACTCTCTTCCCGCGCTCGGCTTGAATCGTAAGCCCGGCGCGAAGCTTCGAGATGCTGTCGTCGCTGGGAGTTCCTGCGACCTTCACCAGGTAGGTCTTCGGCACGTGCGAAGCCGCTTTCATGAGCTTGTTAGCGAACTCTCCGTCATTTGTCAGCAGCAGCAGGCCTTCGCTCGCATAGTCGAGGCGTCCGACGGGGTAAACGCGCGCTCCGACACCGCGCAGCAGATCCATCACGGTCGGACGGTTTTCGGGATCCTTCACGGTCGTGACGTATCCCTTGGGCTTATTCATCAGGAGGTACACGTGCCGCTCGGCGCCGTGAAGGAGCTTGCCGCTCACCCGTATGTGATCGACCGCCGGATCTGCCTTTGCTCCCAGCTCGCTCACGATCTGTCCGTTCACGGAGACGAGTCCGCCAGTGATCAGTTGCTCCGCCTTACGGCGAGAAGCAATACCGGCAGCAGCAATGATTTTTTGTAAGCGTTCAGCGGGCATGTTGCAGTTGACCTTTATGCGGCGGGGTCATTCTCTCCTGGGCTGCGCGAGGACTCGACCGTGGCAGCAGCATCGGTAGAGGGTCCTTCAGCCGAGGAGGACTCAGTTGAATTCGAATCAGGTACACCAGTTGCGTCAGCGACGCCATTCAGGGGCAAGAGATCACTCTGGAAAGAGTCCGCCACCAGCTTTTCAAATTCTTCCATGCTGGGAAGTTCACTTACGTCCTTGAGGCCGAAGCGCAGAAGGAATTCCTTGGTTGTCTTATAGAGGATCGGGCGGCCAATGACCGCCTTTCGCCCGGCGGTCGTGATCAGCTTGCGATCCAAGAGCGTCGCGATCACGCCACTGGAATCCACTCCACGAATCTCGCCAATCTCGGGCACAGTTACAGGCTGTTTGTAGGCGATGACAGCCAGGGTCTCGAGCGCAGGCATGGAGAGGCGTACCGGCGGCTTGAGGCTCTTGGCAAAGGCCCGTACAACGTCATGTTGCTCGGGCTTCGTAGACATCCGGTACCCGCCTGCGACTTGGCGAACCTCGATGCCGTGATCGCCGGCGGAGTAATCGGAGACGAGTTCTTCGAGAGCAGCGCGGACTTGCGACTTTACTTGCGCGGGGTCGGTGTTCTCTTCGCCGGAGAACGAATCCTTTACGAGCTGGACGACTTGATCCAGCGAGATCGGCGTCTCTGCCGCATAGACGATGGCTTCAAGTTTTGCTTTAAGACTCATGATGGGTTATCGATAGTTGCCCGGTGTTTTCCTTACTGTCCCAAACCAGCGGCAAACAATTTTGACTGACAAACTACTTCCAATCATCGCGTACGGCGGTTTGCTCAGCCATGACGGCATCGAAACCCGCATGCTTGCGCAGCAGGATCTCGCCAAACATGCGGTCCTGTCTAATCTGTACTGCCTGCAACCGGACCATTTCAAGGATTGCAAGAAACATGCAAACCAGTGCGGGACGCGAGTTAACGTTGCCCAAAAGCTGCTTTACCCGGATCGGTTTGTCTTCGAGCGATAACCGTCTGCGAAGATATTCGATCATCTGGCCGACACTAACGGTCTCCTCGTCGACCTGAATGATCGGACGCGTTCGAATCCGCTCGAGAACCTGCTGGAAGGTCTTCACGAGGTCGATTACGTCGGCGTCCAGTTCTGGCTCAGTGCCTTCGGCCTCGAGGAAGTCCTTGATGGCCGGGTTGGTCCGCACGGCATCTTCGATCTGCTGCTTCTGCATCAGCATCTGCGCGGCTGATTTGAATTTCTCATGCTCAATCAGCCGGTTCACCAATTCCGAGCGGGGATCTTCCTGGTTGTCCTCGGTCGCGAGCGGATCTTTCGGAAGCAACATCTTCGACTTGATGTGAATGAGGACGGCGGCCATGTAGATAAATTCGGCCGCGACGTTGACGTCCAGCTCACGGAGTTTTTCTACATACACCAGATATTGCTCCGTGATCTTTGCAATCGGAATGTCGTAGATGTCGATGTCCTGCTTGCGAATCAGATCGAGCAGCAGGTCGAGTGGGCCCTCGTACACGTTGCTGACCGCGACGGCGAACGGAAAATCGCTACTCTCCTTTTTTGCGGAGGAAGCATGCGGCCTAAGATCCGGTAATCGATTCGCTTCTGCCATGTGCTACTTCGCTAGTTGACCCTGGGCTGAGTTTTCGAAATCCAGCGACATGTGCATGGAGTCGCGCACCTCTTCCATCGTGGTGTTAGCGACTTTGCGCGCCTTCGCCGATCCTGCCTCCAGAATATCCCAGGCCAGCCGCGGGTTCTCCTCATATTTCTTGCGGCGTTCCTGCATGGGGTTGAGGATGCCGACAAGCGCGTCCGCAGCCCAGCCCTTGCACTCAATACAACCGATTCCTGCGGAGCGGCAGCCCTCATCCACCTTCGCCAGAGTCGCGCGATCGCTAAAGATCTTGTGCAGGTCTCCGACAGGACACACGTCTGGATTTCCCTTGTCGGTGCGCCGAACCCGTGCTGGATCCGTCACCATGGTTTTGAGCTTCTGCCGCACGACCGGTTCAGGGTCGGTGAGCATGATGGTGTTTCCATACGACTTAGACATCTTGCGGCCATCAGTGCCGGGAAGCTTGGCGGCAGGAGTCAGGAGCGGCTGCGGTTCCGGGAATACTGGCATTCCATTGTGGTTGTAAAACATGTTGAAGCGTCGTGCGATTTCACGAGTCAGCTCAACGTGGGGCACCTGGTCCTCACCCACGGGAACGAAATCGCCTTTGTAAATCAAGATGTCGGCAGCTTGCAGAACCGGATAACCGAGGAATCCGTAGGTGCCCAAGTCCTTCTCGGTAATGTTTTCCTTTTGCTCTTTGTAAGTAGGAACACGTTCCAGCCATCCGACTGGAACAATCATCGAGAAGAGAAGATGCAACTCCGCGTGCTGCGGAACATGCGATTGAATGAACATGGTACAGCGTTCGGGATCGAGTCCCGCCGCGAGCCAGTCCATCAACACGTCTACGGAATTCTGCTTGACCCGCGATGTGTCGGCGTAGTCCGTGGTCAGAGCGTGCCAATCGGCAACAAAGAAGAAGCACTCGTACTGGTCCTGCATCCGCACCCAGTTATCGAGCGCGCCGACGAAGTTTCCCAAGTGAAGTCTTCCCGTGGAGCGCATGCCGCTGAGAACGCGTTTGCGATGGTTGGTTCGTGAAAGCATCACACTCTCAAAAGAATAAAATTAAAGAAGCCAAGCACTGGATAGATGAGCTTGCCCAGGAAATTTCCTCCCCAAAACACCAGCGCCAACAGTGCGAAGTATCCAACTGTGTCGTAGATTCGCAGCGCGGTCGCCGGCAGGAAGTGTCGCAAAACATGGCTGCCATCGAGGGGTGGAACCGGTATCAGGTTGAACACACCGAGTACAACGTTGATCTCCATCAGCCCGTAAAGCAGAAGACAAAGCGGCAGCAGGAAGGAAGTGGTTTCTGTAAGGAACCCTCCCTGTACGATCTGTCTTCCCAGCGGCGACATGACCTTAATAAGGGCGAGCAATATTATGGCGATCGTGGCGACAATAAAATTACTGACCGGGCCGGCAACCGAGGTCAGGACATCGTCGAGTACCGGGTTCTTGAAATTTCTCGGGTCTACCGGTGTCGGTTTTGCCCAGCCAAGCACCGGGAAATTTGCGAACATTGCCACCAGTGGAAGTATGACCGTGCCGAAAAGGTCAATGTGCTTTATGGGATTTAGCGTGATGCGACCCAGCATTCGGGCCGTCGGATCACCACGACGATTCGCCATCCAGGCATGAGCCGACTCATGAACGCTGATGGCGAACAAGAAGGCAATGAGCTCAAATATGATGTAGACATGTTGCTGGGTCATGCCTGTGTGGCTTTGATACTAACATGCCGAAGCCGCTATCCGCGCGGGACAAAGCCCGAACTAGCTAGAGTGGGGCTTAAAGAGTAAGGGGTTTAAGTCAGCGTTTCTCCAGAGCATTTCGCAGCTCTTCCGGCGCAATCGGCTTCACCTTGACAGGCTTTGCTGGAACCCCCGCCACGATGTGGAACGGTTCCACATTCTTGGATGCAACACCGATCGACCCGACCAGTCCGTGCTCGCCGACTTTGACTCCGCTCATGACCGTCGCGTGATACGTGATGCGGGCCTTGGGGCCAATCTCAGTCGTGTGGTTGTTCACGATCATGCCATCGTTGAGGTCGTGAGCATGGGAGTACACGTTCGCGTAGTCGGAGATTGATGTGCCTTCGTGAATGATGATCTCTCCGCGGTCGTCAAGCAGCACGTACTTATGAATCGTGCAGTTGTCTTCGATGGTCAGGTTATAGCCGAAGGACACCTCGACGCCGTGAAAGATCTTGACGTTCTTGCCGAGGAACTTCAGCACGTGGCGAGCGATCATGCCGCGCACGCGGTATCCGAGCCCATGATTCAGACCAAGAGGAGAGCGATCGTACATCATCCAGAACCAGATAAGTGGCTTGCGTTCGGCGTATTTCACGGCATCTACATCGCCGTAGTACTCGGGCTCCAGGGTTGCATTGCGCGGGTCAAACGAATGGATGAGCGCTCGTTCAGCAGGAGAAGCCGACAACGATGGCGGCGCGTAAGGTCGCCCGAGATAGATTTGATGGAGCGTATCGCGCACGATCGCGGAACGATGCTCCGGATTGCGGTTCATGAATTGCTGGTCCAGTTGATCAATCCAACTCAGAAAGTTGTTTTCGGCTTCTGGCGTCGGATTGAGCACTCGGTATTCGTATCGCGGCATGGAGGCCTCGCTGAGAGTTGAGCAACTAAAAACATAGCACACCGGGCACCCACCGCCGTGTCCTTGGGCGCATGCTTTATAATGCGCGGCTGACATCCATGAATCACAAATCCGCTGTCACGTTGCTGATAATTTTCCTGGGCCTTGCATTCTCGGCGTTTGCGCAAGCCTCTCCTTCTGGATTCGAAATCGTTATCACGAACGGCCACATCATCGACGGCACGGGCTCGCCCTGGTACTCGGGCGACATCGGCATTCGCGATGGAAAGATAGCCGCGATCGGTAACCTGGCCGAGGCCAAGAGAAACCGCACGATTGACGCCCGCGGCATGGTCGTCGCTCCAGGATTCATCGACATGCTGGGGCAGTCGGAGTTGACCATCCTGGTCGATCCGCGGCTGCCCTCGAAAATTTACCAGGGCATAACGACTGAGATTACGGGTGAAGGTGGATCGCCTGCGCCCCTCAACGATGCCATCATCAAAGCTGACAAGGCTGGGTACGACCACTACAAACTCAACCCCGACTGGCGAACATTGTCCGAGTATTTTGGCCGTCTCGAAAAGCAGGGAATTGGCATCAACCTAGCTTCCTATGTTGGCGCTACTCAAGTAAGGCGCATGGTGCTTGGAGATGACGACAAGCAACCGACTCCTGCGCAACTCGAGCAGATGAAGGATCTCGTGCGCCAGGCGATGAAGGATGGGGCCGTGGGCGTTTCGACATCGCTGGAGTACGCGCCCGCTCCGTATGCGAAGACGGAAGAACTGATTGCCCTTGCGGGAGAAGCCGGGAAGTTTGGCGGCATCTACGCCACACATATGCGCAACGAAAGCGGTGCGGTGCTTGAGGCGATCGACGAGGCTCTGCGTATCGGACAGGAAGGCCACATCCCGGTGGAGATTTGGCACATTAAGGTTGCTGGGAAAGAGAATTGGGGCCACATGCCCGCAGTGGTCGCGAAAATCAATGCAGCACGCGCCAAGGGCATGGATGTCACTGCGGACACTTATGCCTACACCGCCTGGTTCAACAGCATGTCGGCGTTTATTCCGCCGTGGGCGCACGATGGCGGCGACGCGCGAATGATCGAACGGCTCAAAGACCCAGCCACGCGAGCGCGAATTCGTAAAGACATGATCACGCCGAGCAACGACTGGGACAACGAGTGGCAGGAGATTCCTGGTCCCGAATCGGTTCTGATCGGGGTTGTGCAGAACCCTAAGCTTCTTCCCTTACAAGGAAAGCGGCTGTCGGAAGTCGCGAAGATATGGAACAAAGATCCCATGGATGCGCTCTTCGACCTGCTGATTGAGGACAATGCGTTTACCAGTTGCGCGGTGTTTGGGATGTCCGAACCAGATGTCGTCCTTGCACTTCAACAACCGTGGGTCTCGGTTGACAACGACTCCTCTGGGACTTCGACGGAGGGAATTCTTGGACAGGAGCATCCGCATCCTCGAGCTTATGGTACGTTCCCGCGGATTCTTCGACAGTACGTCCGAGAGCAGAAGAAGCTGAGCCTGGAAGATGCAATCCGCAAGTTTACTTCCCTGCCGGCGCAACGCATGAGATTGACTGATCGAGGCGTCCTCAAATCAGGCATGTGGGCGGACCTGGTGGTGTTCGATCCAGAGACCATTCGTGACCTGGCAACATTCGAGAAACCGAATCAGTTATCGGAGGGCATGGAGTTTGTGCTGGTAAATGGCGTGCCCGTTGTTGACCAGGGAAAGATGACAGGAGCGAGACCAGGAAAAGTTCTGCGAGGTTCGGGTTACGTGCGTTGAAAAAGTTCGAGTGGAAGAACGCTCACTTACTTCTGCGTGATTGTCACTTTGTGTGACCCGACTTTGGCGGTATCGATCCGGTCAGGAAGCGGGAACCTGGAATCGATGCCGATATTGGGATACTTCGGCGTGATGTACTTTTCGACGAACATCTGCAAGGCGAAGTTGGGGATTTCGACATCGTCGAGCGTGACCTTCTCTACGTGAACGAACCCTTCTCCACCCGCGCCTTGCGCGCGCGCTACCACGCGCACATTGTGATCTCCCGTGAAGACGGACAGCAGCGGATTGTAAGAACTGCGTCCGGCGCGCACTTCGTCGAAGTCGACGAGCGCGGTTCCCGTGATGATGTCGGGCTCACCGCTGAGCGCGACTGATTTTACTCCAGCCGGCAGGCTCACTCTGCCCGAGCCTAGCCATGCGTTCGCTTCGTGTTCTGATATGTCTGTGGGTGTCTGATCGGGCGGCTCCGCAACTGCATTCGTACTGATATGTTGCAGCTTGCCTTCCATGCTAGACAGGGATTCCGTAAGAGGAGTCTGTGCCAGCAGGATGGATGCGAAGATGGCAACAAGGAGTGGGGAGGATAAACCTTTCATGGTTTCAACGCGGCTTGTGTGTCGGCCGCAACTGCCGCAGTGACCCGTGGCTGCGTCAGGGTGCCGGAGATACTAAAGCTGTGTCCCCCTTCACGGGTCAGCTTGATGTCCAACACTCTTCCCAAGGATGCGGTGCCGCTCACCTGATAGATGCCGGTTGGAGTTTCCAGTTTGCCTTCGCGAAACTCAAACAACCCATGATTTAGAACAAGTTGCGTTGTCAGGGCGCGCATGCGCAACCGCGGCGGGTTGTTGGGCAACGTTATGTGGGTTAGTACACCGTCACGCGCGTCCGTTTCCAGATTCGCCGTAGCCGAGGCAAGTAATTCCTCTGCGCTCCAACCCGAGGCGGTGGCTTCGTACTTCAGGTCGGCAGTGCCGCTGATCCATGGATCACCCATCCATTGGCCGACTTGTGAAAGGGCTAGTCGATCGAGTGTCCCAGAGCCGCTGTATTCGGGTGTTTTTCCCGCGAAACTTGCACGAAACTCGCCGTCATGCCGGCCGCCGAGAATGTCACCGCTGAGGTCGGAAATCCGCAGCTTACCCTGATTTACTTCGACATTCCCGGAAACATGGGTGGCCGCGAGGCCGTGAATATCGGCGCGAGTCACTGCGATTTTGCCGGTTGCCTGCAAGCTCCGTAAGAAGGGAACTCCAGCCGGAGGATTCGGGGAAAGAAACTTGTACCACGGACGCTTTCCCGGACTTGAGTGCAAAATGCGGCTTATTTCGTCGGTAGAAAGCTGGTCCGCGCGCAAGTCGAAGTGCACAGGGCAGGCATCGGGCAACACGCACGGTCGAGGGAGAGCCACCGCGCCCTTCCACACAGTCGAGCCAAGTGCCGCTGTCAGGAATAGGACGTTCGTATTGTTCGGTGTGAGGACGATAGTCGCCGACGAAATCTCAACAGGGGCCCCCAACCCGCGAACCTCTCCACGCACAGAGTGCAAGATGGCCTTTCCGGTGACCACGGGAGGATGGAATCCGGACCATACTCCAGCGATCTGCAAATCGAGCTTCACCGCTCCATCCGCTGCCACTTGCGGAGTGCGCAAGCCGACAGTGCGAGCCAGTTGCAGGAGTTTGTTCACCTGCGCATCACCCTGAATGTTCAGACCGTATCCCTTTGTGGAAATCCAGCCGTGCGCAATGGCGGGGCGCCCGACCGGTACGCTCAGTGGTCCGACCTCAATGCGATTCTCTTCATCGGAAACAGCGAAAGGAATCCGGCTCATGCTGAGAGTGGTGTCGTTTACTTTGGAGCTGAGTTTGAAAGCCAGGGCTTCACCACCGCCGGTCCAGACGGGACCGTTGCCGTCAGAGGCCCGTTGCATGCGAAGAGTGGCATTCACCACGCCTTCAGCGGCAAGGTCCTGCGGCATGTCCTTCTTGGTGCAAGCGATGAATCCCGCCACAGATTTCACGGGAATATCGCGAGCCATAAAAGTCAAATCATAACCGCGCAAGCCCGGAATCGAGTTGATGCTGCCGGCAAGAGTGACCGCTCCCTCGCCAACCGGCGCGCGGCAAACAAGGTTGGAAAAGTTCTTTTCCGCAGTGCTGTAATGGCCTGTGCAATTGGCCTGCAGCCGCACAGGATCAGCGGCGAGGATGTCGTAGCGGCGGAAGTCCTGAACCGAGCTGTCTCCCGCAATCGTAAGATCGGCTGGCGTGCCGGTCAGCAAGGCCGAAAGTCGGACAGCACCTCGCCATCCCTTATCTTCGCCATAAATCAGTTTTGTAACCTGACCAAGCTGGGCATCGGACCACTGAATATTGAATTGCAAAGGTGTGTCGCGCAGGTTTGACGCTCTTTGCCAGGTTCCGTTCACCTTCAGAAGCCCGGTGTCAGTCACGTTAAAATCCGTGCGCATGGGTTTCGCTTTTAATCGCATGCCCCATGCGTCTTCTCCATCCTGCCAAAAGGAAAAATCAGCTTCGGTAAGAGCGTAACTTTTCTTTTCTTGTCCAAGCTTCAGATTGATACGCGCGCTATCTGCCTCAACGTACGGGAAGCTGGTTCTTGATCCTCCGGCGTGGCTGGTGGTGGGCGCAAGTGGATTCTTCGCAGCGCGTTCTAGCAAGCTTTCCAGATTCCAGCGGCCGTCGTCATCCCGAACCAGGTTGATGCTTGGCTCGGTGAGGTCGAGGCGCGCTACCTCGATGCGGCCATGTAGAAGCGACGTCACGCGCAGTGTGGCGGTGACCTCCGAGGCCTGGACCATTGGCTCCGCGCCGAAAGATTGATCGTCATACAGGACGAAGTTCTCAAGATCGAATCCAGGCGTTGGCAACATCCGAAGGCTGACTGCCTTGATGTCCACAGGACGCTGCAATTCCACGCTGATGGAGCGTGTAATGCGTCCTTTCATGCGGTTTGCACCAGGCCGGATGAGGAAAAGAACTACCACGAATGCAACGAGTACAATTGCCAGCCCACGCCTGGATCTTAGGAAGTTCAACGTACTATCCTGAAGGTTCGTCGCCACCGCGTTTCGTCAAAGAAGTGGATGACCACGTGCGCGAGAAATCCCAGGCGTTCGCCCACTTCTTTCCGCAGATATTGGTCCGGCGGCGTTTCGAACGACCAATAGACAAACAACGGTCGCCCAATCACATTCTCGCGGGGAATGAAGCCCCAATAGCGGCTGTCATAGCTCACGTCGCGGTTGTCGCCCATCGCGAAGTAGCTGCTCTCGGGCACCACTATATCTTCGCCCTGAATGTGCTGCTGGATCAGCAGTTGCCATTCGGGAGTGGGCGGAGTGTTGCTCAGCGAAGGAGCCACGGATGGAAAATTGTCGCGATAGGGATCGATACGGCGCTCATCCGTGGCACTGTGTATCACGTAAGGCTCGTCCAGTTTTTCACCGTTGCGATATACGACTCCATCCTGCAGATGAATCTTGTCGCCGGGAACGCCCATGATCCGTTTAACCACGTACAAGCCTGGCTCGGCCGGAGACAGAAAAACGACAATGTCTCCACGCCTGATGTCGCGATAGGGGACCAGCGGTCCAACCCACTTTGTGGGTGGCGCAAACTGTACGCGGTTGACGAATACGTGATCGCCGATAAGCAGGGTGTCTTCCATCGAACTAGACGGAATCTCAAACGCCTGGACGATGAAGGTAATGATGAACAGCCCTGTAACCAGGACCGCGGCCAGCGAAGCCAGAAACTCAACTGTAGTCTCGCGCGGTTTCTCTTCTTTCTTACTTTCTTTCTTAGCCACTAGCGTTGTCTCTTAGTGAGGATAAAACACCGTTTATTTGACTAATCGAAATGTCCGGTCCCAGCGCGTAATCTGAAACAAGTGGGTAGCCGTGTAGGCGAAATGAAAAAGTTTATCACCGGGCGACGTGGGCACCGGGGAATCGTCGTCAGAATCCCGCACCGACCAATAAATCAGCAACGGCCGACCAATCACATTTTCCCGTGGCACGAAGCCCCAGTAGCGGCTATCGAGGCTCTCGTCGCGATTATCGCCGAGGACGAAATAATGTCCCTCCGGGACAATCAACTGCCCGTCTTCGACAAGCTTTTGCATCTGGAGCCACCAGAAACCCTCCAGCCCGGCCACCGGCACATTCAGGCGCGGGAACTCATCGCGGAAAACATCGTGTACGGAGGACGTGTAGCGAACATACGGTTCCGTCAGCGGGGTCCCGTTGACGAAGACCCGTCTTTCGACGAGGCGAATGTGGTCTCCTGGAACGCCTACGACTCGCTTCACAAAATGCTGCGTCGGATTTACGGGATAGCGGAAAACGACGATGTCACCTCGGTGTACCTGGCGATAGGGCATCACCCAATCGAAG
>Ga0066903_100003537_pt1 | contig 12817 bp, 12 predicted proteins | sample PanSoiMetaGPlot1_FD_67491 | JGI IMG/M metagenome (GOLD analysis project Ga0066903, IMG submission 67491) | Tropical forest soil microbial communities from Panama analyzed to predict greenhouse gas emissions - Panama Soil - Plot 1 (version 2) | ecosystem: Environmental > Terrestrial > Soil >... | reverse complement strand
GCGGCACTACGAGAAGGATCCAGCCGGTTCCGGCGAGCGCCCGGCTGCGGCGACGGCGGCGGCGACACTCCCGGACGCGCGATGAGCAGGGCTGGCGCGCAGGCGCCCACCCGCCCCTCGAGCGCCGCCCGGCCTCCGACTCGGCCCGGGGACCGGCCGGTTGGCCCGCTGACGGGCGCGCGCGAGCTGCTCCAGCTCGCCCAGCGCCGGGACCGGATCCTCCTGCCGATCTGGATCTACGTGCTCGCGATCATCGCGGTCTCCGGCGGATACGTCGTGAAGGAGATCTACAAGACCCCGGCCGACCGCGCATCGCTGGCCTCGACGGTCCGCCATGACGCGGCGCTGGCTTTCATCTACGGCCAGCTGCACGGCGACTCGGTGGGCGCGCTCGCGGCGTGGCGCTACCTCGTCTACTCGGCGCTGGCCGCCGGGCTCATGAGCATCTTCCTGGTGATCAGGCACACCAGGGCAGACGAGGAGGCTGGCCGGCTCGAGCTGGTTGGTTCCACGGTGGTCGGACGGCACGCAGCGCTGGCGGCCGCGCTACTGCTCGCGCTGCTCGCCAATGTCGCTGCGCTCGTGCTGACGTTCGCGATTTTCGCGCTGTTCGGCCTGCCGCCCGCTGGTGCGCTCGCCTACGGCCTGAGCGAGGCGAGCTGCGGCCTGGTCTTCGCGGCGATTGCGGCGGTCGCCGCGCAGGTGAGCGGCACGGCCAGAGGAGCGCGGGGGATCGCGATCACACTGCTCGGCGTGGCATTCCTGCTCCGCGGCGTCGGCGACTCTGGTGCGAGTCACGGGCTGACGTGGCTGACCTGGCTGTCGCCGATCGGATGGGCCGAGGAGGTGCGGCCGTTCGCCGGCGAGCGCTGGTGGGTGCTCGCGGTGCCGCTGGCTGCCGCAGCAGCCGGGACGGCGGCGGCTTTCATGCTCGCTGGCCGGCGCGACGCCGGTGCCGGGCTCGTGCAGCCACGGCCCGGATCGGCCACGGGTGGGTCGCTGCTGGCCGGCCCCGTGGGCCTGGCCTGGCGGCTGGAGCGCGCCACCCTCGCCGGCTGGTCGGCCGGATTCCTGGTGGCTGGACTCGCGATCGGCGTAGTCGGCAACGGGATCGGCAAGCTGCTCGGGTCCGGTGGCGGGGCAATAGAAAAGGGCCTGCTCCGGATTGGCGGCCAGAGTGCGCTGACCAACGCCTACCTCGCCGCGTGCATGGCACTTCTCGGGCTGGTTGCAGCGGCCTACGCGACGGGCGTCGTGCTCCGGCTGCGGACAGCCGAGACCGACGGGCTAGCGGAGCCGATCCTGACAGCGCCGGTCAGCCGCTATCGCTGGAGCGGCAGCACCCTGCTGATGACGGTGGCTGGCACCGGGGTCGTGCTGGTGGCCGGAGGCATCGGGATGGGCCTGGGTTTTGGCCTGGCGACATCCGGCGTCGGCAGCTGGGTGTCCCGGCTGATAGGGGCCGGGCTCGTGCAGCTCCCGGCGGCCCTATGCCTGGCCGGGCTCGCCTGCCTGCTGGTCGGGCTGCTGCCGCGGTTGAGCATCGGGATCGGCTGGGGCGCCGTCGGGATCTGCGGTCTGATCGGCCTGTTCGGCCCGGCCGTCCAGCTGTCCCAGAAGGTGCTGGACGTCTTCCCGTTCACGCACACGCCGAAGCTGCCCGGCGGTGTCTTCAGCGCGACGCCGGTGATCTGGCTGTGCGTGGTGGCGCTGGCCATGACCGCGATCGGGGTGGCAGGCCTGCGTCGCCGCGACATCGGCTGACCGCCGTCGCCGTCAGCCGACGCCGACGAGCGGTATGCGAGCGCCAGTCAGTGGATCGTTTTGTGCGCGGCCAGCATCTCGACGTACTGGGCGATTTTCCTGGCGCGCGTTTCCGGCCGTTTCACGGCGCCGATCCGGTACAAGATGGCGTACCTGTTCTGGCTGCTGACGGTCGCGAAGAAGGCAGCGGCCTCCTGGTTAGCGGCCAGCGCCCGAGCAAGGTCGTCGGGCATCTCGCTCGTCCGCTGTCCGGCATAGGCGGCATCCCAGCGCCCGTCCGCCCGTGCCGCGTCAACCTCGCGCTGTCCGGCCGGCTGCATGCGCCCAGCCGCGATGAGAGCCTCGGCGTGCTCGGTGTTGATCTTCGACCACCGGCCGCCTGGTTTGCGCGGGCAGAAGCGCTGAAGCCAGTGATTCGAGTCCAGGCTGCGCTTCTGGCCGTCGATCCAGCCGAAGCACAAGGCCTCAAGCAAGGCCTCCGGGTAGCTGAGGCCAGCCTCGGAACCGCCTTTCCTCGCGATCTTCAGCCAGACGCCGCCCGATGTCGCGTGCTCGGTTCCCAGCCACTGCCGCCACTCGGCTGCGGACGAGAACGATAGCCCTGGCATATCGTCACCCGGCATGGGCGCAGTCTAGGCCGGGCCACTGACAGTTCCAGCGCTATGGCTTGGTGTAGCCGTGCAGCAGCTCGATGACACGGACCTGTGCCTGGCTGGCCTCGGCCCCGTGCTCGGCTAGCACGCGCGCGGCGAGGCTGTCCGGATCCCTGTACAGCCCGAGCAGGATGTGCTCGGTGCCGACGTAGTTGTGCCCGAGTTCCAGTGCCACGGCGACGGCGTTCATGAGGGCGGTGCGAGCGCCCGGAGAAATCGGCTTGCCCTCGGCCCCGCCGGCGGCCGCAGCTGGTGCTGGAGCTGGCTCCTGACCGGTCGTCGACGCCGAAACGTCGGCGGCCCCGGCTGGCTGCGCCCACGCGGCTCGCACCGCTGCCTCGACCTGATTGCGGCCGACCTGCATCCCGGCCAGCACCTTGACGGCGATGCCCTCCGGCTCGGTGTACAGAGCGAGCAGCAGGTGCCCGGTGCCGATCACGGGATGGTCGCTCGCGTCGGCCGCGGCAGCAGCTGCAGCGAGCACATTCCGGGCGCGCGGGGTGAAGCGCTCGAGGGTCGGTGCGCCGGTCACGCCGGTCAGCCGCTCCGCGAGCGGCCCGGCGAACCGCTTATGCACGGCCTGCTTGGTCACGCCGAGCGCGGCGCTGATCTCCGACCACGACCTGCCAGCCCGCCGGCAACGGTCAACGAAGTGCCCGAGCAGGGCGTCGGTGGTCTGCTCCAGATCGGACGCCGTCACCGCTGCGATGGCGAGCTGGCCGATCGGATCGTCGGTGCCGGCGTCGCGCCGGACGGTGTCGATGAGCTCCTGCAGCGTTGGTGGTGGCGTCATGCGTCAACTCTAGGTTGACTCTCGTCAATCGTCAACTTCTGGTTGACCAACCGTCGGGGGGATACTAGAGGCGGTGCCAACACATGAGCTGACTCACGCACGGCGCGTGCTCATCCTGGCGATCTGCTGCACGAGCCTGTTCATAGTTGGGCTCGACACGACGATCGTGAATGTCGCGCTGCCGTCGATCGGCCGAGAGCTGCATGCCGGCGTGTCCGGTCTGCAGTGGGTCATCGACTCCTACATTCTCGTGTTGGCGAGCCTGCTCATGTTGTCCGGCTCGACCGCGGACCGGATCGGCCGCCGCCGGACATTCCAGGCTGGCCTGGGGCTGTTTTCCGTCGGGTCACTGCTGTGCAGCCTGGCGCCCGGCCTCGGCTGGCTTGTCGCATTCCGGATGCTGCAGGCGGTCGGCGGCTCGATGCTCAATCCGGTCGCGCTGTCGATCGTTACCAACGTGTTCATCGAGCCTCGCGAGCGCGCCAGGGCCATCGGCATCTGGGGAGCTGTCTTCGGGCTGAGCTTGGCGCTCGGGCCGATCGCCGGCGGCGCGCTGGTCGACACTGTCGGCTGGCGCGGCATCTTCTGGGTGAACGTCCCGGTCGGCATCGCGGCCATCATCCTGACCGCCCTGTACGTGCCGGAATCGAGGGCGCCACGGGCCCGGCGGCCCGACCCGGTCGGGCAGGTGCTGGTGATCGCGTTGCTGGCGAGCCTGGTCTACGCGTTCATCGAGGCACCGGACCGGGGCTGGACCGCGGCCGGGATCCTGGCCTGCTTCGCGATCGCGGCCGCCGCCCTCGTCGCTCTCGTCCGTTACGAGCGCCGGCGGGCAGAGCCGCTCATCGACCTGCGGTTCTTCCGCAGCGCGCCGTTCTCGGGTGCGGTCGCGATGGCCATCTGCGCGTTCGCTGCCCTGGGCGGATTCCTTCTGGTCAACACCCTGTACCTGCAGGATGTCCGCGACTACTCGCCGCTGCTCGCCGGGCTTTACGTGCTGCCCATGGCGGTGATGTCGGTCGTCTTCCCGCCGGTGTCGGGCATGCTGGTCGGACGGTTCGGCACGCGGCTTTCGCTCGTGATCGCGGGCACCTTTCTCACCGCCTCAGGAGTGCTGCTCACCCGGCTCGCCAACGACACCTCCGCGGCCTTCCTGGTCGGCACGTACCTGGTATTCGGCATCGGATTCGGCTTCGTCAACCCCCCGATCACCAATAGCACGGTGTCCGGGATGCCGAGATCGCAGGCGGGTGTGGCGGCTGGCATCACGTCCACGAGCCGGCAGATCGGCTCGTCGCTCGGGGTGGCGGTCATCGGCTCGGCCGCCATCTCGGCTCTGCATGGCCCATTCCGGCAGGACTTCGCGACCGCGAGCCACACGGGCTGGTGGATCCTGACCGCCTGCGGCGCGGGCGTGCTCGCCCTCGGCCTGCTGGCGAGCAGCAGCTGGGCGCACGGCACCGCCCGGCGGACCGCGCAGCTCCTCATGCCCGCGGGCACGGATGGCACCCCGGAAGACCTTCAAGCCGCCCGCTCGGACTGAGCGCGCCGAAGGTGCCGCGCGGACTAGCCCTCGGGCTATGGTGCGGACGTCATGACCGCGAACGCTGCACCCTGGTCGTCCATCACGGCGGCCATCCGTCCGTAGGGCGTGTCAAAGGGCGGCGCGATGACCGTGCCGCCGAGCTCGGTGGCCTTCGCCACGGCGGCGTCGGTATCCGCCACTGCGAAGTAGGCGACCCAGGCCGCAGGCCTCTCGGCGGGCTGCTCGGGTCCCATCCCGCCGATGCCCCCGACCGGACCTCCGGATAGGTCCAGCGTGGCGTACTGCATGTCGTCGCCGCCGATATCGCTGTAGTCGTAGCCGAACACCTCGTGGTAGAAGGCCTTGTTGCCCTCGAAGTTTCGGCTCATGTTCTCGTTCCAGGCCAGCGAGCCCGGCTCGTTAGCCAGCCCGACGCCGGTGTGCGCCCGCGCCTGCCAGACCCCGAATGCCGCCCCGCCGGGATCGATGGCGACGAACATCCGGCCGACGTCCATGACCTCGAACGGCTCCATCATGACCTGTCCGCCGGCGGCGCTGATTTTCGCGGCTGTAGCGTCCGCGTCGTCGCTGGCGATGTACGTCGTCCAGAACGGCGGCATGCCGGCGTTCATCTGCGGCCCGATGCCGGCTACCGCTCGGCCGCCGACCATGCACATGGAGTAGCCCCCGGCCTCGGGTGGCCCGGCCTGAATGTCCCAGCCGAACAGGCCGCCGTAGAAGGCCGTCGCCTTGGCGATGTCGCCGACCCCGAGGTCAACCCAGCAGGGCGTCCCGGCGGGCCACGCCGTATCGCGAGTAACCATCGTTCCCTCCAAAACCCACGGCGCTCGTGCGCGCAGATGGTCCCCTTGCTTGCCTGGCGAGGGCAGCGTACAAGCCGGGAACGGGGTCGTTCTACTCGGTCCGGGTGGCAATCATGCGGCCGTCCCCGGCCGGCCGGGCAAAGCGGCAGGTATCGCTCCGGCGACGGCTATCCACCACGACCCGAGCATGCGTCACGAGACAGTGGCACGTCCGGATACTGTGGGAATCGACGACCATAGAGTCGGAATTCACCTGGTTTGGGGGTAGCTGGTTGCAGCGCGGCAGGACAGCGGCCGGGGACTCGGGTCGCCGACGGCGCCAGCGGGCTCGCCGCTCGGTGCTGGCCGGACTTGCCATCGTCGCGCTCGGGCTGGGTGCAGGCTGCGGCTCAGCCCACCCGCCAGCGCACGCATCGTCGCCGCGGCCCGCGGTCACTCCTTCTGCTTCGCCTTCGCCCAGCCCCAGCCCGACGCCCCCGCCGAGCGCTGCAGCCCTAGCTGCCACAGCCGTACAGGGGCCCGCCGCGACCCCGACGAGCGTCCAGCTGGCTGATCTCAACATCCAGGCGAATGAGATCGCCACCATGTCCCCTGAGCAGATGGCGGGCCAGCGTGTCATCTATAGCTACCGTGGCCTGTCCCCGCCCCCCGGTCTGCTGGCGGCCATCTCGAACGGCGAGGTTGGCGGCGTCATCTTCTTCAGCGGCAACATCTCGGGCCCCGCGCAGCTGCGCGGCGTGATCGCGCTGCTGAACTCTGCGAATGCCAGTCCGGCCAACCCGGCGCGCAACTACCCGCTGCTGCTCATGACTGATCAGGAGGGCGGGCTGGTCAAACGGCTGCCGTGGGCCGGGCCGAGTCAGTCGGAGGCACAAATAGGGGCGTCGGCGCACCCGGTGGCCGCTGCGTCTGCTGCAGGCAGCCAGTCCGCCGCCGGACTGCACGCCGTCGGGATCAACGTGGACCTGGCACCGGTCCTGGACGTCTACCGCCAGCCGGGCGATTTCGACGACAAGTTCCAGCGCTCTTACAGCATGAACCCGAAGGTGGCCGCTGCTGCGGGTGCGGCGTTCGTCCGCGCGCAGCAGGCCGGCGGCGTCGAGTCGACGGTCAAGCACTTCCCTGGCCTCGGCGCGGCCGCCGCGGCACAGAACACCGACAACGGGCCCGTGACCATCAGTCTGTCGGCCGCCGCGCTGCGATCGGTCGACGAGGCGCCTTACCAGCCGTCCGTCCAGGCGGGCGTGGGGCTGGCGATGGTGTCGTGGGCGAGATACCCGGCGCTCGACCGCCGGCTTCCGGCCGGCCTGTCGCCCACGATCATCCAGGGCGACCTGCAGGGTCGGCTGGCCTTCGACGGCGTGACGATTACCGACGCCCTGGGCGCGGGCGCCCTGGGCGCGTACGGGTCGCTGGGGAACAGGACCATGCTGGCGGCCAGGGCTGGCATGGACGCGTTGCTGTGCACCGGGGTCAACCCGCTGCCGGGCCTGGGCTGCGTGGCGGGGCTCGAAGCGGGCTACACCGACGGTGCGCTGCCATCGATCGCGTTCAAGGCCCAGCTCGCCCAGCTGCTCGAGCTGCGGGCAAGCCTGGCGCTTTAATCAGCCCGCAGGTGGCCGGGCTGCCACGTATCGGGTGAGGAAGAACCCGCGGACCGGCCAGCGGATGTTGACGTTGTGGGCGAACCCCGCTGCGCTGAATCGGATCATGACGCGGTCGTCGGGGCCCGAGTTAGGGTCGTATACCGCCAGCGTCACCGCAGGGCCGTCGAGGGTGTAGCCGTAGGCGAGTACCTGATGGTTGCGACCCAGGAGCAGCGGGTTAGCCGACGCCACGGTGACGAGACCCATGGGGGCCGGCTGGCCGTCGTCGAGGAGCGCCCGGATGCGCGGCCAGTGCCGGGAGACGGACCGCCTGGCCACGGCCGCATCGGATGACACCATGCCGCGGTAGTAGCCCGCGACGCCGACCGGAATGTGCCAGGACTCGATCAGCCGCCGCACGACGAAGCGATAGAGCGGGGTGCCCGGCGCAGGGCGCGCAGCGAGGGGCGCCAGCCCGGCGTGCCAGTAATCGAGCGCAGCGAAGACCATGCCGCCGCAGAGTCCGAGCGCTGCGTTGCCGATGCCGAGACGGACAGGCGGCATGCGGATCGAGATCGCGGGGGACGGCGGCCAGGAGTTGTCGAAGGCAAAGCCGTGCCGCGACGGCAGGAAGGCCGGCGGAACTGGTCCTGGATGAGTAGCCGGCCGGAGGGCAACTGAGCGGGCCAGCCTGACCGCGCGCGCTCGCTGACCCATGAGGTCATTGTCGGCGGGCGCCGGCCAGGCTGTCGATGGCGGCGACGTCCTCGGCCGTCAGCCGCAATCCGGACAGCTCGATGTTGGCGGCGATCGGTACCCACTTTTGGCGACGGCAACCAAGAGTGTGACATCGATCACGGAACGTGTTCATCGCGTGCCGCGTCTTACTCGTGAGTAACGCGCAGGAAGCGCCCGGCAGTGCCGGGCGACGCCAGATCCCCCGGAGGCTTCATGATGCGCCTGACCTCGACCGATATACGTTGTGCCCTATTTGCGTCGGCCCTGCAGCAATCGGACCGGCCGTCGGACGAGTCGGTGCTGGCGGCGATCAGCGCCGCTATCGATCACCTGGGCCTCGGCGGCTGCTTTGACTGGATGGCCCAGGAGTTCGGCGACCACCCGGAGACCGCATGCGAGCGGATGCGCTGGATCGGTCAGCTCGAGCTGCCGTCGGTCGGCTAGCCGCTGCCGGTCACAGGCGCGACAAGCCCCCGCGTTCGTGCCTGTTGCCGCAACGCGCGGCGTGCTCGCCGGGCGACGGCACCGGCCGCCGGGCAGCCCGTTCCCTTATAGTTCTTGATCTTGGTCGGGAGAGCAGACAACAGTGCCGGAGGCGGCGGTGAGCTCGGCAAACTGCCCGGTCAGGCGGAGCGTGACCGGGCCGGGCTCGCCGTCGCCGATCTGCCGCCCGTCGATGGTCAGCACGGGGGTCAAGCCGCCCATCGTGCCGGTGACGAACACCTCGTCGGCCGTGTAGAGCTGCGTGAGGCTGTAGTCGCCGATCTTGACGGGCAGGCCACCAGCGGCCGCCAGGTCGAGCACTGCCTGCCGGGTGATGCCCTCCGGGCAGGCGACCGTGGTCGGGGTGCCGAGCACGCCGCCCGAGACCAGGAAGAGGTGCGTGGCGTTGGTCTCCGCCACGAAACCGCGCTGGTCGAGCATGATGGCGTCATCCGCACCGGCCGCGTTCGCCTCGATTTTGGCGAGGATTGAGGTCAGCAGGTTGTTGTGGTGGATCTGCGGGTCCAGTGTGTCCGGGCTGTGGCGGCGCGTGCTCGCGGTGATCAGGGTGATGCCGCCAGCGTCGTACACCGGCGGCTTGTACTCGGGCAGCACGATGAGCGTCGGGCCGGACTGGTTGAGCCGGGGATCCATACCGCTGGTGATCTTCACGCCACGGGTTAGCGTCAGCCGGATGTGTACGTCGTCGGTCATGGCATTGGCAGCTAGCGTGCGGCGGATCTCGGTGGTGATCTCCTCGTCAGACGGGACCTGGGCGAAGGCGAGCGCCCGGGCGGACCGGCGCAGCCTGGCCAGGTGCTCGTCGAGCCGGAAGATCCGGCCGTTGTACAGCCGCAGGCCCTCCCAGACCGCGTCGCCGCCCTGCACGACTGAGTCGAACGGGCTCACCCCGGCCTCGTCGCGATGCCTGAGCTTGCCACCGATGCTGACGATCAGGTCGTGATTGCGCTCGTCAAACGTCTGCAGCACGGTCGCGCTCCTTGCGGGTCGGGGACCTGGCCCGCGGGGCTGTCAGCCCGCCTCCGCCAGCCTCGCCAGGCCGTCCACGAAGATATCGATGAGCAGGTCGAACCGTGCGTCGCGGTCGGCGTCGGCGTACTCCTGCGCCACGCTGACCAGATGGGGGAACTGCTCCGGCGGCAGCGAGGCCAGGTAACCGCTCGCCGCCATCGCCGCTGCCGCCTGGGCTGCAGCAGGGGAGTCGTCCGCGGCCAAGCCGTCCACACCGGTTTCGTCCAGGGTGAAGCCGTTAACGGTCGCTATGAGCAGGTGGCTGCCCCGGACCGCTAGGCGGGGCGGCAGACCGCCGGCGAGCAGGACGGCGAGGGTCCGCTCGGAATAGCGCAGCGCGTTCGGTCCCATCGGGATCCGTCCGATCGAGATCCGGACGGCGGCGGGATGGCGCAACATGACCGCGCGCTGCGTCCGCGCGATCTCCTTGACCTGCTCACGCCAGCGCGGCGGGTCCGGATCGGGGATGTTCACCTCGCCGATGAGCTCATCGAAGACGAGGTCGAGGAGGCCGTCCTTGCTGCCGACGTGCCAGTAGAGGGATGCGGCTCCAGTTCCCAGTTCGTCCGCTATCCGCCGCATCGAGAGCGCATCGAGGCCCTCAGCGTCCATGATCCGGATCGCCGTGGCCACGATCGCTTCCTTGCTGATCGGGTCGCGCCGCCGCCGGGGTCGCCTCTCCGGCAGCCGCTGCCATGGTGGCGGCGGAATGCTCTGCTGAGGACCGGAGGCCAGGCCCGCGTCGCTCGTCATCGACAGGGATTCCTTCCGGGCGCCGGATGCGCCACTCGAACAGTGTACAACTATCGAACACGGGTTGACTCTAACGCCGCACCATGATAGAACACTGTTCGAGATCGAACATCGTTCGAGAGCCGAGAACCGTTCGAGGAAGGTACTGCAATGAGCCATACGCCGCCGGGGGTGGCCGCGACGACGCGGCCCGCGGCCTCTTTGAGTGGGCGGATAGCTCCAGCCGGGTTGCCCGGCCGGTGGCTGGCCGCCGCAATCATGATCATCGGTGCGCTGATGGACATGATCGACATCACGATCGTGAATGTCGCACTACCTACAGTCCGGCGCGACCTGCACGCGAGCGCTACTCAGCTTGAGTGGGTCGTATCCGGCTACATGCTCACCTTCGCGGCTGCGCTCATCATCGCGGGGAGCCTGGGTGACAGATTTGGCCGTAAGCGGGTGTTCCTGATCGGCGTCGCGATCTTTGCCGGTGCAAGCCTGTGCGCCGGCCTGTCGTCCGCCGCTGGTGAGCTCATCGCGGCGAGGGTCGTCCAGGGCGCGGCGGCCGCAGCGATGGCACCGCAGGTGCTGGCAACGTTCAGGGTGATCTTCTCCGGGCAGGAGCGCGGCAAGGCCTTTGCGATGTACGGAGCGATGCTCGGGTTCGCCTCGGCCATCGGGCTGGTGCTGGGCGGCGTGCTCACCGACGCCAATCTGTTCGGCTGGAGCTGGCGTTCGGTGTTCTTTGTCAACGTCCCGGTGGCGTTGATCGCGCTGGTCCTCGGCATACGGCTGCTGCCAGAGACGCGGGACCCGGCGGCGGGGCGTCCGAACGTGCCTGGTGCGGTAGCCCTTGCGGCATGCCTGGTGGCCATCGTGTACCCGCTGCTAGAAGGGCGCCAGCTCGGCTGGCCAGCGTGGACCTGGCTGGTGATGGCGGGCGGCGTCGCCGGGGTCGCCGGCCTTGCGGTCACCGAGGCGCGCACGAGGACAGCACAGGCCGGCAGGTCGGCCGTGGTTCGCCGCGCGCCGCTGCTACGACCATGGCTGTTCCGGATCCCGGCGTTCGCGGCGGGGCTTGGTGTGCAGATTGTGTTCGCCATCGGCCTGCAGGGGTTCTTCCTGGCGTTCGCCCTGTGGCTGCAGGCGGGCGAGCACTTCTCGCCGCTGAAGGCCGGCCTGACGGCGGTGGCTTTCAGCGCCGGAAGCTTCATCGGCGCCCCGGCGGCCGTGCCGCTGGCGCAGAAGTACGGTCGCCGGATCCTGGTCATTGGTGCCATGCTGATGGCCGCTGGCATCGGCGGCATTATGGCCGCCGTCGGCGACGTCGGGCTGAACGGCAGCCCGTGGCCGGTTGTACCCGGACTGGCAGTGGCTGGCGCGGGCCTGGCACTGCTGGTCATCCCGCTGGTGAATGTCGTGCTGGCCGCCGTCCCTGCCGAGGTTGCCGGCGGCGCGTCCGGCTTGTTTAGCACCATGCAGCAGCTAGGGGGCGCGATCGGCGTAGCCGTGCTCGGGACGGTGTTCTTCGACTCGCTCGCCAGTGGGCACGCCTTCGCCGCGGCGATGACGCACACCGCGCCCTACGCCATCGGCGCGTTCGCGCTCTGCGCCGTGCTGTCGCTGGTGCTGCCGCGCACGGCGATGTCAGAGGAAGCGCTGATCGGCGGCGACGACTAGACGGGTTATCGCGAAGACCCCGGCATGCCAGGGCATTGCCGGGGCCTTCGCGTTGCTGCGCCCGGCCCGATGAGGCGCCACTGTCTCAGTCAGGCCACTTTCGGGCCTGGTGGGCTACCGTGATGCCCGAAGCGCGCGAGTCGGCGGGTCACGGGCGGAGGCGGTGAGCGGCCAGTTCGTCATAGTACGGCTGGCACTGGGCCGCGAGGGGTTCCAGCTCAGCCGGGAGACCAATCCCGGCTGGCGCCGGCCGGTAAGGGCCGAACCCGGTCGAGCGCCACACACTGTCGTACCAGTACGGCGCCCAGACGCCGTCTGTTGGCCGCGGGCCGGCGGGCCAGGAGAGCATCGCCGGCCCGAAAGCGATGCCGAGCGCGGCGCAGAGCGCTCCCAGCGCGGCGGGCGGGTCACGCAGGATGTCCGCGGCGTCGATCACCGGGCCGCCGAACGTCCGGAAAATCTCGGCCTGCTGTTCGAGTCCGAGGTCGGCAAGCGTCGGCCGGCTCCTGACCCTCGCATAAGAGGTCAGTAGCTGGCGCGGATCGCGGATCAGGAAGGCGTGAGTCAGCCCGGCGAGCGCATGGCGGTCGATCTCCGGCAGCAGGTGATGCGTCATGTGCTTCTGGTAGTGGATCGAGATGCCCGCTGGCAGCTGGCCGCCGGTGAGCTCGTCGAGCACGGAACGCCAGTCCGTCGGCATGGTCTTGATGATCTGGTCGCGGCCCGGATGGTCGATGCCGGTCCTGGCCAGGTAGTAGCCGTAGAGCGGCTCGTCCACGACGACGGTATCCGGCCGGTTCTCAAACGAGCGCATGAGCGCGGTCGACACGGTGCGCGGCCCTGACCACATCGCGACCCGGACGGCAGAGCGGGTCATAGCAGCACGACCGAGCGGAGCACCTCCCCGCGCTGCATCTTGGAAAAGGCTTCCTCGACGCCGTCGAGCGAGATTGTCTCGGAGACGAACTTGTCCAGCGGAAGCCGGCCCTGCAGGTGCAGAT
>Ga0066903_100003536_pt1 | contig 12819 bp, 11 predicted proteins | sample PanSoiMetaGPlot1_FD_67491 | JGI IMG/M metagenome (GOLD analysis project Ga0066903, IMG submission 67491) | Tropical forest soil microbial communities from Panama analyzed to predict greenhouse gas emissions - Panama Soil - Plot 1 (version 2) | ecosystem: Environmental > Terrestrial > Soil >... | reverse complement strand
GCGCCTCCGCGAGGACGGACGCGTCCAGCCCGTCGCTCCTGCTCCTCACGACCGCGAACACGCGCTCCTCCATCTCGACCAGGAGGACGAGCGCGCGGGCATCCGTGAGGTCGACGATCTTGTGGGCGAGGTTCGAGACGCCGTCCACGTACTCGGGCCAGCGCACCGCCGCCAGGAGCAGCTCCTCGCCGTCGGCTGCGACAGGCTCGAGCGCCTCGAGCAGCCGCTGCAGGAGATCGCGCTCCGGCCCCGCGAGCGGCACGTGCAGGTACGAGCCGACGAGCTCCTGGCGCGCGCCGTGGCGCAGGCACCACGCGAGGGCGTCCGCGTCGCGTTGCGTCGCCGTGCCGTACGTCAGGCTGCCCGTGTCCTCGTGGATGCCGAGCGCGAACGCGGTCGCTTCGAGCGCCGTCGGCTCGAGCTCGCGCTCGGCGAGGATCCCGACGAGCGTCGTCGTCAGCGCGCCGTCCGTGGAGAGGACTGCCGCCTCGGGAGTCACCCAGTCCGGAAGCTCGCGGCCGTGGTGGTCGAAGAGCGCCTTCTCCACCCCCGGGTCGAGCGCGACGGCCTCGAGCTCGCCGAGCCGCGCGGCGTCCGTCGTCTCGACGACGACGAGCCGGCGGATCGCGTCCGCCTCGAGCCGCGAGATCTCCACGATCGGCTCGAGCTCCTCCGCGTGGAGGCGGTAGAAGTCGCGGACGTTGCGGTTGAGCGAGCCGACCGCGACGACCGCGTCCGGGTAGAGACGGCGGGCGGCCAGCATCGCCGCGAAGGCGTCGAAGTCCGTATTCCCGTGGGTCGCGATGACGGTCTCGGCCCGCATCTGCCCATTTTCGCGTCAGACGTGCGCGACCGCCTCGATCTCGACCACGGCGCCGCTCGGGAGCGCGCCGATCTCGATCGTCGACCGCGCGGGCGGCGCGGCGCCGACGTAGCGCGCGTACACCTCGTTCATCCCCTCGAAGTCGCCGAGATCCGTGAGGAACACCGTCGTCTTCACGAGGTTCTCGAGCCCGGTTCCCGCGGCCGCGAGGATCGCGCTCAGGTTCCGCATGATCTGCCCAGTCTGGTCCCGCACCGTCGGGCCTGCCAGCTCGCCGCTCTCGGGCTCGATCCCGAACTGGCCCGCGACGAACACGAGGTCGCGAACCCTGATCGCCTGGTTGTAGGGCGCGCCCTGGAACGGCGCCGGTGCCTGGTCCGTGCGGATGACTTCCTTCTCGGCCATGTGCGTTCGCCTCCTCTCTAGTCCTTGCACGCCTCGGCGAGAGCCGCCCCGAGTGCCTTGAAGATCGCCGAGAGGACGTGCTGCGAGTCCTCGCCTTCGATCAGCCGGACGTGGATCGTCAGCCCGGCCGCCTCCGCGAGCGCCTGCAGGAAGACCGACGCGAGATCGGTCTGCAGGCCGCCCGCCCGAGTAGCGGTCAGATCCGCATTCGACGCGACGAGCGGCTTTCCGGAGGCCTCGACGACGACCATGGCGAGGGCTTCGTCGGCAGGGACGACCCCGAGGCCGCGTCCCGGAGTGCCGTCTCCGCGCACGAGTGGCGCAACGGCCTCTCCCAGAGCTGTCCCCGCTGCCCCCACCTCCGCCTCGGGCTCGCCCGGTGCGATCTCGAGCTGCAGCCCGAAGCCGCCGGTGGCCGCGAGCTCGGCCAGCAGGTGGTCGAGGACGGCGACGCCCGTGGCGACGTCGCTCGATGCTCCGGTCCCGAGGGAGATGCGCGCCGTGCGGCCGGGGCTCACAGCTCGGCCCGCTCGATGGACGCACCGAGCTGGCGGAGTCGTTCGTCGATTCGCTCGTAGCCTCGGTCGATCTGTCCGATGTTGCCGATCGAGGAGCGGCCCTCGGCGCAGAGAGCGGCGATCACCATCGCCATCCCCGCCCGGATGTCGGGGCTCTCGAGCCGCTGCGCGTAGAGCTTCGCCGGGCCGGTGACCACGGCACGATGCGGGTCGCAGAGGATGATCCGCGCCCCCATCGAGACCAGTTTGTCCACGAAGAAGAGGCGGCTCTCGAACATCTTCTCGAAGATCAGCACGGTGCCGTGCGACTGCGTCGCACAGGTGAGCGCGATCGAGGTGAGGTCCGCCGGGAAAGCCGGCCAGACGCCGCTCTCGATCTTCGGGATCTGCGCGCCGAGGTCGTCGACGACGTGCAGGTCCTGGCCCGGCGCCACGCGCACGGACCGGCCCTCGATCTCCATCCGGATCCCGAGCTTGCGGAAGGCGGGGACGATCGCGATCAGGTCGTCCGGCTCGACGTCCTCGATCGTGACGTCGCCTCCGGTGAGCGCGGCGAGCGCAGCGAAGCTCGCCACCTCCACGTGCTCCGGCCCGATGCGGTGGTCGCCGCCACGGAGGCTCTGGACGCCTTCGATGTGCAGCACGTTCGAGCCGATGCCGGTGATGTGCGCCCCGAGCGAGACGAGGAAGCGGCAGAGATCCTGGATGTGCGGCTCGCACGCGGCGTGGCCGACGATCGTCTCGCCCTCTGCGAGCACCGCGGCCATGATCGCGTTCTCGGTGCCCATGACCGACGCCTCGTCGAGGTACATGCGCTTGCCCCGGAGGCCGTCGGTGCGCATCTCGTAGCCGCCGTTCAGCTCGACCTCCACGCCGAGCTCCTGGAAGGCGTTGATGTGCGTGTCCAGCCGGCGGCGGCCGATCACGTCGCCGCCCGGAGGCGGCACGCTGACCCGCCCGAAGCGGGCGAGCAGCGGCCCGGCGAGCAGGAACGACGCTCTGATCTCCTGCGCCAACCCGTGGTCGAGCTTCCACTTCGCGACGCCGCGCGGATCGACGCGGACGTCGTTCGGCCCGGTCCACTCGACGTCGGCGCCGAGGTCGGCGAGCAGCTCGACCATCGTCTCGACGTCCCGGATGCGCGGCACGTTCGTCAGTCGCACCTCGTCGGAGGCGAGGACGCTCGCCGCGAGGATCGGGAGCGCGCCGTTCTTGTTCCCGGAAGCGCGGACGGTTCCCGACAGGCGGCGTCCGCCTTCGATGACGAAGGACTCCATCCGGCGCGCATCGTACTCGGGCCCCGCGACCGCTCCAGGAGCGCCCAGGCCCGCGGACAGTGACCTCATCTCAGAGGTTCCCGATCTCGAGCGTGGGGACGGAATCGCCGAGGTCGAGACCGAGCACCTGGGCGTAGAACGAGAGCTCTGCCTGGAAGGCGCGGACGATCGAGTCCGACTTCCGGAAGCCGTGGCCCTCGCCGTCGAAGAGGAGGTACGCGTAGGGGACCCTGTTCCCCTCGAGGGCGGCGACGATGAGCTTTGCCTGCGAGACCGGGACGACGTGGTCCTCGGCTCCCTGGAGCACGAGCATCGGCGTCGTGATCCGGTCTGCGGCGTGGACCGGGCTGCGCTCCCGGTAGAGGTCGGCCTGCTCCGGATAGGGCCCGACGAGCGTGTGCTCGTACTTGGACTCGAACTTGTGCGTGTCGCCGGTCGCGAACGGCTCGAGGTCGGCGAGCCCGAAGTAGGACGCCCCCGCGGCGAACTCGTCCGTGAACGTGAGCGCGCAGATCACGGTGTAGCCGCCTGCGCTCCCTCCGCGGATGAGCAGCTTGCCGCGATCCGCCTCGCCCTGCGCGACGAGGTAGAGGGCGGCGTTGACGGAGTCCTGGAGGTCGACGACGCCCCACTGCCCGTTCAGGCGCTCACGGTACTCCCGGCCGTAGCCCGTCGACCCGCCGTAGTTGACATCGACGAGCGCGAACCCGCGGCTCGTCCAGAACTGGGTCGAGAGCGAGAAGAGCGGCGAGGACGAGGCAGTCGGACCGCCGTGGACGTCCACGATGAGCGGCGGGAGCTCGCCCTCGGGCGGTTCGTAGCCCGGGTTCGTCGGCGGGTAGTAGAGCGCGTGCGCCGTCAGTCCGTCCTCCGTCGGGTACTCGATCGCCCGCGGGACCGAGAAGAACGTCGTGTCCACCGGCACCCGGGCGCTCGAGCGCAGAACGTCGTACGAGCCAGTGTCGACTTCGAGCCGGACGACCTGCGACGGCAGAGTCGCCGAGCCGGCGATGAACAGGGCCGTCGAACCCTCGACCGCGACGGTGACGGCGGCGGCGGTGTCGTACGGCAGCTCGAGGTCGTCGAGCGCGCCCGACTCCGGATCGAGGAGCGCGTACGTCGTCCTGCCCTCGCTCTCGTAGCAGCAGAAGATCCGGCCGTCCGCCAGGAAGCCGTAGGAGCGCATGCCGAAGACCCAGGCGGGGTACCCGAACTCGGCCTCGGCCGCGCGGAGCACGGCCCGGTCGCCATCGCGGACCCGCTCGAGGTTCCACCAGCCGCTGCGGTCGCTCGCGAAGACGAGGTCTCCGGAGGGACTCCACTCCGGCTGCCAGATGGACTCGCGCCCGTCTTCCCCCGCCACGTGCTCCGGCTCGCCGAGCGTTCCGTCCGAGGCGACGTCGGCGACGAAGAGCTCGCAGCCGTCCCACGGCATCCAGGGGAGGTCCCAGACGAGGAAGCAGAGCCTCGTGCCGTCCGGGGAGAGGCGCGGTGCGAAGTAGAAGTCGCGGCCGCTCGCGATGATCCTCGGTTCGGCCGAGCCGTCGGTCGGGATCGCGACGAACTCGTTCACGACGTGCGCGGGTCCCTCGCCCTCGTGGCGCTCGCGCACCCCGATCCAGAGCGAGCCGTCCGCTGTCGTCCGGCCGTCCGCGTAGCGGTGCCGCTTGCCTTCGACGTCCGGGGTGAGCGCGACCGGCTCCGCGCCCGCGTCCTGGCGGTACAGCCGCTGGTCCTCGAAATTCGAGAAGAAGGCCGTCCCTCCGTGGATGCAGTAGGCGCCGCCGCCGTACTCGTGGGCCGCGGTGCGCACGTTGAAGCCCGCGGGCGTGACGTCGCGCGGCTCCTCGCCCGGCGCCGCCTGCACGAGGACCACGCGGCCGCCCTCGGATGGACGACCTTCGAGGAACCACGCCACCCCGTCCTCGAGCCACGCGCTCGACAGCGACGCGCCCGATTCCGCGACCAGCTCGGCGGTGATCGGGGATTCCCAGCTCCCGTACGGGGCCACGGCCTTCTCCCTCAGCTTGACTTCCAACGGCGGCGGCTATCGTAGTCGGCCGTGCCGACGCGCGAGCAAGCCTGGGACACGCTGACGCGCTACACGAAGAGCGAATCCCTCCTTCGCCACGCTCTCGCGGTCGAGGCCTCCGTCCGCCACTACGCCCGTCTGTACGGGGAGGACGAGGAGCTCTGGGGCTGCGTCGCGCTCCTCCACGACTTCGACTACGAGATCCACCCCACGCTCGACAAGCATCCGCAGGACGGCGCGCCCATCCTCCGCGAGGAGGGCTATTCGGAGGAGCTGATCGAAGGAGTGCTCTCGCACGCGGAGCACCTGAACATGCCCCGCGACACGCAGCTCAAGAAGGCGCTCTTCGCGTGCGACGAGCTCTCCGGCTTCGTGCATGCGTGCGGCCTCGTCAGGCCCACCGGGCTGGACGGGCTCGAGCCGAAGTCGGTGCGGAAGAAGCTGAGACAGCCCTCGTTCGCAGCGGGCGTGCACCGGGACGAGGTGTACGAGGGTGCCGAGCTCCTCGGGCTCCCGCTGGACGAGCACATCGGGAACGTGATCGCGGCCATGCAGCCGATCGCGGGCGAGCTCGGCCTCCGCACGGCCGCCGACGCAGCCTAGAGCAGATCCCCCTTCCCGGCATTTCGACGCCTCGGACCTCTGTCTGGCGTTCGCCGCTCTGTGACCGGCGTGACACGCGGTGCGTCAAGACGCGCAGCGCAGGGATCACGTCCCGGGCCTACACCGTCAGGAGGGAAACGAACACCACGGTCTGCGGCGTGAAAGGAGCCCGTCATGGCTGACCACGGAGACAGCGGACGCTCAGGCCGGTACAGCAGGCGCACGTTCCTCGCGCGACTCGGTGTGGGAGCGGGCGCGGTCGCGGCAGGCGGAGGACTGAGCGGCGCCCTCGTCTCACCGGTTCGGGCTGCGCCCGCGCGCAGCAACTTCGTCGCCACGGACGCACAGCACTTCGGGCGCATCTTCCCGAACCTGTCCCCGTTCGCGCCCGCGAGCAAGGGCGTCACGAAGTCGCTCGTCGCCCTCGCGGCGCAGGGCGGTCTGCTCGACGCGCAGGACGAGCTCGGCGCGGGCCCGATCGCGCTGATCACGGATCCCGCGCTGAGCCTGAACAATCCGGACAACCCCACGCACACGGCCGGGACGACGTTCTTCGGCCAGTTCGTCGACCACGATGTCACGTTCGACACGAGCTCGACGCTCGGCACCCCGACCGATCCGCTGGCGTCGCCGAACGGCCGCACGCCCGCCCTCGACCTCGACTCCCTGTACGGGGCGGGGCCGATCGAAAGCCCGGCGCTTTACGACTCCAGCGACCGGGCGAAGCTCCTGATCGAGTCCGGCGGGATCTTCGAGGATCTCCCGCGCACGGGTGACGGCACCGCAATCGTCGGCGACCCGCGGAACGACGAGACCCTCGTGATCTCGGGCCTCCAGTGTGCGTTCATCCTCTTCCACAACCGAGCCGTGGACGACGTCCGTGCGAACGGGACGAGCACGTGGCAGGAGGCCTTCGCGCAGGCCCGGCAGCTCACGACCTGGCACTACCACTGGCTCGTCCTCCACGAGTTCCTCCCGCTGATCGTCGGGCAGGCGCTGGTGGACGACGTCCTCGCGAACGGACGCCGGTTCTACACCGTGGGCCCCGGCCAGGCGTTCATGCCTGTCGAGTTCCAGGGGGCGAGCTACCGCTTCGGGCACTCGATGGTGCGTCCCTCGTACCGCGCGAACCTGAAGGGCGACGGCGGCAACCCGTTCTTCGGCTTCATCTTCGACCCGGGGCAGAACGGCGTCTCGTCCGACCCGGACGACCTGCGCGGGGGCTTCCGGGCGGCACGGCGCTTCATCGGCTGGCAGACGTTCTTCGACTTCGGGATCGACGCGGGTACCGGAAAGGCGGAGGTGAAGCACAACAAGCTGATCGACACGCGCCTCTCGACGCCGCTCTTCACGCTGCCCCTGGGTGCGATCGCGAGCCACGACCCGCCGACGGTGCTGCCGCAGCGGACCCTCCTCCGTCACCTCACATGGAGCCTGCCCTCGGGCCAGGCGATCGCACAGGCGATGGGCGTGACGCCGGTCGACAAGCAGGACCTGAAGGAGCTGAAGCCGTACGGCTTCGACAAGAGCACGCCGCTCTGGTACTACGCGCTCAAGGAGGCGGAGCTGCACGGGGACGGCGGGCAGCACCTCGGTCCGGCGGCCGGCCGGATCGTCGCGGAGGTGCTGATCGGGCTCCTGCAGACCGACCCGAACGGCTTCCTCGTCCGTCAACCCGGCTGGCAGCCGACGCTGCAACACCCCGGTCCGGGCTTTCGGATGACCGACTTCCTGACGTACGCGGGCGTCGACCCCACGAGCCGTCACGCGGCGCAGCCGGCCTATGCCTAGCGGTGCGCGTTACTTCGAGGGCAGCGAGCGCGCGTAGCTCCTGCCCCGCTCGACCCAGGCGGCGAGCTCGTCGTCGGAGGCGACGTCGCCGGTCGGGACCCGCAGCCACCCGGGCATCGGCCGGTCCCGCATCACGGCCGCGGTCGCCGTCGTCGTCGAGACGAGCTCGTCCGACTCGGCCGGGTCGACGCGGACGAGGATGCCGCCCTGGCCGCTGGCTGCGATCGCCATGTTCCCCCCCAAGAGGAACGCGAGGCCGCCGAACATCTTCTTCTCGGCGACTCCGGGCTCGCCGCCCAGGAGCCTCCGGATCCGCGCCGCCAGCTCCTCGTCGTACGCCATCACGTCCTCCCGTAGCGCTCGAGGAAGGCGAGGACGCGGTTCCACGCGTCGTCCGACTCGGCCGTGAAGTCCTGCTGCTTGCGGTCGAAGAAGCTGTGCGGAGCGGCGGGATACGTGACGACCTCGTGCTCGACGCCGGCCGCCGTCAGCGCCGCGTCGTAGGCGGCGTTGTCCTCGGCCGTGATGTTCGCGTCCGCCCCGCCCTGCAGCGCGAGGATCGGCGCGGAGATGTCCGCGGCGCGCTGAACGGGCCCGGACGAGCCGTCCCTGCCCTGACCGGGGCGCCCGTAGAACCCGATCGCACCCGCGAGCCCGTGCCCGCTCGCCGCCGCAAGCCACGAGTTCCGTCCGCCGAAGCAGAACCCGAGCGTGAACACGCGGTCGCACGCGCCACCCGAGCGGGAGCGGAGGTGCGCGACGCAGGCGGCGACGTCCTGCTGGATGCCGTCGGGCGTCGTCTGCTCCACGTGCGGCATGTACTCGAAGTCGTCGCCGCGCTTGCCGGCGCCGGCCGTCCGTCCGAAGTAGTCGAACGCGATCGCGGCGTACCCGCGCTCCGCGAGCCGGAACGCGAGCTCCTCGTAGAAGCGATAAAGCCCGCGGACGTCGGGGAGGACGACGACGCCGGCGCCGCTCGGCTCGTCCGGAACGGCCGAGAACGCGGCGAACCTGTTCCCGTCGGCTGCCTCGAGCACGAGGTCGTCATGGGCGACGGCCGCACCCGAGAGCGGAGAGACGGGCGGCGCGGAGTCGACGTCGAAGCACACGCGGCGACGATAGCGACGGGGCGGCGTGCCTGGCGATCCCGCGGGCGCTCCCGTGTAAAACCGGGCTCCTAGAGCGCGGCCACCAGGCGGTCCAGATCCTCCTCGCTCGTCCACCAGCCGACCGAGGCGCGCACGAGATCCCGTCCGGGGAGTGAGCGGACGACGACACCGCGCTCGCCCAGGCGCTGCACGACCTCTGCCGGGTCCTCGCCCTGCGCCCTCCAGGAGACGAGCGTCGCGCGCTCCCTCGGCACGACGACGTCCTGACCCGCACCGACGAGGAGGTCGCGGGCGCGCTCCGCCATCGTCGCCGCCTGCTCCTCTGCCCAGCCCGGACGCCCGTAGAGCGCGGCCACCAGCCCGGACATCGACCCGGCCGAGAGCCAGCCGTGCTCGAACCTCCGCGCGCCCGGCCAGGGTACGAAGGCGCCGTCGGGCTCGTGGCGCTCTTGCGAGAAGTAGCTCGGGCGCGCGATCCGCAGGCGCTCTGGGTCACGGACGACGAGCGCGCCCGTCGAGTCCGGGCCGCAGAGCCATTTCTGGCCCGAGATGGTGAGGAAGTCGAGGCCCTCCGCGTCGACGGGGATCGCTCCGGCCGATTGTGCGCCGTCCACGAGGACCGGGATGCCCGTCCGCTCCCGCAGCTCGCGCACCGGGAGCACGGCGCCGGTGGTCCACAGGACCTGCGAGAGCGCGAGGAGTCGCGTCTTCGGCGTCACCGCCGCGACGAGCAGATCCGGGTCGGGGGCGACGGCGAGGACCCGTGCGCCTGACGCGTGCAGCGGCCCGAGCAGCCCGAAGTGCTCGTCGGTGGTCGTGACGATCTCGTCGTCGGGGCCGAGGTCGAGCCCGGCGAGGACGACGTTGCAGCCGTCGGTCGTCGAGCTGGTCAGGGCGACCTGCTCGGCCCCGGCCGCAACGAGGGCGCCGAACCGGCGTCTCAGCTCGACTCGCAGCTCGAGGACGCGGTCGACGTAGTCGCCGCCGGTCCGGCCGTCCCGGAGCTCACGGTCGAGCTCGGCCCGGAGCGCGTCGACGGTCGTCCGGGACAGCGGTCCCATCGATCCCGCGTTCAGGTAGGCGATCCGATCGAGGACCGGGAACTGCGCCCGTGCCGCCTCGAGCTCCTCCTCGGTCGGCATCGGATGATTCTCGCCCATCTAGATTTCCGCCGGTGTTGGGACGGAGCCGCTTCGACGACCTGCTGCGACGGCAGCTCGACCTCTTCGAGGTCGATCAGGAGCCGCTGCTCGAGGAGGCGGACGAGGCCGACGACGCGTGGACGAACGCGCCGCGCGAGGAGGCGGAGGAGCTCTACGGCCAGTACCAGCTCGTGGTCGACGCGATCGCGGAGCGGCTGCTCGAGGTCCGGGAGACCTACGCCGGGTCGCTCGACGAGGAGACCGCCGCGACCTACCGTGCCGCATTCAACCGCGCAGCCGTGAAGCGGTTCCGGCCGTACTCCGCACTCCTGTCGGAGGAGTCATGAGCACACCGCTCGAGGACTACGGCCTCATCGGGGACCTGCAGACGGCGGCACTGGTAAGCCGCGAGGGCTCGATCGACTGGCTCTGCCTGCCGCGCTTCGACTCCGGGGCGGTCTTCGCCTCGCTGCTCGGCGACGGGGAGAACGGGCGCTGGACCGTGCAGCCGGCGGGGGACTTTCGCTGCCCCACTCGCGCGTACACGAACGACACGCTGATCCTGGAGACGACCTTCGAGACGGACGATGGTGAGGTCCGGCTCGTCGACTTCATGCCTCCCCGCGAGACGAAGCCGGACGTCGTGCGCATCGTGGAGGGCGTGCGCGGGCGCGTGGTGATGCACATGGAGCTCTCGCTCCGCTTCGATTACGGCTCCGTCATCCCGTGGGTCCGGAACCTGGACGGGACGCTGGTGGGGATCGCGGGGCCCGACGCGGTCACGCTGCGGACGCCGGTCGAGCTCGAGGGGCGCGAGTTCCGAACGCACGCCGCGTTCTCCGTGGCCGAGGGCGACCGGGTCCCGTTCGTCCTCACGTGGTACCCGTCTCACGAGCCGCCGCCGGATTCCGTCGACCCCGAGGCGGCGCTCGAGGACACGGTCAGCTTCTGGGAGGACTGGGCTTCTCGCTGCTGCCACTCCGGGCGCTGGCACGACGACATCCACCGCTCGGTGCTCACCCTCAAGGCGCTGACCTACGCCCCGACGGGCGGCGTCGTGGCAGCCCCGACGACGTCGCTTCCGGAGGCGCTCGGCGGCGTCCGCAACTGGGACTACCGCTTCTGCTGGCTCCGCGACGCGACGCTGACGCTGCTCGCGCTCATCCGCTCCGGCTACGTCGAGGAGGCGGGCGCGTGGCGCGACTGGCTCCTCCGCGCCGTCGCGGGGAAGCCGGACGACCTCCAGGTCATGTACGGCGTCGCGGGCGAGCGGCGGCTGACTGAGCTCGAGCTCCCCTGGCTCGCAGGCTACGCGGGGTCCGCCCCGGTCCGCATCGGCAACGACGCCTCGACCCAGTTGCAGGTCGACGTCTACGGCGAGGTGCTCGATGCGCTCTACCAGGCCCGGCGGCGAGGCCTCCACGCCTCGCCCGAGGCGTGGACGCTCTGCCAGAAGCTGCTCGACTGGCTCGAGTCGGGCTGGCGCGAGCCCGACGAGGGCCTGTGGGAGGTTCGGGGGCCGCGCCGCCATTTCACACACTCGAAGGTCATGTCCTGGGTCGCGTTCGATCGGGCGATCAAGCTCGTCAGGCACCTCGACCGCGAAGGCCCGCTCGACCGCTACCTCGCCCTGCGACGCGAGATCCGAAAGGACGTCCTCGAGCGCGGCTTCGACGCCGACCGGGGCGCCTTCGTGCAGTTCTACGGCTCGGACCGGCTCGACGCGAGCCTGCTGCTCATCCCGCTCGTCGGATTCCTCAAGGCGGACGACCCGCGGGTGGTCGGGACCGTGGACGCGATCCAGCGCGAGCTCCTGCGCGACGGGTTCGTCGAGCGCTACCGAGCGGACGAGGAGAACACCGGCGTCGACGGCTTGCCGCCCGGCGAGGGTGTCTTCCTGCCGTGCTCGTTCTGGCTCGCCGCCGTCCTGGCGCAGCAGGGGCGGCACGACGAGGCGCTCGCGCTGTTCGAGCGCCTCCTCTCCCTGCGCAACGACCTGGGACTGATCTCGGAGGAGTACGACCCGGAGCAGAAACGGCTGGTCGGGAACTTCCCGCAGGCGTTCACGCACCTGGCCCTCGTGGAGACGGCGTTCACGCTCGCGCGGCGAGCTCCTCAGGCAGAACCGGCGACCGCATAGAGCCGCCACTCGCCCGGGACGCCCTTGAGCTCGGCGAGCCCCCGCTCCTCGAACTCGAGCCCGGAGCCTGCGACGAGATCCCGGACCGTGCTCGAGACGAGAACCTCCCCCGGGCCTGCCCGTGCTGCGACGCGGGCGCCGATGTTGACGGCGATGCCGGCGACCTTCCCGTCCGTCACCTCGACCTCGCCCGTGTGCAGGCCGGCGCGGACGTCGAGCCCCAGCGGGCGCACCGCTCCCACGATCGCCTCGGCGCACCGGATCGCGCGGGCAGGTCCGTCGAACGTCGCGAAGAAGCCGTCGCCGGCCGTGTCCATCTCCTGCCCGTCGAAGCGCGTGAGCTCGCGCCGGACGGCCGCGTGATGCTGCTCGATCACGTCGCGCCAGCGACGGTCTCCGAGCTCGGACGCACGCGCGGTCGAGCCGACGAGGTCGGTGAAGAGGACGGTCGCGAGCAGCCTGTCCGGCGTCGCCGTCTCCCTGCGTCCCGTGAGGAACTCCTGGATCTCCGCGATCGTCTGGTCGGGATCGAACCACGGCACGTGGTCGCCGCCCGCGAGCTCGACGTACCTCGCGGCCGGGATCGTGCGTGCGAGGAAGCGCGCATTCTCGACATGGCAGACCTGGTCGTCCACCGCGTGGACGATCAGGGTCGGGACGTTGATCGCCGGCGCGACGTGGCGGACGTCGATGTCGAAGGCCATGCGGGCGAACGCCGCCCAGGCAGACGGGGTCACGGCGTTCTTCGCCAGTCGGGCGAGCCAGGCGCGTCCCCACTCCACCTCGCCGACGCTCGGCACGAGGTACTGGAAGCCGTTCCCCTTGCCCCAGTTCTCGGGAATCGAGGAGAGGTAGGCCTCGAACTCCTCGTCCGTCGATTCGCCCCAGGGCCAGTCGTCGTCGCGGCGCTCTCTGACCTCGGCGCCCTGGAGGATCAGGCCGACGGTCCGCTCCGGGTGAGCCGCCGCGAAGAGCATCG
>Ga0066903_100003535_pt1 | contig 12819 bp, 4 predicted proteins | sample PanSoiMetaGPlot1_FD_67491 | JGI IMG/M metagenome (GOLD analysis project Ga0066903, IMG submission 67491) | Tropical forest soil microbial communities from Panama analyzed to predict greenhouse gas emissions - Panama Soil - Plot 1 (version 2) | ecosystem: Environmental > Terrestrial > Soil >... | reverse complement strand
TACTCGCGGAGCGACATGGCATCGACCTGTTCGTCGGTCACCACCCGGACGCGAGCAGGGGTTCCACCCTCGCGCTCAGGGACCGGCTCGGAGCCGTTGACTTCGCTCAAGATCGCCTTCCGTAGTGCGGACTCCCGCTCTCGCAAGCGGTGCTCGGTTGCGGAATCGACCAGGTAGGTCAGATATTCTTGCAGACCCTCGCCCCAGGGTCTGCCCTCGCCGAACGTTTTGCCGGCGACCTGGCGCTGAATGTCTTCGGGCAGCGTCTGCTGGAAGCGGGTAATGACGTCCATCATCGGCGCGTACTGGTCCTGCTGCGAGGCTTGCAGCCCCTGCTGCTGGTACTCGCGCTGCGCGAGCTCGCCGAGCGTGTACAGGTCGTTCTGCGCCGCGGCGTCGCGTTTGGCTTGCTCGAGGCGGTCGCGCTCCTGCTGGCGCAGTATGTCTCGAGCGCGCGTGTCCGACCGCGAGCCGATAATGCCCGACAGCCGCTCGTCTTTCTCCAGGAGCTCGGTCGGCAGGTTCTTGGCGAGTAGCGCGAACGCTTGCTCGGGCGACTCGGCTCGAGCCCACGCCTCGCGCCAGTCCTCGTCGGTACGCCCGCCCTCACCCGAGTCGGATGGGGTTGAAGGCCCCTCTCCCCCACTCGACCCAGGCTCGGTACCGCTCTCCGGGAGGGGAGGCGGGTTGGTCGCCTGCGCTCGGGAAGCTCGTCGGCGACCTCCAGCGTTCTGCGCCTCTGGCGCCGCTGTAGTCTCGCGTTCTGCGGCGACTTCCTCGACCAGGTCGGGATGAACGCCGCGGTCTGACTCTGCCATCTACTTCCTGGACGACCTCGCCTGACGCAACGCGGCGGCGACCGCCTGCTTCTGCGGGTGACCGGCCTTGATCATCTCGCGAATGTTGGTGCTGATGGTCTTGCGACTCTTGCCCTTCTTGAGCGGCATTGCGGAACTCTCCTAGCGTCGGACGCCGCCGATCGCCGTCGGCGCGGTGAATTGCGGCAGCGTGTTCTGAATCTGCCGCAGCGAGTCCTGCGGATCGAGCCCGTACTTTTCTTGCATCGACTGCAGGATGATGTTCTGCGTCGACGGCGCCGCGCGCAGGAACGACGTCGAGTCGATCTTGTTCGGCGTCGGCGTGTTGGCGATGAACTGGTCCGCGGTCGTCTGATTGGCGGTCGGGTTACGAATGTCCTCCGCAAGCTGCTGCAGGTAGCCGAGCCCGCCCTGAGTGTTGCCGCCCGCGGTGCCCACGCCAGCGACTGTGTTCGGCGCCGAGAAGCCCGCCGCGCTCTGACCGCCCAGGATGCGCTGCGCCTGACCGAGCACTTGCTGCTGACGGAACGGGTTCGCCTGAAGCTGGCTGGCAAGCTGCGCGATGCCGAACTGCTGGTTGTAGGTCTGCTGCTCACGCGCCAACGCCTGGTTGAAGTACTGGTTCTGCGCCTGGAGGGTCTGCGTCGGCGCGCCGTACACCCAATTGATCATCGACTGCGGCCCGAACTGACCACCGGCCTGCTCGACCGCCGAGCGCACCGCGCCCTGCACGTCGCGATACCAGTGCGCCGCGGCTTTCGCGTCGTCGCCGCCTTCGGCGTTCAGGTACGTCGATCGGTCGTTAGCGCCCGCTTTGGTGTTCCAGGCATCCATCACCAGGTTGCCGGTGCCCGTCGGCTGGTAGTAGCCGGTGAAGTTGGCCTGCTGGTTCAGCGCCTGGAGCGTCGGATCGCCCTGGTACGAGCCCGTCACGCCGGCCTGGGTGATGCCGAAGTTTTGGTTGTACTGACGGACGCCCTCGTTGAACTGGTCGGTATTGAACTGGAAAATCTTGTCCCACTCACGGACCTGTTCGTTGAAGGCTTTCAGGTCGCTCGAGTTGAGCGCCGCGACCGCCTGCTGGATCGCCCTGGCGTACTGATCGGCGCCAGCGCCGGCCACCGGCTGCGCGCCTGGTGAGCCGACCGTCCCTGACGGGCCGACTTGCTGCGAGCTCGGCGTGTTGAACGTCGCGCCCTGCGTCGGCGTCTGCGTCCCGCCGCCCTGCCCGACCTGGCCGCTCGGAGTCTGATACGTGTACCCGCCGCCGCTCGAGTTACCCTCGACGTAGCCGCCCTCGTTGCGGAAGTCGGCGCGGCCCGACTGTGTGTCCAGGTCGTGGCCGTTGACGATGTTGGTCATGCTGTTGGCACCGTGATCGTGATATTGCGGTTCTGCGGCGTGATCGGCGCCATGCCCGCGGCGACGAACGGTTGCGGGGCGGGCGGCGACGGCGCCATCGGCGCGGCGACGAAGGACGGTCCAGGCACCGCGTTCCAGGGGGCGATGCCGCCGGTGTACGCCGTGGCCGCGCCATAGTTCTGACCGGGCGCCTGGAAGGACTGCGGCCCCGCGTTCCACGGTGCAACGCCGTTGGTGTACGCGGTCGCAGCACCGTAGTTCTGGCCTGGCACCGCACGCGCTGGCGCCGCGATTCCCGCGGCCTCCGCTGGCAGTTGCGCGGGCAGCGTCGGCGTGGCCTGCGTCTGCGTCTGGACCGGACCTGCCGCGGCCTGCTGCCCCGTTCCTTGAGCTCCGCCCTGGTTGCCCTGCAGCGCCGCGGTCTCTTCAGGCGCCGGCTGACCGCCGTGCGTCGCACGGTACTTCTGGAACATCTGCGTCAACGTGGCGTACGCCGCCGCCGCGTCGCCGCCCATCGCGCTGTTGGGGTCGGCACGGCGCACCAGGTTGGCCGCGGCCTGGTACACCTCTGGCCCGCCGCCCAGGTCGGTCGCGAACCCTGCCGCCCCCTGCACCAGGTTGGACGCGAAACTCGAGTCCGGCGCGACCAGCAGTCCGTGCTTGGTCTGGCCCAGGAGCCCGAGCCCCTGGTTGACGAAGCCCTGTGCTGCCTGGACGCGCTGGTTCAGCAGACCGGCGCCGGTCTGCGCGCCGCTCGCGATAGCCGAGAGTTGCTGCCCCGCGGCGGTCGCCGCGGTCGTCATCGCCTGGTTCGCGTTGTCGATGATGACCTTGGCCTCATCGACCGAAATGTCGCCGCTCACGACCTGGCCGCTGAGTTGGCTCGCCAGGTTCTGCAGCGCCTGCGACGCAGTGACGCGCGCCTCGTTGTCGATCCACTTGAGCGAGCCGGGGTGCTCGGGATCGGGGATCAGGATGCGCTTGGCGACGGTGTTGGTCGGTGGCGGCGTGGCGGCGTCGACCTTGGGCGCCTGGTAGTTCGGGTTCTGAACGCTCTTGATGAGCTCGCCGTTCGGCCCGTACCAGTCCAGCGTCTTGGCCGTGGTGTTGGTCTGCAGCGTCGCCGCGGGCGAGACGCCCGGCGGATAGACGTACTTGCCGCCTCCGTCCGCGTCCGTCTGCCAGATCATCGGGTTCTGGTTCGCGTCCTTGATGGGCGGGTGCTGCCAGTCACCGGGTGCTTTGGTAAACGCCTTGGTTGGGTCGGGCTCGTTCGGGTTGAACTGGTACGGGACGCCGTCGATGACGACCGCCTGGTACGGCGAGCTCGTCGCGACGTCGACCTCGTTGGTGACCTTGCCGTTGTTGTCGAAGACGAAAATCTTCTTCGGCGTGGTGACGATCTGGCGCCCGGTGGTCGGATCAGCGGCGAGCGGATGGAAACTCTTGTCGCCCTGGTCGACCATGCCGACCACCCGTTTGGTGCCGTCGGCGTTGGTGACCTCGACGTTGTCGTACTTGCCGCTCGGCTGCGCCTGGGGTGGTGCCGCGAGCGGATGGAACGACTTGTCGCCAGTGTCGACCATGCCGACCTGACGCTCGGTCCCGTTCGCGTCCTTGACCATGACGGGGTCGAAGGTGCCCGACGGCTTGGCGTCCGGAGGCGCCGCAATCGGGTGCATCTCGTTGTTGACCGGATCCCACGCGCCAACGACGTCGGTCGTGCCTGGTCGGTAGACAGGCAGCCACTTACTCGGATCGGACGGCTTGTTGCTGCCCGCGGGTGGACCCTTGCTCGGCCCCTGGAGCACGGTGTAGCCGACGCCGCCCTTCGCCCCGCCGGTGGTGGTCGACGGCAGCGCGGTGAGCGTGCTCACCGTCATCTCGTCTGGCGCGCCGTCTGGCCCCTCGATCGACAGGATCGTGCCGAGCGTCTGCTTGACTGTGGCCGGCGCGCCTGGGTTGCTCGGCGTCTTGGCCGGGTTGGGGAGCTCGACCTCGTAGGGTCGCTGGCCGACGATCTTCCAACCTGGTCGCAGCGCGTCGACCGCCTGCTGCGGGGTTGCGTATGCGCTCTGTGCCATCTACTGCCCCGGTGCCCCGAGATAGTACGGCTCGGGAGCTTGTCGCGGAGACCACCGACTCGTCACGCCCTGGTCGCCCAGGCTCTGGATGAACTGGAGGCGGGCGCTACGCGCGGCCTCCTGGACGACGTTCCGCATCGCCGCGGCCTTGTCCGCGTCGGTGTAGGTCGACCACTGCTTCTCTTGCTGCGCCTGCGCCACGAACTGGCGGATCATCTGCCCCTGGAGCGTGGTGAGTTGCGCCCGCTCGTCCTCGTTGAGCGGAATGCTGCCGTTGTAGATGTTGATGGCCCGATCGACCTTCGGCACGCCCACGCCGTACTGACGCAACGTTCGCAGCGTCGGCTCGTCGCGCTCGATATCGAATCGACCAGGGATCGGGTACACGCCTGGGGTGATGTAGCGGCTCGGCCCCAGGACGCCCTGCGTCCGCTCGTCGCCCATCGGCGTCAGGCTCGGAGGCACGTTTCCCGACAGGCCGGGGTAGTTGGCCTCCATCGCATCAATCAGCCCTCGAATGCCTTCTCGAGGATTGCGCGTGGCGACGCCGGTGAAGCGTTGAATCTCGCGACCGAGCGCCGAGTAGGGACCGTAGCTCGCGGTCAGTCCCTCGAGGAACTTCCCGCCGCGGGCGTTGGGGTCTTGCAGCAGATCGACAAAGTCGCTCATGCCCTGCAGGAAGGTGTTGTCGAGCACGTACTTGCCGATGCCCGTCGCCGCCATACCGAACTCTTCAGGGTCCATGATCGACTTGCCGTGGTGCGTCGGATCGGTCAGGATCGCCGCCATCGCCAGTGGCGCGCCCACCACAGCCAGGTTCTGGAGCGGGATGTAGTACGTGTTCTTGGTCACCGGGTCTTGCAGACGGAACGACCAGGGGCGCCAGCCCTGCGGGTACGTCGAGTTGACGTTGGGGTCTTCCGAGTAGGCCGCGGTCAGCATGCCGGCCAGTCCCAGGGCCACGCCAGCGCCGAAGATGCCCGTACCCACGATCGCTCTCGCCGCGCGCTCTTCTGCAAGTAGAACTTGCCGTCCGCGGGCGTACCGCTCGGCTCGCGTACCCGTCGGCATCTCGGCGACACCACGCGCTGCCTCGTACGAGCCCATCAGCCCGAGCGGGCTCATGCCGAATCCCTGCGCGGTAATGTTGGCCGGCGTCTCCATGAACGGCAGCACCTGGCTGCGCGCGAAGCGCCCGATTTCCGCCTGCGTCGAACCTGGTCGGGCGGTCACCGACTGCGGCAGTGGCAGACCGCGGCGTTTCTCCTGGAAGACCATGTGCGCGGCGTTGTCCTCGACCTCTTTCGCCAGGTCGGGGTATTCCTCCAGGTTGGCGATGATGTTCGCCGCACGGCTCTTGACCGCGTTCCCTGTGAAACCTTCCTTGATCGCTTCCCTGGTCGCCACGCGGTTGGCGTGGGCAGCGTACGCCGCACCGCGGAACAGCACGTCTTCGGCCTGCAGCAGACGCAGCGGCATTTCGACAGTCGCGTCCACGACGGCGGAGCCGCTTCCAAAACCGGCACGGACCCTGGACAGGTCAGCCGCCTCTCGGGGGCTGATGCCCGTCCTGAGCACCTTCACGGCGTTGGGTAGCTGCGCGTAGAACCCTGGCGCCCACGCCTCGATCATCGGCTGGAGCTCAGCCATGTACGCCTGCCGCTCGCCGCCGGTGATGGCCGCGCGTGCCGCGTCGATGCCAACGGTCGTCGCTCTCACCGGCACTTCCACCATCGCTCGAGCCGTGTTGCCGCCCATGTTGGCGATGTGCGTGATCGGCCCCGACAGCAGACCAGCCAGACGGACGGTCGTCGCGCGTGCCCAATTCGACGGCTTCGCCATGCCCTTCAGGAACTTGGCCGCGGCGTCCGGTGAGGGGTCGCTCATCGCCGCGACGAAGTCCTTGAGCACCTGCGCGGTGACCTCGCGACCGCCGATCGACTCGAGCAGACGCTCCGCTTTCGCCGACTGATTGCCGCGCCGCTGGAGCTCGGCGTCGAACGCTCGCGCCTGCTCTTTCTCCGCCTCTTTTGCGGCGATATTTGCGACCTTCCGCTGCTGCTCGATGTAAAGCTGACCGCGGAACGCAGTCCTCTTCGCCATCGCGTTTTCAGCCGCCTTGGAGTCCCAAAACGCCATCGTCTCCCAGGTATCTTTACGGCGCGCGAAGTTGTCCTGCTCGGCTTTGAGCTCGGAGCGCAGCGCGCCCAGGAGCTCTTCGGGCGCCGAGCGGACCTTCGCCTTCCGCTCAGCAGCGCGCTTCGCTCGCTCTGCCTTCAGACGGTCGAACTCGGCGCCCTTCTCGTGCAGCGTCATGGCGTTGTACCGATCGAGCTCGGCGTACGCCTGGTCAATCTGCTGCAGGATGTTGCGCGGTGCGCCGTTCCTGGACGCCTCCGCTCGCGCGGTCGTCGCTTCGCGCTCGAGCTCGCGCCCCTTCGCCAGCACGGTGGTAGCGCGTGCTGCCGCACGCCGAGCCTGCGCCGCCGTCTTCTGCGCTGCCAGCCGTTCGTTCGCCGCGGTGATGCCCGACGCCATCGTGCGGTCGAAGCGTTGCTTCAGCGCGTTCAGCGTGCGTCCGGCGGTAGACCGACCGCCTCTCGCGACCGCCAGAATCTTGGTCGCGTCGGCGAGCGTCGCGGCACTGAACACGAGCTCTTCAGGCGTTAGCGCGTCCACGCCGCCCTTGGCGACGATCGACTGCGCCGTGTCCATCATGCGCCCCTGCTGCTCGACTGCCGCGGCCTGCAGCGCGACCATCTCGCGCTCGTTGAAGCCCTGCCCGATCTTGGTCTTGTTCCAGTCCTGGACGGTCATACCGACGCGCTTCGCCAGGTCGTTCCGCAGCGAGTCCATCGAGATGCGCCCCTGGCGGTACGCCTCGAACAGGTCAGGGTTGTCGTCCGCGGCCTTGCGAATCTGCGCGGCGATTTCCGGCTCGCCCTCGAGCATCGCGTTCAGGTTCGGCATGTTGGCTTCGGTACGCGCGGACGGAGCACCTTCGGTAGCTCGCTGAATCTCTTCGTTCGAGACCAGCGCCGTCGATCGCACGTTGCCTTGCTCGAGCGACACCGTGCCCTGGTCGGAGCGCAGCGTGCCACGACCCTTGCTGAGCACAATCTCCTGCGCCAGCCGCGCGCCCTCGTCCAGACCGCCCTGTGCTTCGGCGACCGATGCGGGCGTCTCGTCTGGAGCGCCGGTGTCGAACGGGAGCTCGGCTGGCCGCTCGGCTCGCGCGGCTTCCTCTGCCGACCGCACGCGCACCAGGTTGGGCTCCGCGGGCGCGTTCGCCATCTGCTCGTGCGCCGACTGGATATCGCCGAGCTCGGCGTCGAGGCGCGTGCGCTCCGCCCTGAGCTCAGCGGGCGTCGGCGTCTTCGACATGCGTCGCACGTCGCCCAGGTAGCCGCCCTCGCGCAGCGCGTAGCGCACTTCGCCCGATCCTTCCTCGAGCCCGACACGGTCGGCCCACCCCTCTTCGTACGGACTGGCGCCGTGCGCGCGGGCAATCTCGGCGACCTGGTCGTTGGTCAGACCCGCCGCCCACCGCGGTCGGTCGATCTTCTGACCAGGGTTGCGGATCATCTCGTCTATCGCGTCGCGCCGATTCTGGACCGCCTCGTAGCGCCGCTCGAGCTCGTCGGCGTAGCTCAGCATCTCGTCCGACGTCATCGGTGTTTCGCCTGGTCCCGCCTCGCGCATGGCGTACGGATTGGAGTGGACCTGTTCCAGAGAGCGCGGCACGCCGCCGCTGACCGTGGTCGGTGGACGCTCGCCTGGCCCACCGGGGCCTCCTGGAGGCTCCTGGGTCGTCGCTCTGAGCTCGAGCCCTGTCGGGCGCTCCGGAGCGCGAAACCCCTCAGAAACGCGCCCTGGAGCGGTTTCCAGGGGTCTGAGACCGCGCGTCAGCGCCGCGGTGCCTAAGAGACCGGCGGAGGCACCGAGCCCGATGTTGCGGAGGCGTTCCTCTGGCGGAGCCCCCTCGGGGGTAGCGGCGGCTCCGGCTGCGCCGCCGACTGCGGCTCCGCCAAGGTTAATGGCGAACGGAAGCTGAGCCTGGGCTCGCTGCCTTGAGGCAACGCCTCCGACGCCTCCGAGTCCTGGAGGGGTGGCGCCTGGATAGGCGGGGATAGGGGCGTCGCGGAAGAGTCCTGCGGCGAGTTGCTGACCACGAATGTCGTTCCCTGCTGGTAGACCCAATGCTCGGGCGGCAGCGGCTGCACCCCGAGCGACGCGAGCTCGTCCTGATCCGACTGCATGTGTCTCTCCGGTATACGAGCCGACCGTGGCATCCGTCAGCCCTTCGGTGTTCAGCACGTCCTGGACGGTGCGCGCCAGGTCGCCGATCTTGCCGCCGGTGAGGGGCACGCGCACGCCCGTCCCGACCTGTTCGCGAAGGACGGGTAACCCCCGAGCCTGCAGCGCCGACGCAACCGCGGCCTGCTCGCGCTGGCCTGCCAGCCCGTCGATGCCGAGCCCGCCGTAGCTCGTGGTGTTGGGATCAGCGTGGTTGTAGACGTCGGCGCCGAGCCTTCGTCCAACGAGTTGAGCTCCTTCGTCGCCGATACCGACCACGTTGACGTACGTGTGCTGCCCGAGCCGCTGCACATCGTGCTCGGGCAGCAGCCACGGAATTTTGCCGTTGGCGTCCAGCGGTACCTCACCCGGCACGCGCATGATCGGCGAATCGAGCGTCGCCAGGTCGCGCAGCGCCGCCGCCGGTCCGTTGCCGACGGGACGCGCGACTGCCCCGCGGCCTCGACCGCTCACGCCGCTGATACGCTCGCCGGGCAGGTACTCGAAGCCTGGTCGGGACGGATGGAACAGCGCCCACTCCGCAATCGCCGTCGCCGTGTTTGGTGGTGGAGCGTCGTAGCTGCCGTTCGATCGGATGCGCTGGCGGATGGCGTCGATCTTGTCCAGCCACGAGGCGGGATTCCCGGTAGGGGCTCCTGTTACCTCGCGCAGCGCGCTCTGCAGCATCGACGGCGGGTGCAGCACGCCGCTGGCGTACCCCTGCGCGATGGCATCGCTCAGCCCGACCTGGTCGGTGCGGAGTCCCGGTCCAATCACCGGATCGTTCCACAGCGTGCGAAACACGCCCCATCCCGCGGCCTGCGCCTCGCGTGGGCTTATATTCATCTCACGCGCTATCCAGTTGGTCAGCGCGTGCATCGAGCGGTACGCCTGGTCGCTGCCGCTCACGTCCGGCGTGCCAGGGATGACGTCGGCGCCTCGAGCCGCGGACTGCAGCCGCGAGCCGAACAGCCGCCCCTGCCACACGTCCTGCGTCGAATACGGGTCGTACAGGTCGTTCAGCGCGTGCAGGAAGTTTTGGGTGTACGAGCTCAGCTTCGCGCCCGTCGGCACAGGAATCTCGCCTGTGCGGTAACCGCGCATCACGCGCGCCAGCATGTCGCGGTCGGCGTACGCGGCGTCTTTGGTGAGCAGCGCCTCGACCGCCTGGTACGCGGGCGTCGCCACGATCTGCGCCCTGGTCATGTTCTCGAAGCCAGTCAGGTCGGGCTTGGCCTGCCGCATGGCGTCGAACACGCTCAGCATGGCGTGGTAATTCGGAGGCACGCCGGCGTTGCCGCCGAAGGCGCCCATCAGCACCGCGGCCTCGCGCGGGTTGATGTTCTGGCCCGTGTCCTGGCGAACCTGCTGCACGATTTCCGAGTACCAGCGAGCGGCAGGTAGTCCCGCCTCGACCGCCTGACGGACCTCGTCCAGACTCCGCGTGCGCGAGCCGCCGAGCCCTGGCAGCGACTGAATGTCGGCCTGGGTGATGTTCGGTCGCTGCGTTCCCTGCGCTCGAGCGCGGTCCTGGAGCATCGACTCGGTGATGAACTCGGGCGTGCCCGGCTCGTAGCCTGGTCGCGGAACGGCCTGCCCCTCGAGCACGTCTCCCCTGGCCGGCAGACCTATGGCTGCGCCGACTTGAGCCTGCGCCGGCTGACGGCTCCGCAGGAGCTCGGGCGCGCGGTCGATGATCTGCTGGCCGATGCCACGGATGACGCGCGCCGCGCCCGCGGTCCCGACGTCCATCAACCCGCCGAGCGCCGCGCCACTGACGAAGGCTTGGCCGATCGACTCGGGCGTCGCGTCGGGACGGTCGACCTCGAACAGCGCGTTTTGCACGCCGTTCGCCAGAGCACCGCCGGTGAGCTTCTCGGCGATAGTCGACACGAACCTGGTCGCTTCTGGCGCCATGACACGACCGGCCTGCTGCGCGACCGTCTCGCCGATGCCGGCGCCGATCGCGCGACCAGCGCCCATCGTCGGCCCGAACGCCAGCACCTGGAGCGGATCGGTGAGTTGCTGCGCGATACCCGACGTCAGCCCGCCGACCAGCAGCACGTCTTTCGCGGGGTTGTTCTCTTCGATCCACTTGTTCTTGGCATCCTGCTGCGCGCGGTACTGGTCCCAGGTAATGCCCATCGACGGGTTAGCGAAGGCGTTCCAGATGCCGCCCGCGACGATGCCCGGAAGCGAGCCAGGCAGGTTCTGCACTTGCTCGGTCGCTTGACGGTTCTGTGCCTCGCCCGCGGCCTGGACGTCCTGCAGGTACTGCGCCGAGCGCGCCTGCCGCTGCTCGGGCGTGCCGTAGGCGGTCTCGTACGCCTGGTTCGCCGCCGTGCCGAGCCCGCTGAACGCGGAACCGACCGCCTGCTGCGCGCCGGCGATGCCCTGGTCGATCGCCTGACGCGCGGGTGAGCCGGCAACGAGGGGAGGCTGGTTGGCCTGCTCGAGCGACGTTCGCAGCCGATCGACCTGGTCCTGGATGGCTTGCAGTTGCTCGCGGGCGCCAGCCACGGCATCGCGCGCATCGGACACGATCGGCGCTTTGGCGAGCGTCTGCTGCCCCGCGGTGAGCACGTCCTGCGCGCCCTGGCGAGCCCCCGCGATGGTGTTGTCGACCGGCGCGAGAGCGGCGGCCACGATCGGGCTCGAGCGCAGATCGTTGTAGATGCCAGTGACCTGGTCGACCCATCCCTGCGCGGGGTAGCCCGGCTCGTCCACCACGTAGCCCGCGTTGCGGAGATCGTTGATGAACTGGCCCGGGTTGTGGCGGTCAGCCCACGCCTGCGCGTACCGCGGCGCGGAGCTCACCAGGTCCACGAACGCCTGGAACGACGCTTGCGGCGAGTCGTAGCCCGCCCACCTGGAGCCGTTGGCTCCCGAGCCCTGGATCGAGAAGATGTTGTTCTGCTGCTGCGCGGTCTGGCTGCGGCCCCAGCCGGTCTCATTGGCGCCGATCGCCAGGAACACGCTCGGATCAATGCCCGTCGAATCACTGAACTGCTTCGCCAGCGGCGCGAGGCTGGCGAGGAAGTCGTCCTTGCCCTGGCCGATGCGGTTAGCGGTCGCCTGGACCGTCGCCTGCCCGGTCCCGACCGCTTGCTGGACTGGCCCCTGCGTCTGCCCTGGCTGCTTGGCGCCGCTCTCGTACGGGCGCGGGTCGATCAACTGGTTGAGCGGGTCGCCGTTGCTGGCGTTCTTGCGAACCTCGTAGTGCAGATGCGGCGAGCCTTCGGTGCCCGACTCGCCCATCGTCGCGATAGGCGTGCCGCGCTGGACCTGGTCGCCGACCTTCACGTTGGCGCTGTTCAGGTGCATGTAGGCGTGCGTCAGCCCGTCCGAGTCCTGGACGTAGACGATCAGCCCACCGGCGCCGCCAGGGTCGCGGAAGACGTTAGTGACCGTGCCTGGCGCGAAGGCGTCGACCTCCGTGCCGATGCCCTTTCCGCTTGCGGGTACTAAGTCGACGCCGCGGTGGGGCGTACCCGTCCGATAGTCGCCGGTGTACGTGGCGCCGAAGTCGAATTGCGTCTTCCACTGGCTCGCCAGGTTGTCGTTCGGCGACGCGCCCGCGGCAGTCTGGCCGACGTCGGTCTGCGTCGCCGGCTCTTCGGCGTGCGGCAACGCCTGCTGCCCCGCGGGGGTCTGATCGTAGGTGTAGCCCTGCGGTAGCTGCGTCGCCTGAGCTCCGCCAGCGACCTGGGTGGCGTAGTCGGTCAGGTGCTGCTGGACCGCCTGCGCTTGCTGCGCGGCCTGTTGCTGCTGGTCCTGGAGCGCCTGCTGCGCCTGGTTGTACGCCTGCGTCGCGTAGTCGGCGAGTTGCGCCTGCACGTCCTGGACGCTCGTCCGACCAGCGCGCTGCAAGTCTTCCCAGGTATCGCCGACCGCCTTCTGCACGCCGCCCGCGGCCTGACCGAGCGAGTTGGCGTACTGCGTGAGTTGGTCCTCGATCGTGCTCTGCAGATCGTCCTTGAGGACCGTGCCAGACATCTCAGGTCATCCCTGGCAGCGGCATCTGGCCCGGTGCGGGCGCCGTTTGCGGCGCGATAGCCGGTGGGGGCTGCGGCAGCGTGGTCGGTGGCGGAGGTAACGCCGCGGGCGCCGACGGAGTGAGTGGAGGCGTCGGCGCCGATGCAGCGGCGTTCTGTGCGGCAGCTTGCTGAAACGCCTGCGCGACCGCCTCCTGCTGGCCCTGCGACGGAATCGGCTGGCCCTGCGCGTTCTGCGGGGGGTCAGGCACGCCGATCCGATCG
>Ga0066903_100003532_pt1 | contig 12822 bp, 8 predicted proteins | sample PanSoiMetaGPlot1_FD_67491 | JGI IMG/M metagenome (GOLD analysis project Ga0066903, IMG submission 67491) | Tropical forest soil microbial communities from Panama analyzed to predict greenhouse gas emissions - Panama Soil - Plot 1 (version 2) | ecosystem: Environmental > Terrestrial > Soil >... | reverse complement strand
GTTCATCCAGCCACAATACGCTCTTCCGCAACCGGATTAAATATAACTTGGAACTGAAACATTTTTCTAACTACTACAACATAGTAGGAAACGTCCTTGGAACATCGGGTTGGACTAATGCCTACGACACGGAACAATATGATTACCCTAATTACGGCATTAATCCCGTGTATGGGCTAGGATTTCCGAACATTGGGAATGACGATTATACCGGAATAACAGAGGCGACAAATCCTCCTGACTACCACCTTTTCACGAACAACCTTTCTGATCCAGACAACCAAAAACTCGACCGCAATGTTAAGGCTACGATCTTGCGGCATGGTAATTTCGACTACTTCAATAATTCGACGGTGTGGGATCCCTCGATTACTGATCATACAATAGTCAATTCTCTTTACTATTCGAGTCAGCCAGGTTGGTGGCCGGCCGGCGTGGCGTGGCCACCCATCGGCCCAGATCTTATCCCGATGGTGAGCCAGATTCCTGCACAAATCAGATTTGGCGAACCGCCGCCGCCATCGCCCACACCCACACCAACTTCGACTCCTGCTCCAACGCCGACGCCAACGCCAAGCCAGTGCCAGGTCCCCAACTTCATTGGCACTAGGCTGAATTATGCGCAGTCAGTCTGGAATGATGCTGGGTTCACGACATCGGTCACCACGATCGGTCGTCGCCGCCAATTGATCACCTGGCAGAGTCTCCCCGAGGGGTTCATCGGCTCCTGCTCCGACACGACGATCACCGTTCAAAGTATCCCTCAGGACACTCCGACGCCTACACCAACTCCATAACGTACCTGTCATTTCTCCTTATCTCCCGCCTGTTATTCCCCCATTTATCGTAACCTTTGCCGCGACTCGTCCCCATCACTTTGATCCTGTCGAGCACTTTCCTTTTAAACGGTTTGACACTCCCAATTCGCCGAAGCGCCGGATGCGCGTTGGCATCGACTTTCATTTGGCTTTCTCGCCCGCCGAACCAATTTCAACGCATTTGTCTTGTCTAGCGGCAATCGCTTCGAGTAGACAAATCCGCATGACGCAGAGCAAAAAGGATCTTTGCGAAGATCGAGGATTGACAGGTCCTGAGGCGGTTCATCGCAACATTCGCGACTCGCGAGCCGTTTTCTGCCTTTTCGCTTTCCTGGTTTTTGCTGCGCTGGCGTGCAGCGGCTGCCAGAGCCCACTACCACCTCTACCGAATCCGCCAGGTCCCAAGACCGCGGTCAGACTTTCTCCCGGAGATATAATCAAGGTTGCCTATGCGGATGAGACCGTCCCCGATCAAACGCAGAAAATTCAGAGGGACGGCAAGGTGAGTCTCCCGCTCATCGGCGAAGTCACGGCGGCAAGCAAGAAGCCTATCGATTTTCAACATGAGCTCGTCAGCCGCTATGAAGGTAAGCTTGAAAACAGCGAAGTGCTGGTCACGTTGGAGAACGGCATGGCGGGTGTGATCATCTCCGGATTTGCCAATAAACCAGGCAAATACCTTTTTGATCGCCCGACGACCGTGTACCAGGTGATTATGGAAGCGGGTGGAGTGAGCGACTACGGAAGCCCGAGCAATGTTCATCTGACTCGCATAATCAACGGAGAACAGCGCACCGAGACCATCAACCTTCGGCCGGCCATTCGCGGAAAGCCTACAAGACCAAAATATGTCCAGGACGGGGACGTGATCTACATCGCGCGCAGCTTGTTTTGAGTTGAGGTGCCGGCAGGGCGCGATGTGCAAACATGATTTTGCCATGTCGAATTCACCGGGCCGGTAACTGCGTTGATGCGCTCTCTCTCGCGCTCATGTTCGCCACTTCTTTGCTGGCTATGCAACCGGGGCACACCTGGGGTCAAAACGCGGCGGGTTCATCGTTCGAACAGGCTGGTGTAAGCTGGCTGCCAGCAATTCCAATTCAGATCACCGCGGGCGTGGACATGGGCTACGACGACAACGCTACCCTCACTCCCAGCGGCGAAGGCTCATTGTTCGTTGGAGAAAACGTTGTCCTCACTTATGATCGTCCTGGGGAAGCGACACAGTTTTATGTGCTTGGTATCGGGCGCTTTGACCAGTATTTCAATGTGAGCCGGAACGACCTGGACGGAAACATCACCATGTCGCTCACGCATAACTTCTCCACGCGCCTTTCGTTTTACGCAAGTGTCTTCGCTGCTTACCAGTCTCAGCCGAATTTCCAGTCGAATGTGGGCCCGGAGAACGTGGTTTCCGATCACTTCTACACGACCGATATTTTTTCGCTGACTTATCACTGGTCGACGCGATTTTCCATGATAACAAGCTACACGTTCAGCCGCGTCCAGTACGCTCAAGCCTCGATCGGCAATTCTCAAGACCGGGTCGACAACACCCTTGGCGAGGAGTTTCGATTTAGCCTGACGAGCCGCACGGATCTGGTTGGGGAATATCGTCTTGAAATGATAAATTACGATACCGCCCCGACCAATTCCACCACTCACTACCTCTTTGCTGGTTTCAACCATCATTTGACCGAGCACTTGATCTTTCACGCGCGCGCCGGCGAATCATTTCGATCTCTGGAGAACGATGGGAGTACGGCAAGTCCGTACTTTGAAAGTTCGCTTGGCTACGTGAGCAGCAACCACTCGCTGAACTGGACGACAAGCTATGATTTCGAAGCGCCCACCGCTGCAGGCGCAGCAACCACCAAGACGTGGCGGACCGGCCTAACATTGACCTACGGCCTGACCTCGCGAATCAACTCGACCACGGGCGTTTATTATCATCACGACGAAAATACAGGCGGAACCGGCTCGACGGGAACGCAGGATTCTTTCGATCTTACCCTCGGCCTACGTTATACGATCAATAAACATTTCACCTTACACCTTGACTACAACCATACCACGCTGAGTTCCTTAGGATCGACACCGGGTTACTCACAGAATCGCTATTTCGGTGGATTGACCTATACCTACTGAGAATCGACAGACGGGGAGCTCGCAGAAGGGAGCTTCCCGGATAAGATCGACAATTACTCTCTGACCCCCAGCCTGAGAGACCCCTTGGAAATGCCCCCTTCACCAAACGAAACTGATGCCCGCGAAATAATGATTCCTGCGCAGACAGGGCACGTCTCGGAATCCATCGCGTCAAGTCATAGGAAGACGTGGCGGTTTTGGAGCGGCGCGTGTTTCGCGATCGTGCTGCTAGTAGCTTTCGCCCGGCCTCTCCTGGGCCTGATTACATATGCAGCCGGGAGCGAACTGTATTCATACATTTTATTAGTACCGCTCGTATCTGCTTATCTGCTCTACAGCCGACGCCAGCAATTGCCAAAGAATTACGTCGTCGATCTGCCGCTCACGATGGTGTCCCTAGCCGCCAGTGTCGGCGTTTTGATGTTCACGTACTGGTTGGATTTCGCGAGGCCAGCGCTCGCCATCAATGATCGCCTCGCATTGCTAGCCCTCTCGTTCCTTTGCTGTCTTGCGACAGGAGGATTCTTCTTTTTCGGCGGCGCCTGGATGCGAGCAGCCGCTTTTCCGTTGGCGTACCTCGTTTTCATGGTGCCGATGCCGGATGCGATGGCAGAAGCGATCGAAACGGCTTTGATATCTGCCTCGGCCGAAGTAGCCAATCTCCTTTTCTACATCAGCGGCACGCCGTTTCTGCGGACGGGCCTTATTTTTCAACTGCCGAACATCACGATCGAAGTTGCACAGGAGTGCAGCGGCATTCGATCGAGCTGTGTACTTTTCATGACCAGCATCCTGGCCGCCAATTTATTCTTGAAGACGAGGTGGCGTCGTTTTGCGCTTGTCGCTTTCGTCATTCCGCTCGGCATTTTGCGGAACGGATTTCGCATCCTCGTGATCGGACTTCTCTGTGTGCACATGGGTCCACAGATGATCCACAGTCTAATCCATCGCCGGGGCGGGCCTCTCTTTTTCACGCTTTCGCTGATTCCATTTCTTGTGGTGTTATGGTGGCTGCACAGGGGGGACTCCCACAGACGACAACCGAAATAGCGCTGAGCCTCATAGAAGTAAGTGCTCGTTTGCTTCCGGGTTTCTTTTCTCGTGTCGGAATTTTTGGGAACTTCGTCCGGGTTTTGCCGTAGAAAAGGGTTAAGAGGACCGCCCTCCACTCTGTTGACCGGCAGGCGTTAGTCTGAACTCGCTGCGGCTCACGCGTGGAGAGCTCTTTCTCGCTGAATGAATGAGATTTCGACCTCCTTATCGGCTCTAGCCTCGTGCCGACGCTGGATCTGCAACGCAACTCATCTTGTTGGCTAGGAGCAAATAGTGAGCGTAAACACGATTTTAGCTTTGATCGCCAGTCTCTTCAGTTTTGCGCTGGCCGCGGCCGCCGCGTGCCGAAAGGAGCGCTCGGTTGCGAGTTGGTGTTTCTCTGTTGGCATGTTGACTTTCGCGCTGGAAAATCTGTTCGGCGCGATGTGGCGCGAGGCGCTGAGTCCCGAAAGAGCAGCATTTTGGGGAACGCTTACGCTTGTAACCAGATCATTCGTGCCGGGCATCTGGGTTTGCTTCAGCCTTACGTATTTGCGGGGGAGCGCTCGCACGTTACCAGCGCGGGCCTGGTTTCTTGTCCTCGCGGCGCTCTTAATCCCGGTGGCCATCTCCCTGGTCTTCCGGGACCAATTGGTGCCTGTTTCTCCCTACACCGAGCCGGGCGCAGACTGGTGGGTTCGTTCTCACGCGGCGACCAAAACACTCAGTGCGTTCCAGCTCGTTGCCGCAGTGCTGGTTCTGATGAACCTGGAAAAAACTTTCCGATCGGCTGTCGGCACAATGCAATGGAGAATCAAATTTCTCGTTATTGGCTTGGGCATTGTGTTCGGAGCGAGAATTTATACTCTCAGTCAAGCGCTGCTTTTTTCCGCGGACGTCCTGGTCCTGACCGATGTGGACACTGTGGCGCTCCTGATTGGGTCCGCATTGATTGTCGTAGCTCTTGTTCGAAGTCGTTTTGGCGAGATCGATGTTTATCCCTCCCATGCTGTCTTGCGCGCATCGCTGACGTTTGTTTTGGCTGGCGCATATCTTTTCGTCGTCGGTGTCCTTGCTCGGGTGGTAGTGCAAACCGGCAAAGCGGGCGCGTTTCAGTTCCAGGCGTTCGTGGTGCTGTTGGCCTTTGCATTGCTGGCCATGCTGTTGCTCTCGAATCGAATCCGCCAAAACATCCGTTGCATTGTCAGCCGCCATTTTAAAAGCCCGCAGTACGATTTCCGGCAAATATGGACGCGCGCAACGCAATCCATGTCCAATGTATTCGATCAATCCGGGGTATGCGCGGCTGCGGCGAGATTGATCTCTGAGACCTTTAACGTTTTGTCGGTCTCTATCTGGCTGCTTGATGAACAAGATCGGCTGGCGTTTGGGGCATCCACGTCCAGATCAGAACGGGAGGCTACTGACATGCTTCCAAAGCCGGACCAAAATTTCGCGACTATTCGCATGCTTACCAAGCCTTTTGATTTGGAAAAGGCCGGGGGCGATCATGCCGCGAGCCTTAGACGAATCAGTTTGAGCCAGTTTCGCACTGGGGGGAATCGGGTTTGTGTGCCGTTATGGGCTGGGAATTGCTGCATGGGGGTTGCCATCCTGGCAGATCGCGTCGGCGGTGCGCCTTATACGGTCGAGGAGCTGGATCTGCTGAAATGTATGGGCGATCAGATTGCGGTTGGTCTGCTCAACCTTCGGCTCACAGAAGAAATTACGCGTGGAAAAGAACTGGAGGCGTTTCAAGCCATGTCCGCATTCTTCGTGCACGACCTAAAAAATGCCGCCTCAACGCTCAGCCTGACGCTCCAGAACCTTCCTGTGCATTTTGATGATCCGGCCTTTCGCAGCGATGCGCTGCGCGGCATTGGAGAAACCGCAAACCGAATTAATGAACTGATCAGCCGCCTCACCGCGTTGAGGCATCTCGAGGTCAACCTCGCCGAAGTGGACCTCAATCGAGTCGTCGATGACGCGCTGAAGGCCCTAAACGGCACAGTGAACATTAAAGTCCTCAAAGACCTTCGCTTGGAGCCAAAGCTGAGGCTGGATCGCGACCAATTGGGCAGTGTAATCACCAATTTACTTCTGAATGCTCGCGACGCCGTCGGGCATGAAGGGGAGGTAAGAGTTAAGACCGCGCAAAACGGCAATTGGGCAATCGTTTCGATCACTGACAATGGGTGCGGAATGAGCCCTGCATTCCTGAAGTCGTCGCTTTTCCGTCCCTTTCAGACGACAAAGAAGAAGGGGCTGGGCATCGGCATGTTTCAGTCCAAAATGATTGTCGAAGCGCACCGGGGAAGAATCTTGGTCGAGAGCGAGCCTGCCGTCGGCACAACTTTCCGGGTCATGTTGCCCCTTAACAACAAGACAGCATGAAGCCCGGGCTGCTCATGGTCGATGACGACGAGGCGATCCGCACCCAGATGAAATGGGCCTTGAGCGAGGATTACGAGGTTTACTTTGCCCAGGACCGTCAGGAAGCGCTTGACGCCTTTAAGGCTAACTCCCCGGTGGTAACGTTGCTAGACCTCGGGCTCGCACCCCGCCCCAATGAGAGCGATGAGGGATTGGCAGCATTATCCGACATACTCGCAATCGATAACACGGCCAAGGTAATCATTGTTTCCGGACAGAGCGAGAAACGAAATGCAATCCAGGCGGTTGGCGCAGGCGCCTATGACTTCTTGTGCAAGCCTGTGGAGATAGAAGAGCTGAGGCTACTCCTTCGCCGCTGTATCCACGTGGTGGAACTGGAGAAAGAATACCACAAGTTACAACAAAGCCAGCGCTCTGATGCCTTTGAAGACATGCTCGGCACGAGCCCACAAATGCAGGCAGCCTTCGCTTCCATTCGCAAGGTAGCCGGGACGGATGCTCCGGTGCTCTTACTCGGAGAAAGCGGCACTGGCAAGGAAATGGCAGCAGCGGCGATTCATCGCCGCAGTGCACGCAAGAACGGCCCTTTTGTCGCGATCAACTGCAACGCCATTCCCGAAACCCTTCTGGAAAGTGAGCTCTTCGGCCACGAAAAAGGCGCCTTTACCGGTGCTCACATTCAGCGCAAAGGTATGATGGAAACAGCTGGCGGCGGCACCCTGTTTCTGGATGAGATTGGCGAGCTTCCACCGCCGATTCAGGTGAAGCTGCTTCGGTTTCTTCAGGAACAGCGCTTTCAGCGGGTAGGCGGAAGACAGGAAATTCAAATCGACACGCGGCTTGTCACCGCGACCAATGCCGATTTGAAACAGATGATCGATAACGGGAAATTTCGGGAGGATCTATATTTTCGTCTTGCCGTTGTCACCATTCGCCTCCTGCCGCTTCGTGAACGTGGGGAAGATATTGTGTTCCTAGCCCGCGAATTTCTGCAAAGATATGCCAGTCAAAACGGTCGGACGAAGATGGTTTTCGCGCCAGACGCGTTGCGCGCGATGAGCCGTTATTCATGGCCTGGGAATGTGCGCGAGCTCCAAAATCGAGTGAAACGAGGCGTCATTATGGCCAGCGCCTCGCGAGTGACCGCAAAAGATCTCGAGCTGGAGCAGGATGTGGCATCTTCATTTGCAACGACTCTCAAACACGCGCGCGAGCAGGTCGAGCGCGAAATGATTCAGCAAGCGCTCAAGAGAAACTCCGGTAAAATCACTTCCGCAGCGGCTGATCTCGGTATCAGCCGGCCGACTCTTTACGAACTAATGGAAAAACTTGGCATTCCCAAAGAGCGCGCAAATACAAACAACAACTAACATCAAAATCATCCTCCATATGCAAACATCGAAAACCTTATTTAGAATCGTAACGCTTATTTTAGCAGCCACGCTCATCGCCGCCTGCTCCAAAGAAGCCAGAAAAACACGCCTTCTCGCTGAGGCGGACACTTATTTTAAAGCGGGCAACTATGACAAAGCCAAGCTGAGTTACCTCAACGTGGTGCGGCTGGATCCGCAAAACGCGCTCGCATTCGAAAGACTCGGAGCAATGTGGCTGGAGGACGGAGCGGCGTTTCGCGCCGGTCCATTTCTGGCCAGGGCCAGCGTGCTCGACCCGAATAATGCTCAAAACCGGATACGGCTTGCCCGTTCTTATCTGGCCGGGGGAGGGTTTCCCGACGCAAAAAAGGAAGCACTCAAAGTCCTCGAGCAATTCCCGGACAATGCCGATGCCATTATCGCTTTGACTGAAGCGGCGCGAAGCAAAGAAGACATCGAGGCCGCCGGGGAACAGCTGCAGAAATTCCCGCGAAAGAACGACGTTTCTTTCCACCTCGCTTCGACGAATCTGTTTCTCAACACGGGCAACCTAATCGGAGCAGCCAATGCACTCCAGCAGGCGCTCAATGTCGATCCTAAATCGTCCGCCGCGCACATGGCGATGGGAGATTTGTATCTGCTCCAGAAAGACACGAAACAAGCCGGCGAAGAATTCAAGAAGGCAGCAGACCTTGCGCCCATTCGATCAATCGAGCGCTTGAAATACGCCGCGTTCATGTCTTTAACCGGTAATACCGAGGAAATGAGAAGGATTGCCACTGAGATGACCAGGCAGTCGCCGGACTACCTCCCGGGCTGGACTTTGCTGGCCGAGCTTGCCTTTAAGGACAAGAAATACGACCAGGCCCTCTCGCTTCTTGAAAACGTTTTTAGCCGCGACGCGCAATACATCGACGGCCGCAGACTGGAAAGCGATGTGCTGCTGGCGAAGGGCGACACAAAAAAAGCGATCGACGTTTTGGAGCGACTCGACAACACCTATCCGAACTCCCCCCTAATCAAATATCAACTGGCGCGCGCATATCTCAAAAATAATAACACGAATCAGGCAAAGGTGGCACTGGATCAAGCCATCTCAACCAATCCGAATTATGACGATGCCACCCTGCTCCTTGCCCAGATCAATCTTAACACCGGTCATAGTGAAATAGTCATCGAACCGATGACTCGTCTGCTGAAAAAGAATCCCGGTCTCAGGAACGCTGCATTAATCCTGGCTGCTGCTTATAGCTCGCTTGACCGTTTTGACGATGCCGCCGCAGTCATTGACGAGCAAGCGAGGCTTTCGCCGCAGGATCCGCAAGCCCAGCTAATGCTTGGCCTGATCTTCCGCCAGGCGAAAAGAATGGACGAAGCGCGCCAGGCATTTGAAAAAGCTGCCGAGCTTGCGCCGGATAACTTGTGGCTGGTCAAACAACTCGTCGAGCTGGACTTGGTCGACAAGCATTTCGACGCCGCCCGGCAGAGGATACGGCGTCAGTTCCAAAAAACGCCCGATGCGCCAGCTGCCCATTTTTTTGAAGGCCAAATCCTGACCGCGCAAGGGAAATGGGATGCAGCCGAGGCAGAGCTGCAAAAGACGCTCCAGCTCAATCCTAATTTTTCCAGCGCCTACGATTTGCTCGTCCAGACTTATCTTGCGACCAACAAACTTCCGCAGGCGGTTAACCAGTTGCAGGCAGAGCTTTCGAAGGACCCCAACTATTGGCCGGCACTCATGACGCTGGCGCTCTTATACGAGCGGACGAACGATTTCCTAAAGGCACGTGATGCTTATGAGAAGCTTCTCTCGATCAACCCCGCCTTTGTTCCCGCGTTAAATAACCTCGCTTGTCTCTACACCGAGCGGCTGAATGTTCTCGACAAGGCTTACGACCTAGCACGCAAGGCCCGCGATCTGCAAGGGCAGGACCCTTCAATTGGAGACACCTTTGGTTGGGTTCTTTACAAACGTGGCGACTATCAGCAAGCCCTGACGATTCTGCAGGAGAGCGCTGAAAAAGCTGCCGACAATCCGGAGATTCAATTTCACCTGGGTATGACCGCCTACATGATGGGCCAGACAGATATGGCCAGGGTCGCCCTCCGAAAAGCTGCGAGCGCAGCGAAAGATTTCCCGGGCAAAGATGAGAGCAAACGTCGTCTCGCCTTGCTCGAGAGCGGCACGGGTGCGTCCGCGGAATTGTCGATCTCACAACTCGAGGCGATGACCAAAGAGCAGCCTAATGATGTTATCTCCCAAATGCGTTTGGGGGAAGCTTACGAAAAACAAGGCGCATCGGACAAGGCGGCCGCAGCTTATGAGCAAGCGCTGAAACTGAATCCCAAGTTGGCCGCCGCCATAACCAAGCTCGCTCAACTCTATGCTGGACCGCTCCAGAACAAGGAAAAGGCTCTCGCTTACGCAAAGAAAGCGCGCGAACTCGCGCCAGCCGATCCGCAAGCTGCCGGTATTCTCGGAAGAGTTGCCTACCAAAGTGGCAATTTTAACTGGTCTTACAGTCTTCTGCAGGAGGCCGTCCGCCAGCGTGAAAACGATGCCACGATTCTGCACGATTTAGCGTGGGCGGCATATAGCTTGGGAAAAGTGAATGAAGCTCGGGACTTGATGCAAAAAGTCCTGACGACCAACCCGAACTCCCCGCAGGTTGCCGACGCCAGGAAATTTTTGGCGTTGACCGCCTTGGATGAAAATCCGAAGGAACTCACGGCTGCCGAGAGCCAAGTGCAAAACGAACTGAAGTCGAATCCCGAATATGTGCCGGCAGTCATGGCCCGGGCCGCGCTTGATGCGCAGCGCGGTCAAGTAAAACCGGTAGTGTACATCGACATCTTGCGCCGGTTGCCCGATTTCGCGCCCGCGCAGAAACGCCTCGCCACGTTGTATGCTCAGAACCCATCCACAACCGCTGCGGCCTACGATCTGGCCGCGAAAGCGCGCAAGACATTGCCGGACGACGCCGAGTTGGCCGAGCTTCTGGGACGATTGAGCTATGAAAAAAAGGAATACGAGCGCGCCATCCAGTTATTACAGGAAAGCGCTCGGAAAAGACCGCTCAACGCCGATTCTCTCTTTTATCTGGGAATGTCTCAGCTCCAGACGCGGCAAAAGGCCGATGCGCGCGGAGTCCTCGATCAAGCTTTGGTCGCCGGACTTCAGGAACCCCTCGCGACCGAAGCAAAACGCGCCCTTGCGGATCTCCAGCGAGAGTGAAATCACATCCTGGGGCACCCCTCCTCGGCTAAAGCCGATCGACGCCCTCAGCCGCTCGGGCCGGAAGCCGAGCAGCTTTAACACGCTCCGAGGGGCGGACGTAAAATGCGATTTCCGCGAGCCGAACGTGATCCGCGTTGCCCCCACGCCGCTCCTCAACACTTTCCAGGAAGTTTGGCACCTCGCAAAAATTCTGGCCGAGCATCGATGCTGGTGTGATCAGTAAGGGCTGAGGTTCGTCGACTCAGCCGGTTTGAAAAGCCAGAAGGAGCGCCCGGCATAGTAGCGGCGAAGTTTTTCGTTCTCCGTCTCGCCCAGATCGAGTGCCCAGATGACCAGAGCGTCGTCTATGTTCGCCGGGTTATAAATCCATTCTTCATGCGGACTGGGCAGTCCTGTGTAACTAACAAAGATTACGTGCTGGCCAGGCTGGCTCTTCAGCAACTCCTGCTCAATGCTTCCCTTTTCCGTGATCTGCGCCTTGCTCGCCTGAATCTGATCCGCCGTCTGATGAGTCGCAATCGCCTCTGCTTCTGAGGCAATCATCACCATAAATACCGCAACCGGCATTGCACTCACCAGGAAACGGCCAACCTCTCGCCCGTGATACTTCCACTGCCTGAGGTAACGCATTGACTGCGCTACGAGTATCAACAGCGTCGCCAGGAACGGCGCCCCATAGTGCGGATACCACCACACCTCAATCAGTGACGCTGCTCCAATCACGACGACTAGGACCGCCAGGAACCGCGTCTTCTTGGAACACCATAGAAAAGGTGTGAACACGGCCACCGGCAGCAGCCAGATCAGGCTGCCGTAATAGTAACGCAGCAGAGTGAGCCAGTCCAAGGGGCGGTCCACTAATAGCCGCCAACTTCGCGCTCGCTCGTATGTTTGGCGATTCCTCGACTCAAGATCGAAATGTCGAAGGGTCCGTGGAGTGGTGGAAATCGGCATGATTGAAAAAGGCGGCACGATCTCATATTGTTCATAATACTCCCGGTATGGCAGACGTAATGACTGACCAGTAACGCGGTTATTGTCATACGCCAGCCAGGAAGCGCCTGTGAGGCCAATGAGCGCAATCGGCAGCCATACACGCGCCGTGCGGGTTACCATGACCAGCGCAATGAGTGCTGGTACCACGAGCACCAAGCCTTCAAACGGTCGCGCCAGGATCACGATCACCGCTCCAATTCCAAAAAGCCAGGCGTAAGACCACTGCTTTGCGCGGGCCATGCGAACCCATGCGCCAATTACAAGTGCGCCACCGATCGCGGTAACCGCCCCTCCCCAGTAGCTATTCATCCAGTAGCTGAAAAGGCAAAGATTTAGGCCGGTGAACGCTCCAAAGAGCGCCCAGCCCGGCGGCAGCCACCCTTGCAGCGCCCAGCAAAGTGCCGCAGCCAGCAGACCAGCGCTCATCCAGACCCCAAACCACGGATGCCCAAAGAATACCTGTCCCAGCGCCATCATGATTCCCTGCGCAGGTGGGAACCGAGAGGCATAAGTGGGCTGTTGAAGGATATAGGTGCCTTCGAAGAACTGCCAAAGCGGATGGCGCGGATTGGTCAGGCGGCCATGAGCAAAAGTGTCTGCTTGGAGCAGGTAACTAAACTCATCGTAGATGGACGGTTTAGGGATGGGCCAGATTGGAAGAAGCGCCACTCGCAGAACGAGAACGAACACGCCGAGCCCCACGCAACTCAAAGTCTTGTGGCGAGCAAGAGCGGAAAGCCCGCACAGAAATTTTTGCCACATGTCGCGCCAGCTGGGCGGCGCGGCTTTTGCGAAAGCGCTGAAAATTCCAATGAGTACCGCG
>Ga0066903_100003531_pt1 | contig 12825 bp, 14 predicted proteins | sample PanSoiMetaGPlot1_FD_67491 | JGI IMG/M metagenome (GOLD analysis project Ga0066903, IMG submission 67491) | Tropical forest soil microbial communities from Panama analyzed to predict greenhouse gas emissions - Panama Soil - Plot 1 (version 2) | ecosystem: Environmental > Terrestrial > Soil >... | reverse complement strand
GCATCGGCGCCGCCGCAATCGTCAACGAGCGGGTGAGCCCGAGCCCCTCGGCTAGCAGCGCCTCGGCCATGAGGTTGCCTTGCGTGACGTTTTGCACGGCGTTGCTGTTCTCAATGCGCAGCACCTTGCCGAACGGCCCGCCCCACCGAGTAGGCGAGGCCGAATCGGAATCGACAACGAGAACCGAGAAAGCGGCGGTTACGCCGGTCGCCTGCCCGGTGACCAAAACGCCGTTGTAAACGCCCGAGCGCGAGAGCGATTCGCCGGCGTCGATCAAAACGCCGTCATCGCCGGCGTCAACCGCCCACACCGGATAGGCGATGCCCGCGCCGGCGAACGAGAGCGCCGCCGGATTGGGCGCGGTAAACGTCAAGAGCGGATAGCCGCCGCTCGTGGCGGCCTTGTCCATGAGGATTTCGGCCGGCGACAGCGCAAGGATTTTGGTGCCGGCGGGAATGCCCGTGCCCGAGATCGCCATACCGGGCGAGAGGTCATCGGTGTCGGTTACGTCGGTGAGCCGTTGCGAGCCATTGTCAAGCCGGCAATTTTTCTGACCGTAGATATTCGCCGGCGCGTTGAGCGTGACTTGCGAGCTTGAAACGATGGCGACGATTTTGCGCAGCGGCGGAATGCCGACGCCGGTGACGGTCATGCCAACGGATAGGTCACTCGTTTGCGCGAGCCCGGTTATGGCCGTGCCCTCATCGGTCAGCGTGCCCGTGCGATTGACGGCCTTGCCGCCGGCGGTCACGTCAAAAATCCAATGCCCGTCACAATCAAAGTAGGTCTCACCGCCGACCGCTCGCGCCAGCTCAAAGAGCGCATCAACGCGCGTGCCCGAATAGACCACATCGGCCAGCGTTACCGAGGGGTCATAGCGCACGTCGGTCACCACGTCAGGAAAGACCGCTTGCACAATCGCCTTGGCTGCGTTGGCGACCCGCAACCCCGAGGCCGAATAGGGCGCTTGAAAGGGCTCATCCCGCATTTGCGCCATGCGGTCAGCTAGCTCAAGGGTCGCCAGCTCTTCGCGCGTTGACCACGTAACCGACTCAACGCGCATATAGCCGAGCTTGACCAATTCCGATGAGCCATCGGGGTAACGAATGCCTCGGTACGGCACGCACCACCCGCCGAGCGGGAGCGTGCGCACGTCAAGCCCTAGCTCGTTGGCGCGCTCAAGTGACCACGGGATAACCACCGAGCCCGTGCGCCGGATTTGCGCCGTGCGGTCAATCGTGATCGTGCCCGATGCCGGTTGCACGGTGACGGGTAGCGCATCCTCGCCGGCAATCGTGCCGGTGAATGTCAGCGCCTTGGTAACGGCCGCCGGCGCAAACGAGATAGCCGCCGTGCCGGCCGGCGAGCCGCCATCCCAAAACGTTTCAAGGTAGGTGTTTTGCGAAAGCGTGATTTTGTTACCCGATACGCCGGCAACGGTGGTGCCCGGCCGGATGAGCGGGTCGCCGTTGGTGTTGAGCGGGCCCGTAACGGCCATGCCGGCGACCACGCCCGAGGGCGTCGTTTCACTCGTGATTGTGTTGCCGCCGGGTGTGTCGCCGTGCGAGCTGTTTTGCGAACACCGATACGTGACCGGCGCCGATGACGGGTAGGGCGCCGAGATCGTCACTTGCGTCGGGTTGTCAACGCTCGCCACGCTCACGATGCCGGCAATGCCGGTGCCCGCCACCTCAAAGCCGGGGAGCAAGTCGGCCGTGCTTGAAAGCCCGGTGATTTTGTCCGAGCCCGGCGTCAGCACGCCGTTGCGGGAGATCGTGACCGACCCGCCGCCGGTTGCCGGAAAGTAGAGATCAACCTTGGCGTCAATGGCGTGCGAGGCGCGCATTGCCGTTTGGAAATCCTCGGTGGTCGCCCTCATGCGTCGTGTGCCGGCCAGGGCTCAACCGAGCCGCCGGGCGGTATGCCGTAGGTGGTCAAAAGGGCGGCGTAGGTCTCGTCAAACGCCAACACCTCGGCGTAATCGGTGCGCTCATCCTTGACGTTTTGGTAAGAGGCAATGAGCGTGACCGGCACGTAAAGCTTTGGGTCGGGCCGCTCAACCTCTTGCCCGTTGACGAGGTGCCGCCGGTCTTGCACGGTGCCCAAACGCACGATGCGCTGTTCGGCCCATCCCAAGACCGCGAAAAAGAGATTGCCAATGCCAAGCTCGGGCTCGGTGCGCAGCAAGACCGAAATGCCGTCACCGAGGCAGGCGCGCACTTGCTCGCGCTCAAGCTCGGTCGCGGTCAGTAGCGCCAGCTCAAAGGCCGGCGTTTGCGCGAGATCGGTTGCGACGATGGGCGAGCGCCGGCCAATGACCTTATGCACGCCGGTCGGTATCTCATAGGTCAATTGCTCAAGTGACTCAATGACGAGCTGCAAGGTGTTGGCGGGGGCGGCTATGTCGGTAAGCCATGTGTCGCCGCACCCGTGCGAGGTCAGCTCAAACGTGCCCGAGGTCGGCGTTGCCGACACCTCGCCGGCGTCGTTACCCGATTGCGCGTAGTAGGTGAGCGGCACGCCAATCGGCGCCTCATAGTCAAAGATCGTGAGCGAGGTTGAGGGCGTCACCACGAGCCCCACGGTGCCGCGCACGTACTCGGTGGCGCCCGAGGGCGAGACCCGCCATACCCAAAGCCGGGTGACGCCGGCCGGCAGCGTGAGCGCGATTTGCACCGAACGCTTATCGCCCTCGCTCAACGCAAAGCTTGGCGCCGGCGGCGCCGCGAGCGGGGCGGCAATGAAAGTCTCGCTCACTTGCGAGCCCCGGCAAGCAAGGTGCGAGCAAGGCCGGTGTTCGATTGCACGATTTCGGTGCGCACGAGCCCGCGCAGCTCTTCGTTGCCAATGAACACCCGCACTTGCGTCGGCAGGGCATCGGCAATGATCGAACGTAGCAGCGCCTCGGGCGCCACAATCTCACGGCCCGAGCCCTCGCCAACCATTGCGAGCGTGGGCGATGAGACTACGCCGCCGCGCGCCAATAGCGGCACGTCGGGCGTGCCGATGCTAAAGCCCCCGAGGTCAACGCCCTTGAATACCTCTTTGCCCATGATGCTAACGCCGGGAATGTGAATGCTCGGCACCGAAATGCTTAGGGCATTCCACTTGCTCAAAACGGCATTGATCGGCGTGCGGATCGCGTCAACCACCCGGTCAACGGCGCGAGCGATCCGCGCAACTTGCGACTCAATGAAATCGGCTATTGCGCCGAATACGGCCTTGATCTTGGCGAGCAAATCGCCGGCGGCGCTCTTTATGCCGTCCCAATGCTTATAGATCAAGGCGGCGGCAATCCCGAACGGGCCCGCGATGATGCCGGCGAGGTACGGCCAATTGTTTTTGAACCAATTGAGAACCGCAACGCCGGCGCTCTTCATGGCGTCAAAGGCCGCGAGCATGACCCGCTTGACCGTATCCCAATTCTTGACGAGCAAAACGATGGCGGTAACGAGCGCGGCAATGGCGATGACCACGAGCCCGATAGGGTTGGCGCTCATGGCGATATTCCAAGCAATCTGCGCGAGCGTTATGACCTTGATTGCCGCCGCCGCCCCGAGGATGCCGGCCACGAGCGGCACGATGACCGAGCTGTTTTTGGCTATGAAATTCGCCACCTTGGCGAGAATCGGGGCGAGCGCCTCAAGGAATGGCAGCAAGACCTTGCCGAGACTTTCGGAGGTCTCGCCAAACGCCACGTTCATTTTCGCGCTCTCGGATGCGGTCGCCTCGGCCGTGCCGCCAACTTGCTTTTCAATCGCCTTTAGGATCATGTCTTGCGCCTCAAGTTGGTGGCCGCTCTCGGTCAGCACCTTGATCTTTTCCTTTTCCTGTGCGGTGAAGGTGACGCCCGAGCGCGCAAGCGCGTTTATGCCCTTGATCGGGTCTTGCAGGGCCTTGCCGAGCTGTACGGCGTTGGTTTCCACCGAGCCGAAACCGGCCGCCGCGAGATCAACGCCGGCGGCGGTCGCCCTATCGAATACGCCGGCAGCTCGCGCGGCGCCGTCCGAGACCTTGCCGAACGTGGCAAGTAGCGCCTGCCCGGCCATAATGCTTTCGTCCTCAACGGCCGTTTTCTGCGAGAGCGCGCCGGCGTAATTCTCGGCTTGCTTGGCGGCGTCGCCGGTTGTGTCGCCCATGCTCTTGAAAACGGCCTCAAGGCGATTGGTCGCCTTTTCGGATTCCTGAGCTGCCGCAACCGCCGACTTGCCGAACGAGACCACGCCGGCCACGGCGAACGCGCCGCCGATGGCCGCGCCAACTTTGCCCATCGTGCCGGTGACCTTGCCGCCTTGCTTGTCAATGTCACTCGTGGCGCTCGCCAGCTTGGCGGTGTTGGCGATGTATTCGACAACGATTTGCGGGTTAGCCATTAGCGGCGCCTCGCCGCCCGGGCCGCACGGGCTCGGGCCTTGATTTCACGATTGGCGAACCGCTGAAATGCGGCGTACTCGTCATCGCTCATGGCGTCAACCTCGCGGGGCGTCATGCGCCAAAACCGGCAGAAAGCGGCCACCTCGTCTAGCTGCCGGTCGCGGTAGGGTCGGGCGGCTCAATCTCAACGTTGATAGCCACCTCGGCGCACTCTTCCCACGTCACGGCGTGCCCCTCGCGCACGAGCCGCAACCACACGAGCGTTTGCATGCGGTCAGCGTCATCGGCCTCGGGGCCCATCAGCTCGGTCATCGTTTTGCCGGTCTCGGTCTTGAGCCGGCGCAACTCATTGGGCGTGAAGCGCGCGCCCATCGTTTGCGTGACCGTGACGAATTCGGGTAGCGGCTTGGGCAAGTGGGCTAGCTCGGGCTCGGCCATCGGGTCTCCTTGATTTCATTGATTGCAACGCGCTCGCCGGCGTCGGTAACGAGCGATTCCATTGCGAGCGCAGTAGGGAAGAGGTAGCGGCCCTCGGTCACGTATGGCCGGCCGCGCGAGCCGCCAAATTCGATCCATCCGGCGTAGGGCACGCCCTCGCCAATGCCCACCTCGGCGTGATCGCCCACGAGATCGCCCGTAACCGAGCCTGCAAGCGTCCCTGAGCGGCGCGGCACGATGGCTTGCGTTTGTATTGCCGCCGCCCTCGCAACCTCGGAGAACGCTTTAGGCGCCCCCTCGGCTATGTGCTGAAAAAGGCTCTTGCTCCCTCTCGCAAGCTCGTCATATCCGACGATGCGCGCGCCCGATTCCTCGGCCATGCGCTCACGCTGCCTTGGCCTCGGTCGGTGCCTCGTCCTCGGCCGCAAACTGCGTCGGCGTGGTGATTGACTTGAACGGGCCCGATACAACGCCCCATTCGATTTCCACAACCGAGGTATCGCCGGCGTCGCCGTTGATCGGGCTCCAGGGCTGCGGCGCCACTTTGCCCGTCCATACCGGATTCGTGGCCGAGATCGCGCCCTTGTGCCCGGCGATGGCGAACGGCACCGCAACGCCGGCCGCGAGCGCCTTTGAAAGCACGTCCTCGGTGGCGTCGGTGTCAAAAGACTGAACGAGCGTGGCGATGAGCGACCACTTGACTTGCCCGGGGTAGTCGGCCGAACCGCACATCGTGTCAACGGTTGTGATCGTCACATCGGGCGTCAGCTCAAGGTGATTGGTGACGCACGCCAGCTCTTTGAGAGCCGCGTAAAGATCGGCGCCGCTCTCACCGAGCTTGAAACTTGCATCGGTCAGGATCAACGGTGTCGGAATTGCCATGTGTGAGCCCTCCCTAGATTGAGACCGGCAAGCGGTAGGAAACGCGCGCGCCCAAGAGGGGCACGCCGGCAATCGTGAAAACGCGCGGCGCTTGCAACGTCGCCGCCGGCCACGGGTACGCATCGGCCGCCATGCGTGAGATTGCGTTGCTAACGAGCGCCTCAAGCATCGCCACCGCCGGGCCCGGATCAACCCGAGCGGCGAGGCACAAGAGGTCAAGCCGAGCCCACCAATAGCCCTCGCTCATGGCGATGGTCTCGGGCTCAAGCCAGGGGTCAACCCAAAGCGGCATATAGGCCGGCGGGTCAACCGAATCAACGAGGTCAACCAAAACCGGCGGATCGGCCGGGGTCGCCGGCGCCAACGCATCGGCCATGCGCTGCCGCACCTCGCCCAAGCGCAGCAAAGCACCGGGGTAGGTGCCGCTCGTGGTCGGGCTCATAACGCCGCTCATGCCACGCCGAATTTCTCTTTGAGCGGGATTAGCTCTTTTTGGTGCCGCAAAAACGAGTCTCGCGGCGCCTGCAATGAGCCCACTTGGTCAAAGCCGATAACGCCAAACGCGGCTTGGTTCGATTTCCACCACTCAACGCCGCGCACGATGTTGACCCGATTTGCAAGGGCGTCGGCATCGGGCGCCGGCGTTAGCGGCGTGGTGCGGTCAACGTAGTGGTCAATTTCCTCGGCCGCCGCGTCTAGGCAAGCTTGCAGGCTCTCGGTCTCGGCCGGGTTGACCGGCCGGCCGAGAGCCGTAGCAAGCTCTTCCGGCGTTGCGTAGCTCACACGAGCGCCCGCCCGGCGTAATCCTTGTCACCGGCGACCACCGAACGCCCGAGGTGGTCGGTTGCTTGGCTCGTGCCGGGCGTCGCGTTGGTCAGCAAGCGCCCGAGGTAGTCCTTGGTCTTGGTGGTTGTCACACGCAACCCGGGCCCCTCGGCCTCGGTCGCGCTCCCGGCCTCGTGCGCCTCAATGCCCGCCCGCAAATCATCCTTGGTCATTGAGGCATTAGCCGGGCTCACTCCGAGCGATTGCGCAAGCGCAAGTAGCTCGTCTTTCGTCATCGCGTCGAGCGTGGTGGCGTCTACCTCGCTCATGGCGTCTTGGTCACCTTGACGATGCCGGTTGCCTCAATCACGAGAGGCACGAAATAGCCGGCATATGCGACCTGCACGCCGAGCACCGAGGGCTCAACAACCTGCAACGAGCCGATGCGATCCTCGTATGCCTCGGCCGCTGCCGACGAGAGCACGAGAATGCGGTTGGTGCCGACCCCGGCCGAAACGTAAACCGGGATGCCCGAGATTTGCCCCACGAGCCCGGTAGCGAATCCCGCCGCCTCAAAGCCTCCCGGCGCCTGTGACGGCACCGCCGGCCCGGGCGGGAAGATCGGCCCAATGGTGGCGAGGTAGGACGGCGACACGAATGCCGCAACGCGGCCCTGCCCCTTGGTGGCGGTGTAAATCTTGCTTGCCGCATCCCAAAGGCTCGCCGCGATTTGATCGGCGGTGTTGGCGCCGGTCGGCAACCCGAGCCCGGCCGTTGCGGCTGCGTCAAACGCCGCGATTGCCGCCGCCTCGGTAACCGCCGCGTACACGCCGGCGAGGTCACCAATGATTACGTCCATGATGCCCGGCTGCGTGAAATCAACGTCCTGCCGAGAAACGTTGACGTAGCCGCCATAGGTCGCCGCCGTGGCCGCGATCTTGGCAATGGTCATTTTCTGCGACACAAGCTCGGCCTTTTCTGCCGACTGCACCGCAACGTTTGTGTGCTGCGTGACCTTGGGCCGAGACCAATTCTGACCCGGGAGCTGACGCGGCCCGAGCCATGAAACGAGCGGCCGGCTTGAGTCAACGAAGTTGACCACCGGCGCGATAACGGGCGACGGGATGAGGCCCGGGTTATCGGCCGTCGTTTGGTGCGCGGCGGCGCGGTGGTAGAGATCAAGCCGCCTCACGGCCTCCTGTTCTCCGAGCCCGGCACGCCAACGGTCAATGAGGTACGCGCCGGCCGAGCGGTATTCGGGCTCTTTCGCGTCGTCGCCCTCTTTCGCGTTCATGTATTTGGCGAGCTGCGCGATTCGCTCCGAGGAATCGCCCGAAATCTTCCGGGCTTCCTCAAGCGGCTGCATCAATTCATTGACGGCCTTGATTCGGTCGCGGGCCCGGGTCGCAAGCTCCATTTCCTTTTCGGAAAGGTCGCGGCTCTCGGTCTCGGCAGCCTCAACGAGCCCGTCAAGGAATGACTGCCGCTCTTCAATCTCGGCGGTGTACCGCGCGAGCATTGAGTCAGTTGCACGCATAGCGGGTGCCCCTTTCGTGCGAAAAAAACGTTTCGCACTAGCTCACCCGCAACGGCCGGCCCCTCCGAGGGTCAACGACGGCCGGTAGCTCACTAGCCTTGGTCTAGGCGAGCATACCTCTCTGCGAGCAATTCCGCACGCAATAGGTCAAGGTTCGGCGTCGGCCCCCGCTCGGCCTCAATTCGCTGCGCGGCTTGCCGTACCGCAAGCACCCGCGCCGACTCATATGCCGGGTCGGGCGTCATGGCGATATGACCGAGCCAACACTTGTTGAGCCGCCGGCGGTTGCGATGCTCCCACTTTTCACCACCGGGCATCGGCAGAAATGCGGCCGACGCATCAAGGATTTCCTCGTCAGCGAGGGTGAGCGTTTCGTCACCGAGCGGCGTGCGCGCAATGCGCACCTCGGCAACGAGGCCCTCAATGCGGCTCGGGTGAAATGCAACCGCGCGGCCGACCGTGCGCGCAAGGTCATGGTCGCGGTTTACCTTGATCCGATTTGCCCGGCGCTCAATGCCGTCAAAAGCGCCGGCGGTGCAAATCTCGGTGACCATGCGGCCCTGCCACGGCACTAGCGTTTCCTCTTCATACGGCATGACGCACAGCTCAATCGTGCGCTCGGGAAAGCTCACGCCGAGCTGTTGAGCCGTGCGGTATTCAAGCTCGCGCGCCGGCGGGGTCTCGGTGACGGGCTCGGCGCTCATGTTGAAAGCGGCGAGGCCGCAACTACGTCGGCGTTATCCACTCTCTCCACCTCCCGAATTTCCGAAACGGTCAAGGCCGGGTTGCCGTTCTCATCCTTGATCGAATTGAGGATTTGAGCGGTTTGTGCGCGCTCAAGCGGGCCCGGCTGCACGTAGGCATCCCGGTTTAGCTCACACGCCACGCCGCGCGGGAGCGCCCACCCGGAAAGCGCCTGCATGACGGCCGATGCCTTGGGCCGCAAGCCGCCGCGCCAGTGGTAATCGAAAATGCTTTCAACGTTGCTGTACGTCATTGAGTCGCCGCCCGAGGGCAAGCCCACGAGGAAAGGCGGCACACCGAGCAAGACGGCAACGCGGCTCTCGTTCCATTGAAGTAGCTCAACAAGCGCCATTTCTTTCGGATTCACGAGCGTTGGCGCCCACTTGACACCGCCCGAAAGCACGGCGGGCTCACCGATGCCCGAGAGCCGCGCCGCAATCCATTGCGCTTTGAGCGCGGCGGCTTGCTCGGAGTCAAGCTCATCGGGGTGCTCAAGCACGCTCGGCGGGATGCCACCGCCGGCGGCGAGCTGCGTTGCATAGCGCGAGAGAACATCGGCGGCCACGAGTCGCGGCCCGCCGGCCTCAAGCGGGCCATGCCCGCGCGCGTCGCCCACCGATGAGCGGTAACGAATGTGGAGAATGTCGCGCGTTACGTCAAGGCCGCCAATCGTGTAGCGGCGCAAACCGTTAGGCGCTAGCTCGGGCTCAATCGAATAGGGCGGCACCACGTGAAAGCGCGCCGGGTAGCCGGTCGCGTAGTAGGCGGTAGCCAAAACGAAAGCCTCGCCTAGCTGAAAATCCCAAAAGAGCTGTTTAGCGAATTCCTGCCACGAGGTGTAAACGTCGGGCTCGGGATTGTTGAGCCAATCGGCATTGAGCGAGGGCGGCGCATCAACGAGGTAGGGCGGCATCGTTGAAAGCACCGAGGCATTGAGGTCAAGGCAAAGCCAAGCCGTATCGGTAAGCGATTGGGCGAGCCCGCCCCAATTGGGCGTGAGCCATTCGGCCGGCCATCCTGACCACGGCGAGACAAAGGGCCGGGGCGGCGGCGGGCCTAGCGGCGCATCTGCCTCGGCAATGACGCCGTGCGCGTCGCCCGGGTCATAACCGGGCGGGCCAACGGTGGCGGGGGGCACACTCGCGGGGTCATTCGGGTTAGGCTCAACGTCGCCCGGCCGAATTGAGCGCGTGAATAGGCGCACCCCGGGAGCTTACAACGATTTAGCGCCGGCGACGCCCCGCGTATGCGGCCGAGCCCGCCCTTGTGCCGTAGAAAAACTCTCGCCGCAAAAGAGTCGCGGTGAGCGGGTCGCCGTGCCGGTAGCGGCTCGTTACATCGGCCATGACCTTGATTAGCGCCGCGTCGGGCACCTCGGCCAGCGCCGGCGTTTCGGTTAGGTTCGCCTCAAGGATGCGCTCGCCGGCGCGGGTGAACGTCCAAAGGTCATCGGCCTCGCGCCGCCCAAAAGCGTTGTAACGGCGCATCCACCCGAGCCGCGAGCCGACCGCGCGCAGCTCTTCGCCAAAGCCGAGCGCGGTGGCAATGTCGGCCGTGGTGAATCCGAGGTCATCGTTGAGGTTCTCGGCCGCGAGCTGCAAAAGGTCAAGGTCGCGGAAATCGTAGAGAGAGAGCCCGTAAAGAGGCATGCGGCTCACCGCAACTTATAGACTCGGCTGCCCCCGGTGCCCCGCCGCACAAGTCGCACTAGGTCACGCTCTCGCAGCTCGTGTAGGGCGCTCGTGACCGTTTGCGACGACATACCGAGCGAGCCGGCGGCCTCGCGGTGTAGGCCGGTCGCGTGAAATTCTGAGCCATCGCCGTAGTGCTCTCGGGCGAACGCAAGCACCTTGTCAACCGCCTCGTCAGACACTTGGTGCGTGCCGGGCCCGGTCGGCTTGGGCGGCTTGGGCGTCGGGTCGGCCGCCTCAAGCACGCGCTCAATTTGGCGCAGCTCGCTCTTTAGACCCGCAACGAGAGCTTGAGCTTGGCGCAGCTCGCCGCTAACGCGGTCACGTTGCGTCTTGAGCGGCCCGAGGATTGAGGCGAGGGCGGCGTCAGTCTCTTGACTTGCCACGTGCTACCTCCTTGGAGAATCGACAGCAAGCGCATACTAACCGCCTAGCCGGGCCCGTAAACAAGCTGCGCGAAAAAATTTTCGCCTAATCAGAAAACGAGAGGGGGCCGCCCTAACGCCAGAAAGAGCGGCCCCCTAGCTCGGCTGTCACCCCTAAAGAGGTAACTAGCTGACGAGTCTAGACCAACTAGCTAAGCACTCTCTAATGAATCGCCGGGCTCGGCGTTGGCTTGTGAGCCGCTTGAAGCGCCCAAACCGCCGCCCTAACGAGGTGCGTGGGCCCGCGAGCGATGAGCTGCAAGCCCGTAGGCGCCTCTCTAACACGCGCCAAGCCAAAAGCGTTATCTAGGTCGGGCGTGGTGGAATCGTGAGCTAGCTGACCGCCTAGCGCGAGATCGCGCACGAGTGAGAGCCCGGTGCGCGTTTGCTTGCCGCCGGCCGGCGTCGGCGCGGGGCTCGTGCCCGGCGGCACGCGGTCAACAAGCGAGGCCCCCACGAGCAAACCGCGCACTTGCCTCGCGCCGGCGAGGATGAGGGCGTCAGCTAGGGCGGTGTCCCAATCGGGGCACAACCACCCGTCAACCTCAAGCCGGCCGTCATCAAGCCGGGCGACCGCCGCCACCGCCGCGCCAAGCCCGTAGTCATCCTCAAGGGCAACCCAAATCGGGCCCGAGGATCGTAGGCCGGGCTCGGCCAGCTCGCCCCATAGCCCGGGCGGTAGCAGCTCTTCGGCCTTGCCATCGGCGGCGACTTGCTTGCGCGGCCACTGATTGAGCCATTGAGAATTGAACGAGGCAATAGGGTCGGGCTCTTCCGGGTCATCAACGAGCCCCGAGCGGGCGCCCTCAAGGGCCCTCTCAATGAGCCGCTCGCGGCGAGGTGTCCAATGCGGCGAGGCAGCGCGCCACGCGGCCACGTCGTCAATCTCGGCGCCGGCGGGAGCTGACCACTCAATGAGCAAGTCACCCTCTCCGGTTTCAAGTTGCTCAAGCGCGAGCGCCCGGCGGCCGAGCATCAATGAGGTGCTCATGCGGTGGGCGGTTGAGACCAACAAAAGTTGCGGTTGCTCGCGCTCGGCCATCGTGGGCGTTAGCCCCTCTTCGATTGACGAGGGGCGCACTTTCCAAGCCTCGTCAGCGGCGCCGACCGAGACCGCGTAGCCGTAAACCGCCTCTTTGGCGCGCAGCATCCAACGCGAGCCGTCAGCGAGGTATTCGATTTCCTCTTGCCCGTTCACCTCGCGCACCTTGTATGCGTCGCGCTTGGCCTTTGCCCACACCCGGGCCGGCCGCTGCACCTCTTTGCAAACGGCGAGGTCTTTGCCCGTGTGCAAAACGTCTTGAGGCTCGCCAAACCGCTTGCCTTGGTGAATGCGCCAAAGGCATAGCTCGCGCAAGAGCCATGACTTGCCGAGCTGCCGGCTCATGGTCAAAACCATCGCCTCCCACACAAGGCGGCCCTCGGCGTCAACCTCAAGCAAGCGGGTCGCAACGAGCTTTTGCCACCACCTCAGAGGGCGGCCGGTTCGCTCTTCGGCCCACCGTATGAATTCGGGCCCGAGCGAGCCCACCGCTCGGCGGTGCGGCACGCTCATCAAGCGCGGCCACGTCGCATCGGTCGGCACCTTGCGCAACCCCCGCAACCACGGCACGCGCCATGCCGAATCGGTCGCCTCAAGGCCGCCGCGCTCGGGCTCAACCTCATCGGCAAGGCCGGCGAGCGCCGACGTTGGGCGCCAAAGCCCGTGCGAGACTAGGTAGCCCTGAGAGCGGGCGCAATCACGGCAGCTCGGGATATAGCGGCAGCACCCCGAGCCCTCGCGGTGCACGTGCATCGCAAGCGGCGGGTCATGGTCAAGCTCGGTCGCAACCGCTTGCTGACAGTGGGCACACGCCACCGGCGGATCAAGGAGCATTTGCCGAATCCGCCGGTAGCGCGCGCCATAGGGGGATGCGTTAGGCACTTTCGGCTTACCTAAGCCGATTCAGGGGGGAAATAGGCCAATCAG
>Ga0066903_100003530_pt1 | contig 12830 bp, 12 predicted proteins | sample PanSoiMetaGPlot1_FD_67491 | JGI IMG/M metagenome (GOLD analysis project Ga0066903, IMG submission 67491) | Tropical forest soil microbial communities from Panama analyzed to predict greenhouse gas emissions - Panama Soil - Plot 1 (version 2) | ecosystem: Environmental > Terrestrial > Soil >... | reverse complement strand
CGCCGGCTTATGCGCCCCCGCCGCCGGCTTACGTGGTGCCGGCGCCGTCGTGCTATTACACGCCGGGCCAACCCGTGTGGGACGCCTTTAGAGGCATCTGGGTGCGCCCGAGCGTGCGGGTGTGCGACTAAACACACCTCGCTTTCGCTCCGGGCGATGCCTACGGCTCGCGGCACCCCCGAATTGTGTGGCGTCGATCCTTCGGCGGATTGCGCTCGTCAGATCAGATAGCGTCCCACCCGCACTCGGAAGCGTTGCGGCACGGATAGGCCGGCCGCCCCGGGAAACGAAAGCGGGCCGGCGGAAGCCTCCGACGGGGTTCCGCGCGCGCAAAGCACTTGCTGCCGAGAGAACGATCGCGCCAGCAGTTTGCAACCGATCCGCGGGACCAACTCGTTGCCGAACCAGGAGATGAGGCCGCAGGCCAACCGGAGGAGGTGGTCGCGGCCGGTGGTGACGCAGAGGGCGAGGCCGCTGGGAGAGCGGCAGCGGGCGAGGTCATTGGCGGGGACGAGGCCGCCCCCGGATCAATGGATGTCGCCGTCGATGAACCAACAGGCGACACCGGGAGCGAATTGGGGCGCTGCAGCGATCCATGCACCGAGATCGTCGGTCCGCAGCGCGGTATCTGCGGAAAGTACTTGGAAAACCATTCGACGAATTTCGAACCTTCACTGGGGAAGCACCAATACGCACCCGTGGTGAAAAAGAAAACTTGGACCGCGAGCCACAGGGTGAGGAAGAAAATGTGCGCCAGCACGATCCCACGCCATCGCGCGGCAATCTGGGTAAATACCTCGCCAATCAACCCGAAAACCAGCAAAGCCGCGGCGACCACACCGGTCCACAACCCACGCAGGGGATCCGGTTGGACCGGTGGCTCAAAAAACTGCGGTGCCGGCGGTTGCGGCCTTAACGCCACGGCTGCTCCTCAGGATTGAGGCAGGATTGAAATTCCATCGTAGTTTCAAAAAACCAAAGTTGGAAGCCCGCAGCACCATGGTTTTGCGTCGCATGACCCTCGCAAACTGACCGATAGCTGACTGTCAACCAAATGCTAATTTACCGGACGGTCTGTCAGCAGCCTCCGACAACGGACGCCTGCCAGCGATATTTGCGCCCAACTCGTGCCGATCGATCCGAGTCGGATCGGCCGCATTAACCATGTTGCAGTTTTCTGGTGCGATCGCCGACTCGAAGTGAGCGCGGCCCACCAGCCATCCCGGCTCCTGTGCCCTGCCCGCGAAAGCGGAATACTCTAGGGTGCACAAGCCGACAATTACCGGGCATGACGCAGGCCTTGCCGCGATCAAGCTGCCGGTGTAGATGTGGTCATCCACCGATGAAATGAAGGGTACCACGGCGGCGGCAACGCGCCGGCGAGCTCCTTTTTGGCGTGAACGCGATGTTTCGCCTGTTCGAGAAGGCTCTTGATCCTACGCGACAGCCGGCGCGGCCCGAACCGCCCACCGGGCTGATTGCGTTCTATTGGCATTTCGCCCGCCAGGCTAAGGGCCTGTTCGTGGCGCTATTCGCCGTGGGCTTCCTGGTCGCGACGCTCGATTCGATGGTCCCGGTGTTCATGGGACGGGTCGTCAGCCTGGTGACGTCGAGCGATCCAGCGCGACTGTGGGAGGAGTCGTGGCGGACCCTGCTCGGCATGGCAGCGGTGCTGCTTGTCGTGCGTCCGCTGGCGCAGACGGGCCAGAACCTCGTCGCCAACCAAGCGATCGCAGCGAACGTCTCCAACATGATCCGTTGGCAGAATCACTGGTATGTGGCGCGCCAGTCCTGGGCATTCTTCCAGAACGATTTCGCCGGACGTATCGCCACACGGGTCCTGCAGACCGGGCCGGCTGTGCGCGAGTCGCTCGTCGCCCTCATCACCGGCGTCTGGTACATCCTGGTTTACGGCACCAGCGCGCTGGTCTTGTTGGCATCCGCCGACCGCTGGCTCGCCCTGCCGATCTCGGTGTGGTTTGCAGGCTACCTCGTGCTCCTGCGCGTATTCGTGCCGCGCATGCGTGACCGCTCGAAGCAGGTCTCCGAAGCACGCTCAATGCTTACGGGACGCATCGTCGATACCTACACCAATATTCTGACCGTGAAGCTGTTCGCTCGGGCGCGCCGCGAGGACGCCTATGTACGCGACGCCATCGAGGAGCACACGGGGCTGTTCTACGCCTCGCTGCGTCTCAATACGCTGTTCAGTTTCAGCCTGACCACGCTCAACGCCATGCTGGTCACGGGCACCGGCGCGATCGCGATCGCGCTATGGATGCACGGCAAAGTCGGGGTTGGCACCGTGGCAATGGCGCTGCCGCTGTCGTGGCAGATCATCAGTATTGCCGGCTGGGTCGCGATGCGGGTCACCGAAATCTTCGAAAATATCGGCGTGGTGCAGGAAGGCATGATGACGATCGCGCGGCCGATCGGTCTCGCGGACCGGCCCGACGCGGAGGAACTGAAAGTCACCCGCGGCGAAATCAAATTCGAGGACGTGCGGTTCGGCTACGGCCGCGAGACCGGCCTGATCGATGGATTGACGTTGACCGTGAAGCCCGGCGAGCGCATTGGGCTGGTCGGCCGTTCCGGCGCCGGAAAGTCGACCCTTGTCAATCTGCTGTTGCGCTTCTTCGACCTGGAGGACGGCCGTATCCTCATCGACGGGCAGGATATCGCGGTCGCCACCCAGGAAAGCCTGCGCTCGCAGATATCGGTGGTGACCCAGGATACCTCGCTGCTGCACCGCTCGATCCGCGAGAACATCCGCTATGGCCGTCCGGACGCAAGCGAGGCCGAGATCATCACAGCGGCGACGCTTGCTCACGCCGATGAATTTATTGCGGACCTGGAGGATTGGCGCGGCCGGCGCGGCTACGATTCCCAGGTCGGAGAGCGCGGCGTGAAGCTTTCCGGGGGCCAGCGCCAACGCATCGCGATTGCGCGGGTCATTCTCAAGAACGCTCCGATCCTGGTGCTGGACGAGGCGACCTCAGCGCTCGACAGCGAGGTCGAAGGCGCAATCCAGGCGAGCCTCGACACCCTGATGGCGGGTAAGACCGTGATCGCAATCGCGCACCGGCTCTCAACTATTGCCCGCATGGACCGGCTCGTCATCCTCGACCGCGGCCATATCGTCGAGCAGGGCACGCATGACGAACTGTTGCGCGCCGGGGGCCACTATGCCGCTTTGTGGCGGCGCCAATCAGGAGGATTTATCGACGCGGCCCCGGTCGAGACACGGATCGCAGCGGCGGAGTAGCCCCTAGCAACAGGGCTACCTCCCGGGGAAATCCGCGGGCCGCCCCAAGGGGTATGCTCCGCGGGAATAAACCTCCCTCCCGGCCAGTTTTACCCTCTAACGGGTCATGCCCGGACGCGGATCGCTTCCGTTAAGCCTGTCAGCGAGATGGCACTGAGCGTCGGCACTGCAAGTGAGATTATTTCACAATCCCGTGGTAACCGGGGGGACCGACGTCGATCAGGAGATGCCGTGGACCGGGGGGACAGCAGCACGCGGTTTGCCAATGTGGTGACACCTCACCTGGACGATGCCTATGGCTTGGCGCGCTGGGTCACGGGCAATCGCGCCGACGCCGAGGATGTCGTGCAGGAGGCGTGTCTTCGCGCCTTCCGCGGCATAGGTGGATTTACGGGCGGCAATGACCGGGCGTGGGTCCTCACCATCGTCCGCAACACCGCCTATGACTGGCTGCGCAAGAACCGTTCGCCGGCAGTCGTCCATGTGGACGATCTCGAGGCGGTCGAGCGCATGCAGCTAGCTGACGATGCGCCCGCGGGCGACAACCCGGAGGCTGCATTGATTGCCCGCGCCGACGAAGTCAGGCTCGAAGCCGCGATTGCGAGCTTGCCGGTAATGTTTCGCGAGACATTGGTGCTGCGTGACGTGCACGGCCTGGACTACCGCGAGATTGCAACGATCACTGATGTACCGATTGGAACTGTAATGTCGCGCCTGGCCCGCGCTCGCCGCAGGGTCATCGACATGCTTGGAGCTGATAGGTGACGATGACGGAGAACGACCGGCTGCTGCTCAACGCCTACATTGACGGCGAGCTTGATCCTGCGCATCTGCTGGAATTCGAGCGGCGGCTTGCGGAGGACAGCGCGCTCGCGGATGAGCGGATCCGAATCGAGACGCTGCGCAGCGCCGTACGGCAACGGCTGCCGCGCGCGACCGCAAGCCGCGAGCTGCGCCGCCGCGTCGCGGCGCTCACACGGCGGCCGCAGCTGCTCTCGACCAATTGGCGGACCGGATGGGCTTCAATGGCGGCATCGACCGCGATCGCTTTCGCGGCGGGGAGTATCGCCACTCTCGTCGGGCTCGGCCCCGGCAGCCGTGAGCCGGTCCCGGAGCTTCTGGTCGCGAGCCACATGCGGGCCCTCATGGCAAGCCAGTCCGTGGACGTGGCATCGTCCGACCGCCACACGGTGAAGCCTTGGTTCAACGGCAAGCTGCCCGAGTCACCCCGCGTCGTCGATCTCGCGTCGCAAGGATTCCCGCTGGTGGGCGGGCGTATAGACGTGATCGGCCTCACGCCGGTTCCCACCCTGGTGTATCGCGCGCGCCTGCATGTCATCAGCGTGACGGAGCTTCCGCTGTCACGTCGCGCAAGCGCGCCGCCACATCCTATCGACGGCTACAATGTGGTGGAATGGATCGACGGCCCGCTCGCCTACTGGGCGGTTTCCGACCTCGCGGCTCCCGAGCTTGAGAACTTTGCCAGGGCATTCCGCGCCGGCGACGCAGAGCCTTAGGTGCAGGAAGCCCGTAGCCTGGAAGGAGGGACCGCCGTTTTGCGGTCACGTCATCCAGGGTCACCGCTTCCCACGAGTTGGATACGCTGCCCCAGGATTTCGCCGCGTCTCCATCCGGCTATGGCTGCCGGCTGGACCATTTCCTGTGAGGCCGCTATCGGTTTGCCCGAAGCGTCGTGACCGGAAAGGATAGCCCCCATGGTTCTCGAAATCGCCCAGATCGATGTAAAGCCCGGCATGGAAGCCGCGTTCGAGGCCGGCGTGGCAGAGGCCGCGCCAATATTCCGCCGCGCCAAGGGCTGCACTGGTCTCACACTGCAGCGCTCTGTCGAGAGGCCGGCGCGCTACCGGCTGTTCGTCAAATGGGAAACAGTGGAAAACCACACCATCGACTTTCGCGGCTCGCCGGATTTCGCGGAGTGGCGTAAGCTCGTGGGCCATTGTTTTGCGGTGCCGCCCGAGGTGGAGCACGTTCGCGAGGTCGTGGAGGGCTTTTGACGGATCGCGGGTCAACCGATCGATGACGAGCTGCTTCTGTGATTAAGTCGCGCGTCCCGTGCGGCGCCCTGTCTCACCGGCATCGAGCCGCCATTTCCGCGTGATATGAGCCACCCCATATGAGAGAGCGACCGGACGCCATCCGGCATCAGGAGAACAGCCATGACACCGCAGGAACAGCAGCTCGTTGCGGACTTGTTCGACCGTCTCGCTTCATTGGAAGATCAGCGCCGCGACCCCGATGCCGAACGGTTGATTCGCGAAGGGCTCGGACGCGCACCCAATTCGGTTTATGCGTTGGTGCAGTCGGTGCTGGTGCAAGACGAAGCCCTCAAGCGCGCCAACGCGCGAATTGAAGAGCTCGAACGCGCCGTCGCGGCAGCCCCTGCCGAGAGCAGCGGCGGCTTCCTGGACAGCATGCGTAATGTAATCCTGGGGCGCGACCAGCCCCGGTCCTCGGTGCCACCCGTTCGCGCCGGCGGAATGGGGTCGAGCGGCGTTTGGGGCTCGGGGGCTGGGCCAAGTCAGCCCCCACAGGGATATCAGCCCCAAGCATACCCGCCGGGATATCAGCAAGGCGGATACCCGATGGGCGCTCCCATGGGCGGCGGCGGTTCTTTCCTTGGCACGGCTGCCGCGACCGTAGCCGGAGTCGTTGGCGGGGCGATGCTGCTCAACGGTATCCGCTCGATGATGGGCCCTCACCAGAGCTTCGCGGGCGATTACGATCATGGTGGCGGCCTGCCTCACTCCTCGCCGTGGGACAGCGGTGGTGATCACAGCAGCGGCAATCTCGCCCGCGATGCGGGTCTCGGCGATATCGGCAGCGGCAATCGAGCGGCGGCGTATGATAACCAGAGCCAGGGCGGCTTCCCCAGCGACGATGACAACGACGGGTCCGGCGGCGATGACAATTTTGATGCCGGCGATATCGGCGACGGCGGCGACTACGATACGGCGTGATGGCGCCAACCCTGGCTAGCGAAAGCGCCGTGGCCAAGACGGCTCGAGCGAGGACATTGTCTGTTGGCTAACGACGGTCGGAGCTGACCGAAGGGAGACTACGGCCGCGGCATGATGTGTCCGCACGACTTGCAGGTGCGGTGCACTTCTTTGTCGAAAAAACGCGCATAGGCCTTCGACACCGGATCGGCGCGATAATCCTGCACCTCGGCCGTTTCTTCGTGCAGCAACTCATCGCAGCTGGGACAGAACCATCGAAACCGGTCGATTTCGCCCGGCCGCCGTTGCCGCTCGATCACCAAGAGATACGCGTCAGGCGGGAAGCGCGGCGAATGGGGGGTGCCGGCCGGCGTGTAGATGGTCGACCCTTCTGGAACGATCGCAATCTCCTCCTTACCCTCGTGCGTGCGGTAATGCAGCCGCATGTCCCCTTTGATCATCAGCATAACTTCGTCGCTCGGATTGACGTGAAACTCCGACCGGTATTCGCGGCCCCGCGCAACAAAGGCGAGCGATTCGGGCTCTTGCCACAGCACACTGACCCTTTCGCCACGCGCGGCGATTTGGCGGCCACGTTCGAGCAGGTCGACGACGGGCATGGAGAGCATGCGAGTAACTCCTCGATTGCAACAACTCTTACTGCGCTGCCGTCGGCCCGGCTTGACCGGGCGACGAGCAACCCCCGACTGGGGACACCGGATTCCCAGGTCAAGCCGGCGCACCGCCGGGTGACCTGCTCGAAAGGCGCTCTAATGCCCGGGCAGCACCAGGAATTTCCCCTTGCTTGGCAGCGTCGCCTTGGACACCACGAAGGACGGCGTTTCTGCGAATTCGACCTCGTATTGCCGGTTCACGCGCTCAAGGAAGCGGCGCAGCGTGAAAGTGCTGAAATAATGCATCGGCACCATCAACGGCGCTTTGATGGCTTGCACCACCTCCACCATGCCTTCCAAGTCCAACGTAAAGCCGCCGTCCACCGGCACGAGGAGCACGTCGACGTGGCCGATGTCGTCGAGCTGTTGCTGCGTCAAGGTGTGGTGGAGATGGCCGAGGTGGGCGATGCACAGGCTGCCGACTTCGAAGATGAAGATCGAATTGCCGTTTCGTTCGGTGCCGCCATTCCAGTCGCGGATATTGGTGGACACGCTGCGCACGTGGACATCCGAGTAAGTCATATCATGGTTGGCCGGCTTGCCGTCAGGACGCCAGCCCGGCAGCACGAACTTGATGTCGGGATCAGGCCGGTCGGTGTAGTGGGTCGAGTGTGCGTGGTTCATCGTGACGATGTCGGGCAACACCGGCGGTCGCACATAATCGTTGAAGTCGGTGGCGATGCGCACGAGTTTCGCGCTTTCGATCAGAAAGGTCGAGTGGCCCACGTAGGTGAGCCGCGCCTCGTTCGGAGCAAGCCCCGTGCGGATTGCGGCCGGCACGACCGCCCGACGCTCGGATGCCACAAGTCCGGGACAGCTCTCGGTCATTTCGGGCGTCACGCCCGGCGCCTGCGCTTTGGACTGCGCCAAAGCGTCGGTCCGGGTGAGACAGAGCAAGCTCGCCGCGAGGATCGTCAGTCGCGCCAAGAAGGTTGATGCGGCCATGTAACGCTCCGTGAAGGTGGCTTCGCAGAGCTTAACTCAAGAAGCGACCGTTCGCCCTGCTTTTATTTGAGCAGGCCGTTCTCCTGCGCGAGGGCGCGCAGGGAAGCCGCCGGTCTTGCTCCGAGGTGCGAAATAACCTCCGCAGCCGCGAGGGCGCCAAGTTGCGCGGACCTGTCGTCGCCAAATCCGCCAGCCATGCCAAACAGAAATCCGGCCGCGAATAGATCGCCAGCTCCGGTGGTATCGACCACCCGATCAACCGGATAAGCGGGCGTCTCGATTGTGCGCGGTCCTTCGATGACGATGCAGCCTTTGGCGCTGCACGTCACCACGGAGCGTCGCGCGTCGTCGCGTAGGGCCGCAATGGCGGTATTGAAGTCCGCCGTCTGGTAGAGGCTGCGCAATTCGGCCTCGTTGCAGAACAAGAGATCGACCGTGCCAGAGCGGAGGAGGTGGAGGAACTCTTCGCGCCAGCGGTCGACGCAGAACGCATCCGACAGGCTGAGCGCCACCAATCGCTTCGCCTGGTGGGCAATCGCCGCAGCCTTGCGGAAAGCGTCCTTGGCGTGGGGCGGGTCCCACAGGTAGCCTTCGAGATAGGTGATTGCCGCACTGGCGATCGCCTCATCGTCGATGTCGCGCGGGTGCAGGTCCTGGGCGGCGCCGAGAAATGTGTGCATCGTACGCTCGCCATCCGGCGTGACCAGCACATAGCAGCGGCCGGTGGACGGACCTTCTGCCGAAGGCGCCGTATCGAACGCGACGCCCGCCGCACGGATATCGTGGGCAAACACCTTGCCGAGCGAGTCGTCCTTGACGCGGCCGATGAAGGCCGCGCGCGCGCCGAAGCCCGCCACTCCGACCGCGGTATTGGCCGCGGAGCCTCCGGAGATTTCCACAGCAGGGCCCATGGCATCGTAGATCTGAGCGGCACGCGTCTCGTCGATCAGCGACATCGACCCTTTGCGCATCGCCTGCTTCAGCAGGAAATCGTCATCCGTACGGGCGATCACGTCGACAATGGCGTTGCCAAGTGCGAGGACATCATAGCGAATGGAGGTCATGGGTGATGCACCGGCCGGAGTTGAGATCACACGCGAGCGTAACCCCGCGTGTCCATCGCAGGAAGTGTTCTTCACGTGATGGACCGCCGGGTCAAGCCCGGCAGTGACAGAGGGGAATGCCAAGCCCGCAGCAAATGCTAAACATGGCCGCACAATGTTACAGGCTGTCCGACCGGTTGCAACATCGGTTTCGCAAACCACATCGTCTCATAAATCGTGCGCACGCGGATGATATGTCCAGCAAGCCGCGGCAATTATCTCTCTCGGAGGCCAACGATGTCCCTCGCGCGCGATGTCACGACGGTCGGCGCCGCCACCCTGACGTCTCGCCTACTTGGCTTTCTGCGCGATGCCGGCATTGCTGCCGTGCTCGGGGCGGGGCCGTTGTCCGACGCCTATTTCGCTGCGCTGCAGATTCCGAACCTGTTCCGCCGCCTGCTTGCGGAAGGTGCGCTCAACTCCGCCTTCGTGCCGATGTGGCTGCGCATCAGGGATGAAAGCGGGCCTGCCGCCACGCAGCAATTCGGTGAGGAAGTGCTCAGCGCCATGGCCGCTTGGCTGTGCGGTCTAGCGTTCATGGCCATCATATTCGCGCCTGCGATCGTACACCTCCTTGCCCCGGGCTTTCGCGACCAGGGCGAGCGCTTTCCGCTCGCAGTCGACTTCGTGCGCCTATCGATACCCTATGTTGCGATCTCCGGCACCGTTGCCGTCGCCGCTGCCGCACTGAACGCAGCCGGCAGGGTCGCGGCGGCTGCCTTCGGTCTTGTCGTCTTTAACGGCGTGCTGGTCGCTGTCGTCGTCACGCTCATCGTGTCCGGCGCCCAGGCAACGTTTGGCACCGCGGCGATCCTGTCCGCCGCAGTGGCCGTGGCCGGAGCAGCACAGCTCCTTTGCGTCGGCGCCGCATGGCTGCGACTGGAAACGCGCCCGCACCGCCTGTCGCTTGCGCTCTCTCCGTCAGCGCGCCGGTTCTTCGTCCAAGCCATTCCAGGAGTTTTTGCCGGCGGCATCCCGCAGCTCAAGCTGATGGCTGGGACGATGGTGGCGTCGTCGTCGCAGGCGGCGGTCTCGTGGCTCTACTACGCCAACCGGCTCTATGAGCTGCCGCTCGGCGTCATATCGATTGCGATTGCCTCAGTGCTGGGCCCGGCCATCGCAGCAAGCGTGCGCAGTCGCGACGGTGCGCACGCCGCCAGCGCGCAATCGCGCGCGCTTGAGATCGCGCTGGCATTATCGTTGCCGGCCGCAGTTGCTTTCGCGGTGCTGTCGGAGGCGATTGCGGGCGGGCTGTTCCAGCGTGGCGCCTTCGGGCCTCGCGACACTGCGATGGTGGCGGCCGCCCTGGCCGCGATCTCGGCAGGGCTGCCGGGGCACAGCCTCGAAAAAGTCCTGGGCGCGGTGTCTTTCGCCCATGAGGATACCCGCACCCCAATGTATACGGCGCTGTGCGGGCTCGCGACCGCAGTGACGGGTGCTCTCGTCCTGTTCCCTCGTTATGGCCACGTGGGAATTGCGGCCGCAATCGCTTTGTCCGGTTGGATCGGCGCGACCCTGCTGGCGACCATCCTGTGGCGGCGGGGCTGGGTTCGGATTGAAGCCGAAGCGTGGCGGCGAGTTCCGCGGATCATCGTGGCGGCGCTCGTGATGGGAGCATTCATCGCCGGCGCGTACGCACTGTTGACAGGATGGCTCAATATCTCCGGCTCTTCGTTCGCCCGGATCGCTGTGCTCGGCCTTATGGTCGCAGCGGGTCTCGGCCTCTATCTCGGCTGCCTGCAGGCGTTGGGCGTGGCGTCAATGCGGATCTTGCTTAACGCTGTCCGCGAACGCTTTTAGGGCCTAGCCTGTCGTCCCGCTTTTAGGGGGCGACCTTTGTGGTCTCCCGGTTTAAGCACTGCGTTCGCCGGCTAACAGGACGACCACAAGGGCCGCCCCTATCAGGCGAGAGGGGTAGCCTCGCCCCTCTTGCCTGCCGACGCGGTGCCGTGGCATGGACCCCGAACAAGTGAGGAGCGGCGCGATGGCGTTCAAAGAGCTGGTTTTTTCGGGGGTTCAGCCGACCGGTAATCTGCACCTTGGCAATTACCTCGGCGCGATCGTGAAGTTCGTCGCGCTGCAAGAACGGTATTCCTGCATCTATTGCGTCGTCGATCTCCATGCGCTGACCCAGCCTATATCGGTTTGGGGCGGCCCTAAGGGGCTCGCGCACAACACGCGCGAAGTGACCGCGGCCTATCTGGCCGCCGGAATTGATCCGAAGCGGCACATCGTCTTCAACCAAAGCCATGTCCACCAGCACGCGGAGCTTGCCTGGATATTCAATTGTGTCGCGCGCATGGGCTGGCTTGGCCGCATGACGCAGTTCAAGGACAAGGCCGGCAAGGACCGCGAGAACGCGTCCGTCGGCCTCTTTACCTATCCCAACCTGATGGCGGCCGACATTCTGGTCTACCGCGCGACCCATGTGCCGGTCGGTGAGGACCAGAAGCAGCACCTGGAGCTGTCACGCGATATCGCCCAGAAATTCAACAACGATTTTGCCGAATCGATTGCGGCTCTGGGCGCGGGCGACGCCTTCTTTCCGTTACCGGAGCCCTTGATCCAAGGCCCGGCGACGCGGGTGATGTCGTTGCGCGACGGCACCAAGAAGATGTCGAAGTCAGACGCGTCCGACTATTCGCGCATCAACCTCACCGACGATGCCGACGCAATTGCGCAAAAAATCCGCAAGGCGAAAACTGATCCGGAACCGCTGCCATCGGAGGAAAAGGGACTGGAGGCGCGGCCGGAGGCCGACAATCTGGTCGGCATCTACGCAGCGCTTGCAAACGCCTCGAAGGCGACGGTGCTGGAACAATTCGGCGGCGGACAATTTTCGACCTTCAAATCCGCCCTGGTCGACCTCTCGGTCGCCAAGCTCGGCCCGATCGGCGCAGAGATGAAGAAGCTTGTCGCCGACGCCGCCTACATTGACTCGGTGCTCGCCGAGGGCGCCCGCCGCGCGGCGCTGCTCGCGGATCAAACCATGCAGTCTGTCAAGGATATCGTAGGATTCATTCACCGCTAAAGCAGGCTGGCGGGCCCCGGCTTTCCCCCAGAGAGTCCGAATGGAGCCTCCGGCGATTTCTGGCGGCCCGATGATAAACTCCGCGCAATCCGGGAAGGCCGTGCCCGCGGCACTGCCACCCCTGGAGCACCCTTCGCTCCATTCGGGCTACCAGCGGGCGACGGGCTGGCTTGTCCTGCGACGACGCGTCGTGGCACCATTGCATCGCATGCGCCGATCGCGATTTAAGGGGTAGCGATCCCCAACAGGTTCAAATGAGCCGGTTCGATGAGCCGTAAGCGAAGGAGCTACGAGGCTGGTCACCAGGCAAAATACCTGGTGATCATCGACGACACGCCCGAATGCGACCGCGCCATGTATTACGCGAGCCGTCGTGCGGCTCGCGTCGGCGTGAGCGTAGTTTTGCTGCGCGTCATCGAAACCCGCGATCATGGCCAGCAGTGGCTGGGCGTCGCCGACATTATGCGCGCCGAGGCCCACGAGGAAGCCAACGCGAAGCTCGCAACTTTTGCGGCCCGCTCGAACGGCATCGCCGGCATTACCCCGGAATGCGTGATCCGCGAAGGCGAAGTCGCCGAAGAAATCCTCAAGCTGATCGAGGAAGACGAGGATATAGCCGTGCTGGTGCTCGCCGCAGGGGTGGGCAGCGAAGGGCCGGGGCCGCTGGTCTCTCATCTCGGCAGCACCGCCGGTACGTTTCCGATTCCGGTGGCGATCGTGCCCGGGCATTTGAACGACGACGAGATCGACGCGATGAGTTGAGCTCCGGTGCGGCTGTTGACCTGCCTGCGAGAAATTCCCATGTTGCTGATTGTCTGTTGTTGATTGTCCTTGGGCCTTGAACCCAAAGCGGCA
>Ga0066903_100003529_pt1 | contig 12832 bp, 7 predicted proteins | sample PanSoiMetaGPlot1_FD_67491 | JGI IMG/M metagenome (GOLD analysis project Ga0066903, IMG submission 67491) | Tropical forest soil microbial communities from Panama analyzed to predict greenhouse gas emissions - Panama Soil - Plot 1 (version 2) | ecosystem: Environmental > Terrestrial > Soil >... | reverse complement strand
AGCGAGGACCGCCAGGGCGAGGGACTCGCGCTGGCGATGCCGATTTCCGACAACATTACAATGACCATGATGTCCGACGTCGCCAGGTCAGGTTGGATCAACAGAACCCGGCAGCGTAGGCAAGCGGAAAAGTGGGCGAACCGGCTCGCAATACGGACACGCGATGTGATGGAAAAAGTCCGGCGACTGTCCGGCGGAAATCAACAAAAAGTTGCACTGGCCCGGCTGCTTCATCAAAACGTCGACATACTCTTGCTCGACGAGCCAACTCGCGGAATCGACATTGGCAGCAAGGCCCAGGTTTACAGCCTGATAGAAAACCTCGCCGCGGAGGGGAAAGCGATTCTGATGGTAAGCTCCTATATTCCCGAGCTTTTAGGAGTGTGCGATCGCCTGGCGGTGATGAGCCGGGGGCGCTTATCCGAAACACGAGCAATCGATCAGTGGACTCCAGAGTCGGTAATGCAAGCAGCAATCGGAGCCGGGACAAGAGCCGATGGATACAACTAAGGTCGCAGCGAGGGATGAAACGGCCACGGAGATAGTCGCACTCCGGAGCTCAGGGCAATGGCTCGCGCGTCTCGGGCCTTTTCTGGGTCTGGCGCTGGTGATTCTCGTCTTCGGTTTAATGTCGGGCGCTCCCGCCCGGTATTTCTCAGTCAACAATTTTCGCATCGTCTTGTCTCAGACCGTCATCGTGGGGCTAGGCGCCATTGGAATGACCGTCATCATGGTGAGCGGCGGGATCGATCTTTCAGTTGGATCGACGATCGCGCTTTCCAGCGTTATAACGGCGTTAGGACTCAGAGACGGATGGTCACCGTTAATCGCGATCGGCGCCGGCATACTGATCGGCGGGTTCATAGGCGGGCTGAATGGACTGGCAATCACGCGGCTGCGGGTCGTGCCTTTTATTGTCACTCTCGGGATGCTGGGAATCGGGCGCGGCACCGCAAAGTGGTTGGCTGGGGAACAAACCGTTAATGCGCCAGCCACCTGGGTGAACCAGCTAGCAGTCACTTTCCCTACGCCGAGCTGGCTCTTCGTTGCAGCAGGTGTCTGGATAATGGTCGCGCTCGCAATTCTGATGGCCCTCGTGCTGAGAAATACGGTTTTCGGCAGGCGCATATTCGCGATCGGCTCAAACGAAGCGGCCGCCAGGGCATGCGGAATACAAGTCGGCCGGATGAAAGTCGCGATCTATGCCCTCGGGGGGCTGTTTGTCGGGCTGGCCGGCGTTATGCAGATGTCCCGGTTGCGGCAAGGGGACCCGACAGTCGCTATCGGGGGAGAACTGGACATCATCGCCGCGGTCGTGATCGGCGGGGGAAGCCTTAGCGGTGGTGAAGGAGGCATTCTGGGCTCGATGATAGGGGCCTTAATAATGTCGTTCCTGCGCAACGGCTGCCAGCAAATGGGCTGGCCCAATTACATTCAAGAAATCATCATCGGAACCATAATCGTGATTGCAGTAGCGATCGATCGGCTCCGCGTGTCACGGCAAAATGCTTGACGGCACGCACACGGCAATCACAGGTTGATTGAATGGTCGGGTTGCTGGCTGGAAGTCGTTCGGCAAGGAGGACCGCGTTTTCCGAACTGGAACCTGAACTCACTCAGAAGCTGTGGGAATCCAACCCCAGAAAGTGCTGGAAGCGCTGCCGAAATCGAAGGACCGGGCTATTACACCTGCTCGCCTGGCGGCAGCGCTCGGCTTTGATCGAGATGAGGAAGCTCCGATCCGCGAGTGTCTCGACGAGTTTGTCAGAGTAGGCCTTGCCTCGGCCAAGAGCGGACGGTTCCACAGAAAATCCGGTCATGGCCTGTTGATCGGTACGTTAAGGGGAACGCGCTCGGGACATGCCTTTGTGGTTCCGGATGACGACCGGGAGCGGGCTCAGGGCGATGTCTATATAGGCGAAGAGTCCCTGGGTCAGGCGCTGCACGGCGACACGGTTGTTGTGCGAATCACACGCAGCGGAGCGCGAGGGCGGAGCGGCTCTGTCCAGTCCGTACTGCACCGGGCGAATCTTACCGTCGTCGGCAGGTTCATCAGGCTGAAATCCGAATGTCTGGTATCTCCGATCGAGGAAAAGCTCCTTTATGAGATCAGCATCTCGCCCGCCGATACCTTGGGGGCCCAGGACGGCGACATAGTAAACGTCGAGATAACCAGGTCGCCAATAGCCGGGCGGCTTCCGCGGGGCCGGGTTATCGAAGTACTAGGACCGGAGGGCGTTCCGGGCATCGACCTCGAGATCATCATACGGAAACATCACCTGCCCTCGATCTTCCCTGATTCGGTCCTGGCCGAGGCCGATGCCATACCTGAGACAATTCCCGCGGACGAGGCCGCTCGCCGGTTGGACCTTAGGGACAAACTCACCATTACGATCGATGGCGAGACCGCACGCGATTTCGACGATGCCGTCTCGCTGGAAATCCTGCCGTCGGGCCGCTGGCTTCTGGGAGTCCACATCGCCGACGTCAGCCACTATGTCAGAGAAGACACAGTGCTCGATGCCGAGGCCTTGCGGCGGGGCACATCGGTCTATTTTCCTGAAAAGGCCATACCGATGCTGCCCGAGCGCTTATCGAACCTGATTTGTTCACTGAATCCGCGGGTGGACCGGCTTACGATGTCCGCGTTAATGGAGCTGGACTCGCGCGGCAAAGTCACAGATTACCGGTTGGCGCCCACAATTATCAAAAGCGCGGAGCGGATGACTTATACCGCGGTCAACGCGATTTTGTCGGATCCTGAGGGCGAGGAGGCCGGGTCTGCTCATATCAGAGCCATGCTGGTCAAAATGCATGAGCTGACAAAGGTATTGATTCAAAGGCGTTCTGAGCGGGGCGCGATCGACTTTGATTTGCCGGAGGCCGAGTTGCTCTTCAACGACGAGGGCCAGATCGGCGGGATCGTCCGCTCCGAGAGGAACATCGCTCACAGGTTGATCGAAGAGTTCATGTTGCTGGCCAACGAAACAGTTGCTACCCATCTGGAAAAGCTCGATGTACCCGCTTTGTATCGCACTCATGAAGAGCCGGACCCGTCCAAAATCGAGGAGTTTCAGGACGTTGCCTCTTCGTTCGGACATAAGTTCTCCATGCACGGCCCCGTGCCGCAACGGGGCTTTCAACATCTGTTGAGACAGGTCGAGGGCCGTCCCGAGGAGCGGATGCTTTCATATTTGATGTTGCGATCAATGGAGCGGGCACGCTACCTCGCAAAGAACCTGGGCCACTTCGGGCTGGCTATGGCAACATATACTCACTTTACGTCGCCGATACGTCGATATCCCGACCTGATCGTCCACCGGATCTTGCGCGAGTTGCTAGAAAGCGACCAGCAGGACCTCCGCGGTCGCGACCTCGATCTTGGAAGGCGAGCTTCATTGAAGCGCGTCTCCTTCCCTGTCGTTCCTGAAGATCGAGGGGAAGAACTCAGGCGAACGCTCGGCCGCATAGCGGCTCAGTCGAGCGAGCGGGAACGTGCGGCGGACGCCGCCGAGCAGGAGCTGATGGACTGGCGCAAGGCCGAGTTCATGGCTGAGCATATAGGTGAAGACTTCTCGGGAGTTATCACGTCGGTAAAGGAATACGGATTCTATGTCGAGCTGGACGAATACTTCTTGGAGGGGCTGGTGCACATCTCGACGCTGACGGGTGAGACGTACGAATACCAGGCGCGAAAGCACCGGCTTGTTGGAACGCGAACGGGAAGCATGTTCCGGTTAGGCGATGTGATACGCGTTATGGTAGATCGAGTCGATCGCGCACGACACCTGATTGATTTTTCCGTTCTGCGATAAGCGGAGTGCACCAGCCACTTTCAATGGGTTCAACGTGCTTTCCAAGCGGGTTCGCATCTGGTAAGATTCCGCCTGATTCCGTCCAGCACATGCCTTCAAAGAGAATAGATGGGATGACCAGGCTCATCTGTTTCACCAATTGAAAAGATATGGAGGACAAGTCGAGCGCAAATAGAATGTCGACCAAGACCGACCCTGAGCTTGTGGAGGAATGCCTGAACGGGGAAGCGGCGGCATGGGAGGCGCTCGTGTTTCGGTATCAGCGCTTGATTTATTCGATACCTGTGAAGCTTGGATTCTCACAGGATGACGCCGCCGACGTGTTTCAGTCGATTTGCCTGAAGCTGGTAGAGAAGTTGGAAACGCTGCGGGACCACAACAAGCTTGGCTCCTGGCTCATAACTGCGACGACCAGGGAATGTTGGCGGAAATCCACTCTTTCGCGGCGCGAAGTTCTGGGACCGGTGCCCGCCGGGGACCTTCACGAGGACGACATTGCTACACTAAGCGCCGAGGACCTGCTCCCCATCGAGACACAGGTCATTCTGGAGCAGCAACAGGTCGTCAGGGAGGCAATCGCGCAATTGCCCGAAAGGTGCCGAAAGTTAATAACGATGCTATTTTACGAGAAAGACGAATTATCGTACGCTGATATAGCGAGATTGATGAAAATGCCAGTCGCTTCGGTTGGTCCGACTCGCGCCCGCTGCCTCCAAAAGCTCAAGAAGTTGCTGGATGGGAAACTCTGAACCGATAAGGCTCCAATTTGGTGCACAGGCACCGGGTCTGTAGCCTCATCTTGGTTTGTCGGGTATTTTTTGAGTGATCAGGCACTCTACTAATGATGGGTCGTTGTCAGGTGCCTGCCGGCTCCCGGCGTGGATGGCTCTATCAGTAGCGTCTTCGCCACAGCGTTATACTTTTGGCGACAACGGGTGTTCAAGTTCAAGAATTCGGCGGGAGGACGCAATGTTCTCCCAGGACCGAAAAAAACACAGGTACCCTAATTGGGGTTTGAGCAGTAAGCGATTTTATAGATAATAGTGCAGGCACTCCAAAAAAATAACGGTTCCAGGCGTCCGGATTGAAGCCATTCAAGAATGGATAAGTGAATCTAAGGAGAAGAATGAATGGACTGCCCGGGTTTCGAAAAGATGATAGATTACCTTGACGGCAGACTGGCCGCAACAGAAGCAGTGTTGATCGAGCGACATCTAGCCTCCGGGTGTGTATCCTGCGCATCCACAGGCCATTGGTACCGCCGCGTTAAGGCAATTGCAGCCCGGGACGACTCCGTTGAACCGCCGGGCTGGGTTCTAAAGCGGGCCATGAAGGCGTTCCTGGCGCACCGAGACTCCTATTCAGTCGACATGCCAGAACAGATGGCGATACTGGTCTTTGACAGCTTGTACAGGCCTGAAATCGCGGGAATGCGATCAACGAGCGTGGCAGACCGTCAACTGCTTTACAGCGCCGCCGGATACAGCATTGACTTGCAAATCGCGCGGGCGCGTGTCTCGTCAGTCAACCTGATGGGGCAGATTTTGAAGGACGGGGAACAGGGGTTTGAATCGGTTTCTGGCCTGCCGCTTGAACTGGTAAAAGGCGGTACTACTACGGCAACGACTGTGACGGATGCTGTTGGCGAATTCACAATCGATGGAATAATCAGCGGCGAATACGACTTTCATTTCGAGGGGCGGGAGCGGCGGATTTTGATCCCGGGGGTGCCCCTGTCCACCACTCTGTCAGCTTAGCGCTTCAGGCAGCCGGTAAGGGCATCCGGCGTAAGTCGAGTCCAGGCCTCGGATGGCTGGGGGAACTCGAATTGGCTCTGACGATTCTAAGCAGATTGTAAGAACGCATTGAGCGCAGATCTAACCAGCAAGCTGATGAGTGCGGCCAGCGCAGAAGACTTTCTGCGGGAACACGGTGGCACTCTTGATTGGCGGACGATGGCCGAGCTCAAGTCGAGCGTAGACCATCTTATAGGAGCTGACCTAAGAGAAGCGACGCGGCTGGTCGAGCGCATTGAGAGCCTGGCTCCGCTGCTTGGGGATGGGGCGTGTTTGGGATATGCCCAGGCCAGCCGAGCGAGGATCATGTTCACTGAGGGTCGCCATTCAGAGGCCAACAGTCTTTACCAGAATGGTATTGACGCGATCAGAGCAGCCGGTCTTCCCATTGAGGCCGCCAAGATCCAGATTCAGCAGATTGACGCTCTGAAATTCCTGGGGCGGTACGATGATGCTTTCAAAAGGGCGCGGGCGGCTCGGAGGTATGCCGCCCAGGCGGGGCCGATCGAACTGGCGAAGCTGGAAACCAATCTCGGTAATGTTTACTTTCACCTGGACCGGTACAAAGAGGCGCTTCAGCGATACAACCGGGCAAAGGACCTTCTGACAGATGTCTCCGACGATACAGTTCACGGAATTGTAGACTTCTGCCGCTCGTGCGTTTTTCTCGAGCTTGATCGTCCGGACGAGGCTTTGGAGCTGCTTCACGAAGTCGTCAGAGCTTACGACCGGGCGGGCAAGCGGTTGATTGCCGCACAGATCCGCTGCCAGATCGCATATCTCCAGTATCTGCGAGGTAACTATAATTCAGCGCTGGCAGGCTACTATGAGGCCCGCGACCTTTTGTCCGAGGTTGGCAGTGGTCAAGATATCGCCTTCTACAACTTGAGGATTGCGGAGATTCTTCTCTCGCTGAACGCTTTCGATGAATCGGCAGCGAGCGCGGAAAAAGCAAGGAGCGCGTTCGAGGAACTTGCGATGCCGTATGAGGCGGCTGAGGCGCTTCTGATCTCCGGCCTGGCGCACATGGGGCTGCAGGAACACGACCGGGCCGAAGCTGACTTGTTGCTGGCAAGAAAGCACTTTGAAATCTGCTCCAACAGGATCTTCGTTGCGCTAACCGATTCGTACCTGGCGGACCTGGCGTTGCGGCGAGGCGATTCGCTCAGCGCGGCATACCATTCAACGTCCTCGCGGCGGGTCTTCTCCCGATTCAAGCTCATGTCAAGATGTGCGCAATCGCGGCTTCATGAGGCGGCGGCTGCATATCTTGCGGGGGACCTGACATCCGCGTCCAGGAACGCCAAGGCGGCGCTGAAGTTGGTTGAAGGCCTGTTCGCCCCTGCGGTCTCATACAAAGGCCATCACCTTCTGGGCCGCATACACCGGTCGCGGCGCCGCGCGGGCCAGGCGCTCGACAGCTTCCGTAAGGCGATCGACATCGTCGAGCAAGTCCGAGGCGGAATCGCTTCAGACGATTTCAAGGCAACCTTTCTGGCGGACAAAATACAGGTGTACGAAGACGCAATCGGCCTGTGCATAGAGGATGGCAGCGACGAGAGTCTGGAAGAGGCCTTTCGGCTGGTGGAGTTGTCAAAGTCGAGGGCTCTGGCAGACCTGCTCGCCCGTTATCTCCGGGAGGCCGACCATACTTTGGGGCCGGGGCCGGGTGCTGAAACCCGCCGGCGGTTCTCAAAGCTGATAGAGGACATGAATTGGTACAGCTCGAACGCAGGGCTGGAGGACGACAAGGGTGAACAGCGGAGCGCCGAGGTAGCGGAGCGGTGGAGCAAAGGGCTGGCGCGCTGCGAAAGACAGATCGCCCACCTCTTTCGGCGCATGGAAACGGACGAGTTCGCCTTTGCGGAGATGCAGCGGATGCCCTCCACAACGACGAAGGGCCTCCAGGAGGTGCTGGCGCCGGGCGAGACGGCGGTGGAGTACTTCGCGGCGGGCGATGACATATCGGCCTTTGTCGTAACACAGGATCGGATACTGCTGGTTCGCAAGCTGGCATCGCGAACCGAAGTTGACAGGTGCCTTGCTGGATTCAGGTTCCAGATCGAGAAGTTCAACTACGGAACCCAGTATGTCGACGCGCACTTCAGCCAGCTAAAGCGGGCTGCTGATGAGCACCTGATGGCCCTTCACCGGCAGGTGGTCAAGCCACTGCTGGGACACATTTCGGGCCCTCAAGTAATATTGATCCCGCACGGTAGCCTGCACTACGTGCCATTTCACGCGCTGCACGACGGCCGCCAGTATCTAGCAGACCGCTACGAATTTTCATACGCGCCGAGCGCCGCCGTGTTAAGATTGTGCCGGACCAGGCCGCCCGCACGGCGAGATGGAAAGCTGGTGGCGCTGGGACTGCCTGACGAGCATACTCCGGGTATAGGCGAGGAGCTTCGCGTGCTCGGCAGAGTCTATCCAGACTCTATCCGGTTGGCTGGAGCCGACGCCACCAAGGGTGGTTTGATTGAGCATGCGCCGCACGCGCGGTTTCTTCATCTTGCGTCGCACGGTAGCTTCAGGCGCGACAACCCGATGTTCTCATTCCTGAAGCTTGCAGACGCCAGGCTCAATTTCTACAGTTTGTTGGATTTGAAGTTACAGGCCGAGATGGTCACGCTGTCGGCATGCAGCACCGGGGTCAACATGATATTCCCTGGGGATGAGCTGCATGGATTGATGCGCGGGTTCCTGTATGCAGGGGCGCCTTCCCTGGTGGTGAGCCTGTGGGCAGTCAGCGACAGGTCGACAGCGGAGTTCATGGGGGAGATGTATTCGAGGATCTCACAGGGTGAAACCAAACGGAGAGCATTGCGGCAGGCGCAACTCGCAATCAAAGACTTGTATGGTCATCCATACTACTGGGCGCCTTTCGTTTTGATGGGCGATCCGGTTTGACGCCGCAAAAAGGGCTGGCGTAAGCTTGCCGGCATAATAATTCGGTTGCCTTTTGAAGCAAGCGAGTCGATAAAGATCCGGTCTGCAAAGGAACCGGTTAGCGAAAGACTCGAGCTTGCCCCATATATCTGAGAGGTCTTGAATCATGAAACGGTGCAAGGTTGACTCAGGAAGAGCAAAAAAGGCCGTGATATCGGGCGCGCTCGTTTTGACGGTGGTAGCCAGCTTCGTGTTGTCATCCGGTCAAACCGGCGCCGCCGGTGGGTCGTCTCAGGATATAGTTCCCAATGAGGTGGCTGTTGAGATCAGGACCGGCGCTTCGATCGATTCCATTAATGCCCGCAATGATACCGTAACAAAGAGAGCCATGAATGGGACGAATTTTTATCTCCTGAGGATTCCCCACGGCGCATCGGCGAACAAGTGGCAAAAACGCCTGGAGGATGATCCAGACGTGATAAAGGCCTACCTGAATCCGGCGGTAAGCTCACCGCTCGTACTGAACGGCAGTAGAACATTATCGTTCCCAAGCAATCACGCCAAGCCCGGGTTTCAGGCGGTGGACTATCTGGACCAAAGCGGCCTGGAAAGGCTCAGGCTGGAGCAGGCGCATTTGCTGTCACGGGCAAAGGGCGTAGTCGTCGCCGTAATCGATACGGGCGTCGACCTGAACCACCCGGCTCTTGCCGGGAATCTTTGGACCGACGACCGCGAAGGAGGCGAGATTCCCGGCGATGGGATCGATAACGACCATGATGGCTATGTCGACGATTATAGGGGTTGGAACTTCGTCGACAACAATAATGACCCTGGCGAGACGATGCCTGATAATCCCAAGATGTCCATCGGAGGTCATGGAACCTTCATTGCGGGACTGATCACGCTGGTAGCTCCTCAGGCTCGAATCATGCCCTTGAAGGCTTTCCAGCCCAACGGGAAGAGCGATGCCTTTACGGTCGCGGCCGCCGTCAAATATGCAGCGGATCACGGGGCTAACGTGATCAATCTGAGTTTCGGCGCACCGGTCGTTTCGAGCGTTCTGGCCGACGCGATAGCGGACGCCAAGATGCGATGCGTAGTCATGGCTGCGGCTGTGGGCAATGACAATTCTAATGAGTCACAATTCCCGGCCAGCTCGACTGATGTTCTGGGAGTGGCTGCGGTCGACGCCGATGACACCAAAGCCTCCTTCTCGAATTATGGCGCCGACGTTTCGGTTGCAGCTCCCGGTGTCAATCTGATTAGCACTTACCCGGGCGGCGGCTATGCCAGGTGGAGCGGCACCTCGTTCGCCACTCCGATGACGTCGGCGGAGGGTGCACTCCTATTTGGGGCGGACCCTCTGGTCGGCGACCTGGAGGGCATCATAAAGACCACGGCCGACCCAATCGACCGTCTCAATCCGGACTTTCAGGGACTTCTGGGTAACGGTCGAATCGATCCGCTGGGGGCGCTGCAGAGTCTCTATGTTGGACCCGAAGTGCGGCTGCCCAGAGACATCTATAGCCAGATCCGGTTGACGCCATGGTCGAGCGAACCGGCAGCCAGGGGAGTGGCCTCAATGGCCATTTATGGCTCAACCCAGGAGCTGGAGTTGGAGGTCCAATCGTTGAAGCCCAGGTCTACATACCAGCTAGCCATCGATGGCGTGGCGGTCCAAGGGGTTGCCGCTACCTCAGACAGCATGGGCAGCATTCTCCTGACCCTCTCAAACAGCCCGGTGACCGGTGATTTCGATCTGCCTGCACAGTTCCAGCCGGTCACCGCAATCGGGCATGTAGAATTACAGGATGAACGCGGCCGAGTCGTACTGGACGGCGATTACGCGCCTTTGGACATGGGATACTGCCCAACAGAGCAGACGGTGGACAAGGAAGCGTCTCTCGCATCGGTCGTTCCAGAGCATCCCGGGGGAGGAAGGGCGAGTCTCGTCATCACCGCGAACAGGGTCACACTGGCGATCGTCGCCGGGGGCATCCAGGACTCGTCATGTGCCGTCTCAGTCGATGGCGTCAGCTGCGGTTGGGCCACGGCACAAGGTGGCTATATCCGAGTCGATCTGAGCAGCGACGGCTCTACGGGAAAGTGGGTGCCCGGCGTATTACAGCCCTACATCAATATCAGGCACGTGGAAGTAAAGGATCGGAGCGGGCAAGTGGTAATGGAGGGTAAGTTCAGATTCTAAGCAACTTGGTTTCCCCGCCTAGTTGATCCCCGGCCCTGACCCACCGCCTGAAGCCTAGTTTGGCTGCGACAATTCTCTCTAAGAATCCCAACCTGCTCTCTCCGGTTTCCGGCAAAGGGAACAATCTGCTTTGTAATCATGCCTGCAAGTTTTGCGGCACCGTTCATTCTTGCCTCAGAAGTGCCCACGAATAGTTTTTACCGGAGGAGATTATGCGCCAATGGACTGCCTCGCTCCTATGGCTGTTGGCTTTTTGTCTGTTCGTGGGCGTCAGGACTGCGCAGAGCCAAGCAATCGCGCAGGTTGAAGCAACGACAGGCTCGATTAGCGGCCTTGTCACTGACCAGCAAGGAGCCGTTGTTGCTGCCGCTTACGTAACCGCCAAGAACATGAAGACTGGCCAGGCGCTGACTGCCCGATCCGGAGACGACGGGAAATTTGCCATCCAGGGATTGGAATTTGGAGACTATGAAGTTCAGGTCAGCGCTCCAGGGTTTGCCAACTACGTGATTCGGATCACAGTCACGGCAGACTCGGCCTCTGCGCCGCACTCCGCCGAGCTCCAGGCGACGGGTGGAGCTGTGCAAATCACCGTCGCCATGCATCCGGGCGGAGAAATCACTCAGCTCTGTATCGTATGCGGTTATACATATTTCTCTATGCCATTCAGGTCACTCCCGCTGATCGATCGCGACCCTCAAAGGCTTATAGGGCTTCAAACCGGAGTAACAGAACACTCAGGAGCCTTCTCGATAAGCGGCGCGCGGCCGAGCATCAAAGTCTTGCTGCTTGATGGATTCGATGATCGAAGCAGCCGCGGGGACACATTCGTGGCCGGTATATCGTTGGATTCCGTTTTTGAATTCAACAGCAACTATTATGCGGACACGTCGGTGGACTCCAGCTATGGTCTGAACCGAATGCCTGAGCTCGTGGCAACAACTAACCACGGCACCAATCATGTTCATGCGGATGTTTTTTGGTACGGCTCCAGGACCGGGCTCAACGCCAATGGCTTTTTCAGCAACAGAGGCAGCACCGGCGATTCAACGTTGTACGATCAGGCCGGAATTGCCGGAGGAGGTCCAATCGGCTTACCAGGAGTTTTCAATTTACGGGATCGCGCCTTTTTCTTTGGATCATTCGAGCGGACCCGGGATGATCGCAGCGCGGGGCTGCAGGTCAGTGCGCCCTTGCCCGAATTCATCGAGCGGACCAGCGCCATCCAAGGTCCGCTGTTCCGTAGCCTTGTCTCAAGAGGAGCCTTCCCCGCGCTAGCAGGCGAACCCGTACGAGTGGCCGATAGTAGGGTTGATGGATTGCCTGATATCGGCGATTTCGTAGTCCCGGATGCAATGGGTCGCCGGCATAACCTGGCGCTCGGCAAGGTCGATGTCACGGTTAGCGGGAATATTCAGATAAGTGCCAGGTATGCAGTTGATCGAGCGTGGCTGGCAGACGATTACAACGGCGGGACCTTCACTCCGGCGTCGCCGTTCCGGAATTCAGCGGCAGCGAGCCTGTTGGGGTTCAACGCCGTACACACGATCAGTCCCGCGACGGTTAATGATATCAAGCTGGGATACAGGTCATGGCGTGCATCAACGTCGGGAGCGGGCTCCGATTCGGTCAGCGTATTCGCAATAAATGCACCGCTGCAGGTTGGCTCAGCGGCTCCGGAGATTCCGGTTGGTGAACGAGGCAAGGCACTGTTCCTTGCCGACACCATCACTCACGTTTCCGGGCCCCACACATTCAGTATCGGGGGCCAGCTCATAAAACGAAATGAAGACTACTTCAGCGGCGGGCTGTCCGGTGGGGCGATTTATTACTCCGATTTGCTGGCGCTGGTTACCGACGGTGCCAGATCGTCTGGTGATCGGGCCCGATCCGTTATTCAGGCGCTGATTGCGTCGCCGAACAGCCAGCACTATGGCCCGATCGATTTCTATGGATTCACCACCGAGGGTTGGAGGCCCGGACCTCGGACGGTTGTGAACCTTGGACTGGGTTACAACCTGTATTCGGGCGCATTGTATGAGGGCGCACGCAGCGCGAAGCGGGACTTTGCACCATCAATAAGTTTCGCCCGAGGCCTAACGAAATCCGAAGGTGTCATCATACGC
>Ga0066903_100003528_pt1 | contig 12832 bp, 4 predicted proteins | sample PanSoiMetaGPlot1_FD_67491 | JGI IMG/M metagenome (GOLD analysis project Ga0066903, IMG submission 67491) | Tropical forest soil microbial communities from Panama analyzed to predict greenhouse gas emissions - Panama Soil - Plot 1 (version 2) | ecosystem: Environmental > Terrestrial > Soil >... | reverse complement strand
TCGCGATTCTGTTCGAGGCGCTGTTCATCCTCACGACGTTCGATGCCGGCACGCGCGTCGGCCGGTTCATGTTCCAGGAACTGGCGGGCTACGTCTGGAAGCCGCTCGGCCGTACGTCGTGGTACCCCAGCATCGTGCTCTCGTCGGCCCTCGTCGTCGCAGGGTGGGGCTACTTCACCTATCAGGGCGTCATCGATCCGCTGGGCGGCATCAATTCGCTGTGGCCGCTCTTCGGCATTGCGAACCAGTTGCTCGCCGCCGTGGCGTTGTCGGTCGGGACGACCATCATCATCAAGATGGGGAAGCTGCGCTATGCGTGGGTGACGCTGCTGCCGCTCGCGTTCGTGACAGCGGCGACGCTGACGGCCGGCTGGCAGAAGGTGTTCTCGCCCGATCCGGCGCTCGGCTTCCTGTCGCACGCGGCGTCGCTCGCCAACTCGACGAGCACGGACGCCGCGCGGATGATCGTCAACGATCGCGTCGACGCAGCGCTCTCCATCTTCTTCATGGCGATCGTCGTTGTCGTCATCCTGGCATCGATCAAGGAGTGGTATCTGGTGGCCGTGCGCAAGAAGGCGCCGCGCGTCAAGGAAGCGCCGTTCGTCGAAACTGCGTACGCGTAGGCGCGAAGCTCCGCTGACGCGACCTCTCAGAAATCCAGCTGCGCAGTCAGCTTGACGAATCGCGCCGTCAGGATGGCGTTCGGGCGCAACCACGTACCGCCCGCGACGAACGTCGGATTGTAGGAGAGGACCGCGCTCGAGTTCAGCGCGTTGTAGATCTCGACTCCCGCCGTCGTCCGAGTCCGCCCGATCTTCACGATCTTCGCAACCTTGAAGTCGAGCTCGTTCACCCGGTCGCCGTACATCGTGCCCGGCGCAATCAGGTTGACGGTCGCTGACGTCGCACCGTTCGAGAGCGGACGGCCGAGCGGCTGTGGTCCCTGAAACTGGATCGTGGCGCTCTGCACGGTGTAGTTTGCCGCCAGGGGAACGCCCTGATCGCTACGCAACGTTCCGCTGACCTGGAGGTCGATCTTCGGGACGACGTAGGCGGCAAGCGCGGTGGATCTCCACACGACGCCCGTCGAGACATGGCAATACGGGACGGTCGGACTCACTGGAGGACCTTGGGCTGGCGTGCCGGGCGACACCGTCAGTTCGGGAATGCGGGCACGAATCTCACAGTTGTCCTGCACCGTCTCGCCGGCGCTGACGCCGCCCTTGAGCCTCAACTCGCCGCGGACGCGGGAGCTGACGTCGAGCAGGACGCCGTTGAACTGCTGGTACTGCGCGCCGTAGTGGCTCGCCAGCGTATTGAAGTTGTTGATCGACGACGCCACGCTTTGCACAGGATTGAAGAGTCCCGAAACGACGTAGCCGCCGCCGCCGGGCAGACGGGGATCGAGCGGCGCGACGATGCTGAACGGGGTCAGGTCGGATGGAGCTTGCAGCAGGTTGTCGGTGACCGTGAAGTTCTGGAGCCACCGCCGGTTGTAGCCCACTTCGATCGACGTCTGCGGGAGAATCTGCTGCTGGATCGACGCGCTGAAACCCCAGTCCGATGGACGGACGCCCCATCCGCCCATGAGCCCGCTGTCGAAGCTGTTGGTGAACACCGTCTTTCCGAAGTTCAAGTTGCCGATGCGGGCGCACGAGTCGCCGCCGCTGGCGGTGTTGTCCTGGGCTTGCGGGTTTTCGAGCACGCAGTCCGGTGTGTAGTTGTGGTTGGCGTCGATCCACGCGCGCGTCACGTTCGTTGCCAGCCGTCCGGTCGGATTGCCGGCCGTGTAGTTGCCGTTGGCGCTGCTCGCCGCCTCGAGATACTTGCCCAACAGGACTCTGATGGACGTCCTCGAATGGCCTAACAGATCGTAGGCGGCGCCGATTCGCGGCGTGAAGTCGTGATATCCAGTGACGTTGTTGACGCACGCTCCCGCGAAGTTCGCCGGCACCGAGCCGCAGTTCGCGAGGTTCGGCGTCGAAAACGCCGGATCATCCTGCGCGAACACCACCGGCGTCGGCAAGAACCGCACCGGCCCGACCTGCTGATCCGGGAAGTAGCTCCACGCGTGGTCGTAGCGGAGCGCACCCTGCAGCGTCAGTCGTCCGAGCGTCCACTGATCCTGACCGTAGAAGGCGTCGTATCGCACGCGCTGATGGATCTGAAACGGCTCCAGCGTTTCACCGATCGAGCCGCCGAGCGGACCGAACGCGCTGCCGTTCTGGAACGTGTAGACGAGACTGGTGCTGTTGGGGAAGTTCTGCTGATCGTCGACGTGCAATGCCCCCTGATAGCCGATCTTCAGATTGTGGGTGCCGGTGATGAAGGACGCCGACGCGCGCCAGGTGTGCGCCCCGCCCCAGTTGTCGCCTGCCCGCTCAGAACGGTACACAAGATTCGGAATGTTGCCGTTCGCCGCGCATCCCTGCTGGCATCCTTCGACCACGCGCACGAGATCCTGCGTGACGCTGTCGGGCCGCCGGTTGACGCCCCACCGCGACAGGAACGTGCCGATGCCAGCCTCGAGCAGGAAATGGTTTGACACGGGCGACGTCCAGGTGGCCTGCTGCACGCGCTGGAAGCGATGCGAGTAGCCGGCCGCTTCAGGCGAGAAGCCGCTCGGCTGGAGAGAGAATCCGTACGTCTCAGCGGTGGTCGGGTGGCGGCAGCCGTCGCCCTGGGGCGTCCACGTGGCGCCGCTGCACGGATGCTGCTCGTCCCAGAACAGGGTGACCTTGTTCTTCGGCGTCGCCTGCGCGGTCACGCGCAGGCTTCCCATCGTCCAGCTGTTCGCGTTGCGTGCGGGCTTGCTGGTGTCGGGCACGTAGGTCCAGGGGACCGACGCGTTGGGTGCGTGTGGTGCGGTGATCGCGTTGAAGTTGGCGTTCGCGAAGAGCCCGGGAATCGTCAGATACGATCCCTCGTCGCGATAGTTGCCGAAGACCCAGACGCGATTCTTCCTGATCGGTCCGCCGGCGCCGATGTTGTAGTCCCAGACCTCGAGGAGCGTTTGCGGCGACGCGAGGCCAGCCACTTGCAACGCCTCGGTGTAGTTGTCGCCGACGAGCGAACGCCCGAGTCCTGCAAGATAGGCCGTTCCTGACAGCTCGTTGCCGCCGGTCTTCGGCACGATGCTGATAGTTGGTCCGCCGACTTCGGCCTCGCCGAGGCCGCCCGAGACGGTCGTCACCACTTCCTCGCTGTTCGAGAGGTCGACGATATACGTCGAGACGCCGGCGGCGTTGATCGACGCGCCGACGTTCAGGCCGTCCACCTGCATCCGGCCTTCATTGCCCCGCCCCCCGGCGCCCCCGAAGATGACCATCGACGGCGTCACCTGCACGTCGACGCCGGCGACCGTGATGACGCCGGGCATCAGCATCATGATGCCCGCATAGCCTTTCGAAGTTGCCAGCGCGTTGGCCACAGCGCCTGAGATGGTCGTCTGGCGCCTCGCATTCTGGACGTCGACGATCGGGCTCGCCGTCGAGACGGTCACCGTCTCCTGAACCGGGCCGACTCTCAGGTCGACGTTGATCGTCGCGGTGAACGATCCGGTCAGCTCGATCCCTTCACGCTTGACCGTGGTGAAGTTGGCCAGCGTGAACGTCACGGCGTACGTGCCGGGCCGCAGATCGACGATCCGAAACTGACCGGTGCCATCGGTCGTGGCGGCGCGGACCTTCTCAATCAGGGCCTCACTCGAGGCTTCAACGCTCACACCAGGAAGCACGGCGCCCGATTGGTCCCGCACAAGGCCAGTGATGGACGCCTGGGCGTAGACGACATGTGGTGCCGCCAGAGCCATCGTGAGCACGACAACAAGGCGTGCTATTTCTTCCCGAGGGTTGCGCCGAAATCGTGTTCGCATCGGCGAACTATTTCCGCAGCATCGTCGGCCAATTCACAATGAGCGTGAGCGGCGCCACGCCTGCCGATTCGTCGATCGAGTTGATCAGAAAGCGTTGTCCATCTTCGGAGACGTCGTACACGGTGAATGGCAGATTAGCGGCGTTGGCCGGTCGGATCGGTCGTGCATCGAAGAGTCGCTGGACGCGGCCGACGGTGAAATGATCGGCATCGGCCGCGACGATGGCCGACATCACCGTATCGCCGGCGAGGTAGAAGAGCTCCTTCCCGTCGCGGCGCCACCGCGGATGGACGCCTCCGGTCGTCGAGACCCGCCTTTTGACCATTGGCGCCCCCTGGGCGCCGCCTGGATGTTCTTGTGAACCGGTGAACGGGGTCACGTACACCTCGAAACGTCCCGATTCATTCGACGCGTACGCGATCCAATGCCCGTCGGGAGAAAACTGGCTCTGCATCTCGTCAGAGGGCGTTTGTACGAGAGGAAACGGCTTCCGGTCGCCTTCGAGCGGCAGCACCCAGAGATCACGCCGGTTTGGTGGCGGAGGGTCGCCGACGTCATAGATCAGGAAGCGCCCATCCGGCGAAAAGCTCTCCGGAAAATCCTGACGGCCGTCAAACAGGAGCAGATCCTCAGTGCCGCCATTGGCGGGCATTCGGAACAACGCAAACCCGGAGGCTGCACTGCCGCCGTCTTGCCCCGCGGCCTTCCGACGACCGAACGCGACGGTGCGGCCGTCCGCCGACCACACTGGCATGTGCTCCGTTGCGGGATCAAATGTGAGCTGTGTGCGAAGACCCTCTCGCGTATCGAAGATCCAGATGTCAGTGGCAGAGCGTCCCTCCTCTGACACGACGACAAGCGCACCTTTTCCGTCAGGCGACAGAGCCGTCTCGCTTCCCCATGTCGAGTTGATCTTGTCGCCGACGATCGCTGTCCGTTGACCGGAGCGGTCGTACCACTCCAGTCGCGAGTCTTCGGACCGTGCCGCGTTCTGGAAGAGGAGGGTTCCATTCTGCGAGACCGAGAATGACCCCAGGTCTCCGACTGGCGCGTACGTCTGCACGCCCTCGGCCACTGCCACAATCTCGCCCGTCATCGTGAGATGCCGCAGGTCGAGCGCTTGTGCCATCAACGTGTTGCGGCGTGTGAACAAGACGAAGCCGCCTCCATACTGTGCGTTGGCGGCACCGTCGAGAAGGCGCGTGCGTTGCGGGGTGTCGAGAGAACCGATGTAGACGCCACCCTGTTGCTTGCCGGGGAGACGGTCGACGCTGTAGAGAAAGTGCCGCCCATCCGGCAGGAACCACGGATTGCCGAGCCTCCGGCCGTCCTCAAGGGTCACGACCGGGCGCACCGAACCGTCACCGGAAAGGCACGACAAGGTTCCGCGTGTGTTGACCAGGAGAATCTCTCCGTCGCGGCCCCAGCTTCCGCCGAACGGTAACGCGTCTGCGAGCGTCAAAACGGGTCCCCCCGAGGCGTCGATTCTCTTCAGCTTTGTCTCGGCAAGGGAGAAGAAGCCGATCGTGCGATTGTCGGGCGACCAGAATGGACTTATGGCGCCGTCGGTCCCGGGCAGTGGCTGCGCTGCCGCACCATCGAGTGGGCGGACCCATAGGATTGAATGCCCAGTCGCATCCGGAGCCGTGAACGCAAGACGACGACCGTCCGGCGAAATGGCCAGGCGGGCTCCAGGAAGATTGCTCAGGTTTGCCGGCGGAATGATCGTGCTTCGGATCACCTGCGGTTCCGCAGGCGCGCCACGGTCAAGCAGGAACAATCCAGATCCTGCGAAAACGAGCGACATCGCACCGGCCACAATCCACGCACGGATCGGTTTCGATCTCGGTGCATCATGCGTCGACTGATCCCGTTGCTCGAGAGCACTTTCAATTTCGAGGCGCGCGTCGCCGATGTCACGCAAACGCCGCCTCGGATCCTTCTCGAGGCAGCGTCGCAGCAATCTCCGCACACCGGCCGCGGTCGCGGCCGGCAGCGCGTTCCACTCCGGCTCGCGCTCGATGATCGCGACCAGCGTGTCGGTGACTGTCGCGCCGCCAAACGGGCGCCGGCCTGTCCACATCTCGAAGAGGACGCATCCGAACGCCCAGATGTCGGTCCGCTTGTCGATGGCCTGCCCGCACGCCTGCTCCGGACTCATGTACGGCGGCGTCCCGATCAGGCGGTCGCCGGTGTCGCCGAGCGAGATCGTCGGCGACTTCGTCAGGTCCGGCGTTGATCCGTCGCCGACCGCGGCCTTGGCCAGGCCGAAGTCGAGCACCTTCACGGTGCCGTCGGGCCGGAGCTTGATATTCGCCGGCTTCAGATCGCGGTGCACGATCCCTTTCTCGTGCGCGGCCTCGAGCGCGTCCGCGATCTGCGTCGCGAGCGGCAAGGCCTCGCGCGCCGGTAGTGGCCCTCGGGCCAGGCGTTCGGCCAGCGTCGGTCCTTCGACGAGCTCGAGTACCAGCGCGCGTACGGAGCCGATCGGTTCGACGGCGTAGATCGCGGCGATGTTGGGATGGTTCAGCGAGGCCAGCACGCGGGCTTCGCGTTCGAACCGGGCCAGCCGTTCGGGATCGGTAAGAAAGATCGTCGGCAGGATCTTGATGGCGACGTCGCGTCCCAGATGGGAGTCGCGCGCGCGATAGACTTCACCCATGCCGCCCGCACCCAGCGTGCCCGTCACCTCGTACGGTCCGAGGCGTTCGCCGACGCGCGCCGCGGCGCCTGCCGCGACTTGGCGCGCGGCCACGTCCAGTGCGGGTGCTTCGATAAACCCCTCGGCGGCCGTGGCCTGGGCGAGCAGCGCCTCCACCTCGCCCCGCAGCGCGGTGTCGCCGGCGCAGGCGCGGTCCAGAAAGGCCGCGCGATCGGCGGCCGCGTAATCGAGCGCTGCCTGACACACGCGTTCGACGTCAGATTCGCGCTTCTGAGTCACGGCTTACTTCAGCCCTTCGACGACGAACAGAGACGCCAAGTAACGGACGTACGAGTAGCAGAACGATTGGCCGTCCGCCGAGAGCGCCAGCCCCTGAATACTGTTGACGCCCGAGCGATCTGCCGGGGCGATTGTCTTCCACGGCTCCACGTGACCTGTGTCGATGTCGAATCGGAGCACAGCCAGTGGGAGTGCACCTGTTGTGAGGAAGAGGTGCCCGGAGTCGGACCACCGAAGGATGCTCGAGTCGGGGGGAGCGCCGCGTACCGCACGTGGCTGCCCGCCGTCGACCGGTGTCAGCGTGATTGTGCCGGCCGGATCTATCGTGGCGACGGTTCGCCCGTCGGGGCTCACGGCTCCGGCCACGCGCGTCGGTGATGCGGCCCTGTCGAACGCGTTGGGCACGTTTTCGACAATGCGTCGCGGGGAACCACCGGCAGTGTCCTGAACGTAAAGCGATGGCAAATGGCCCGGTTCCTGTGCGGTGATCAACAGATGGGACCCATCCGGAAACCAACTCGCGTTGAGATAACTCAGACCCTCGGCGCGCACGATGCGACTCGCTCCAGGCCCGGTCGGAACAATCCGCAACTGGCGTTGATTTTTCTCCCAAGTCAGCGCGGACATGCCGTCAGGAGAGAAGCCCAGGGCCTCGCCATCGCCCAGGCGAACGGCTGGCGAGCCGTCGACTTTTCGCAGGTACACACCGCCGGTCGCGCCTTCCGCCACGCCGCCTTCGTCGAACAGGACGAAACGCCCATCAGACGAGAGATCGCGCACCATGGAGAGATCAAGCCATGAGAGATCGCGCTCGGTTGCGTCACCTGCAAGCTGACACACCATCGTTGCAGGCCAGTTGTCGTGATGCAGCAGCACACGGCCATCGGACCAGATGTCCCGCAAGAAGAGGATCCCCGGCGTGCGAGCGACGACGCGGGACCGCCCCGAAAGCGCGACGGCGAAGAGGGCCAGGCCCCCGGATCGCTGCGAGCCTTCTCTGGCCGAGAACCACACTTCGTTGCCGCTCGGAGCCCACGCGAGCGAAAACGCCTCCGCCCAGCCTTCACTGAGAATCGTCACTTTGCCGGCGAGATCGACGATCGCGATTCGAGACTGCGCGGCGTTGATACCCGCACCGCCACCCGCTGCTACCTCGATGAACGCGATGAGATCGCCTTTGGGAGAAACTCGAGGGGAGATCATCGGTCGGCCGGGATCGTAGAGCACCGTGCCGGGCGGATATTCGAGCCTCATCCGTCCGCCGACCAGGTGCGTGACGACGAGTGCGTCGCCCTTTGGCGACCAGCTTGCCTCGACGATGTCGGTGAGGAGTTCCCTGGGCGCCTGCCCGGTGAGTGCGACTTCCGCCAGCGTGCCCGGCGTCAGAGGGCCCTCGCTCAGTCGGATGGCAAGGCGCCCGGCCGGAGAAATGGCCAGAATCGTCGCGTTGTCGAAGGGCAGTGCGGCGGACTCAGGGCTGTCGACGCGCGCCGTGAACATGCGACCCGGTTTGCCCTCCCACTTTGCGGAGTAGACGACACTCTGGCCATCGGGTGCGAATCGGGCGGCATAGATGGAGCCGCGACGGAACGTCAGTTGATGCCAGAGAGGCGGCGGATCGGGCGTGCGCCATCGCCCGATGACGATCGCCGTGGCCGCTGCGACGGCCGCTGCCACAACCAAGCCGGCGATTGGCAGGGCCGCGAGGGACCGCTTCCTCGGCGACTTCCCTCCGTCACTGGCGTCACGCGTCGACGCATCGTCGATCTCGATTCGTGCGTCGGCGATGTCGTGGAGACGGCGCTTCGGATCCTTCTCGAGACATCGCCGCAGCAAGGTCCGGACGCCGGCGGGCGTCGTGGCCGGCAGCGCGTTCCAGTCCGGTTCGCGCTCGATGATCGCGGCCAGCGTGTCGGTGACGGTCGCGCCATCGAAAGGCGCCGTTCCTGTCAGCATCTCGAAGAGCACGCACCCGAATGCCCAGATGTCGGTGCGCTTGTCGACGGCCCCGCCGCGCGCCTGCTCGGGGCTCATGAAGGGCGCGGTGCCGAGCAGCACTCCTTCGCGTGTCGCGCCGTCGATGAAGGTGGGCGAGTGCGTGAGATCGGGCCTGGACGCGTCGCCGGGAGGCGTCTTGGCCAGCCCGAAGTCCAGGACCTTCGCGACGCCCTCGGGGGTGACCTTCACGTTGGCTGGTTTCAGATCGCGATGGACGATGCCGCGCTCGTGCGCCGCCTCCAGGGCCTCGGCGATCTGCCGGGCGACGGCCAGCGCATCGGGCAGCGGCAGCGGACCGCGCGCGACGCGATCGGCGAGCGTCGGCCCCGGCACGAGTTCCAGCACCAGCGCACGGCCGGGTCCGATCGGTTCGACGGCATAGATGGCGGCGATGTTGGGATGGTTGAGCGAGGCCAGGACGCGGGCTTCGCGCTCGAAACGAGCGAGGCGCTCGGGATCGGTGAGGAAGATCGTCGGCAGGATCTTGATGGCGACGTCGCGTCCGAGCTGGGAGTCGCGCGCCCGATACACTTCGCCCATCCCGCCCGCGCCGAGCCTGCCCGTCACCTCATACGGTCCGACGCGCTCGCCGATGCGCACCGCTGCTGCCGCAATCTGTCGCGCGGCCACGTCCAGCGCGGGTGACTCGATAAATCCCTCGGCCGCCGAGGCCTGGGCGAGCAGGGCCTCGACCTCTCGCCGCAGCGCGGTATCGCCGGCGCAGGCGCGGTCCAGAAACGCCGCGCGATCGGCGGACGCGCAGTCGAGCGCCTCCTGACAGATCCGCTCGAGCTCGCTCATTTCTTTTGATCTGCGTTCCAATTGAGGACGACCGTGATGAGCGGCGGCGGGGTGGCTTCCTCCACGCGCGTGTTCAACAGGAACCGCCCGTCGCTGGCAACTGCGTACTGATGCCGCAGGTTAGGCTCCGCGACCACATTGAGGCTTCCAGCGACCGCGAGGCCCGCCGGAAAGAGAGCCATCGCCGGTCCTGGTTCGACGGATTGGCCGTTCGCAAGTGGCGCGAGGGGCACCGCCATCATTTGACCGTCCCGTGCCAGATAAAACAACTCTTTCCCATCGCGTCGCCACCTCGGTTGGGTGCCGCCTCCGGTCGATATTAATGACTTACTCGTCGCTCTCGGAAACGACTGCACGTAGATCTCGAACTGGTTTGATTCGTTCGATTGATACGCAACCCACCGCCCGTCGGGAGAGAACTGTCCGAGCGATTCCTGGAAGGGCGTCTGGGCGACCGGGAAAGGCTTGGCGCCCTCGTTCAGCGAAATCGCCCACAGGTCAGAGCCGGTCTTGGACACCGACTGGTACAGAACTGTCGGTCCGTTAGGCGTCCAATCCTGGGCCAGCGCGTTGCCGGAGAAGATCTGTTGCTCTTCGACCATGCCAGTTGCGGGCTTTTCAAACAGGCCACGAGGGTTTCGAGTGGATGAGAAGACGACGCTCTGTCCGTTGCGCGCCCAGATCGGAAAACTGTCAATGCCCGGATCGAACGTGAATCGGTTCGGCACACCACGACGCGCATCCAGCAGCCAGATGTCGTCGTTGCCCTGACGCGTCATCGTGATGGCGATTCGTTGATCGTCTGGCGAAAGCGCTGGGCCTTCCACGCCGAGTCCGTCCAGCGGGCCGACTGTTCCAAGCGCACGACCCGATCGATCCCTCCACACGAGCTGCCGGTGTTCGGGCGCACCTGCCCGGTACACGAGCACGCCGCGCGTCGACACGTCAAACGCTCCGCGAGACACGCTGTCGAAGACGACGTTGGAGGCGACCTGCGTCGAATCGGTGCTGACCGTCGCGCTGTCTGGATCCATGCGCAGAGCAACCAACACGCCTTGCCGCAAGATCAGGAGCTTGTCGGGCGGCGCGAAGGAGGCGCCCGCGTCGGCATCTACGATCCGTACGGGTGAGTTGCCATCGAGGGAGCCCATGTAGATGCCGCGCGTCTCGGAAGCACGAGGCCCGTCCACGAAAAACAGGAACCGGTGTCCGTCAGGCAGGAACCGAGGCCAGCGACGACTCTGGGCGAAGTTGCCGTCGTTCACGGGCCTGACGGTCCCGCCCGTCGCCGGCACTTGCATCAGCCCACCGGTGGCGATCGGGTTGAAGATGATGACGCCGGCCTGACTCCATGTGCCTCCGCGTGCCGTCGGCGCGTCGGCGATGTCCTGTGGCCGGCCACTGGGCAAGTCGACTCGTTTCAATTTGCCGCCCGCGAAGAACCCGATCGACCGGCCGTCGGGTGCCCAGAACGGATATCGAGCATCCTCGGTATCTGGCAGGGGCCGCGCTGTTGCCTGGTCCAGGGACCGTAGCCAAAGCGCTGACCCGTCTCCGGACGAGCCGACGAAGGCGAGTTGCCGGCCATCGGCTGAGAGCGCGAGAGAGACGGGATCGTGCGTCGGTGGCGTGACGAGATCCAGCCGGGTGACCGTTCGGTCGGCCGCGGCGGGCCGGAGGAGAATCGCGGCCGCTATCGCGATAACGGCGGCAAGACCGGCAACCGACCACGCGAAAGTCAGCGTCAGAATCCTGTTTTGCTTCGCGGCGACAGGACTCTGCTGCGAGCCGGTGCCCTCGGCGAGAGCATCGTCGATCTCGATTCGTGCATCGGCGATGTCGTGGAGACGGCGTTTCGAATCTTTCTGGAGGCAGCGCCGCATGAGGCGCTGAAGGCCTGGCGGAGTCGCTGCGGAAAGCGCTCCCCAGTCCGGGTCGCGCTCGATGATCGCGGCCAGCGTGTCGGTGGTTGTCGGGCCGGCAAACGCGGGCTGCCCGGTCAGCATTTCGAACAGGACGCACCCGAACGCCCAGATATCGGTCCGCTTGTCCACGGTCTGCCCGCGCGCCTGCTCCGGGCTCATGTACGCCGGCGTGCCGACCACGCGATCGCCCGTGTCCCCGACCGAGACCGTCGGCGATTTCGTCAGGTCCGGCGTTGACCCATCGCCGACGGCGGTCTTGGCCAGGCCGAAGTCGAGCACCTTCACCGTGCCGTCGGGTCGCAACTTGATATTCGCCGGCTTCAGATCGCGGTGCACGATCCCTTTCTCGTGCGCCGCCTCGAGCGCGCCGGCGATCTGCGTCGCGACCGCCAAGGCGTCGGGCGCCGGCAGCGATCCTCGGGCGAGGCGTTCGGCCAGCGTGGGGCCCTCGACGAGTTCGAGCACCAGGGCGCGGGCAATCCCGATCGGTTCGACCGCGTATATTGCGGCGATGTTGGGATGGTTGAGCGACGCGAGGACGCGGGCTTCGCGTTCGAACCGGGAGAGCCGCCCGGGATCGGCGAGAAAGATCGTCGGCAGGATCTTGATGGCGACGTCGCGACCGAGGTGGGAGTCGCGCGCCCGATACACTTCACCCATCCCGCCAGCGCCGAGCGTGCCCGTCACCTCATACGGTCCGAGGCGTTCGCCGATGCGCACTGCTGCTGCTGCCGCAATCTCTTGCGCGGCCACGTCCACTGCGGGCGATTCGATAAACCGCTCGGCCGCTGAGGCGTGGGCGAGCAGGGCCTCGACCTCCCGACGCAGCGCGGCGTCGCCGCCGCAGGCGCGGTCCAGAAACGCCGCGCGATCGGCGGACGCGCAGTCGAGCGCCGCCTGACACACGCGCTCGACGTCGCTTTCGCGCCTCGTTGTCACGTCAGGACCTCGCCTCGCCAAGCTCTCGCAGCAGCCACAACTTCGCAAACCGCCAGTCGCGCTTGACGGTGTCGCGCGAGACGTGTAGCGCTTCGGCTGCCTCGTCGAGATTCAACCCGCCGAAGAACTTCAGCTCGACGACCTGGCTTTTCCGCGGGTGGATCGCCGCGAGCTTCTCGAGCGCGGCGTCCAGCGCCACGAGGTCGTCAGCTCTTTCCGGCACGAGCACGAGCGCTTCATCGAGCGTCACGCGCTGGCCACCGCCGCCGCGCTTTTCGTTGCCCCGCGCCCGGGCAAAGTCCACCAGGATGCGCCGCATCATCCGCGCCGCCAGCGCGAAGAAGTGGGCGCGGT